>Ga0157372_10006814_pt1 | contig 12150 bp, 10 predicted proteins | sample C55metaG_FD_115307 | JGI IMG/M metagenome (GOLD analysis project Ga0157372, IMG submission 115307) | Corn rhizosphere microbial communities from Kellogg Biological Station, Michigan, USA - C5-5 metaG | ecosystem: Host-associated > Plants > Roots > Rhizosphere > Soil | place: USA: Michigan... | reverse complement strand
TGGTATCCGCACCTCGCACAACCCTCCGGCACCCGAACTGCTGGACCTTTGCGATAAAATGGGTTTTATTGTGATGGATGAGGCCTTTGATTGCTGGGAATGGAAAAAGGCTACTTACGATTACCACCTGTACTTTAAAGAATGGCATAAACGCGACCTGGAAGACCAAATCAAACGCGACCGCAACCACCCAAGCATCATGATCTGGAGTATCGGCAACGAGATCCCGCAACAGGCGGATACCAGCGCGTTACGCATTGCGCCTGAGCTGGCGGCAATTGTTCACAGCCTGGATAAAACCCGCCCGCTCACTACGGCTAATGACCGTCCGGATAGCACCAACAAAATTATAAAATCGGGTGCTATTGATTTGGTTGGTTATAACTATCACCAGTTCGATTATGCTAAATTCCATGACCGTTATCCGGGTAAAAAGTTTATTGCTACTGAAACTACTTCGGGTTTGGAAACGCGTGGTTATTATGAAATGCCTTCAGACAGTATTAGGGTTTGGCCGCCAAGCTACGATAAACCTTTTGTAAGGGAAGGTAACAATGTTTCGGCATATGACAACACCCGACCACCATGGGGATCAACACATGAAATGACCTGGAAGGTGATGAAAAAGTACGACTTCCTTTCGGGCATGTTCATCTGGACGGGTTTTGACTATCTGGGCGAACCAACTCCATATTCATGGCCATCGCGCAGCTCCTACTTCGGTATTATTGACCTGGCCGGCTTCCCTAAAGACGTATATTATATGTACCAAAGTGAGTGGACCAATAAAAATGTGCTCCACATTTTCCCGCACTGGAACTGGCAGCCTGGTAAAATGATCGACATCTGGGCATACTATAACAACGCCGATGAGGTTGAACTTTACCTGAATGGCAAATCATTAGGCATCCAAAAGAAAACCGGCGACGACCTGCACGTAATGTGGCGGGTAAAATACGAGCCTGGAACGCTGAAAGCTATATCACGCAAAAACGGCAAAACCGTGTTAACCCGCGAGATCCATACCGCCGGGGCTCCTGCAAAAATCGAACTGACTGCCGACCGTTCGCAGATCAAAGCCGATGGTCAGGACCTGTCATTTATCACCGCAAAAATATTGGATAAAGACGGCAACGTTGTACCTGATGCTGATAACAAGGTAAACTTTAAGATTGCCGGCGATGGCTCCATTGCCAGCGTTGATAACGGCGATCCGGTTAGTCATGATCCGTTTAAAGCTGATTACCGCAAGGCATTTCATGGTCTGGCGTTAGCCATTGTGCAAGCAAAAGAAAAAGCCGGCACAATAACTTTAACCGCCTCGGCTGATGGTTTGAAAAGTGCTACACTGGTACTGAAAAGTAAATAACCTCACCCCGGCCCTCTCCAAAGGAGAGGGAGTTTGAAGCAAAAAACCCGTCTCCCGTTGACGGGTTTTTTGCTTTTTATATACCGTAATCTCTCCCTACATTTACGCCTAATGACACTTTGATTACCAATTACAAGCCCCCGCGTAAAAATGTATCATTGTTCCCCACTTCTGTATAAATCGCCCGGCTCTAATCAAGCTAATTTTGTCTTATCATTTAAAAACAATAACAATGGCAAAGACAATTTTCATTACCGGCGCATCACGTGGTTTCGGTAAATTATGGGCCGAGGCATTACTGCAAAGAGGCGATAAAGTAGTAGCAACCGCTCGTAACCTGAGCACTTTGGATGACCTGGTAAATAAATATGGCGACAATATTTTACCGCTGCAACTGGACGTTAATGACCGCGCAGCAGATTTCGCGGCCATCAGCAAAGCAAAAGAACACTTCGGCAGTATCGATGTACTGATCAATAACGCAGGTTACGGCTTATTCGGCAGCATTGAAGAAACTACCGAACAAGAAGCCCGCGAGCAGATGGAAACCAATTTTTTTGGCTTACTATGGTTATCACAGGCAGTGTTACCTGTAATGCGCGAGCAAGGCTACGGCCATATTATCCAGCTTTCGAGCGTACTTGGCCTCGTTACTTTACCTGTGCTGGGCTTGTATAACGCTTCTAAATTTGCGGTAGAAGGTTTAAGTGAAACCCTGGCCGCCGAAGTAAAAGGCTTTGGAATAAACGTTTCCCTGATTGAACCTAACGGCTTTGCAACTGATTGGGCAGGTGCTTCTGCCGCGCAAACCGTAGCAATGCCCGAATATGACGCGGTACGGGCGGCTTTCCAGGCTGGTTTAAATGACGACGATATTTTCGGTGTACCGGAAGCTACTACAGATGCTGTACTGAAGCTCATTGACACCGAAAACCCTCCGTTGCGTTTATTCCTGGGTAAACATGCCCATCCATGGGTTAAACAAACTTATGAAGGCCGTGCTGCCGAGTGGGATAGCTGGAACGAGGTATCTGCCGCCGCGCACGGTAAATAATATCCTACAGTCTTTTATTTAATCAGACCATGCTTTAGGCTTTAATCGTTCCGCTTTCAGCTTCTGATATAAATGGTATTATACTGACATAATCTACGCCGCAATTCGGCGTAGATTTGTTTAACTTTATTCATCATGCAGCATTTTAAAAGTTTGGCCGATATGCACCGCTCCAATGGTTTCCCGATGCCGGAGAACCCGCTCTTCAGCTTGTACAGGTGTACCCACACCTGTGGGTTTGGCGAAAGAGAGTTTACATCTGATTTTTACATGATCGGGTTTAAAAAACTTAAAGCAGGTCAGATCATGTATGGCCGTACCAAATATGATCATGATAATGGCAGCATGATGTTTATCAAGCCCCGCCAGGTGATCCAGTTTAACAGTGTGGAGTATGATGAGGATGCGTTTATCATGTTCATCCACGAGGATTTTCTGAACGGCCACTTTCTGCATAACGAAATCAGCAAATATGCTTTTTTCGATTACGAAGCCAACGAGGCGCTGCACCTTTCGCCATCGGAAGAGCAGATCATGTGGGACCTTTATTACAAGATAGAAGCCGAATATCACAATAACACCGATGAGTATAGCCGCGACATTATGCTTACACATATTGATTCTATCCTGAAATACTCGCAACGGTTTTACAAACGCCAGTTTATTAACCGTACAGAGCTTTCGGGTAAAACAGTATCAAAATTTAATGAAGTGTTAGCAGCTTATTTTACCAACGGCTTATTGCTAACCCAGGGACTGCCCTCTGTTAACGCGTTGGCCTCACAACTTAATTTATCACCTCGTTACCTAAGTGATATGCTTAAGCAGGAAACAGGAAAAACTGCTATTGAACTGATCCATATTTACCTTATAAACGAGGCAAAAAACCGTCTTAAAAGTGATTATCAAAGTGTTTCTGAAATAGCATACGAACTTGGCTTTGAGAACCTTCCCTATTTTTCACGGCTGTTTAAAAAAGAAACCGGTATCAGCCCTAACCAGTTTAAAAAGCAGCTGCTAAATTGATGAACTAAGCCGCTTGCGCGGAAAAGTCCAATTTATTCATATTAAGTTTCTGTTAACAAGCCTTTCGGAATAAAACGATTTTGTAATTTTGGCTACAATCGTTTTCTTATGAAACTAAAACTCATCGCCGGCATTGTTCTTTTATGTGCGGCCTTACAATCCCTCGCTCAAACTCCGGGTAAAATTGAACAAACAGGACAGGTACTATTGCCCAACGGCTGGAAGCTTAGTCCCGCGGGCAGGTCTTTACCGCTTGGCGATCTGCCGTTAAACATGCAGCTTTCCGTATCGGGTAAATTATTAGCTGTTACCAACAACGGCCAAAGCACCCAGTCGGTACAGCTCATCGACCCTAAAAATGAAAAACTGCTTGATGAAGTAGTGGTTAAAAAATCATGGTACGGACTTGCTTTCAGTCGTGATGAAAAAAAACTATATGCATCAGGCGGTAATGACAACTGGATCCTGGTATTTAATATAGCCGGTAACAAATTGGGCACCCCGGATACCATCAAATTAGCACCGAATGCCTGGCCCCAAAATAAGGTTTGCCCTACCGGCATGGTAGCTAACAAAAGTAACAGCCGCCTGTATTCGGTGACAAAGGAAGACAGCACCCTTTATATTATCGATCCTGATAAAAAAGACATTCTGAAACAGGTAAAACTCCCTGCTGAAGCTTACAGCTGCATTTTATCGCCCGATGAAAAAACGCTGTACATCTCTTTATGGGGCGGCGATATGCTTGGCTTTTACAACATAGCTACGCAAACGCTCAGCACCATTAAAACCAGCAGCCATCCTAACGAACTGCTTTTAGATAAGAAAGGAAAATTCCTGTATGTGGCCGATGCGAACGATAATGCAGTATCCGTAATAAATACTTCAACTCATAAAATAATAGAAACCATTTCTACCGCGCTTTATCCTACCCGCCTCACCGGTTCAACCAGCAATGGCCTGGCCTTATCGCCAAACGGGAAAACCCTTTATATAGCCAACGCGGATAACAATTGCCTTGCTGTATTTGATGTTACTATGCCGGGCAGCAGCAAAAGCAAGGGCTTTATCCCGGTAGGCTGGTACCCAACGAACGTGAAAGTATTGGGCAATAAAATCCTGGTATCAAACGGCAAAGGGTTTTCATCAATGGCCAATCCTAAAGGGCCGCAGCCTGTTAAAAAGACTGATAACAGCGGTTACAAGCAAGGGGCCATCAACAGCCGGGAACAATACATAGGCGGTTTGTTTAAAGGCACACTATCATTCATCAATAGCCCATCTGATGCTGAACTGAAAACTTACACCAAACAAGTTTACGCCAATACACCGTTTACTGCTAAAATTGCGAAAACAGCCAAAGGAGAAGAAGGCAACCCCATTCCACGCCGCCTGGGCGAAAAGTCGCCTATTAAATATGTATTCTATATTATTAAAGAAAACCGCACTTACGACCAGGTTTTAGGCGATATGCCGCAAGGTAACGGCGATACTTCGTTGTGCATCTTCGGTAAAAAAGTAACGCCTAACCATCACGCTATTGCCAATGAATTTGTACTGCTTGATAACTTTTACGTTGATGCGGAGGTAAGCGCCGACGGCCACAACTGGAGCATGGCTGCCTATGCTACTGATTTTGTAGAAAAAACATGGCCAACCAGCTATGGAAGCCGCGGTGGCAATTATGATTTTGAAGGTACCCGCAAAGCCGCCTATCCGCGCGATGGCTTTATTTGGGATTATTGCAAACGCGCCGGTGTAAGCTATCGTACTTACGGCGAGTTTGTGAGCGATGGTAACCCCGGCAAAGCAAACTTAAAATCGCTTGAAGGGCATTTTTGTATCAAGTCACCGGGCTTTGACCTGAATGTGAAAGATGTAAAAAGGACTGAAATCTGGGCCCATGACTTTGATTCGTTACTAACTATAAACGCGGTGCCGCATTTTAACACCGTGCGTATTTCAAATGACCATACCAGCGGGCAGCGCAAGGGCGCTATATCACCTGTTGCCGCCGTGGCCGATAATGATCTCGCCATAGGCCAGTTCATCGAACATTTATCACATAGTTCGATCTGGAAAGAGTCGGTTGTTTTTATTTTGGAGGATGACGCCCAAAACGGCCCCGACCATATTGATGCCCACCGCTCGCCGGTGTTTGTGGCCGGTCCGTATGTAAAACGTAACGCTGTGATCCACGGCATGTATTCAACCTCGGGTGTTTTGCGTACCATCGAGCTTATTTTAGGCTTGCCTCCAATGAGCCAGTATGATGCAGCCGCTATGCCGCTATTTGATTGTTTCACCAGCAAGCCCAACCTTACGCCATATACCGCTAAGCCGGCACAGGTTGATTTGGAACAGCGCAACATAGCTGTAAACGAGAGCAGCAAACGTTCAGAGCTGTTTAATTTTGCCAGGGAAGACGCCGCCCCCGATATCGACCTGAATGAAGTGGTTTGGAAATATGTAAAAGGCGAAGCATCCGTTATGCCAGCACCAAAAAGGAGCGCTTTTGTAATTTTAGAACCTAAAAAAGAACAGGATGATGATTGATTTGTTAACTTCGTTGAACCGGAAGTTGTCCAATTAACGAATTCTTAATACATTGGTTTAAGGCCCGGTTTATGATTTATAAAGCCGGGCTTTTACATTAATTATACACCTATGATCACTCATTTAGAAAACGACCACATTAAAGTAGCTATCGACACCAAAGGCGCTCAACTGAGTTCATTTATCAATAAAGCCACAGGTATTGAGCATATGTGGCAGGCCGATGAAAAAATATGGCCATGGCATGCCCCCAATCTTTTCCCGGTAGTAGGCGGCCTCATTAATAATGAACTTTTGGTTGATGGTGAAATGTATGCCATGTCGCGCCATGGTTTTGCAAGGCAGTCTGAATTTTTCTTATTGGAGTCGGATGAGACATCGGCAAGCTATTCGTTACCAAATTGCGAAAATACCTTAAAGGTTTATCCTTTTAAATTTGATTTCCAGATCCTGTATCACCTTATTGATAACGCGCTTAGGATTACCTATAAAGTGATCAACCTCGATAAAAAATCAATCTATTTTTCTGTCGGCGGGCACCCGGCATTTAATGTTCCTTTTAACAAAGGCGAAAACTATGAGGACTATTACCTGGAGTTTGAAACTGAAGAACATTTTAACACTCACCTTTTATCAAAAGATGGCTTTTTTAACGGCATAACCCATCCTGTGCCAACTCCCAACAAAAAACTTTACTTAACCCGCGACCTGTTTAAGGATGACGCGCTTGTTTTTAAAGATCTAAAATCGCGCATGGTAACTATTAAAAGCGATAAACATGATCAAACCTTAGCGCTTGAATTTCCGCATTTCAATTATCTTGGTTTATGGGCCAAACCGGGGGCTGATTTTGTTTGCATAGAACCATGGCTTGGCTGTGCCGATACCGAAGGCAAACACGTTGACATTAAGGATAAAGAAGCTATCCAAAAATTAAGCGTGGGGCATGTTTTTGAATCGGCCTATTTTGTTTGCTTATAAACATTTGGGTTACAATAATTTTATACTTCGGTAAAACATTTTTCGCACTTTTTCTCTTTCATAGAAAGAATCACTTAAATATTAAAACTATGAAAACTAAAGTTTATTTATTAGCCCTCACCATGCTGCTGTCACTTACAGCGTTGAACACCTTTGCTGCTGATAGCCACGCGCTTACCCCACTAAGCAAGGAAGAAATAGCAACCATGACAACCGAGCAAAAACAAGCCCGTGTTGAGGAGATCAAGGCCCGTGTAAATGAGATCAAAGCAATGGATAAATCGGAGCTTACCAAAGCCGAACGTAAGGAATTGCGTACCGAATTAAAATCAATGAAAAAAGAAGCCAATGCCCTTGGCGGCGGCGGTATTTACCTTTCTGTTGGTGCAATTATCATCATCATTTTGGTATTGATCCTGATATTATAATTTGAATCGTCTTGTATAAAAAACGCCTCCGACGAAAATCGGGGGCGTTTTCTTTATGTCTGTTCAGGGCCTTTCAGAGATTTAAATTACCCTATAAAACTAATGCTCATTTGGCTATTACCAATTGAGTAATCAGCTGAGCTGGGTTCAGATAAAGTAGAATGCTATTTCTGCAAACAATTTCTCCCTCCGGGAAGACTTTTACGATTTAATAAACATATATTAATTGCTTATGGACGGGTGCACCGGAGGTGCAAAAGGTTTGTAGCATGAAAAATAGAAGTATCCTTTGCCCCAGAGGGGCAAAACAACACGCCTTGCCGATTAAACGACAAACAATTTTGTGGATTAACTTAAATCTCTGAAAGCCCCGGATGGGACAGAAATTCCTGGAAAAAGAAAAAGCCCCTGAATATATCCAGAGGCCTTCTATATCTTGATTAAATACTTTATTATTTTTTGCTGCTATCAGCTTTAGGAGCTGCCGGTGTAGCAGACGGCGTTAATGCCGGAGTTGATGAAGGAAGCGCGTTGCTTGGTTTTGAAGCTTTTTCAATTTGCTCACGCAGTGCAGGATTGTCTGCATTGGTTGATGAGCCGCCTTTTACAGCAACGTTAATAGCCAATGACAATACCATAAGGGTAATAGCTAACGCCCAGGTACCTTTTTCTAAAAAGTCGCCGGTTTTTTGTACACCCATTAATTGTGATGAGCTTGAAAAATTTGATGCCAAACCACCGCCTTTAGGGTTTTGGATAAGTACGATAAGCCCTAACAGAGCGCATACAATTACGGTAACAATGATTAAAACGATATACATTTCTTTATATTAATTAGTTTTCTTCTCTAACTCCTCAATTTGGCTTGCAAAGTAACGGCTTTTTTCCGGGAATTTCAACATCAATTTTTTGTAAGTTGCAATAGCTTTGTGATATAACATCTGGTCGATGTAAATTTGGGCTAATGTTTCACTTACCAGGTCATTTCTGTCTTCCGAGCTCTTCTTCGCTTTGTTCTCATTATCGAGCTTATCAATTGATGGCGGCCTGATCTGGGGCTCCTCCTTAATAAATTTCTCAATAATGATATCTTCTTTTCTTTTTATCTCCGGCACATCGGGCTGAGGGGTTTTCTCCAGCTCCTCCAGGGATTGCGAATGGAAGATATTTTCATAATACTGATGTTGTAATGCATCAGTAGTTTGGCTATCAGATGCTACAGGTTTTTTTGGCTGTGCAACCGTTTCAACATTATAAGGCTGATAAGTTGATGCATATTCCTTACGGGTTTTATCTAACCACCACATAAAGGTATAAGGCATTTTCTCGTCGTTGTACTTTGATAAAACCTCCTGCTGTTCAGTAGCTTCAATTCCTGCCGGCTGGGGTGCCGACTCCTGAGATATGGCTTTATCTTCACTCCTTGTGTCAACAACCGAGTTATCAAACAAAAAATAATCTGTTGACGCAATATTACCGATTATCCATTTTTCAGTTACATCGTCCCTTACTTCTTTAGCTTCGTCAACGGCAACCGGCGGCTCATCGGCCACCTCTGTTTTATCGTTTATCGCTGCATCTGTATTAATATCGGCAGCAACAGGTTCATTCACGTTAGCCCGGCCTATACTTATATTCTCGATCCCAACAATTTCATCGTAAACCTCATCATCTATATCATGGGTAGATGAAATTGATTCCCCGTTGGGCTTAATTGCAGCTGCTCCCGGATCAGCAACTTCCGTTACCGGTTCCGCATCCGCAATTTCAGGCTCATGATCATTGGTATTGATAAAATTGAAGCTGCTCTTATCCTGATCTGTGTCTTCGATTAAATCTTCGGAGATAGGCGGCAGTGTATCAGCTTGATCATCAACAGCGGGACCGATATTAAAATAGTTTTCGGAGGCTGGCGCATTATTTACCGGGGCCACATCAAGCAGGTTAATTATCTGTGATGAATTTACCGGAGAAAGGCCTTCGGGCTCCTGAATTAATTTATGCAGTAAAACGGGTTTGTAATAAACGGCCGCGCGTTGGACATCTTTATTGGTGCCGGCATGGGCAAGCAAAGCACGCAAAATACCGCTTTGCGGGTAGGCATCAACCAGTTGCTGCAAGTTATAACCATAAAAAGAACCTGTTTCGGCCGGGTTAGCCAACAGTTCATCTAATATTTCGTATTGCCTGCTGTTCAAATATTGATCCACGTGGTTGAAAATACAAATTGCCTACCAATTAGAAAAGGCTGCGTTAAAAATATCATCAATTAATTGCTTATTAATTTGCCGTATAAGCCCCTGCTCCTGCGAAGAAATATCCCCCCGGTAATCAGCAAACTTAGTAAAACTTTGCTCAAAACTAAGCTTTTTATCTGCCGGAGTTTTCGCGGCATCAAATGAAAATTTAACACGAACGGTAATAGTTAGCCTGTTAGCATCAGCAATTGGGGCCACATTATTTGCAGTAGCCTGAATAGATGCCGGAGCGATAGAATAACCGGTAATAGCGCCCGACATGGTTGCATCGGCCTCGCCGCGGACTAAGCTTAGGCTGGTTTGGGTACGGATCCTGTCTTTTAACGATTCGGTGAAAGTTTGGCTTAGGTTATTTACCACCAGCGGGGCGTTGTTTTCAAAAAACTGCACATTGATGGTCTTCAAACCGGGCGGGATCGATTGATTTTTGAGCGTGTAACATGATTGGCATATAAGTATCAGCACACACACTGAAATAATCCCCAAAAGTTTTTTCATCAATTTTATAAGTTTAGTTCTTTTATTTTCCTGTATAATGTACGCTCAGAAATCCCCAGTTCATTAGCGGCAAGTTTGCGTTTACCCTTATGTTTTTTCAACGCCTTACGGATCAGGTCTGATTCTTTTTCAATCAGCGATAATGATTCCTCTACTTCTTCGGCATCATGTGTTATATTAAAACCGTCGATAGTGCTGCTATTACTGCTATTGTTTGTAACGGTATTAACGGGTTGTTGTAAAGTAAATTGTGGTTCGTTATTACCATGCAGCTCAATATCGCGGTAAAGCTGATTTAAGGTTTGCGGATTATTAGCATAATGGGGCGAAACACCGCCATGCTCAATAATATCAGCCACCAGTTTTTTCAACTCTACCATATCCCGCTTCATATCAAACAATACTTTATAGAGGATGTCACGTTCAGAAAAATCCTCTTTAGGCTGATTGTCCAAACGCATTGGCAGGTTACGCGCGCCGGCTTCGTGCGGGATATAGGTAAGCAGGGTTTGGGCAGTGATGATCCTGTCGCGCTCAAGTACAGCCAATTGTTCGGCCATGTTTTTCAACTGCCTTACATTACCCGGCCACGAATAGTTGGTTAATACCTGCTGCGCTTCTTCATCAAGCTGAATGGGCGGCGTACGGTATTTGTCGGTAAAATCAGCCGTAAACTTGCGGAACAGCAGAAACACGTCTTCTTTCCTGTCGCGCAATGGCGGAATCTTCAAAGGTACCGTGTTTAAACGATAGTAAAGGTCCTCACGAAATTTGCCGTTCTTCACCGCCTCGTATACATCAACATTGGTAGCCGCGATAACGCGTACGTTGGTTTTCTCTACTTTCGACGAACCTACTTTGATATATTGTCCCGATTCGAGCACCCGCAGCAAACGGGCCTGTGTACCCAGGGGCATTTCAGCAATCTCATCTAAAAATATGGTACCACCGTTTACGGTTTCAAAATAACCTTTACGCTCACCAACCGCCCCCGTGTAAGCTCCTTTTTCGTGACCAAAAAGTTCCGAATCGATAGTACCCTCGGGTATGGCGCCGCAGTTAACGGCAATAAAAGGCCCATGCTTACGCGGGCTCATCTGGTGTATGATGTGCGAAAAAACCTCCTTACCACTACCACTCTCGCCGGTAATCAATACCGAGATATCAGTAGGTGCAACCTGGTTTGCTATAGTTATAGCCCGGTTAAGCAATGGCGAATTGCCAATGATCCCGAAGCGTTGTTTTATTTCCTGTACTTCCATGTTAAAAAAGATTCAAGAAGTCAAGAGTCAGGAAGCAAGACTTGAGCGAAGATTATCCTTATCTCAAATTAGCTCCTTAAATACATCTTGTCTTTTATTTTAGGCAATGCTTTCATTCATCATCGGAGTTCAAAATGTACTCCCTAAAAGAGAATATCATTTTTTGAACTTCAACAACAAGGTCTAAACACTCCTTTAATTTATCTTTAGAGCCGTAGCCCCTTCTTTCACATATTAATAATTGGGTCTCCACTTCAAACGATGAAGTAAGAGACGTTGTTAAGAACTCGGCAAAATGTGCCTTAGTTCTCTTACCTGAACCTTCCGCTATGTTAGACGGAACTGAACAGGAACATCTGTTTAATTGGTCAATCAGGTTATATCTTTCCTCGATAGGTAATGCTTTACAATAGTCATAAGTTAAATCAGTAAGATCGATCGACTTTTGCCAAATCTTCAAGCTCTTAAAATTATGCCTCATCATTATCTGATTCCTTATACCTTTCTTTCTTGATTCCTGACTCTTGATTTCCTGCCTCTATACAACCTTACCTATCAACGTGGCCGTAGTACTGCGTTCAATCAATACGTTTACGTATTGTCCCGGCTTGTAATTTTCACCAACCGGGAAAATCACCATCGCGTTTTGATCGCTGCGGCCGCAATAGTCTTTGTCTGATTTTTTGGAGAAACCTTCTATCAGTACACGTTCTACCCG
>Ga0157372_10006813_pt1 | contig 12150 bp, 17 predicted proteins | sample C55metaG_FD_115307 | JGI IMG/M metagenome (GOLD analysis project Ga0157372, IMG submission 115307) | Corn rhizosphere microbial communities from Kellogg Biological Station, Michigan, USA - C5-5 metaG | ecosystem: Host-associated > Plants > Roots > Rhizosphere > Soil | place: USA: Michigan... | reverse complement strand
TGACAGCCATAGCAAGATATGATACTGAATGGTTATATCTACCAAGCTCATGGGGTTATCCTGATGGAAAAATCTCATGGAGAGCTTTTGCAATCTACTGTGATGAGGCTTACTTAGTCATTGACTCTGTAGACTCTTGGAGAAAGAAGCAGATTGGTGGTCAACTAGTTAACATTAATCTGACAGCTTTAGTATCAGATGTAAACTCAGTATCTGACCAGAAAATAAAATTATGATAGAGGACTTCTTTAAACATTTGTTCACTTTATATCCCTCTTATGCAGAGAGATTAAATGATCCTTATGCTATTTGGGTGAATGCTATAGGTGGTATTATGATTGCTATACCTTTCATTATTGTTGGGTTAATGTGCATTATAATGGCAGGAACAGACCCTAAGTATACAAGAAGAAGAATAGTACTTACCAAGTTATTTGGTTATTTTATATTCTGTTGTGGGTTATCCAGACTAATTGACACCTATTGTATTTGGCATAACTATGCCATTATTGCAGGTTATGCTAAGAACCTAACTGGTATTTTGGCATGGTTAGCAATTGTTTATACTCCTGCTGTAATTAGAGAGACACTGAAAATAAGGACATTGGAACAAGTTGATGAATCATTAAAGCAAACTAACATAAAGATAGATAAGCTAAAAGAATTAGGAGACAAAATTGTAACATAAATGTACCTATTAGAAACAAACTTAACACAATGGATTTTTGGTGTTTTGGGTGGTGGAACAGTTGGTGTAGTCATTACTTCACTTATTCAATGGATAAGATATAGAAAAAGAGACAAATCAGTTTCAGGAAAGACAGATGCAGAGGCAGATAAGCTGAAAGCAGAGGCTGCTGAAATTAAAGCAAAGGCAGATGTAACAGTTGCTGATGCTGCTCTTAAGCTTGCCCAAAGATTAAGTGATGAATGTGAATCAACTAGAAAACAACTTGAAAATGCTCAACATGAACTGGATAATACAGTACAGACACTCAATAGGGTTACTACACAATTACACTTTGTGCAGGAAGAACTAAATAGTGAAAGGGCAAAGAATGCCCAGATCCAAGAAAGAACTAATAAGGTAGTTCAGGAGCTAGAAGCTCTTAAACAGGAATATCAAGTAAAAAAGTAATATATGGCAACAGCTAAGAAACCAACAAGGAAAAGAGTAGTAAAGAAAGCTGTAGTTAGAGAGCCATTCTGGACAAGAACAAGGAATTGGTTCACAAATGTAGATGGTAGGACTTATGAAAGAATTAGTTTTATTCTCATTATTCTTGTTCTGTTGCTTGTGGCTACATGCAACATTAAGAAAAAGGACAGAATAATCTCAACTCAGACAGGACAGTTAGATAGTCTCAGGGATGCTAATGGCAATGCTCATACAAGAGGTGAAATAGCTGTGGTTTCTGCAGAAGAAATGAATAGAATTACTGACTCTATTGCTAAAGTAATAGGAACTAAGCCTAAGACAATCTATAGATACATAACTACTACAGCAGGAATAGACAAGACTGTAACAGGAACTAGGAGTATTATCACAGTATATGATACAGTATATGTACATGATACTATGAAATTGGTACCTAGAAATGCCTTCTTTGTTGACTTCCATGACCCTAAGAATCCAAATTGGTTGAGTATTCAAGGTATTGTACCTAGTAATCCTCAAACTTTTAAGGTGGGTCTACAGGCTAAGCTAACATATACTGATTACTATAAGAAGACTGGTTTCTTGGGTTTGGGTGCTAAGAAGTATTACACTGATATTGGTACAGATAATCCTTATATTACCTTTACAGGTGGAACCACAATTCAGAGGGAGCCTAAAGCTACTTGGAAAATCAGGCCAGGAGTTGGAGTAGGTCTCAATTACAATCCACTTACTAAGAATTTCTCCTATGGAGTACAAGCTGGAGTATATTTGTTTAAATCAAAATAATGGCATCAAGGAAAGCACCCATAAAAAAGGCAGCTCCTCAAAAGAAAAAGAAGATAGTTAGAAAGATAATTAGGAAAAAACCAACTGTTATAAGAGAAGATGGTACAGAAGTAACTGTCCAACAACAACCTAAGACTAGCTTTTGGAGTGGACTTATGAGAGAGGATGATCCTAGAAGTTCTAGGAGAGTTGTTACATTGGTTATAGCTATGTTATTTATAGCTACCTGTGTTACTGTACTCATTCTACTCATTGATACTTTTGGTGCCAGTACCAGAACTAGTAACATTAATCTCAAAGCTCTTGAGATACAAGCTGACCTTCTACAGAAGATAATATACTATCAGTTTATGATAGTTATCTCAGGTCTGGCCTTCATTACTGCTCCACAGTTTGCTCATGTACTTGCAGGTTCTCTGAGTGGTGTATTCAGAAGAAAGACTGTTACAGAAGACCCTCAAGGTGGTACAACTGAAGAGACTGAAGAGTTCTTTGATGAAGAGACTGTAAACAATGGAGATACAACTACTAAGACCAAAACTAAAACACCACCCACAATAGAATGACAATACCTAAGAAATATTTATGGGTAACCAAAGAAGAAGGCCCTTTAATGGTACTAGCTGCCCTTAAGGAATATGGAACTATTGAGACACCTGGAACCAAGAATAATCCAAAGATTCTCTCTTGGGCTGCAGAAGTAGGTGCAAATGTAGCAGATGTATATAAGGCAGACAGCATTCCTTGGTGTGGACTGTTTATGGCAGTAGTAGCCAAGAGAGCTAATAAAAAGGTACCTAAAGACCCATTATGGGCACTTAACTGGGGTTCATTTGGACACCATGTAGACAATCCAGCCTTTGGTGATGTACTGGTATTCACAAGAAGAACATCAGATGGAAAGACAGCAGGGCATGTGGGACTCTATATAGCAGAATCTAAGACTCACTTTCATGTATTAGGTGGTAACCAAAGTGATGCAGTTACATTTACTACCATTCCTAAATCAAGACTTTACACAGCTAGGAGACCTGATTATAAGGTTCAGCCAGCTAATGTAAAGAGATACTATATACAGAGTGATAACTCTTTTATTAGTAAAGAAGACTAAAACTTAAATTTTAAATAAAATGCCTAATGACAAATCCTTTGGTGCTCTGCCTATTGACCCTAGAGACAAGCAGAGAACAAAAATTATAATTTCAAAAGAGAAGAAGGACAAGGGTAAGTTCTCTCTTTTAGACAAAGATAATAGTCTTCCAACTGATCAGCAGTTTGATGAAGCTACTATTATTGCTGCCTATACCTTACCACCTGCCACTTTCTCTCTACCTGTTCCTCCTGTATTAAATCAGGGCAGTGAAGGTAGTTGTGTATCATTTTCTGCAGGATACTATACTAGGTCTATCATGGAGTATACTACCAAATTAGCAACAGCTTTTGGTACTAATACTAACATCTTCAGTCCAGAGTTTTTACATAATAATATTAAAAGTAGTGCATCTTGTGGTTCAGGGAGTAGTATTATAACTGCAGGAGACTTCCTTAAAGCTAATGGAGTCTGTAGGTTTGACATTATGCCTTATTCTTGGTTAAATGGATGTAGTGACCTTGGTAGTGACTCAGTTAAAGCTGATGCTGCAGGTTTTAAGATTTCATCTTATTCCTTAGTTTATGCTAATGACTGGTCAGCTATGAAACAACTGATTATGAGTAATCAGCCTCTTAGCTTTGCTACATTAGTAGATAATGACTTCTGTAATGCAGTAGGTCCTAATTATGTATGGAAAGTATTTGGTCCAGGTGTAGGCTATCACCAGATGACAATAATTGGTTGGGATGATAGTATTGAAGGTGGATCTTGGAAAGTAGTTAATTCTTGGGGAACTGGATGGGGTAATGCTGGCTATTGCTGGATTCCTTATACCTTCTTTCAAACTAACTGTGCTAGCCAAGTAGTTGCCTTTTCACTAGCTGCTCCAGCTCCAAGTAATATCATACCAACTGCAGATGCAGGATATGATAGTAATGTAGTAGGTACCTCAACAACCTTAAATGGTTCCAAGTCTGTAGACCCTGATGGTTACATTAAGACTTATGCTTGGTCATTAGTGACAGGGCCAAACAGTCCAACTATTGTAAGTCCTTCAAGTGCTATTACTCAGGTAACAGGACTTGTGCCAGGAGTATATAAGTTCCAGTTGACTGTAACAGACTCTGCAACTACTCCTAATACAGCTACTGACACTGTGACAATAACAGTTTCAGCTGCTCCAACAGCAACTGCAAGCTTGTCAGGTAGTAAGCAAGGACAAAGACACAATCTATCATGGGCAATAACTGCCAACAATGTTCCTCAAAGTGTTGTCTTAGAGTTCAACATTGTCAGCACTACTGCTCCATATTCAACAATGTATACTATTCCAACAAGCCAACTAAATGGTTCTTATGTTAATAACCCTTCCCAAAGGAAGAAAAAGTATAACTATAGAATCAAGATAGTTGACTATGATGGAACAATAAGGTATTCTAATATAGTTACCTTATCTAGTTAAATTAAAACCTTTCTCCTATTCAGGTTAGAAATAGGTGCTTTAATTATGAAGGATTATGCAATAATGGGTGTCCAAAAGATTGACACCAGTAAGCCCTACTACAAGGGTTGGTTTGGTCTCAGAAAGATTTTCTGGGATTATTTAAGGAAGCTACATGTAGCTTTCTATGACCCTTGCTGTGCTGATGCAGGTGAGGAGAATAAAACTACTCTGAGATTTGACATAGCAACAGGTGAAACTGAGTACTATGATCCAGAGACAGATAGTTGGATTCCAGTAGCTGATTGGGCTGCTCCTAGTACCACAAGTACTACAACAGCAGCTAGTACTACTAGTACCACAACTGCTGCTAGTACAACAACTACTACCACAGCTTAAGTTTAGAAGGCCAGCTCACCCTGGCCTTTTTCTTTTGGTATCTTATACAGCATGCCATACACTAAGTCTAAGTCATTCAAGACACTCTCATGGTTAAGGATTCCATCTTTAATCATATAGTCTCTTGCCCAGTCTCTCCACTCCTTCCATTGAGCTTCATCCCTAAACTTATAGTACTCAAACCAGTACATCTTCTTCTTACCCACTTCTATCATTAAGTCAGGTGGAATATCTTTATACCTGAACTTCTCTCCTATCATTTCAAACTGCTTGTCTATATAGAAGGCTGCAAATTTTTCTGTTATCATATCTATTCTTTTTTCACAAACTTGTCATTAAACCATACAGATTTAAGACCAGAATCATAAGGGTTAAAGCAAAGGTATATCCACTTGCTTCCATAGTCTAATCTTATCACTACAGAGTGAAGAGTTTTACCATCCCTTGTTTTTCCACTATGTATGTTTTCTCTTGTCACTTGTACAGGATTAGGGAAGTATAAGAGGCTTCCTCTTTCTTCAAATCTATCCCAAAAGTGCTTTGTTGGTATCAAAGTTATCTCTTTTTCTGGATATAAAAACCCTTCATCGAGAACTTCACTTCTTGTTAAGAACCTTTCTTCCATGTTATTAATTCTTAATGTTAATAAAAAAGCCCCATTACTGGGGCTTAGTTGGTTATATCAGTTGGTTTTAGACTACTTTGCAATTAGAAGTTGGTCTTTCTCTTTCTTAAGTTGGGCTGCTTTTTCATAGTCCTCATTATCAAGAGCTTCCTTTAGCTCTGTTTCCAGCATTTGTAGTCTATTACTGTTTGCTTCTTTCTCTGTAGGAACATACTCACTAAACTCACTTGAGCTTACAAGCCATCCTTGTTCATTGAACTTATATAAAAATACATGCTTGTATTTTCCTTTGGTGAACTCTACCTTTTCTTCAGTATAATTCTTATCATTATTATCTTCTTGTGACAACTTCTTAAATTTGTCAAATCCACCTTCTCCAAATAAAAGATCAAATAGTGATGTCATAGTTATAAATTTTAAATGTTAATAATTTGATACTATATAGTGCAAAATTAATACCTATTTAGTATCAGTGACAAATTGGCACATATCCTCTACATCTGCTAATAGAGTTTCTTTCATTCTGTCATATTTACTGCCAATTTCTCCTAATTCCATTAGATAATCATAGTCTATCTCATAGAATTTTGATACATATTGGATGGGAGTCAGATTCACATTGCCATCTCTAAGTATCTCAAGCTCCTTCTTAGGATATAAGACACCATAGATATACACATCTATCTCCTCATTCTTACTGAGATAATGATACTTCTGTATAATATTCTTAGTACCTTGGGTAATCTGAGAATACCTTCCAGCTAGTACCATTTCTATATCCATAGCCCACTCTGAAATATCCAGAATGAATATGGTTTGATTCCCTATATCATAGCTTTCTATAAGATAACCTTTCTTATCTAGGATAGGAAATACAGATTGTCTACAATACTCCTCAAATTGTTCTTTGTTATCATACCTATAAGTGACTACTAGCTTGTAGTCCTCTATACTTACATCTTTCCAGAATAAGTAGCTCTTCAACTCATAAGGACATGTTTTTACATCAAGTCCTGTTAATGGTAGAAGAAAAGCATCAGCCTTACTCCAGTACTCTTTCTTAAGAACTATTTGCATATATTAATCCTCCAGTTTGTTTTCATAGTGTAAAGATAGCAATTTTTCCCTTAAAGCTTTCACTTTAGGACATCTATCTGGATTATTGTGATACCTCACATGCACATCAGGATGCAGTATCACTATGTTCTTCTTGAGGAAAGCATACTGAGGAAACTTTGTGTTACCCTGCTCAAGAACATGATGATAGCAAGTGGTCAATGACCTATACTTGCTACCATGCATTTCTACTCCTGTTTCAAAGCATCTTACATAACCTTCCTCATCTTCCCTCTCATCCCATATCTCCCTGAAGAAGTCACTCATTTTTTGACTCATATTAAAAAGGGTTTTGAAATTGAGTGCCAAGTATTCCTCCAAGTTTCACCATGTATAAGATTAGTTAAACTGACTTCTGCAGGTTGTTCTCCATTATCAAACCATACAATAACTGCATGATTATCTCCATCATCTAACCAAGCTATGTGGTAAATACCAGGAACTACTTCCTTATCTGCATTTTTAACTATTACAGTGATAGGTATATCTGTTCTATTATCTATTAGCTTCTTAGCTTTTACATTAACTCTTGCTAGATTCCTCTTGTTATCTGCAACTGTTGGACCACCTTCAAGATAACCACTATATAGTGAACCTGAGTATATAAACTCAGCATTCATGAAAACCTTATCTGATTTTATTCTCATATTAATCCTCTTTTTCTAGATGTTTTCTTTATAATATGCTTTATCTATTGTCTCCTGATCCATGAAGTACTCCTCTTTCCTGCCTACTTTTCAACTTATTATAGTTGGTAATAGCAGCATTATTAAGTGTTAAACCAAAATCCTCACAAGTAGCAGATTGGTACCACATCTGGTCTCCCATCTCTTTATTGATTTCAGCCCTTTCATCATCATTTACATGCATCTCAATGCTAATGCTTGGATCCAGACCATTCTTCCTGAAGTCTTTCTTCAGAACTTCCAGCTCTTTACCTAATGCTACAATAGTATCAAAGATGTTACTTACCCTATCTAGCTTCTGAAGTTGCTCATCATTGGTGTTAGCCATGTTAGTACTTATCCTCAGGCATGCATTGGCCTTTTCTATAAGTTCTGCAGTCTCTCCTGCTAAGCCCATTAGGGGATATAACCCTTTAACTTCTGCAGGATAGATAGATGTTGACTTTGCTAACTGTTGATAAGTATCAAAGTTTATTGATGCTGGTGCTATACTAGTAGGTGCTGGTATTACTGTTGGTAAATCTTGCACTTGTACTTCTGTTGGTTGTTGAATTGCTCCCATTTTACATTTTGTTTATTGTATTTCTAAAAATATTTGCTAACTGAGGTCCCATTTCAAACCTCAACTCATTGATGGCTATAGACTTAGTCATATCTCCATCTTTTGTTCTCTCTACTGCAGCCTTCCAGTCACAGTACATTTCTACTAAGTCAAACAGGTTCATCCCATTAATTCCATTCTCATAGAACTCTGGATGATGACTATTGTTCTGGTAGTGATGCTGTAATGCTGGCTTTAGTCTTTCTAGAGAAGCTTTGTACTCATCTGATCCATATGTTAAGTCCTTAAGAATAGGAGTCATCTCATCAAGTAACCCCTTCTCAGGTTCTTCTAATTTACTATTATCATGAATGCTAGCTCTAACTAGCATACCCCTACAAAAGGAGTTTATATTATTGTTGACCTTCTTGATATGTTCAAGAGTGTCTGCTTTGCTATCATATTCTATCATATAAGTTTATTAATATTAAAATCTGCCCAATTTATAGTAAAATTTGTATTCTCCTAATGATATTTTTCTTTGAATCTCAGGCCCATCTTCAAATAAACTATAAGGTTTAAGTCCTTTCAAAATATGAGCTATTACATCTATAGTCCAGCCATTGCCTAACATCTTGTACCTTTGGCTATTGCTTACAAAGTTAGTATAATTATCTGGAACTGTCTGTAATCTTTCACATTCTACTGGTGTTAAAAGTCTGAACCAGTCATTGGTAACCTTACACATCTTGCTATTAGTAGCTGTCAGACAGTTACTCTTCTCCAGCATGAGCCTTCCCCTTCTGGTTGTGCTCTTGATAAAGGTAAGGTCAACACATTGGCCATTCTCTACTTCTATATATCCTTTCTTAGTAGCCTCAGGAATAACCCATACTATCTGCCTTCTGTGTTTGCAGAGATACTGCCTGGCATTAGTACCCTTGAAGTAGTTAGCATCAAGGCAAAAAGACTTATCCCTATCTACTTCCCCATCCTGTAGAATATCACTTAGAAGTATATTCTTATCCTGAGGTTGAGTAACTCTTTTTATATTAGTCCAATATAACCTAACTCTATTTTGAGCACTCACTAGCTTACTATTAATCTGGATAGGTTGTACACCTAGATGGTAACTAATAATATCCTGATGCTCTTTTTTCATCCTTACATTCTCCAGTAAGAACTTAACAAAAGGGTTCTTAATCCTAATTTCTCTTAAAAGCCTAACATATTCAAAAAATAGCTTACTCCTAGGATCACTGAAATTTAAACCTTTTCCAGCTTGACTAAACCCTTGACATGGGCTTCCTCCTAACAATAAGTCTATTCTTGGCAGGTCTTTACCCTTTAAACCAACAACACTGCCTAATTGGACAGTGTTGGGGTAATTAGCTTGAGTTACTTTGATAGCTGAGCTATCTATTTCACTGGCATAATAATTATCATATGGTATTCCTGCTCTTTGTAAGGCTAACTGTCCACAGGACATGCCATCAAATAAGCTTAGTACATTCATATTACAAATTTACTGCTGCTTCCACTACTTCTTTTTGTGTTAATTCTTGTGGAATAAAGCTGTTTACTACTTTACTTTTTATCTCCAAGAACACTTCTTCATTATCCTTTAAGAATTGTCTTGTAGCTTCTCTACCTTGGCCAATGTTGCTACCCTCATAAGAGAACCAAGTACCTGACTTCTCTATAAATTTAGCTTCTACAGCCATATCTAATACCTCACCATAGCTGTCAAATCCTTCTCCATATAGTACATCAACTACAGCCTTCTTAAATGGTGGAGCTACCTTATTCTTGATAACCTTCATAGTAACCTGATTACCAGTCATTTCTTCTCCATCCATAATGGCACCTTTGTCTTTAGAAATCTGTCTCCTAATGTCAATTCTCACACTAGCATAGTACTTCAGTGCATTACCACCAGTTGTAGTCTCTGGACTTCCAAACATCACACCAATTTTCTCTCTTAACTGATTAATAAAGATAAGAATAGTATTAGATTTACCTACTATACCTACTAACTTTCTCATTGCTTGTGACATTAACCTTGAGTGCAAACCCATCTTATTGTCACCCATTTCACCTTCTAGTTCACCTTTTGGTACCAAAGCAGCTACTGAGTCAACTACAATGACATCAAAATCACCACTTTCTACTAACATAGAAGTTATTTCTAATGCTTGCTCACCAAAGTCTGGTTGGCTGATATTCAATCTATTAAGGTCTACTCCAAGAGCCTTTGCATATTCAGTATCTACTGCATGCTCAGCATCTATAAATGCACAATAAGCTGCCTGATTCTTATGAGCTTGTGCAATAGTCTCTAATGCTAAAGTGGTCTTACCTGAGCTCTCTGGCCCAAAGATTTCTATGATTCTACCTTTTGGTAATCCACCAATTCCTATAGCCTTATCTAAAGCTATACAACCTGTAGGGATGTAGTCATGAAAGGTAGGTTTGTCTGTAGCTCCCATGAAGGAACCCTTGCCAAACTTTTTTTCTATCTCTTTCTTGATTTCATCAATTCTTTCTGATTTGATTTCTGATCTTTCTGATTTTTTAGAAGCCATATTTTACATTTTTAGTACTATAAAGATACAAAAAATCCCCCTGATTTCCAAGGGGATTTTGTTTGTATTTTGTTTCTCTTTGTTGCAGATTATACCCCACAGGTTCCACCTTTGGTAATATCACATACATCAAAGAACTCTTCTTTGAACTCTTGACCTAACTTAGAGATTGCCTCATCATAAGGAACTGCTGTCAAAGGTTGACCACCTCTGCTACCATCAGGATAACAAGTAAAGCCTCTCAATCTTACAGCATACTTAGCTAGCATTTTGGCAAAGTCCATAACCTTGGTTTCATTATTGAGGTCAGTACCCCAAGCTGGAAGATTAATAGTAGAAGATATACTCATATCTACATAATCTTGTACATCTGCCTGGAACTTTAATCTCCTCTCTGGATCTGCAGCAAGACTAACTGCTGTTTCTATCTCATTTGGATTAAGGTTATACTCATCTATAAGGAGCTTAGCTGTTGCATCCACAGTGTATTGATAATGCCACTCTGTACCATTCTTGAGGAATCTCCTCTTAGTAGCCAAAGCATATAATACTTCCATACCTGTAGTAGTTCCTGCCATGATACCAATAGTACCAGTAGGAGCAATAGCCCTATATCCTGCAGGCCTGCTTATACTTAACTCATCACATAGCTCATTAGCACCTATTTCAGACTGGTCTCTGTATACTGCCAGCCACTCATGTAGCTCAGGAGTAACCTCATAACTGTATCCTCTCTGTAGAAGCCACTCATGAACTCCCATAAGCCCAAGACCAAGCCTTCTGTTCTTCTTCCTTACTTCATATACCTTCTCATAAGGTAACTGTGCAACCATTGTACCACACACTAAGAACCTACTTACCAGATAAGCAACTCTCTCAAGTCTTTCTTTACTTTCAATCTTACCTAAGTTCAGACTAGCTAAGTTACATACATCTGAATCATCCTCACTTGTCACCTCAGTACAAGCATTCCTTAAGGTTTCATTAACTTTCTCAAAGAAGTTAAAGCTAAAGCCAGGCTCACCATTCTTCAGTGCTTGCCTAACATTCAGATAGAATGTTTCTGGTATATTAACAATAGGAAGCTCGAATATAGCCATCTTTCCACCCTTCTTATATATCTCTAATAACTCTTCAAATGGCTTACCATAGATTTCTTCTAAGAACTGATTATCATAGTTTAAAGAAATGTTAGTCATATCCAAAGGAGCTGGATAGTTAAAGTCCTTTTCCTTCATCTTGGCCACAGTCATTGGGTTACCATTTTCATCAAAGGCTCCTTTGACTATAATGCTATCCCAATCCTTCACATAGAGTAACTCTCTAGCATCACCATGCCTCCAGTTAAGGCTACCATAGATAGCACTTCTCCTGCTACCACCCTGCATAACCTCTCTACCTTCTTCATTAGTCATCTTCATCTTAGAGATAGGACCACTTGCAACTCCACCAGTCTTCTTGATAGGAGAACCTTTGGCTCTATATTTAGACCAGTCAATTCCTATTCCACCACCAGTCATAAGGCAGCTAACAGACTTCCAAGAAGTATTAGCCCAGTCTTCCCTATTGTCTTCTTCAGCCTTTAATAGATAACAGTTATTAAAAAACTTGTTCTCTCTTCCTGCATAATAAAGATACCTTCCACCAGCTATCCATTCCATGTTACTATGCATTTCTATCAATTCTTCTTTCTCTTCTGTAGACATATAGTGCCTA
>Ga0157372_10006812_pt1 | contig 12150 bp, 8 predicted proteins | sample C55metaG_FD_115307 | JGI IMG/M metagenome (GOLD analysis project Ga0157372, IMG submission 115307) | Corn rhizosphere microbial communities from Kellogg Biological Station, Michigan, USA - C5-5 metaG | ecosystem: Host-associated > Plants > Roots > Rhizosphere > Soil | place: USA: Michigan... | reverse complement strand
TCAGGCCGACCACCATGGCTGCAGTAATGATGTACTGGTGCAGCAGCGCAGCGGAGAAGCCGATACCAAACAGCACCGCCAGCGTCACAACGATCCAGAAAACGCGCGCGCCGCCGGTACTGCCGCGCAGTAGCAAAGTCAGCAGCGCCAGCACTACGCTGGCAATAGCCACACCGAGTGCACCGATGGTGCCGGTTACGCCGGTCAGCGGCGTCAGCCATGCCCAGAGCGCTACACCAAAGCCAATAACGGCTGCGATGAGCAGCAATATACTGCCCAGCCGTGAAGATTGAGAATGCAACATAGCAGGAGATCCCTTGTTGAAAGACGTCATAAAACCACGCAGGCACATGGAACTGCGCAAAAAGGCCTGCAAAAAAGATAGCGCGACAGCCGGAAGCGTATCCGGCCACATTACGTATCCAACGCTGTGAGTATAGATGAAGGTCAGCAACCTGCTCTGCGAATATAACTCTGCGTTTTCAAACGCATTATGCAGATATTTTGTGCAGCCATGAGCACCCACATTTTGCGGCTATTTGAATCACCACAGGTTTAGCGTCATTTAAGATGACTTAAACAAAAAGACTATTGGCTGGTCCATGCAATCCCGGGTGACCAAAGATATCGTCCTGAGTGCGCTGCTAATGGCCGTATGGCGACGTACCCCAGAACAGGAGCTGGTTTATTCAGATCAGAGCAGTCCGTACACAAGTTATGAGCAGTCGTTTTTGAAATTGCCCGGGCTGGGGGCAGCATAAGTCGTCGCGATAACGGTCATGACAACGCTACCCGAAGGTTTTCCAGTTGCTGAAGCGTGAATGAAGAGATAAAAGATCTGCGGACCGAGAGAAGAGGCCTGAAGTGATGTTCTTTAATTACATTGAAATGCTATACAACAGTAAATGTTAGCAAGGCTCGAACAATCAGAGGCTACCGACTGCATACGAAACCAATATAATCAACGGCTCGGACGTGTATGAATTATCCATGGCGATTCATACAACGATGTTGTAATGTGCCTGTGATGGGTAAATATCGTTCAACACGCCATTCAGAATACATACAAAACGGCATACTATTGCCGGCAGAGAAGCTCTGATATGGCTGAAAATACAGCCGTGCGTCGCCGTCATAAATGGCGGTTGAAAAACGTTAGATCCAGATTCAACAATGCTGGCGAGGGTGAAGAAAAGCATATAGTGAACGTTCTTGCCACCCCTTGTTGCTGTAGTTGCTGAATGTGTGATCATAGAAGAAGACGCCAGGGACCGAGTATTCAGGAACAACATGGTTATGATGCCTGGTATAACAGGAGAAAGGAATGTACTACGAAGGAGAGCATTTCTAGTTACCTTTAAGGAGCTAGAAATGTCTAATTTCAATAAGATTAAAGACCGTGATCAGCACGGTAAAGCCAAACCACACTTTCGTGTGCCTTACCCAAGCTATGAGGCTAAATACTGTCATTATGCTGACCGTTATGGCAGACGGTCACCGGGTGTGAACTACAACAAAAATCCCGGTTGGTGGGATAACATCTTCACTACTCGCAAACGTCGTGCTGATGACCGCGCGAATGCAGTAAAGATTCTGCATGGCCACGATCCCGATGGAATTGGCTGGCTGTGCGATAAAAGACCAACCGATTATTATTGGTAATCCAAGCCCGCTTCGGCGGGCTTTGTCGTTATTCTTACTGAGGTGCAGTCTTACTTCACATTGCCTTCTGACAACACTGGCTTATCTACAACACCGGTTACTCATCGGAAGAACAGGATAAACGGCATGATGGCTATGTGAGAAAAAGAAGTGAATTTTGCAGTTGATGGCTTGAGTTGACACTTCATTGCCCCACCGTACGCACAGAACGTGAACTTTAATCACAAAAAGTCATCCGAAGATTGTTTCACGACACTGCTTATGGCTTTGATTATTCCTGTGTTTTCCATGGAACCCGAAGCGGGACCTGAATGCGTGCAGCGCAGACGTCGAGGGATTTAACATCTCCAGCTGATTATTTTGTTATTGCAACGCGTATGCCCGGCGGTAAAATTTCGCCTAAACCTACACGCAGGCGCGTTTTAGCGGGCAACTCCATATTGATGTGCCTTAGTGCGCGTTCACTTAGTTTGTCTGTACATAAACGCTGACCGTGTGCATTGCGGTGAACAACGGGGATTGATAGCCAGGCTGCAAAGGGTATACTCTCCTGACATACCCGTCAGGCCTCTCAATGATGCCCAAATCGACGGGTTTTTTGCTTTTATGTCAGCATAGCTGCACCTCTGTTTTACGCCTTTCCCGTTATCCACATGCTTTAGTCCACGGCCGTGCTGAACCTGTTTTTCGTGAGTCACGACAATTCCTTCAGGATTTCTCTCAAAGGACCAATTCCTTTTCAGTGTCGCTACCTGTTTTCCTGACAACTTAAGGCACAGAATATCGCAGGCGGATTCAGGCTTCGTTGTACTGTCCCTTATGCAAGATCAGGCCGAACCCATAACCGCTTTCTGCCGGTGCGAGTTAACAGTGTGGGATAGCCTTAACGCGCAACCCTTTATATGAACCTGTAATTTTTCAGTACATCACGGTAAGATGCCGGCTATCCCGCTAATCCTGTCTTTCTGTGTCGCATTGCCGACACTTGGGCGATAACAGCATGCAGCATTTATGAGTGAACTCCTGTCTTCATCAGGCCTGGTGGTCTCTGCCAGTGATGACATCACCCAACGCCTCAAAGAGTTTGTCAGTGATAAAGAGGCGTTCTCGGAGAACACCTGGCGTCAGCTGCTGAGCGTGATGCGCATCTGCCAGCGCTGGGCCAGTGAACACGGACGCACGTTTTTACCCATGGCGCCGGCCTGCCTGCGCGACTACCTGCTCTGGCTGCAGGCCAGTGGCAAGGCCTCCTCCACCATTGCCACCCACGCCGCGCTGATTTCTATGCTGCATCGCAATGCCGGGCTGGTGCCGCCTAACAGCGCCCCGCAGGTGTTCCGCGCGATGAAAAAAATCAACCGCACCGCGGTGATTCAGGGGGAGCGCGCCGGGCAGGCTGTGCCGTTTCGTATTACGGATTTGCTGAAGCTCGACACGTGCTGGCGTGCCTCCGAGCGTCTGCAGCAGGTGCGCGATCTGGCGTTTTTGCATGTGGCCTATGCCACTCTGCTGCGCGTCAGTGAAGTCAGCCGGCTGCGCGTACGGGATATCACGCGCGCGGCAGACGGGCGTATCGTACTGGACGTGGGCTGGACAAAGACCATTGTGATGACCGGCGGCCTGATCAAGGCACTGGGTGAACTCTCCTCTGAGCGCCTCACTGACTGGCTTACGCGCTCGGGCCTGATCCATGAGCCGGATGCCTATATTTTCGGGCCCGTGCATCGGACAAATCGCGCTGTTCCCGCCACCAGTAAGCCCCTGTCCACGCGCGCGCTGGAAGACATTTTTGTCCGCGCCTGGCAAGAGGCTGGTCCGGGAAAAGATGCGCTCACCAATAAAAAACGCTATCGCGGCTGGTCCGGGCACAGCACGCGTGTTGGCGCAGCTATCGATATGGCCGCGCAGAAATACAGTACTGCACAGATTATGCAGGAAGGGACTTGGAAGAAACCCGAGACCCTGATGCGCTATATTCGTCATGTGGATGCGCATGATGGCGCCATGGTGAACTTCATGGATGGGCATTTCCCGCCCTCGTAATGGCCTCAGGCGTGCAGGGTAAGCGTACGTTGAAACACGGAACAGGAGAAGATAATGAAAAAATGGATAGTGGTCTTGCTGATGTTGCCTGCTGCGGGTGTCTTTGCCGCCGAATGTGATAATGCCATGACGCAGATTGAGATGAATCAATGCGCAGCGACAGCCTATAAAACGGCGGATGCGGCCCTCAATCAAACCTATCAGCAGGTGATTAAGCGCACTGACAGTGAGCAGAAAGCGTTGCTGCAAACAGCACAGCGGCGCTGGATCGGGTTTCGCGATGCGGATTGCGATTTCACCACCTCCAGCAGCCGTGGCGGATCGATTCATCCCATGCTGGTATCACAGTGTCTGCAGCAAAAAACCGAGCAGCGGACCCGAGAGCTCCAGGGGTTACTGCACTGTGAAGAGGGCGATCTAAGCTGCCCGCTATAAGACACAGTTACTTACCGTTAAGAATAAAACCTGCCTGAAGTTCTGGTCTGACATGCCGATAATCGGGTGGCAGGCCAGACGACTCTATGCTCCTGCTGTCACGCTGTGACCGCGTTCTGTTAACAACAGACGCAGAAAACCACATTCTGGCTTACTCGCCAGAGTTTACTTGCAGGACCTTTCTTCCGGCGACAGCAACCCTGTCTGACTGATCGTGTCCCCTAACCTGCTGTGTCGCGCCGGCCACAGTACTTATTCACAGGGGAATTGGCATGCAGCCCGCACCGCACAATGAAGCCGCTCGCCTCAAGGCACTTGAACAGTATCAGCTCATGAACACGCCGCCGTCAGAAGCTTTGGATCGGCTGACCATGCTGGCTGCCCGGTTGTTTCGGGTACCCATGGCCTTTATTTCACTTATCGACAGCGAAAAGCAATTTTTCAAATCGCGCTACGGCCTGACCATTTGCGAATCGTCCCGTAACGTTGCCTTTTGTCATCATACGCTTGAGCAGAATGATATTCTTTGTGTCACGGATACTCTCCTGGACAAACGTTTTAATCAAAATCCTCTGGTTCTGGGGTATCCGCACATCCGGTTTTATGCGGGCATTCCGCTCATTACGCCTGAGCAACATCGTATTGGCACCGTGTGCCTGGCGGATAGTCAGCCCAGACCCGCACTCACCGCCGTTGATCATCAGCACCTTGCAGCGATTGCCTCGCTTGTGATGGATCGCATGGAAGTCCACCGGCTGGAGCTGTTACGGCACAGCAGCCAGCAACGGCTGGAAGCCATTTCATCAACCTCGTCTGATGCCATTATCTGTACCGATATCAAGCAGGGTGTGATTTTCTGGAACCCTGCCGCCACACGGCTTTTTGGCTACAGCGCGCAGGAGATGATGGGGGAATACGTGGCAAACCTGGTCTCTGAGCGTTCTCAGACCGACTATCGCCAGGAGCTGGCGCGCATGATGGCTGAGCAGGCGGTGACATCCCCGCCGCGGCGTATGCAGATCTGGGCACTGCGACGCAACGGCCAGGAGTTTCCGGCGGAAGTCTCATTTTCAGGCTGGCAGGAGGAGCAGGAGCGACTGGTGGGCATGATTGTCCGGGATGTCACTGACCGGCATGCCAGTGAGGCCCGCCTGTGTGAGCTCGCCTCGCTGGATATGCTGACCCGGCTCGCCAGCCGCAGCGCTTTCATGGATCAGCTCATGCAGCTCACGCAGGCTGCAGTGCCTTTTACCTTGCTGATGGCCGATTTGGACGGATTTAAAGAGGTCAACGACATGCTGGGCCACGCCGCAGGGGATGCGCTGCTGTGCCACGTCGCCGAACAGATCCGCACAGTATGCCGGCATGCCATCCTGGCCGCACGCCCGGGAGGGGATGAGTTTATGGTTCTGCTGCCCGAGAACGATCAGGAGGCCACGGTGACTGCAGAGGCGCTGATCGCGGCTATACAGCGACCGTTTGATTATCAGGATTCCCCGGTTACCGTCGGGGCAAGCGTGGGCATTGCCGCGTATCCGCAACACGGCCGGGATGTCTCTGCCATCATGTCGGCTGCCGATCTGGCCCTTTATCAGGCCAAAGCAGCGGGCAAAGGGTGCAGTGTACTGTTTTTACCGGCGTTTCGGGAAGCCGAGCAGCAGCGCCGTCGCCTTGAGCGTGAGCTGGAGGTCGCTGTGCGCCAGCAGCAGTTTGTGCTGTTCTATCAGCCACAATATTGTGCACAGAGCAATGCGCTTATCGGCTGTGAAGCGCTGCTGCGGTGGCAGCATCCGGTGCGGGGTCTGCTGTTGCCCGATGCGTTTATGGGCATGCTGATAAAAAGTTCGTTGTCGATTACGCTGGGTGAATGGGTGCTGCGCCGTGCGCTGCATCAGGTCAGCCAGTGGCGCCGGCGCTATCCCGGCTTACACGTCAGTATTAATCTCTTTCCGCGCCAGCTGGATGACCGACTGGACCGGTTGCTGAGCGAATTAACTGAAAATGATGCCAGTTTCGTGCAGTTTGAAGTGGATGAGTCCGTACTTACCGCGCTGGTACAGGAGATGCCGGCACGTTTTCACGCCATCAGAAGAACCGGTGCCCGCTTTATCATCGATCACTATGGGCGCACGCTGGGTGCCGTAAACCTGCTGCAACACGACTTTGTCGCGGGCCTGAAAATTGACAAATCCCTGACGGCGCAGCTTTCAGAGAGCAGCCGGATACGCACGATGTTTAGCGCGCTTGCGGCACTGGGCCGGAGCCTGGGTCTCCGTGTGCTGGCAGAAGGCATAGAGAGCTCTGCGCAACGCGCGCTGGTCAATGAAGCGCAATGTGACATCCTGCAGGGTCATGCGCTGAGCCAGCCCCTGAGTCCTGACGAATTTGAGCAGCTGTTAACGGCCAAAGGAGCGGCCTGATGAAAACTACACTCGTGCCTTTTGTTCACATGCCCGGTCCTCTGATGCGGCCTGTCCGGGAGGCACTATGCTGACTGACCTCACGGACGATCAACGGCGTTATCGCGCGCTGGACGCGCTGCGTGAAGCCGATGAATGCCGCGATGACGTGCTGAATAAATTTGTCCGGCTGGCAAGCCAGGTACTGGGCATGCCGGGCTGCTTTATTTCTGTACTGGACGATCACGATCAGTACATCCGGGCGGCATGCAACTTCTCACTCAAACAGACCACACGTGAAGACTCGCTCTGCCGTTATGTGGTGGATGATGACGCTGCCATGGTGGTGCCGGATACCTGGCTTGACGCGCGTTTTGTCACACACCGGTTTGTCACAGGTGCCCCCTCTATCCGGTTTTACGCTGGCGTGCCGCTGAAAAACCGCGAGGGGCTGATTCTGGGCACGCTCTGTGTGACAGACAGTACGCCCCATCCCTTTAACGCAGAGCAGGTGGACACCCTGACGCTGCTGGCCCGGCTGGTGATGTCGTTTCTGGAAGCCTGGCATGCTTCGGGCTTAACCGATCCGGTGACGGGTCTGCCTAACCGGCAGCGCCTGCTTCGCGATCTTCAATATCTCGCCGCGTCCGGTGACGTCACGCCGCGGCGCCTAGTGTTAATTGACTGCATTGATATGCCGCGCGCTTACGAACTGGCGCGATCGATGGGCATGGGCCCGGTGGAGGGCCTGCTGAAAGACGTGGCCACCCTGTTGCCGTTGCGCCTGCGTCCGGCGCTGGGAGAGCTGCTCTATACCGTGGCCACCGGGCGTTTTGCCCTGCTCACCCGCCATACCAGTCGCCTGAGTGCCGAGTGGATTGCCGGCCGGATGGAGGGGATCACGGCCGATCTGGATGACAGTCTGACCGTGGCGCTGACCACGCACACAGGCCAGGCAGATTTCACTGCAGATGCCTTTACGGCCCATGACATCCTGCGTCGGGCCGTCAGCGCCCTGCATGACGCTATTGGCCGGGGCGTGCCGTCGGTGACCTACAGCATGTCCTCCAAAGTGTACGACACGCGTGATGATACGCTGATGCAGGAATTTGCGGCGGCCCTGCGTACGGAGGGCGGACGCTATCTGGTTTATCAGCCTAAAATGTGTCTGCAAACCGGCGCGCCCATTGGGCTGGAAGCGCTGATCCGCTGGCGTCATCCGGTGCATGGCGAACTCTCGCCTGTGGCCTTTGTGCCGCTGGCAGAACAGACGGAGCTGCTGGAAGCCATGACCCGCTGGGTGATTGATCGCGCCATCGGGCGCCTGGCGCGCCTGCGCGCGCACTGTATACAGCTGCCCATTACGGTGAACGTCAGCCTCAATGATTTTGCCCGCGAGAGCTTTGCGGCCTTGCTTGAAGAGCAGATGCAGCAGCACCGGTTACCCACCTCACTGCTGGGCATTGAGTGCCTGGAGACCGAGCGCATTATCGAAAGCCCCCAGGCCATGGCAGGCCTGGTACGGCTCAAGCAGCGGGGATTTGATATTGCGCTGGATGACTTTGGCACCGGGTACAGCAACATTAGCTACCTGCGACGCATGCCGCTGGATGTGATCAAGCTTGATCGCTCTCTTATCAGCGATCTCTCTTCAGATATGGCGTCGCGTATTATTGCGCGCAGCATTATCAGCATGCTTAAAGAGCTTGATTATGTGGTACTGGCCGAGGGAGTAGAGAATGCAGAAACCGTGCACACGCTGACGGAATATGGCTGCGATCAGGCACAGGGCTTTTTCTATGCCCGCCCGATGACGGATGCCGATCTGGATACGTGGCTGCTGTGGAAACTGCGCGAGTTGTGCCGCTGAGTTCGGTTAACAGGCTCCAGGGCCCGTGATGGCTTCATCACGGGCCCTTACAGCGTGTTTAATTGAAGACCATCCCGCCATCGATGAGCAGTGACTGCCCGGTCATGTAGTCAGAATCCGGACCGGCCAGGAACGCCACGCAGGCCGCCACATCCTCTGGCTCAGAGAGCCGCCCCAGCGTAATGCGTTTTGCAAACTCCTGCGTGCCATAGCCCTCAGGCTGACCTGCCGCGGCAGAAATCTGCCGATCAATTGCTTCCCACATCGGCGTTTTCACAATGCCCGGACAGAATGCGTTGACCGTGATCCCGGCGGAGGCCAGATCGCGTGCCGCGGTTTGCGTCAGCCCGCGCACGGCAAATTTGCTGGAGCTGTAGACGGCGAGCTCCGGATTACCGGTGTGCCCCGCCTGCGAACAGGCATTGATAATTTTGCCCCCGTGCCCCTCTGCCGCAAACGCCTGCACCGCCGCCTGAATGCCCCAGATCACGCCTTTCACATTGATGTTATAGACCTTGTCCACGACCTCTTCGGTGATTTCCGCAATTGGCGTGGAAGGGGCCACCCCGGCGTTATTCACAATCACATCAAATCCGCCCAGCCTCTGGCGTGCCTCTTCAACCGCACGAAACACCTGCTCACGCTGTGCCACATCAGCCTGCAACGCAATCGCATTACCACCGGCGGAGACAATCTGGTCAGCGACCTGCTGCGCGGTCTGCGCGCTGTAATCGCTGACAGCAACCGCAAAGCCGTCCTGCGCCAGGCGCCGCGCAATCGCCGCACCAATGCCCTGACCGGCTCCGGTCACCAATGCCACTCGGGTTTTCATCGTGTTGTCCTTTTATGGGTGATTAAAGCAGCTGACTAAGGTGCAGTTGACCCATCAGCAGCGGGTTATCGCTGTAGTCAACAGGCACGGCCACCACCGCCGGGCCCTCCACATCCATAGCGCGACGTAGTGTGGGCTCAAGCTCAGCGGCACTGTTCACTGAAAAGCCTGCGGCGCCAAAGGCTTCGGCATAAGCTTTAAAGTCTACCGGACCAAAGTTTACGCCCGAGACGCGCTGGTACTTTTTCTCTTCCTGAATCGCCACCATGTTGTAGGCGTTATCTACCCAGATAATGTGCAGAATGTTGGCTTTGAGCCGCACCGCGGTCTCCAGCTCCATGCTGGACTGCAGAAAGCCGCCGTCTCCTGAAACGGAGACCACTTTGCGCGAGGGGTCCACCAGCCAGGCGCCGATCGCCCACGGCAGGGCGACCCCCATGGTCTGCTGCCCGTTGGAGATCATGATCTGGCGGGCGCGGAAGCTATAGAGATAGCGGGCAATCCAGATATGAAAGCTGCCCATGTCCACCGTGAGGCTGACATCACTGTTGATGATGTCCTGCATGGCGCGCACAATCCGTAGTGGATGCAGGGCAAACTGATCAAGGCTCGCGCCCTGAAGTGCCAGCAGCTGGCGCTGATGCTGCCGATCGTCAAGAATAGCGGAGGCCGCAGGGCTGAGCTGCAAGGGCGTGGTCACGCGTTCGGCAATTTTGCGTACCGTCTGTGCAATGTCCCCGACCAGTTCGGCATCGGGCAGGTAACGGTTATCGGTCTCTGCCGGCAGCACATCAATGTGCACCAGTATCGCATTGCCGCTGTTCCACATGGCCGGCTCATACTCTACCGGGCTGTAACCAATGGTGATGATCAAATCTGCCTGCTGCAGCAGACGATCCCCTGCCTGGTTATTAAACAATCCGATACGCCCGGCAAAGCGGGAGAAATGCTCCTGACGCACGGCGCCGGCTGCCTGATAGGTACTGGTTACGGGAATATGGCTCTTGCTTAACAGCGCATGAATGGCCGCGCTGTTTTCCGGCTGACTGGCCATCAGCCCCAGCAAAATCACCGGATTTTTCGCGCGGGCGATTTCACGGCTTACCGCCTCCACCAGCGCATCCGGCGCGGCGCCCAGCGTGACGCGGCCTTTGTGCTGCAGCAAGCTGCCGGTCACCGGCTGATCGACTATGTCCTGTGGCAGACTGAGAAACGCCCCGCCCCCGCGCCCGTTCTCAGCATGACGAAACGCATTTGACACGCATTCGGCCAGTGCGGCTCCATCGGTGACCTCCACCGCAAATTTGGTGACCGGACGGAACATGGATACTGTATCCATGCTCTGATGCACCTGCTTTGCACTGTCCGAGCGTTTTACCGCGCCGCCAATGGCTACCACCGGATCCCCCTCGCTGGTGGCGGTGGCCATACCGGTAACCAGGTTAGAACAGCCAGGCCCGGAGGTCACCAGCGCGACGCCGGCGTTGCCGGTGAGCCGGCCCACCGCTGCGGCCATGAACGCGGCATTGGCTTCGTGTCGCACGGGGATCAGTTCAATGCGTGAGTCCACCAGCGAGTCAAACACCTTATCGATTTTCGCGCCGGGAATGCCAAAGACATGGTTGACGCCCTGGGCTTCCAGTTGCGCCACGACCAGATCGGCCCCGCTGCGCCAGATTGTGTGGGTTTTCAGCTCTTTCATCTCTACCTCTGTCATTAACTCTCAACGGAGCGGATAGCTTCATCCAGGTTGCCGGGATTTAAATTGGCCTGCAGGAAGTCGCGATCCTGCGGTAAGTCGATCACGAGTTTGCTGATTGCACCAAACGTCAGCGTGCCCATTGCCAGTTCGTAATCGAGGATGTGGCCACCCCCCTGACGATCGCGGGTGATAAAGTGCTCGTGGTAACCCGCCACGTTGATGCCCTGCATGTACTGAGGTGTGCGAAAGCCAATGAGTTCGCCAGCCTGCTGATGAAACGCAAACACAGGCTGATTGCCCAGCACCTCTGGCATTGAGCGATAGGGCCGGCACTGACAGGGCACGGTGCGGGTCTGCACGGCTGTAAACTCGCCGCTTATGCGCAGTGCGCAGAAGTGATTATCAGAGGTGATGACGCTGTCGATCACGCGATGCACCGCTTCCCGGCTGGCGGTCTGGCTGAAGTGGTGTTCATATTCAGGGGTAAAGACGGTCATAACCGCGAAAGGAGATTGCTGCTCCGGGCGGGCCGGACGGGCGCTGCCGTCGGCACGAAGCTGGTAAACTTCACGATCAAACGCCACCAGTTCGCCATCGAGCTGATTGAACGTGCCCAGTCCAAAATCGCCCTGCTTTAAGAGTGCGGCGACGGTGGTGGCACCGTCATACACGCCATGCAGCAGCGCGCTCATCAGTGAGGTCTGATAGATAACCTTTTCTGCTGAATGCGTGGTCAGTTTACGGACGGTGTCGGTAAGTTGTTCCTCGCACGAACAACCGGATACAAAATCATACATTTCCTGCCTCACAAACTGATAGTTAAGCCGTGTTAATATCAGGATGAGCCAGCGTGCTCACAGAATCCAATAGCGAAAGCTGCCAACTTTGAGACGTTTTTGATATGGAACTGCGCCATTTACGTTATTTCGTTGCCGTCGCGGAGACTCTGCACTTTACCCGTGCCGCGGAGATGCTGGGCATTTCACAGCCGCCGCTGAGTCAGCAGATCCAGCGCCTGGAGCATGAGATAGGCACCCCGTTACTCCGGCGCCTGACCCGGGGCGTGGAGCTTACCGATGCAGGCAGCGCCTTTTTACCGGACGCCATGCAGATTGTGCAGCTGGCCGATCACGCGCTGGAAAAAGCCCGCGGCGTGGCGCGCGGCATGAGCGGCCAGATGTCACTGGGATTTGCCAGTTCAGTGGCC
>Ga0157372_10006809_pt1 | contig 12153 bp, 12 predicted proteins | sample C55metaG_FD_115307 | JGI IMG/M metagenome (GOLD analysis project Ga0157372, IMG submission 115307) | Corn rhizosphere microbial communities from Kellogg Biological Station, Michigan, USA - C5-5 metaG | ecosystem: Host-associated > Plants > Roots > Rhizosphere > Soil | place: USA: Michigan... | reverse complement strand
TGTCGTCGGTCCTGTAGTCGACGTTGCCCTCGAGCGGCTGCAGCACGATGTGCGGGAGGTTCGTGCCCATGATCGTGTAGCCGTCGCCGGGAAGCTGGTTGAGGAGCGTCCACGCGAGCGCGCCGCCCGCGCCCGGCTTCGATTCGATCACCAGCTCCTGGTGCCACTTGTTGCGGAACACCTGCTGCTGGAGGCGCGCGGCGATGTCCGACTCGCCGCCCGGTGCGAACGCCACGATGTAGCGCACGGGCTTCTCGGGATAGGCCGCGCGCGCGGGCAACGCGACGCAAGCCGCCATGGCGCCGCCGGCAACCAGAAACTCTCTCCTTTTCATCTCACTCCTCCTCGATCTTTCTCTGGTTTGGTCTATCCGCGTTTGTCCGTGTCATGCCCTTTTGCTCAAAGCGCCTCGGCGATCGCCTTTCCCACGTCCGTCGTATTCGCCGTCCCGCCCATGTCGCGCGTCTTCGGTCCTTCCTTGATGACCGTCTCGATCGCCCGCACGATCGCGTCGCCCGCGTCCTTGTGGCCGAGATGGTCGAGCATCATCGCGCCCGACCAGATCTGGCCGATGGGATTGGCGATCTTCTTGCCGTAGATATCCGGGGCGCTCCCGTGCACCGGCTCGAAGCACGACGGGTACTCGCGCTCGGGATTCATGTTCGCCGACGGCGCGATGCCGATCGTGCCGGTGCACGCGGGCCCGAGGTCGGAGAGGATGTCGCCGAAGAGGTTCGAGCCCACGACCACGTCGAACCAGTCGGGATGCTGCACGAAGTGCGCGGTGAGGATGTCGATGTGGTACTGCGACGTCTTGATGCCCGGATACTCCTTCGAGATCGCGGCAAAGCGCTCGTCCCAGTACGGCATCGTGATCGAGATGCCGTTGGACTTGGTGGCCGAGGTCACGTGCTTCTTCTGCCGCGTCTTCGCGAGCTCGAAGGCGAAGCGCATGATGCGGTCGCAGCCGCGCTTGGAGAAGACCGAGAGCTGGGTCGCGAACTCCTGCTCGGTTCCGGCATACATGCGCCCGCCGGCATTCGAGTACTCGCCCTCGTTGTTCTCGCGCACGACCCAGAAGTCGATGTCGCCGGGCTTGCGGTTGGCGAGCGGGCTGGGCACGCCGGGCATGAGGCGCACCGGGCGCAGGTTCACGTAGAGCTGGAACTCGCGGCGGATGGGGATCAAAAGCCCCCACAGCGACACGTGGTCCGGCACGCCGGGGAACCCCACGGCGCCGAGGAAGATCGCGTCGTGCTTGCGGATCTGGTCGAGGCCGTCCTTCGGCATCATCTCGCCGTGCTTCTGGTAGTACTCGCAGCTCCACGGCTTCTCGTCCCAGGTGAGCGAGAAGCCGAACTTGCGGCCCGCCGCCTCGAGCACGCGCTGCCCTTCGGGGACGACTTCCTTGCCGATGCCGTCGCCGGCGACGACCGCGATCTTGTGGGTTTTGCTCATGCGAAAAATCTCTCCAGCTCCTCGGATACGAGTTCGGGGACTTCCTCGGGAAGGTAGTGGCCGGGGGGAAGCGCACGGCCGCGCACATCATCCGCGACGCGCCGCCATTCGTCGAGGGGTTTGAAGCACCTTTCGATCACGCCCCGCTCGCCCCACAAGCAGAGTAGCGGACATTTCACCCGCACGCCGGCGGCCCGGTCGGCGCGATCGTGCTCGAGGTCGATGGAGGCCGCGGCGCGGTAGTCCTCGCAGCTCGCATGCACCATGCCGGGCGTGAAGCAGCGCACGTACTCGGCCCACGCCTCGGGATCGAAGGGCGAGAGGCCCGCGCTGCCCGAGCCCATCTTGGCGGGCAGGATCGAGTCGAGGGCGCGCCCGATCATCTGCTCCGGCACGGGGGCGGGGAGGATCAGGAAGAACCAGTGCCAGTAGGCGCGCGCGAAAGCCTCGTCGGTCTGCTCGTACATGGCGAGCGTCGGCGCGATGTCGAGCACGGCGAGCTTCTCGACGCGCGCCGCGTGATCGACCGCGAGCCGGTGCGAGACGCGCGCGCCGCGATCGTGGCCGCACAGGAAGAACCTCTCGAAGCCGAGCGCCTGCATGAGCTCGACCTGGTCGCGCGCCATCTCGCGCTTCGAATAGGTCGAATGGTCGGGCGCCGCGGCGGGCTTGCCCGAGTCGCCGTAGCCGCGCAGGTCGGAGGCGACGATGTTGTAGCGCTGCGCCAGGCGCGGTGCCACCTTGTGCCAGATGACGTGCGTCTGCGGATATCCGTGCAGGAGCAGGAGGGCCCGGCGTCCCGGCACGTGCGGCCCCACGACCGCGCGGATGTCGGCGCCTTGCGTCTTCACGAGGACGGAACGAAAGCCGGGAAAGAGCGCCATGGCCGCGGTCGGCGAAAACGCCTATCGTAGCGCGGCGCGCAGCTCCGACTTGAGCACCTTGCCGTAGTGGTTCTTGGGCAGGCTCTCCACGAAGCGATATTCGCGCGGGCGCTTGAAGCGCGCGATGTGCTCGAGGCAGAGCCGGTCGAGCTCGTCGGCGGCGGGCGGCGCGCCGCGCGCGACGACGAAGGCGACCACGCTCTCGCCCCACTCGCGGTCCGGCCGGCCCACGACGCAGGCCTCGGCGATGGCCGGGTGGCGCAGCAGCACTTCCTCGACCTCGCGCGGATAGATGTTGGAGCCGCCGCTCACGATGAGGTCCTTGCTGCGATCCTTGAGCGTGAGGAAGCCGTCGCCATCGAGCACGCCGACGTCGCCGGTCCAGAGCCATCCGTCGCGCAACGCCTGCGCGCTCGCTTCGGGATTGTTCCAGTAGCCCGGCATGACGACGTCGCCGCGCACGCAGACCTCGCCCGGCTCGCCCGCGGCGACGTCGCGGCCCTCCGGATCGCGCAGCGCCACCTCGACCGCGTGCTGCGCCACGCCGACGGAGGCCAGGCGCTCCTCGTAGCGCGGATGGTCGCGATCGGTATGGTGATCCTTCGTGAGCACCGTGATGGTCATCGGGCTCTCGCCCTGCCCGTAGATCTGGACCAGGCGATCGTCGCCCAGCCGCTCCATCGCCTGGCGCAGGTCCGCGAGATACATCGGCCCGCCGCCGTACACGAGCGTGCGCAGCCCCCGCGGGCGCGCACGGGCCGCCTCCACGAGGCGCTTCACCATGGTGGGGGCGGCGAACATCGAGACATCATGGTGGCGCTCGAGCAGCTCGAGCACCTCCGCGGCTTCGAACGCTCCCGATTCGGGAACGACCTGCGCGGCACCTTGCGCGAGATGCGTGAAGGTGTAGAGGCCGGAGCCGTGCGACATCGGCGCGGCGTGGAGCAGCCGTCCCGTGCGGGACACCGGATCGACGCATGCGAAGTAGCCGAGCGTCATCTGCACCAGGTTGCGGTGGGAGAGCATCGCGCCCTTGGGGCGCCCCGTCGTGCCGCTGGTATAGAAGAGCCAGGCGAGCGCGGACCCGCCGCAACGCTCGCACTCGATGGCATCGCCCTCGAGCGCGGCGAGCGACGCCGGGCCGTCGATCACCCGCTTGGCGCCCGCGTTCGCGACGATGAACTCGACCTCGCGCGCGTGCAGCTTCGCGTTCACCGGAACCGCGGCGAGGCCGGCCCACCACGCGGCGTAGAGGGCGACGAGATACTCGGGCGCATTGCGCATGACGATGGCGACGCGGTCGCCGCGCGCGAGGCCCTTGCCCCGAAGGCCCCCCGCCACGCGGCTCACGCGGCGTGCCAGCTCGCCGTAGGTCGCCCAGGCAGAAGCGCCGGCGTACACCGCCGCGCGATCGGGATGGGCGCGCGCCGCCCGCTCGAGCCAGAGCGCGACGTTCATCGGGAAACGAAAGTGACAAATCGCACAGGCACGGGCCGCCCCGGGAGCCATACTCGTCCGCAGATTCTGCCTGAACGCCGGCGCCGTCCCGGCCGGCGAACGACGAAAGCGACGATGTCCGCAGCACCGCGAGCGATCGGCCGGTACCGCGTGACCCGCACCCTCGGGCGCGGCGCCATGGGCATGGTCTACGAGGGCCTCGACGCGAGCCTCGGGCAGCGGGTCGCCATCAAGACGCTGCGGGCCGAGGAGCTGCAGCCCTCCGAGGTCGACGAGGCCATCGCGCGCTTCCGCCGCGAGGCGGAGGCGGGCGTGCGCCTGCGCCATCCCAACATCGTGACCGTGCACGAGCACGGGCAGCAGGGCGGCATGTCGTTCATCGTCATGGAGTACGCCGACGGCGAGGACCTGAAGCAGGTGCTGGCGCGCCGCCGCCTCAAGCTCGACGAGGCGTACGAAGTGATGAAGCAGCTGCTCGTGGCGCTCGACTATTCGCACCGCCACGGCGTCGTGCACCGCGACATCAAGCCGGCGAACGTGATGGTGCGGCCCGGGCCGCGCATCCAGGTCATGGATTTCGGCATCGCCCGCATCGACTCGTCGTCGCTCACACAGGTCGGCACCGTGGTCGGCACACCCACGCACATGGCGCCCGAGCAGCTCGTGGCCCTGCCCGTCGATGCGCGCGCGGACTTGTGGGCGTGCGGCGTGATCCTCTACCAGATGCTCACGGGGACGAACCCGTTCGACGCGGCGACGCCGGCCTCGGTGATGCATCGCGTGCTGCAGGCCGATGTGCCTCCGCCCAGCCGCCTCGAGAAGTCGCTCGCGCCCGCGTGGGACGGCGTGATCGCGCGCGCGCTCGCACGCCGGGTCGACGAGCGGTTCCCGTCGGCGCGGGAATTCCACCGGGCGATGTGGGAAGCGATGAACGCCGGGGGCTGAGCCGCGGTCCTACCTGCGGGCCCGGCCGGTAGAATCGGGCCTTTTCGCCTCGCGGGATCCTCCAACATGACCACCATCGTCGTCGTGCGCAAGGGCGAGCAGGCGGTGATCGCCGCCGATTGCCTCACGACCTTCGGCACGACGCGCCTCGCACCCGCCTACGACCGCAGCCCCGAGAAGATCACGCGCCACGGCGACTCGTACATCGGCGTCGCGGGAAGCGCCGCGCACCAGCTCGTGCTCGAGAACCTGCTCGAGCGCTCCGACATGGACTTCCGCGGCAAGGCGGCGATCTACGAGTCGTTCCGCAAGCTCCATCCGCTGCTGAAGGACGAGCACTTCCTGAATCCCAAGGAGGAAGAGGACGATCCCTACGAGTCGAGCCAGATGACGTGCATGGTCGCGAACCCCTGGGGCATCTTCGCGGTGTACTCCATGCGCGAGGTGTTCGAGTTCGACCGCTTCTGGTCCATCGGGTCGGGACGCGATTTCGCGCTCGGCGCCATGTACTCGCTCTATGCGCGCGAGGACGACGTCGCGGCGATCGCGCGCGCGGGCATCGAGGCGGGCGCGGAATTCGATACCGGGACCGCGGGGCCGATCACGCTGCACACGGTGCGCCTCGCCGCGAAGTAGATGCGCCTCGACAAGTGGCTCTGGGCCGCGCGTTTCTACAAGACGCGCTCGCTCGCGCTGGGCGCGATCGACGGCGGCCACGTCTCGGTGAACGGCGAGCGCGCCAAGCCCGCGAAGGACCTGAAGCCGGGCGATACGGTCGTCGTGCGCCGCCCGCCCTTCGAGCACCACGTCGTCGTGAAGGCTCTCTCCGAGCGCCGCGGCTCGGGCGCCGACGCCGCGCTGCTCTACGAGGAGACCGCCGAGAGCCGTGCGCGGCGCAGCGTGATGGCCGCCGAGATGAAGTCGCTTCCCAGCCCACGCTTCAAGGGCCGGCCCACCAAGAAGACGCGGCGCGACTACGAGAAATGGCTACGCTCGCCGGATGAGGAGTGATGCGGACAGTAAACCCTTGGAACACGGATGAACACGGATAAGAACGGATAAAGGCGGATAGAAGAGTTTCGTGCGCGTGGGGCCGCCAGCCACGAATCCGTCATGGCCTTTCATCCGTGTTTATCCGTTCTTATCCGTGTTCATCCGTGTTCCAAAGGTTTACTGCCAGCGTCACTCTCCGCCCTAAGTCGACCGGCAACACGCAAGCCGCAGCATCCATCCGGCTGAACGACGACGATCTCGGCGGGAGCGACCGAGAGCTTCGTGAGCGCGGCGATGTTCACGTTGTGCGTGACCATCACGACGTTGCCGCGAGGCTTGGCGATGGTGTAGCCGAGGATCCGCTTCTTCACGTGCTCGGTGGCCTCGACCTCGAGGTCGGGACGATCGAAGAAGGACCCGAGCGGCTCCCAATCCTCCGCCTTCCCGAAGGCGATGCGCGCCGTCTCGCGGCAGCGGCACCACGGGCTGGTATAGACGCGCTCGATGGGTGCGCCGATCGAGCGCAGCCGCCCTCCCGCACGCGCCGCTTCGCGCCGTCCCGCCTCCGAAAGATTGCGCTGCGTCGCGCAGTCGTCGAGCCTGTAGCCGGGCGGATCGCCCGCGCCGGCCTCGGTCGAACCATGGCGCATGAGGAGGACCATCCCGCCCGCGCGCAGCCTTGCCTCGAGCGGCGTGCGCGCGGCGCGAGCCGCGAGCGGCGCGCCGAGGACGAGGCCCAGGAACGCGCGCCGCCGCAAGCGCCCAGCCTCAGAGCTTGACGGAAGGGTTGAGCGAGTAGCGGCCCGTGATCGAGGCCTGCGCGAGCACGTGGCCCTCGATCGCGCGGCGCACGGCCTTGCCGTCGAAGCGGCCCTGCAGGGCGAGGCGCGAGACGTCGAGCGCGTAGACGGTGAACACGTAGCGATGCGGCAGCTCGTCGTTCCAGGGCGGGCACGGCCCGTCGTAGCCGTAGTAGTCGCCCTTCATGTCGCCGTCGCCCGCGAACCAGTCGGTGTAGCTGTTGATGCCATGGCGCGCGCCGTGCGGCGCGTCGGGGCCCGGCTTGCCGTGGGGCACGATGGCCGAGGAGAACTCGCCCGCGCTGATCGCGGGCACCGACGGCGGCAGCTCCACCAGGACCCAGTGGAAGAAATCGACGCGGGGCAGCGATTTCGGGACCGTGCGCCCTTCCTGGTTCACGTCGTCGCCGCGGCTCGGGACGTCGGGATCGTGGCAGACGACCGCGATCGACTTCGTGCCCTTCGGCAGGTCGCTCCAGGTGAGGTTGGGATTGCGGTTCTTCGAGAGCGTGGCGTGCGACTTCGGGTCGGGCGCGCAGAACGCGAACTCGGCGGGAATGACGCCGCCATCCGCGAAGCTCGAGCTGCTGAGCCTCATTTCGATTGCGCCGGCGGCTGCATGATGATGTGCTCGAGCGTCACCTCGAACACGAGCGCCGAATTCGGCGGGATCTTGCTGCCGGGCGGCGGATGCGCGCCGTACGCCTTGTCCGCCGGGATCACGAGCAGGCGCTTGCCGCCCTCCTTCATGCCGAGCAGCCCCTCGTCCCAGCCGCGGATCACGCGCCCGACGCCCACCATGATGCTGATCGGCATCTTGCCCTCGGACGTGTCGAACATCACGCCCTTCTGGTCCGGCTTGCAGCCGTCGTACACCCAGCCGGTGTAGTTCGCGAGCACCGCGGTGCGGAAGCGCACGGTATCGCCCTTGCCCGGGTCGATGTCCTTCACCACCACGTCGGTGGGCGGCGGCACGCAGCTCGCCGCGGCCTGAGCCGGAGCGGGCGCCGCAGATTCCGACGCCGTGGTTTTCGTTTCGGTTCCGGCGCAGCCGGCGAGGGCCGCCGCGAGCGCGGCGATGGCGATGACCTTGTTCAAGACGCTGCTCCTGTTCTCGTTCTTACTGGATCCCGCCCATGGCGAGGTACTTGATCTCGAGGAAATCGTCGATGCCGTATTTCGAGCCCTCGCGCCCGAGGCCCGATTGCTTGACGCCGCCGAAGGGCGCGACCTCGTTGGCGACGATGCCGACGTTGATGCCGACCATGCCGGTCTCGAGCGCCTCGGCGACCTTCCAGACCCGGCCGATGTCGCGCGCGTAGAAATAGGCGGCGAGCCCGAACTCCGTGTTGTTCGCGAGCCTCACCGCCTCGTCGTCGGTCTTGAAGCGATAGAGCGGCGCCACCGGGCCGAACGTCTCCTCCGTCGAGACCTTCATGTCGGGCGTGACCTCGGTGAGGAGCGTGGGCTCGTAGAAGAAGCCGCCCAGCGAGTGGCGCTTGCCGCCGAGGACCACCTTCGCGCCTTTCTTCACCGCGTCGGCGACGTGCTCCTCGACCTTCGCGAGGCCCTGCGCGTCGATGAGCGGCCCGATGTTGACCCCCGCGTCCATGCCGCGCCCGACCTTGAAGGTCCTCACCTTCTCGGCGAGCTTCTGCGCGAACTTGTCGTACACGCTGTCCTGCACGTAGATGCGGTTCGCGCACACGCAGGTCTGGCCCGCGTTGCGGTACTTCGATGCGAGCGCGCCTTCGGCCGCCGCGTCGAGGTCGGCATCGTCGAACACGATGAAGGGCGCATTGCCGCCGAGCTCGAGGGAGAGCTTCTTGATCGTGTCCGCGCTCTGGCGCATGAGGATGCGGCCGACTTCCGTCGAGCCGGTGAAGGTGACCTTCTTCACCGTGGGGCTCGCGCACATCTCCTGGCCGATGGCGACGGGATCGCCCGTCACGATGTTGAGCACGCCCTTCGGGATGCCGGCGCGCTCGGCGAGCTCGGCGAGTGCCAGCGCGGAGAACGGCGTCTGCTCGGCGGGCTTGAGCACGAAGGTGCAGCCCACCGCGAGGCCGGGCGCGACCTTGCGCGTGATCATCGCGTTGGGGAAATTCCACGGCGTGATCGCGGCGACGACGCCGATGGGCTGCTTGATCACCACCAGCCGGCGGTCGTTGGTCGGGCTCGGGATCACGTCGCCGTAGACGCGCTTCGCCTCCTCCGCGAACCACTCGACGAAGGAGGCGCCGTACATGATTTCGCCCTTCGCCTCGGTGAGCGGCTTGCCCTGCTCCGTGGTGAGGATCATCGCGAGGTCGTCGGCGTTGGCGACGATGAGGTCGAACCATTTGCGCAGGATCTTCGAGCGCTCCTTGGCGGGCAGCGCGCGCCACGCGGGCAGCGCCGCGCTCGCGGCCTCGATGGCGCGCCGGGTCTCGGCCGTGCCCATGTTCGGCACGCCGCCGATGCGCACGGCATCGGCGGGGTTCTTCACGTCGAGGCGGCCGCGGCCGTCGGCCTCGACCCACGCGCCGTCCACGTAGGCGCGATCGCGGAAGAGCTTCGGATCCTTGAGATTGGGGACCGCAATGCGGTCCTGCATGACGGCGCTCATGGGATGTCCTCCTGGGGAAGACCTGAAATTATACGCGCCGCCCAAATACCGGGACGCAGCCGAAAATCGCGAAAACGGGCCGCGTCCCGTTTCTTTCTCCCGTTTTTCGCGCGCTTGCGCCGGCATCGCCCCCGCACTATCGTTAGCGCCGTCCCCATCCCGGAGGTCTCACGATGCGCCGCCTCGCCGCAGTCTCCGCCGTCCTTTTCGCCTTCGCCGCCGCCGCGGCCAGCGCCGCGACCCTGCGCTGGTCGAGCCAGGGCGACTACCTCACCGCCGACCCGATGGCCCAGAACGAGCTGCTCACCAACTCGATCAATGGCCAGGTCTACGAATCGCTCGTGATGCGCGGCAAGAAGCTCGAGATCCTGCCGGCGCTCGCCGCGAGCTGGGAGCAGAAGGATCCGAAGACGTGGATCTTCCACCTGAGGAAGGGCGTCAAGTGGCAGGACGGCAGCGACTTCACCGCCGACGACGTCGTGTTCTCGATCAAGCGCCTGCAGGGCAAGACCTCGAACTTCCGCGTCTACGGCAACGCCGTGGGCGAGCCCACCAAGATCGACCAGTACACGGTGCAGCTCGTGACGCCCGTGCCGAACCCGGTGATGCTCGAGATGCTCGCCAACAGCCTCTTCATGATGAACAAGGCATGGTGCGAGAAGAACAACGCGGTCAACACGCAGGACTTCACGAACGAGAAGGAGGCGTACACCTCGCGCAACGCCATGGGCACGGGGCCCTACATCCTCGTGTCGCGCGAGCCCGACGTGAAGAGCGTCTTCAAGAAGAATCCCAACTGGTGGGGCCTGAAGGAAGGGCCGAACTACTGGGACGGCAACGTGGACGAGATCGTCTACCAGCCCATCCGCCAGGACAGCACCCGCATGGCCGCGCTCCTCTCCGGCAATCTCGACTTCGTCCTCGACCCCGTTCCGCAGGACGTGGAGAAGCTCAAGCACGACCCGAGCGTGAAGGTGTACGAGGGCCGCGAGAACCGCATCATCTTCTTCGAGATGGACCAGAATCGCGACGAGCTGCTCTACTCGAACGTGAAGGGCAAGAACCCGTTCAAGGACGAGCGCGTGCGCAAGGCCGTGCTGCAGGCGATCGACATCGACGCCATCCACAAGTCGGTCATGCGCGGCCTCTCGGTGCCGACGGCCATCAACCTGCCGAACCCCGACAAGGCGGGCATCCCCAAGTCGATGGACGTGCGCGCCAAATACGACGTGAACGCGGCGAAGAAGCTCCTGGCCGACGCCGGCTACCCGAACGGCTTCGAGGTGCAGCTCGACTGCCCGAACAACCGCTACATCAACGACGAGAAGATCTGCATCGCCGCCGCGGGCATGCTGGCGAAGGTCGGCATCAAGGTGAAGGTGAATGCGATGCCGCGCGCGCAGTACTTCCCGAAGATGCAGCGGCTCGACATGAGCATGTGCATGCTGGGCTGGGGCGGCGCCACGACGGACGCGATCTTCACGCTGCAGCCGGTGCTCCACAGCCGCAACGACAAGGGCGACGGCGACTACAACTGGGGGAACTACAAGGACGCCAAGTTCGACGCCATGGTCGACGACGCCAAGGGCGACACCGACCCGAAGCACCGCCAGCAGACGATCAACGAGGCGATGCAGTACTTCAAGGACCACGTGTTCACCATCCCCCTGCACCTGCAGGTGATCCCGTGGGCGTCGCGCAAGAACGTGACCGTCATCCACCGCGCCGACAATTGGTTACAGGCGACATGGGTGAAGGTCCAGTAGGCGTGCTCCTACGCCGCAGGGTGCGTGCTACGCTCCCTGGATGGTGGGAATTCGATGCAATGTAGTGATCCTCGGACTCGCGGTGTCGGCTTTCGCCGGCGCCGCGTGCGCCGATGGTCCAGGCGGACTAGCCAGCCTTCCCTCGTTCGCGCAGCTGGAGATCGGGGGCCTGCGTCCCTCCGTCGTCTCGGCGCACCAGTCCGCCGATCCGCTGAATCCCCTGACCGGGCCCAGCAACGCGTCGCTGCTCGCGCGCGCTCCCGGCCGCGACGCCTTCGCGGTGAAGCTCTCGTACATGTTCACGCCGTGGCTCAGCCTCGATTTCGCGGGCGGCCTGCTGCGCGCGCACGACGCGGACGGCAACCCGATGTCGGCCGCGACGCACGTCTTCGAGCAGGCGGGGGCGACCCTTTATCCCGCGCGCGGCTGGAACGCGAGCCTCTTCGTGAATTCGTTCCGCATGGGCGCGGCCACCATGGAGGACGGCCTGCACGTCGCCAATGCGTCGTTCGTGAATGGCCGCGTGAACCACGACCTGTCGCGCAACTTGCGGCTGTCCTTCGACCTGCTGAACGCGTTCGACAAGCACGTGCCCGGCATCGACCCGCTCGCCACCCCGCGCCTGTGGACGGATCCGCTCATCGCGGAGAACGTGCTCTTCGACGCGTCGGAATCGCGGGGATTCCGGGTCAGGCTGCGCTGGCGCTTCTGACCGGATTCGCGCCGCGGTGGTACACGCGGTCCGTCGCGAGCACCGCAGATGGCGTGTACGCCTCGCGTCCCTTGAGCTTCTCGTAGTACGGCGCGAAATCGGGCTCCGTCGCGCGGAAGAGCTCGTCGAATCCGCGGATCACGAAGTACGACTCCTGGTACGTGTCGATCTTGTAGCGCGTCTGCATGATGCGCAGCAGGTCGAAGCCGATCCGGTTGGGGTCGGAGCTGTCGACGCAGTACGAGATCTCGCCGCCCGAGGAGAGGATGCCCGCCCCGTAAGGGCAGAGCCGCCCATCCGATTCGATGAGGCCGAATTCCACCGTGTACCAGTAGAGCCGCGCCAGCATCTCGATGGCGCCGAGCGCGTGCGCCTTGATGCCGCCGCGCCCGTACGCCTGCATGTAGTCGGCGAAGACCGGGTTGAAGAGCATCGGCACGTGGCCGAAGAAGTCGTGGAAGACGTCGGGCTCGACGATGTAGTCGAACTCCTCCGGCTCGCGCAGCCACACCGTCACGGGAAAGCGCCG
>Ga0157372_10006808_pt1 | contig 12153 bp, 11 predicted proteins | sample C55metaG_FD_115307 | JGI IMG/M metagenome (GOLD analysis project Ga0157372, IMG submission 115307) | Corn rhizosphere microbial communities from Kellogg Biological Station, Michigan, USA - C5-5 metaG | ecosystem: Host-associated > Plants > Roots > Rhizosphere > Soil | place: USA: Michigan... | reverse complement strand
TGAAAAAGGAAGCTGCCGAATGGCCCGGCCTCGTCGGCATGGATCTCGTGCCGATGGTGACGACCGCGCAGCGCTACACCTGGGACGAGACGGCGTGGCAGTGGGGAAAAGGCTACGGCCGCGAGGAAAATCCGAAATTCAACGTTGTCGCGATCGACTACGGCATCAAGCGGAATATTTTGCGCCTGCTCGCGAATGCCGGCTGCAAGGTCACGGTCGTGCCGGCGAAAACTTCCGCGGAAGACATTCTCGCGCTGAAACCGGACGGCGTGTTTCTGTCGAACGGCCCCGGCGATCCGGCGGAGACGGGAAAATACGCGGTGCCGGTCATCCGGAACATCATCGCGTCCGGCACGCCGACATTCGGAATTTGTCTCGGCCACCAGATGCTGGGCCTCGCCGTCGGCGGCAAGACGATGAAGATGCATCAGGGCCATCATGGCGCGAACCATCCGGTGAAGGATCTGACGACAGGCAAGGTCGAGATCACCTCGATGAACCACGGCTTCGCGGTGGACAGCGCGACGCTTCCTTCCGAAGCCGAGCAGACCCATGTGTCGCTGTTCGACGGCTCAAACGCAGGCATTCAACTCAAGGGCAAACCCGTCTTCTCCGTGCAATATCATCCCGAAGCCTCGCCCGGCCCGCGGGATTCGCGCTATCTTTTCGAGCGGTTTACCGGGTTGATGCGCGAGCGCGCGAAATAATTCCCCTCGTCTCGCTCTCTATTTCCTGATTTCGCTCTTCCGAAAGGGCAGACCATGCTTTTTTCCATGCGGCCCGTTTTTATCGGCTGGATCGCGCTCGTCTGCCAGCTTCCGATCCAGTTGTTCATGACGGTATGGGCGGGCGGTTTCTTCGGCGGGATTACCAAAAGCGTTTTCGGAATCGCGAGGGATTCCAATGCGCCGTTCTTTTTTTTCGGTATCCTCGCCTTCATTGGGATTCCGGCTGTCGCCTATTTCGGCAAGAAACTGAATTATGCCCGCACCGAATACGGATTTTTCGAAGACCGGCTCGAATTCGAGGAAGGCTTCTTCACCATCAATAAGAAGGTCATCAAATACTCGAACATCAAGGAGATCACGCTGCGCAAAGGCGTCTTTCAGCGGATGTATGGGCTTGGCACCGTCTATCTCGCGACGCTGGCAGCCGGCCGACGCAGAATTACAACTTCTTCTACGCGCTCGGCTTCGGCAATGTGAGCGCGAGCGGCATTGCCGTGCGCGACATCCAAAGCCCCGATGAAGCCTACGAGAAGATCAAAACGATCGTGGACAAGGCCGGCGCCTGAGCAGGCTCACAACCCGAAAAATCCAAACGCTTTCTGCTTGGTGCGAAACGATCGCTGCTGCCCCCATTTTTCCGGGAAATTTCCGTAGCCGAGATCGGCGGCTTCCTTCGCGAGGCCGCCGTCGGTGACGTCCGCAACAGTCACGACCTTGCCGTGACAAACCGCCCAGTATTCGATGTGCGAGTCGATTTCGTTGCCGGCGGGCCGCGCGCCGATCTTCAGCAAATGCGCGTAGAATTTCTTGTCGTAGAAGATGAGCGCGGGCATTGATGTCGAGCAATACACATAGACCACCCGCACCAGCCCGTAATTCTTCGGCTCCTTCATCGTGGAGGGATCGTCCGCTCTTTTCTTCGGGATCGGCAGCGTTGCCGAGCGCGCTTTCACTTCCATCATGCGGCCGCCGTCATTCTTGCCGATCGTGCGGGTCGCGATGATATTCGTGAAAGTGCACTCGCCCTGGTGGCAGCGCTCGCGCAGGCGAATATCGACCGTCCCCGCCGATAGCGGCGAAGCGAACGTCAGACAAATCGCGGCGAAAAAAAACCTGAACAACATGACATGACTCTGGAACGCGCGGAGATAAGTTTAGCCATCCGGCGCGGCGGAACAAAGGCCCTGCTTTGCCTATTATGCAAAACATGTCCGATCCGAAGGAACTGCGCTTTCCCGACGCCGGGCCGGTCCCGAACAACCCGCGCCTGCCGGTCCTCTATTATAAAGCCGCGATCCGGCTTGGCGGCGATCCGCCCGCGGACATTGAACGAGTCTTTCAGGAAAATGGCTGGCCGCCGCAATGGCGCTACGGCATTTATCCCTTTCATCACTATCATTCGACCGCGCATGAGGCGCTCGGCGTCGCGCGCGGCTCGGCCAAGGTGAAGCTCGGCGGCGAGAGCGGCGCGGTTTTCGACTTCGTACCCGGCGATGTCGTCGTGTTGCCCGCCGGCACCGGCCATCGCTGCCTCGAATCGAGCGACGACTTCCTCGTCGTCGGCGCCTACCCGCCGGGCCAGGAATGGGATCTGATCCGCGCCGACGAGCCGGAGAAGAAAACGGAAGCCGTAAAGCGCATCGCCCGCGTACCGCTGCCTGACACCGATCCCGTGCTTGGAAAGGACGGCCCGCTTATGCGACTGTGGCGGCGCGAATAGCGGAGCGCGCGGTGCAGGACTGGGTCAGTTTCTGGGATTCCGACCATCCCATCTACGTCAACGCGCGTCACTTCGACGTGCATTACCGCGCGATCGCGGATGACATCATCGCACTCGTCCCTTCGCCAGCCGCGCATGTGCTCGATCACGGCTGCGGAGAGGCACTGCACGCCGACAAGATCGCCGCGCATTGCGCCGAACTATTGCTGTGCGAAGCCGCACCGACTGTGCGGGCGCGCGTCGCCGAGCGTTTCGAGGCCGAGCCGAAGATCCGCGCACTCGCGCCGGAGGAAGTGGAAAAGCTGCCGGCAAATTCGCTCGATCTCATCGTCGCGAACTCGCTCCTGCAATATCTCAAGCGCGACGAGCTGAAGGCGATGCTTTCGGCCTGGAAGCGCATTCTGAAACCCGGCGGCAAACTCGTCGTGGCCGATATCCTCCACATCAGCAAAACATGCCGAAGGATGCGCTGGCGCTTCTTTTCTCCGCGGCGAAAAACGGATTTTTCTTCGCCGCGGTCTTCGGCCTCGTGCGCACGGTATTTTCCGACTACGGCAAGATCCGCGCGCAACTCGGCGTGTCGCAATATTCGGAAGAAGAAATGCTTGGCATCCTGCGAGGCGCAGGTTTCAAAGCCGAACGGCTCACCAGGAATTTCGGTCACAACCAGCAGCGCATGGCTTTCGCGGCGGCCAAGCCGTAACGCCGTCTGGCACGAAGTTCCGCGCCGCGCTGGTATACGCCGTTTTTATAGGCAAAAGACTCGGTGCATCGGCGGGAATTTCTCTTCCCCGCTCGTCGAATCTGGTCTAGGGAACTCCCTTAGCCGCAAAACGCGCGTCAGATTAAAACTCGTAGCTCATTTTCGAGGACGCGCGCTCGCGCGCCCTTTTTTTATGTGCAGGTCTTTCACGTACAGGTTCCATGCCGAAGCGCACCGACATCAAAACCATCATGATCATCGGGGCCGGACCTATCGTCATCGGCCAAGCCTGCGAATTCGATTACTCCGGCACCCAGGCCTGCAAGACGCTGCGCGAGGAAGGTTACCGAATCGTGCTGGTGAACTCGAACCCGGCGACGATCATGACCGACCCGGAGCTTGCCGACGCCACTTACGTCGAGCCGATCACGCCCGAGATTGTCGCGAAGATCATCGAGAAAGAACGGAACGTCCTTCCCGGTGGCTTCGCGCTTCTTCCCACGATGGGCGGGCAGACCGCGCTCAACACCGCGTTGTCGCTGCGCAAGATGGGCGTGCTCGATAAATTTAAGATCGAGATGATCGGCGCCACCGCCGACGCCATCGACAAGGCGGAGGATCGCGAGCGCTTCCGCGAGGCGATGAAGAAGATCGGGCTCGAGACGCCGCGCTCGCATCAGGTGAAGACGCTGATCCAGGCGCTCGAGGCGCTGGAAGATATCGGCCTTCCCGCGATCATCCGCCCGAGCTTCACGCTCGGCGGCACCGGCGGCGGCATCGCCTACAACAAGGCGGAGTTCATCGACATCGTCGAACGCGGCATCGACGCTTCTCCAACCAGCGAAGTGCTGATCGAGGAAAGCGTGCTCGGTTGGAAAGAATTCGAGATGGAAGTTGTCCGCGATAAAAAGGACAACTGCATCATCATCTGCTCCATCGAGAACGTCGACCCGATGGGCGTGCATACCGGCGATTCGATCACGGTGGCCCCCGCGCTCACGCTCACCGACAAGGAATATCAGGTGATGCGCGACGCCTCGATTGCGGTATTGCGCGAGATCGGCGTCGAGACCGGCGGCTCCAACGTGCAGTTCGCGGTCAACCCGGAAAACGGCCGCCTCATCGTGATCGAGATGAACCCGCGCGTCTCGCGCTCTTCGGCGCTCGCTTCGAAAGCGACCGGCTTTCCGATTGCAAAAGTCGCGGCGCGGCTCGCGATCGGCTACACGCTGGATGAGATCGCGAACGACATCACGGGCGGCGCGACACCGGCCTCGTTCGAGCCGACGATCGATTACGTCGTCACGAAAATTCCGCGTTTTGCGTTCGAGAAATTCCCCGGCGCGAATTCCGTGCTGACGACTTCGATGAAGTCGGTCGGCGAAGCCATGGCCATCGGCCGCACCTTCCGCGAAAGCTTGCAGAAGGCGTTGCGTTCGCTGGAAACAGGTCTTACCGGTCTCGATGAAGTACAGATCGAAGGCCTCGGCCAGGGCGATGACAAGAACGCGATCCGCGCCGCGCTCGGCACGCCGAAGCCCGACCGCTTGCTCAAAGTCGCGCAGGCGATGCGGTTCGGCGTCCCGGATAACGTGATTTACGAGGCCTGCCGCATCGACCCGTGGTTTCTCGCGGAAATCCGCGCGCTGATCGACACGGAAGAGGAAATCAAAGCGAAAAACCTGCCGAAAACCGCGGGCGCTTTCCGCCGCCTGAAGGCACAAGGCTTTTCCGACGCGCGGCTCGCTACGCTTACCGGCCTCTCCGAAGCGGAAGTCACCAAACGCCGCCGCGCGCTCGGCGTCCGGCCGATCTACAAGCGGATCGATACCTGCGCCGCCGAATTCGCCTCTCCAACCGCGTATATGTATTCGACTTATGAACCTGCTTTCGCGGGCTCCTTCGCCGACGAAGCGTGGCCTTCGGACAAGAAGAAAGTCGCGATCCTCGGCGGCGGGCCGAACCGCATCGGCCAGGGCATCGAGTTCGATTACTGCTGCTGTCACGCCGCCTTCGCACTGAAGGAAGCGGGATTTGAAACCATCATGGTCAACTGCAACCCGGAGACGGTCTCGACCGATTACGACACTTCGGATCGCCTCTATTTCGAACCGCTTACCGCCGAGGACGTGCTGGAAATTCTCGCGCGCGAGCAGACGAACGGCACGCTGCATGGTGTGATCGTGCAGTTCGGCGGCCAGACCCCGCTCAAGCTCGCCGACGACATCGAGAAAGCGAAGGTTCCGATCCTTGGCACGTCGCCGGACATGATCGACCTCGCGGAAGACCGCGACCGCTTCAAGAAGCTTCTGGAAAGGCTGAAGCTCCGCCAGCCGGAGAACGGCATTGCCAAGAGCGCCGCCGAAGCGCGGCGTGTCGTCGAACAGATCGGCTATCCCGTCGTGATCCGTCCGTCTTACGTGCTCGGCGGCCGCGCCATGGAAATCGTCTACGACTCCGCTGCGTTAGAGCGCTACATGAAGGAAGCTGTGGTCGTTTCGGGCAAGAGCCCGGTGCTGATCGACCGCTATCTTTCGGACGCCATCGAAGTCGATGTCGACGCACTTGCCGACGGCAAGGATGTCTTCGTTTGCGGCATCATGGAGCACATCGAGGAAGCCGGCATTCACTCCGGCGATAGCGCTTGCTCGCTGCCGCCGCACTCGCTGAAGCCCGCCACGATCAAATCGCTCGAAGAGCAGACCCGCGCGCTGGCGCTCGCGCTCAAGGTCGGCGGCTTGATGAACGTGCAATACGCCATCAAGGACGGCGACATCTACGTGCTGGAAGTAAACCCGCGCGCTTCGCGCACCGTGCCCTTCGTCGCAAAAACCATCGGCGTCCCCGTCGCGAAGATCGCGGCGCGCGTGATGGCAGGCGAGAAGATCGCGAGCTTCAATTTGAAGCCGAAGAAGCTCAACCACATCGCGGTGAAGGAGGCGGTCTTCCCCTTCGCGCGCTTCGGCGAAAACGTCGACACGGTCCTCGGCCCCGAGATGAAATCGACCGGCGAAGTCATGGGCCTCGATTTCGACTACGCGGTCGCCTTCGCCAAAAGCCAGCTCGGCGGCGGCGCCGGCGTGCCGCGCTCCGGCACCGTTTTCATTTCGTTGCGGGAAAACGACCGCCGGCCCGCGATCGTGGAGTCGGCGAAGCTCCTCGCCGATATGGGCTTCAAGCTGATCGCGACCTCGGGCACCCAGCGTTATCTCTCAGGCGCGGGTTTGCAGGTCGAAAGGATAAACAAGGTCTTCGAGGGCCGCCCGCACATCGTGGACGCCATTAAAAACGGCCAGGTGCAATTGGTTTTCAACACCACCGAGGGAGCGCAAGCCCTTCAAGACTCACGATCTTTACGGCGTGCGGCCCTCTTGCATAAAGTCCCATATTACACCACCCTATCTGGAGCCGTCGCGGCGGCGCAGGGGATCAAGGCCTATCTGGGCGGCGATCTCGAAGTTCATGCGCTGCAAAGCTATTTCAACGGGCAGGCCTGACGAACGGCCTATCCGCCAAGCCAGCGGCGGCATTGTTCGTAACCAGTGCGGCGATCGCTGCGAGCCGGGTTTCCGGGCGCGCGGTCAGCCGATTTTTGTGAGTCGACCAGGGTTTCGGAGAGAACCATGGAAAAGATACCGATGACGGCAACGGGTTTGTCGTCGCTTGAGACCGAGCTTCGCCACCGCCAGGCGGTGGAGCGCCCGCGCATTGTCCAGCAGATCACCGAGGCGCGGAGCCACGGCGATTTGTCGGAGAACGCCGAATACCATGCGGCGAAGGAGCAGCAGTCCCTGAACGAGGGCCGCATCGCGGAGCTCGAGGACAAGATTTCGCGCGCGGAAGTGATCGACGTCTCGAAACTTTCGGGCGATACGATCACCTTTGGCGCGACCGTCACGCTCGTCGACGAGGATACGGAAGAGAAAAAGGTCTGGCAGATCGTCGGCGACACCGAAGCCGACGCCAAGGCCGGCCGCATCTCGATTTCGTCGCCGCTCGCACGCGCGCTGATCGGGAAGAAGAAAGGCAACTCCGTCGAGGTCAACACGCCGAAAGGCGCCAAAGCCTACGAAGTCCGCAAGGTGGAGTGGCGGTAAGCTCTGCTTGCACGGACATCTATTTCAGTCATGCCCGGCCTTGTGCCGGGCATCCACGTTTTAGGACAGCGAATAAAGACGTGGATGGCCGGGACAAGCCCGGCCATGACAGAAATCTAGGTCTTGGAATTTTCATCCAGCGGCACGCTCGCCTCGTCCTTCGAGCGGCGGAGCGTCAGCGCGGTTTTTACGTTCCGCACATTCGGCGCGGCGGTGAGTTCCGCCACAAAGCCCTGAAACGTGTTCAGGTCGGGCGCGACGCATTTCAGGATGAAGTCCACCTCGCCCGAAAGCATCCAGCATTCGCGCACCAGCGGCCAGTTGCGGACTTGCTCGTCGAAGGCGGCAAGATCCGCTTCCGCCTGGCTCACCAGATGCACCATGGCGAAGACGGTGATGTCGTAGCCGAGGCGCTTTTCGTCGAGGAGCGCGCGGTAGCCGCGGATAATCCCCGCCTCTTCCAGCGCTCGCATCCGGCGCAGACAGGGCGGCGCGGAGATGCCGACGCGGCGGGACAACTCTACATTGGTGATGCGGCCGTTCTTCTGCAGCTCGGCGAGTATCTTCCAGTCGATCGCGTCGAGTTGCTGATGCATCCACCCACCCCCAGGGAGCGCCCGTTCAGGGCTTCCGGACGTGTAGAGGCCGGAACGAAGGGGCGCAAGCGTACGGCTCGAAACCGGGCTATGGCCTTGGCTCATCTGTAATTTCCCCCGATTGCCTGTGGAAACAAGACTGTGTTTGGCAGGTGCTGTATGAACACGCCATATAAGGGTGCGACTTCGATTCCAGTAGCGTACCCAGAGGGGCGGTTTTTCCATGGCAAGCGAGCATGTGCGCGTTGCAATCATCGGCTCGGGTCCGGCCGGCTACACGGCCGCGATCTATGCCGCGCGCGCAATGCTACAGCCCGTGCTGATTCAAGGCGCCCAACCCGGCGGCCAGCTCACCATCACAACAGATGTGGAAAACTATCCCGGCTTCGCGAAAGTCATCCAGGGCCCGTGGCTGATGGAAGAAATGCGCGCCCAGGCCGAACACATGGGCACGCGCGTCATCACGGATACCGTGACCGGCCTGGAAACGACCTCCCAGCCGTTCAAGCTCACGCTTGAGGGCGGTGATATTTTTCACGCCGACGCGGTGATTCTCGCGACCGGCGCGCAGGCGCGCTGGCTGAATATCCCATCCGAGCAGAAATTCCGCGGCTTCGGCGTTTCGGCCTGCGCCACCTGCGACGGCTTCTTTTTCAAGAACAAGGAAGTGCTCGTGGTCGGCGGCGGCAATACCGCGGTCGAGGAAGCGCTGTTTTTGACGAATTTCGCCACCAAAGTCACGGTCATTCACCGCCGCGACTCGTTCCGCGCCGAGAAAATTTTGCAGGATCGTTTGTTCAAGCATCCCAAGATCGAGGTGACCTGGGACACCGTGCTCGACGACGTGATCGGGCTTTCCGACCCGCTCAAGGTCACGCACGCGAAACTGAAGAACGTGAAGACGGGCGAGACCACCGAGCGCAAGTTCGACGGCATTTTCATCGCGATCGGCCACAAGCCTTCGACCGAACTCGTCGAGGGCAAGCTCAAGATGAAGCCGAACGGCTATGTCTGGACGGCGCCGAATTCCACCGCGACCTCCGTTCCCGGCATTTTCGCCGCCGGCGACATCGCCGACGACATTTTCCGCCAGGCGGTGACCGCCGCCGGTCTTGGCTGCATGGCCGCGCTCGAAAGCGAGCGTTTCCTCGCGCATCAGGAAGATCACCGTGCAGCCGCCGAATAAGATGGATTGGGAAAAGCTGAAGATTTTCCACGTCGTCGCGGAGGCGGGCAGCTTCACGCATGCGGGCGAAACGCTTGGGCTGTCGCAGTCGGCGGTGAGCCGGCAAATTTCCGCGCTCGAACAGGAATTGAAGGCCACCCTCTTTCACCGCCACGCGCGCGGCCTGATGCTCACCGAGCAGGGCGAGACGCTCTATCGCACGGCGCATGAAGTTTTCATGAAATTAGAAGCCGCGGTCGCGCAGCTATCCGACAGCCGCGAGAAGCCGAATGGCGAGTTGAAGGTGACGACGGCCGTCGGCCTCGGCAGCTTCTGGCTGACCCCAAAGATCGGCGAGTTTCTCGAGCTTTATCCTGAGATTTCGATCCAGCTCGTCTTTTCCGACGAGGAGCTGGACCTTTCCATGCGCGAGGCCGACGTTGCGATCCGGCTCCGACAGCCGGTGCAGGCGGATCTCGTGCAACGGAAACTCTTCACCGTGCATTTTCACGCCTACGCCTCGCCCGACTATCTCAAGAAAAACGGCCACCCGCGTTCGCCTGAAGAACTCGACGGCCACCGGCTGCTCACGCTCGGCGGCCAGGTGCCTTCCTACTATTCGGGCCTCAACTGGCTGGTCGAAGCGGGCCGAAACGGCGGCGAGCCGCGCCACGTCGCGCTCACCGTCAACAACGCGATGGGTCTGCGCGCGGCGGTCGAAAACGGCGCCGGGATTGCGACGCTTCCCGACTACATCGCGGAAGGCGCGTCGCTTGTGCAATTATTTCAGGATCGTGATGCGCCCTCGCTCGACGCCTATTTCGTCTATCCCGAGGAATTGCGCTCGCTCGCGAGGCTGCAGGTATTCAGGGACTTCCTGATTTCGAAAGCGCAGCGCTGGGCTTACTAGAATACGATTCAATCCTGTTGAATCCGCTCTAGCGTTGCACCGCCCGCATGTCGGCCATGCGAGGATTCGGATTGCTCAAAAACGCGGCCGGACGCATCGTTCGTTAGCAAGAAGCGTTCGTGTCTCCCCTCCGACACGGCCTTCCTTTGGACACTCGCCACGTAAGTGACGAGGAACTCGTCGGACTCCACCCCCATCCCCGGAGTCCGGCGAGTTTTTTTGTGAAATTTTTGCAATGCGCCTGCAGGCGCCTGCGCTCAGATGTAGAGCTTTTCTTTTTCCAGGCCCTTGTAGAGATCGGCGACGTACTCGCCGTAGCCGTTGAACAGGAGCGTCGGCCGGCGGTTGCCGGTGCCGATGTCGCGCTCGGTCGCCTGGCTCCAGCGCGGATGCGCGACCTGCGGATTCACATTCGCCCAGAAGCCGTATTCGCTCGCCTGCAGCACTTCCCAGGTGCCGACCGGGCGCTTGTCGGTGAACGAGAAGCGCACGATCGATTTGATGCCCTTGAAGCCGTATTTCCACGGCGTGATCAGCCGGAGCGGCGCGCCGTGCTGCTTCACCGCGGGCTTGCCGTAAATGCCGGTGACGAGAAACGTGAGCTCGTTCGTCGCCTCCGCCATCGTGAGCCCCTCGACATAGGGCCACGGGAAGAGCGGCAGCCGCTGCGCGGGGGCCATCGAGCTGTCGAGGAAGGATTCCATCTTGACGTATTTCGCGCCAGAGAGCGGCTTCGCGTATTCGACGAGCTTTGCCATCGCAAAGCCCGTCCACGGCACCACCATCGACCACGCTTCGACGCAGCGCATGCTGTAAAGCCGCTCTTCGAGCGGCATCGCGCGGATAAGATCGTCGATGCCGACGGTCGTTTCCTTCTCGACCATGCCGTCGATCTTCACCGTCCACGGCCGGGTCTTGAGCTGCTGCGCACGGCTCGCGATGTATTTGTCCTGCCCGTATTCGTAGAAATTGTTGTAGTAGCTCGCGATCTTCTCCGGCGTCATTTCGCGGTCGAGCTTGTATTTCTCGTTGCGCTTCGCGGGATAAAGATCGGCGGTCGGATCGGCGCCTTCCGCGCAGCCGGCCTTCGAAATCGAGGTCACGCCCGCAAGCGCCGCCGCTCCGCGCAGAAGCGCGCGGCGGCTCATGAACAGATGCTCCGAAATGGCCCGCGATTCCGGAATTTCCCAGCCGCGGCGATGGATGATGTTCATGCGATTCCTCCGATCTAGCCATTTCGGGCTACACCGGCAGGAATATCAACGACAAGTCACAATCCCGCGCGCAGGGACGAACCCCGCCGAAACACATTTATTTCGGCGAAGGAACTGGCCGCTAGGCCGCCGCTTTCCGCCCCGCCACCACCTGTTCCGCGTTCTTGCCGGTCAATTCCTGCAAGTGGTCGAACTTGAACGAGAGGCCGCCGACGCCTGCGGTCGCCGAGCGCACCTCGACGATCAGGTCGCCGATCGCCGATTCCGGCAGCAGCGCCTTCACCACGTCCCAGCCGCCCCAGCCGTCGCGCGCGTCGAAGCCGAGGATCTGGCCGTGCCGTTGCGACAGGATCGCATTGATCTTCGCCGTCGCTTCGGAGGGGCAGGCGATGTCAACGGAGAAAATGGGCTGCAGCAATACCGGCTGGCATTGCGGCAGGCCTTCGCTCATCGCGAGCCGTCCCGCGAGCTGAAACGCCATGTCGGAGGAATCGACGTCATGATAAGAGCCGTCGGTAAGCGTCACCGAAATGTCGACGACCGGAAAGCCAAGCGGCCCGGAGGTCAAATAACTTTTCACGCCCGTTTCGACGGACGAGAAATATTGCCGCGGCACCGTGCCGCCCTTCACCGTCTCGGCGAACTTGAAGCCTTCGCCGCGCGCGAGCGGCTTGATGTCGAGGATGACGTCGCCGAACTGGCCGTGGCCGCCGGTCTGTTTCTTGTGACGGCCGCGCTGCGTGATCGGCTTCCGGATCGTCTCGCGATAACCGACTGCGGGCGGGTGCGTGATCGCCTTCACGCCGAAGCGCGAGATAAGGCGCTCGGTTGCCACCCGAAGGTGCATTTCGCCCTGCCCCCACAGCACGATCTCGCCGGTTTCGGTGTTGTGCTGCACGACCAAGGACGGGTCTTCGTCCATCAGCTTGTTGAGCGCGAGCCCGAGCTTCACGTCGTCCTTGCGCTCCGCGGCTGCGATCGCGAGCGCCATCACCGGCGGCGCAGGCGTGAGCGGCGCTA
>Ga0157372_10006804_pt1 | contig 12157 bp, 9 predicted proteins | sample C55metaG_FD_115307 | JGI IMG/M metagenome (GOLD analysis project Ga0157372, IMG submission 115307) | Corn rhizosphere microbial communities from Kellogg Biological Station, Michigan, USA - C5-5 metaG | ecosystem: Host-associated > Plants > Roots > Rhizosphere > Soil | place: USA: Michigan... | reverse complement strand
CTTTTTGCGCGATACCCTCGTCGGATTGAACTACGCGTACTATGAGCCACCAGGCGCCGAGGTTTTGCATAACAATCCTCTGTTCGTTCGCTCGCATGATTTCTCTTCAATTTCTGTTCAGGGTGTCATTGAAATCTGGGATACCCCGCGGCTGGTCGGAGTGGGAGTTACCGCCGGCGGTGGAGCTTACCTGCTGGGGTCCCTTGCCGACCTCCCCTACGCGCTCGCAATGACGGAACAAGACTTTATCGTCCCTAAAAATGTTCAGGCTTTGATCTGGCGCGAGGTGGTTCCCAACCTGCTGGTGAGCGCTACGCTTCCGCGCTGGTGGAACGTCAACCAGAATGAATTACATATCGCGGCGCTCCATCAAAGAGCCGGGGAGGAACTCCTGAACGCCTCTGCCCGCGACGCTGATCTGCGGTCGAAAGTGATTAACATCCTCTCGGATCGGATGACACCAGTGCGCCTGGAGCGGATCTCAACCGCACTGGAGAAGGACGGCGAAGCGGCCAAGGTAATTTCAGAAACGGCGCCCGCCGATGTCTTCTATCTTGCCTTCGAATATCGCAAGCGATATCCGGACCAAGCTGGCACATGGGGCCATGCGGGACAAGAACTGGATGAACTGTGCAGGAAATATCCTGCCTCTGCCAACTGGGAACGGCTGTCGTCGGATTTTGGCGTACCTCATCCAGCTTTTCTGGTCACGAATTCTTCAGCGTTGCTCAACATGAAGGCGATCTCAACCTTTGGCGGAAACGCAGGGAAGATCTTTGCAGAATCCTGGGATTCGAACAATCTTTATTGGGCGAGAATTGCTGACGAGATGGGTTATCCTCCCGTCGAGTTGAATCTCCTCATACCGGAATTAACTCGCAACATGATTGCTAACATTTTCGCCAGCAACACCGATGATTGGCCTGCGTTACTGCGCGCCATGCATGAAACTGGCGAAGAGTTCCGCAAAGGGAAGATTACACTCCAGGAAACCATGGTGAACTCGGCGGAATAACGCGCAAGAAGTCATCCGATATACAGATTGGAAACCAATGCGAACAACGACTCTGGCCTTCTACGGATTGATTCCCTATCTTCTCCTGCAGCCTGCTTCCACCCAGCCGGCATCGCAACAGCAAGATGATTCGACACATCTGCGTATGAACGTTGTGCTCGTGCAGTTGAGCATTGCAGTCACTGACAACAAGGGAAACTACGTGACTGGACTTCACCCGGAAGATTTCGAGGTGACTGAAGACAGAATCTCTCAAAAAATCTCGAGCTTTGAGGAGGGGAGTGGTTCTGACAGTACGTCCAACGATCTCGCCCGCGCAGATCAAAGACCTCAAACGAACGCGCCCCCCGCAGATATTCAGCAGGTCGATTCCCATCCCCCAACAGATGCAGCCGCCGATTTGGTGCCCCATGGAACCGAGGCTAGCGTATTTGTTCTTTTCGATACCAGCAACTACATGTATCGAAGCTTTGTGTTCGCGCAGGACGCCATCACGGATTTCATTCGCTCTATGAACAACGCGAGCAGAATTGCTTTCTACTCGTATTGCCGGGATCTGTCGCGCGCAACACGACTCACCTCGGACCATTTTGGAATTGTTAATGCCGTTCGAAGCACCGTGGCCGGAGACGATGCTGCTCTCTACAACAGCCTTTTACTCACGGTGAAGGATGCGGCTCCGCTTAAAGGACGAAAAGCGATTGTCGTGTTCTCCAATGGACCGGACAATGCGAGCTCGGTTCCACCCGAGGATGTAGCGGAATTGGCTCAATCTACGGGGACCATCATTTACATCATCAGCACCCGCCAGGCTGAGGACGATCCGGCTTCAGCAGCCGCGTTCGAGCGAATGAGCAAGGTCTCCGGCGGTAAGGCGTACTTCGCCAAGAACTGGCTGGACGAAAAGAAAGCGTTCGCTTCGATTCGCGAAGACCTGGTTCACCTCTACACGCTCAGCTACTATCCGCAATCAAATCCAAATCGCGGATGGCGCTCGATCAAGGTGAGATTAGTCGGCAAGGACTTGCAAAAGTACCATGTTCGGACTCGGGATGGCTATCGTCTCGCAGCGCAGAGGTAAGACATTCTGCGAACCGAAGGATTCTATTCGAACACACAAAGAAAACGACGCGAAGCAAGGCTCGATTTAGGATCGATGCTTGGCATTTTGGTCGCAAACGGCGTGCCCGGACTCGTATAGCGATAGAAGCTCACGCGCAGCATGCATAGCCGTGATTTGCCCTTTCGACACTCTCTGCTCCAGCAAAGGGATTTGCTGGTTCACAGTTGGGTTCGCCAGAAACAACTGCATCAGGCCTTGTTCAAGGTTCTCGCGCATCCACTGCAACTTCTGCTCGCGACGTAGCTGCTCCAGCCAGCCGTTCGCACCCGCCTTTACATGATGCTCCAGGATGAATGACCAGATTTCCTGCAGGCCAGAGCCTGTGCGCGCTGAGCACGAAGCCGTTCGCGGTATCCAACCAGACCCGGATGCAGGCAGGAAATGCAGCGCGATCTCGGCATCTGCACGCGCCCTTTCTGCGGCACGGACGTTATCGCCGTCTGCCTTGTTCACCACGACGGCATCAGCCCGCTCCATCACACCACGCTTGATTCCCTGCAGTTCATCTCCTGCACCAGCAATCGTTACCAGCAAGAAAAAGTCCACCATGTCGCGCACGGCAGTTTCAGATTGCCCTACGCCAACCGTCTCAACGAAAACATTTCGGTACCCGGCCGCCTCGCACAGCAGGATCGCTTCGCGAGTATGTTGCGCAACTCCTCCCAGCGCTCCGCGCGTCGGTGTCGGCCGGACAAACGCCATATCGCTGGATGCAAGGAACGTCATCCGCGTCTTGTCACCGAGGATGCTGCCCCCACTGATTCGACTGCTTGGATCAACCGCAAGCACGGCCACCTTCTCGCCGCAGCTTTTCACTACATGTTGTCCCAACGCCTCGATCAGGCTACTCTTGCCTGCACCTGGAGGTCCGGTGACCCCGATCCGTATCGAGTTGCCACTCGCAGTCAGACAGTTCTCAATAATCTGCTCAGCTAGCTCACGATCGACTCGACGTGAGCTCTCGATCAACGTAATGGCTTTCGCCAAAATGGACCGATTGCCATCGAGTATCCCATCGACATACTTTGCGGCAGGGACATGCGCTCCAACCCTTGCTGCGCGTGCCTTACCAGCGGGTTCCGGTTCTTTCAGAGCCGACTTCAACAATATCCCCCGCTTTCACTTCGCTTCTAATCAACAATGCTCTTTGACCTGACCACAGCTGATCATCTGCACCAGCTGCTGCGCGGCAAGCGGAATCGCCGTGCCGGGTCCAAATATCCCCGAAACTCCAGCTTTGTAGAGGGACTCGTAGTCTTGCGGAGGAATCACCCCGCCGACGACCACTGCAATTTCCTGATGCCCCTGCCTTCTCAATTCATTGATAAGTTCCGGAACCAGCATCATGTGTCCCCCGGCCAGGGATGACACACCAATCACATGTACGTCGCTCTCTACGGCGAATCGCACCACCTCGGCCGGAGTCTGAAAGAGAGGACCGATATCCACATCGAAGCCCATATCGGCAAGCGCAGTCGCAATCACTTTCGCTCCCCGATCGTGTCCGTCCTGCCCCATCTTGGCAACAAGAATCCGTGGCCTCCTGCCCTCTTCCTGCTCGAACTCAATTACCATCTCCCGAGCTTTTTGGAATTCTTTCGCATTAGCTGCACCAACGGAGTAGACGCCGGAGATCGTACGTGTAACCGCCTCATACCGCCCCCAAGCCTTTTCAAGGGCCAATGAGATCTCGCCTAGCGTCGCCCGCGATCGAGCCGCTTCGACTGCGAAATCCAGCAGGTTCCCATTTCCTGATCCCGCGCACTCAGTGATCCGTTCCAATGCCTCTTGCACCGCATTCGAATCACGATTTTGCTTCAGTTCTTCCAGCCGCGCTATCTGTGCACTGCGAACTGCTGCATCATCAATCGCGAGCACTGGAATGTTCGTCTCCTCCCCCGAACAGTACGCATTGACTCCCACAATGATGTCTTTCCCTGAGTCGATGTTCGCTTGCCTTCGCGCAGCAGCTTCCTCAATCCTCATTTTGGGAATGCCGGCTTCGATCGCCTTCGTCATGCCGCCGAGCTCTTCCACCTCTTCAATCAGTGCCCAGGCAGAGTGCATAAGCTCGTGCGTCAACCGCTCGACGTAATACGACCCAGCCCAGGGATCGATCACACGCGTAATCCCCGTCTCCTGCTGCAGGTAGATTTGCGTATTTCGCGCAGTTCGAGCGGAGAACTCCGTCGGTAAGGCAATGGCCTCGTCCAGAGCATTCGTGTGCAGGGACTGTGTATGTCCCAGTACTGCAGCCAGAGCCTCAACGCAGGTGCGGACAACATTGTTGTACGGCTCTTGTGCCGTCAGACTCCATCCGGACGTTTGGGAATGTGCACGCAGCGCCAGCGATTTCGGATTCTGCGGATCGAATCGCTTCACGATCTTGGCCCAAAGCGCCCTCGCCGCACGGAGCTTGGCAATCTCCATAAAGTAATTCATGCCAATGCCCCAAAAGAACGAAATCCGCGGCGCAAAATCGTCGACATTTAATCCTGCCTTGATGCCCGTCCGCAGATACTCCAATCCGTCCGCCAGCGTGTAGGCCAGTTCCAGCTCCGCGGTCGCACCAGCCTCCTGCATGTGATATCCGCTCACGCTGATGCTGTTGAATTTCGGCATCTTCTCAGCGCAGTACCGAAAGATGTCTCCCACAATCCGCATTGACTGCTCCGGTGGGTATATATACGTATTGCGGACCATAAACTCTTTAAGAATGTCATTCTGGATCGTCCCGCTCAGCTTCTCCGGCGGCACCCCCTGCTCTTCGGCCGTAACGATATAGAAAGCCATGATCGGAAGCACGGCTCCATTCATCGTCATCGAAACCGACATGCGATCCAGCGGGATCTGATCGAACAAAATCTTCATGTCGAGGATCGAGTCGATTGCCACCCCGGCCTTGCCAACCTCTCCTCTCACACGTTCGTGATCCGAATCATATCCGCGATGCGTTGCCAAATCGAATGCAACCGAGAGCCCCTTCTGCCCGGCAGCCAGGTTCCGCCGATAGAAGGCATTCGATTCCTCAGCGGTTGAAAAGCCGGCATACTGCCGGATCGTCCAAGGTCGCAGCGCATACATCGTGCTGTACGGTCCTCGCAGATACGGCGGAACGCCGGCAGCGTATTCCAGATGCTGCAGGCCGGCAAGATCCTCTGCCGCATAGCTTGGCTTCACTGAGATGTGTTCCGGTGAGAGCCGCTCCTCACCTGGCAATTGCTGTTCATGCACCGCGGATATTTTGAACGGCATCTTTTGGAAATCCGGTCGCATTTCAGCCCTCAATTCCGATCTGTCTCTGCAGCTTCAAGAGCACCTCGAAAGCATCGCTCCCGAGGTGAATAAAATCTGCTACGCCGAGAGCGGTCAGCGCGTCCCTCGTGTCGGGATTCCCTGCAACAAGCACATGAGGCTGATTGCCTTTTGCCTGCAGCTTTGGCATTAGTTCCTGAGAGATCGGAAGATACTCCGCATCTGAACTGCAGATCACGAGCACCTGTGCGTCACTGGCCGCGATATCGGCGGGGTTGTCAAAGCGCTTTGGCTTCGCAGGAAGCCCAGCACAGGCCAGAAAGTCCGCCGCAAACTGCGACCTCGCTTTTCGCATCTTCAGGTCGCCGATTTCGGCCAGCACAATCCTCGGCGCAATTCCGCCCCGTTCCGCCCTTTCCGTACGAAGGCGCAGATCTTCAAAATGACTCGCAACCCGCTTCGACGGCTGACCGCGCAAAGGACGCCCACCCTCCAATCTCTTTTCGGCAGGATTCGCAAATCGATTGGTGCCCGTCAAAACAACGTGTCGGTGATCAACTGCTTCTTGCCTCGACTGCTCATGACGTTGAAGCACGGAGCTGATCGTTCCCGAGGCTCTCGCCTTCTGAAATCCGCCCGCGCTTTCAAGATCCTGAAAGAGCGTCCATGCCCTCAAGGAAATTGCGTTCGTGATTGCTTCAATCAGATACGATCCACCGGTGGCATCAGCAACGCGCGCAAGATGTGCTTCCTGCTTGAGAATGAGTTGGGTGTTCCGGGCCAATCTCCGGCTGCTCTCATTCGGCTCCTTGTAGCATTCATCGAATGCAGCCACCGAAATTGAATCCGCACCTCCAAGGATTGCAGAAATCGTTTCTGTCGTGGCGCGCAGGATGTTCACATGCGGGTCGTAAATCGTCTTGTTCCATTCCGCCGTTCGAGCATGGAGCATAGCCCTGGCACTTTGCCGATTTCCACCGAAGCTCTGCACAACTTTGGCCCACACCATGCGAAATGCGCGGAGCTTCGCGATCTGCACAAAGAACTCAGGACCCGTCGCAAACGAAAAAACGACCGACTCCGCGATCAGGTCAGCACTGGCTCCCCGCTCCAACATCTGGTCCAGGAAATCCGCGCCAGCAGAAATGGCGAACCCGACTTCTTCGATACTTCCAGCCGCATGCTCCTGAAATTCCTCCGCGTGAATCACAAACGGTCTGAACCCCAACGGAGCAGCCGCCAGCAATTCTGCCGAGAAATCCGGATCCGCAAGCGGATCGAGATCGGCGCTAATCATTGGCTTCTGCGGCCTCTGCCTCAATCTCTCTACTAGAATCCGTGCAGACGCTTGACTGATCCCCTCAAAATGCACCGGAATCTCATCAAGATTTGCCAGCAAAAGCGCCACATCCGATGAACTCGCGATTGCCTGACAGAATGCAATCTCCTCTGCCCCTGCTCTGACAGCTGCACAAGCCTCTCGGTTCGCCTCCTCCGGATCAGCAGCATGCACTCGCTCACGGATGCGCCATCCGCCCGAAGCGCGTGTTCCTCGCACGAACGGAAACTCTCCCGGCCCGGCATCTAGAAATTGCAGTCCTTTGAGATCCTCCGCCCGATAATAAGGCTTCACCGCCAATCCTTCTTCCGGATGCCAGATCAGCTTCGCGGGATACTCCGGACCAGTCACGGTCTCACGGATCGCGTGTTCCCATTGCTCCGTTTGTACGGGCGGGAATTCCGACAAAAGACCAGTTGTCTTCATCTCTACTTGCTCGCGGGATCCTCGACAATTTCAATCAGGACTCCGAATGGGCTCTCCTCTTTCGATTTCGGATGCACGAAGAAAACCGTAGTGCCCCGCGATCCCTTGCGCGGAGCTGGATCGATCAGCGTGAAGCCGCTTCGACGCATTGCTTCAAACGCGGATTGTGCATTCTTCACGCGAAAGGCGACATGTGCCAGGCCGCCACGCCCCCCGTTCTTCTCGATGGTCTTCTGCACCGGGGACTCAGCGCTTAAGGGTTCGAGCAGTTGGATGAGGTTCGGTCCGTTGCCTATCTGCAGCAGTGCCTCGCGCACCTGATCCGTTCCCAGCACCTCTTCACGATGAATCTCGCGGAAGCCCAGCATTTCGTATGCCTTCACCTGGCCGTCCAACTCACCTTGCTTGACCGCTATGGCCACGTGATCGATAAACAAAATACCCGGGACGTCACTGAATTCCGAGTAGACACTCCCAGCTATTTCAGAATTTTCCAAATCCACTGTGGCCATCACTCGAACTCCACCATCAACTGATTCACCTTTACTGCGGTTCCCGGCGCTACAAGCACGCTCTTCACCACACCTCCGACGGGTGTTGTAATCTGCATCTCCATCTTCATGGACTCGAGCACGATGATCACGGCGTTCGGATCCACAATCTGCCCGGCCTCAACGTTCACCTTGATCACCATACCTGTGACGGGGCTGCGGCATTCTTTTTCGTTGTCACCCGTCTCGGGCTGCACATTGCTTGGCGGCTCTGGCATTGCCGCCGGCACAAAAGTGGATTGCACTGAGGGATACGGCGGATACTCCGGCGCACTCTCCTGTCCATCCAGAATCTCCACCTCGGCTTCGTACGTCTTGCCGTCGATCTTGATCCGAAGCTTCAATGCCTTCTCCTCTTCACCGGCGCACGCGCAAATTGTGGCCACCCCGCACCAGGACTCGGCCCTGTTGCGTCCAGGGACTAGGCGCCGCTGTCACCGACTGCACCACTGCATTGGGTCCCAGTGCAACCACCGCTGCAGCGGCAATTGCCGCCTGAATATCCGGAGCGATCTCGCTGCTCACTTCACTCTCATCCGCAGGATCACCGTCCGCCGCGACTGCATGTGACGGCTCAATGCTCGCAACAGCTCGCAATTGCTCCATGGACGATATCTGCTGATGCTCTGCCATCCGCGTCTCCAACGCCCGGATCGCCTCGTCAAGTGCGCCAATCTGGTCTGCAACTCTCAGCTGCCGTTCCTTAACGAGTGACCGCAGCTTCCACAGCAACAGCGCATAGCACACCGCGAAGCCGGCGCCCAGCATCGCCGCAATCGCGATCAGATCCGATCCATGCAATGTCACAGTCACTCCTACAGCGGAATCAATCCATGTTTCTTGGCGGGCCTGAGTTCCCTTTTTCCATGCAGTGATTCCAACGCCAATGCAACATATCTCCTGGTCTCCGCCGGCTCGATGATCTCGTCCACCAATCGCCGCCCGGCTGCGACGTACGGATTGGCGAACGTCTCGCGATACTCCTCTACAAGTTCCTGCCGTCGGGTTGCTTGATCGTGCGACGCCTCAATCTCATGCCGAAACACAATCTCTGCTGCACCGTCTGCACCCATCACCGCAATCTCTGCCGTCGGCCAAGCCACTACCCGATCAGCGCCGAGACCCTTTGAGCACATCGCGATGTACGCACCCCCATAGGCCTTTCGCAGCACCACCGTGATCTTCGGCACAGTCGCAGCCGAATAGGCGAAGAGCAGTTTTGCCCCATGCCGGATGATGCCTCCGCGCTCCTGCTCCACACCAGGCAAAAAGCCAGGCACATCCACAAAGGTCAGCAAGGGAATATTGAAGGCGTTGCAAAAGCGCACGAAGCGCGCAGCTTTATCTGAAGCATTGATGTCCAGCACGCCCGCCATCGCGTTCGGCTGGTTCGCAATGACCCCAACCGGCCTCCCCTGCAGCCGCCCAAAACCAATCACGATATTCGGAGCAAACCCCGGCTGGATCTCGAGGAAGTCGTTGTAGTCCACAACTCGCGTCACAATCGCACGCACGTCGTACGCGATCTTTGGATCGACCGGAACAATAGAGTTCATGTCCGAATCAGATTTGATCCGCGAGTTGAAAGGCATTCGCGGCGGATCCTCGAGATTGTTCGATGGCATAAAGCTCAGCAGCCGCCGGCAAAGCTGTATTGCTTCCTTATCATCCTGGGCAATGAGGTGCACCACGCCCGAACGGTTCATCTGTGACTGCGGGCCGCCAAGTTCCTCCGCGCTCACGTCCTCGCCGGTGACCTGCTTGATTACCTGAGGTCCGGTAATGAACATGCGAGCCTGACGAGTTTGTATTACGAAATCAGTCAACGCCGGGCTGTATGCGGCTCCTCCCGCGCACGGTCCACAGATCACCGCAATCTGCGGCACTGTGCCCGAAAGCTGCACGTTCCGATAGAAAACACGCGCATAACCGTCCAGGCTGTCTATGCCTTCCTGAACACGCGCACCGCCTGAGTCGTTGATGAAGACGAACGGCGTTCCGGTCTTCAACGACATGATCATCATTTCGACAATCTTGCTGCAGTGCACCTCACCTGCCGCGCCGCCGAGCACCGTGAAGTCCTGACTCGCCAGGTGAACGAGCCGCCCCTCAACCGTTGCTGCTCCGGTTACCACTCCATCGGCCGGGGTTTCCTTCCCAGCCATGCCAAAGAGCGTAGCCCGGTGCAGAGCGTAGATGCCGATCTCTTCGAAACTCCCTTTGTCAGCCAGGACGTTGATCCGTTCTCGCGCGGTGAGCTTGCCGGATGCATGCTGCTTCTCAATTCGATCCTTGCCGCCGCCCAACTCCAATTCAGCGCGGCGTGCGCGAAGCTCCGCGATTCGCTCCTGCATGCTCTTTGCTTTTACATGTTCTTCCAGCTTCGCCATTCCACTCCAGATCCAGGGACGCAAGACGTTGTTCCAGGATTGATCGCGACCGGACAGCCGAAGGGACACGAGCCGAACACGGCCACTGACCCGTCCGCAACCTCCGCAATTCTAAGCGCCAGTCAAAACGAACGGATGTGATCTAGTTCACGCTGGAAGCAGTACTTCGAGCTGCCGCGCTTGCGAGATTTCGGGAGTCTTAAGGGGTTGCAAAAAGGCTTTGCAATGAACCTGAAGTCGGGATGTTTTTCCGAAAATCGGAGAAACGCAAGTCCGAATATCCCTCTGAAAAAGTTCGGCTTACACCGGAGCGTTTCGAGAAACATACGTCCCGGGCACACCTTGCAATTTGACTCATGCAGACATTTGTGGTCATACTATGTCAGAAAGTGACAGAGTATGGCAATCTCAGCCAAAGACGTCGATCAGTTTCTTCCGCTCTCCCTGCCCGTTTTTCACATGCTGCTTTCTCTCTCTGAGGGCGAGCGACATGGATATGCCTTGAAGCGCGAGATTCTGCGGCGAACCGATAAGAGAATCAATCTCGGATCAGGCGCGCTCTACGGAGCCATCAACAAGATGCTGGAACAAGGGCTCATCGTCGAATCAGACGAGCGGCCCGATCCACATCTGGATGACGAACGCCGCCGCTATTACAGGATCACCACTTTGGGGCTTCGCGTGGCTCGCGCAGAAATCGCGCGGTTGCGCGCTCTGGTGCAACTCGCTGAAGTGCGTCTCGGAATTCCCGATCCGGTGTGAGGTCAACACGATGGATGTCACGAAACTGTACCGAAGATTACTGAGGCTCTACCCGGCAAGCTTCCGCCAGGAATACGAAGGAGCCATGGATCGGCAGTTTCGTGACGAACAGAGCGATGCGAAGGGATGGAAAGAAAAGGTTGCGCTATGGTTGCACGCTCTCGGTGATGTTGCAACCTCTGCACCGCGAGAGTTGGCTCGAGAGCTCAGTCAGGACTTGCGTTTTGCACTGAGGGTTTATTGCCGAAGGCCGGTGAGTGCGGTGATTGCCATCGGCACCCTCGCTCTGGCAGTTGGAGCGAGTACCGGCGTGTTCAGCGTTACAAGTGCGCTGCTTCTTCGTAGCCTGCCCTTCGGAGATGCACCGCGATTAGTCGAGCTACGCTTTTCGCCATTTTCGGCAGGCAACGGTCGCGCTGGCTTTCGAAACTGGAAGAATCACACATCTTACCTTGAGGATGCTGCGACGTTCTCCACTTCCGAGATGAACCTGAACTCGGGCCGCGATGCCCTGCGAGTTCGTGTCACGGAGACTTCCGCCAATCTGTTCTCGTTGCTCGAGGTGCAGCCTTACCGTGGCCGCACCTTCACTCCGGAAGAAGATCAGCCGGGCCAGAACCATGTAGTCGTCATCAGTCATCGGTTGTGGCAGCAGGCATATGGCGGGAACGTATCCGTTATCGGCTCGGTTGCTCATTTGGATGGCGCGGCTCTGACCATCATTGGGGTCGCTCCGTCGCGCTTCGATTATCCAGGCAACGTTGATATCTGGGTGCCAACCGTTTTCGACTTTGAAGTGATCCCAAAACACGGCGCGTTTCTATGGGAAACCGTCGGCCGCCTGAGGGCAGGGATCACAATGCACCAGGCACGTCAGGAATTCAAAGCCGATGTCGCTCGCGTAGATCCGAAGAGTCTTCAACCGAATAGTACTTCTATCCCGGATCTGGTCGGACTGGGAAATCAACTTTCATCACAGATCCGCACGTCTGTTCTGATTCTTTTCTCGGTAGTTCTTCTGGTTCTGTCGACCGCTTCAGCCAATGTTGCGCAGTTGTTGCTGTCGCGCACGGCGGAGAGGCATCAGGAACTTGCGTTGCGCTCCGCCCTCGGAGCCAGCAGATCACGCCTTATTCAACAATTGACGGTAGAAGCGACCGCACTCACTTTGTCAGGAGCCGCAATTGGCATGGTTGTTGCATTGCTTGTGGCGCGAGTGGCCAGTGCGGTCATGCCGGCCCAACTAGCGACCCAGAATTACACTTTGCTGGATTGGCATGTTCTCTGTTTTGCAAT
>Ga0157372_10006801_pt1 | contig 12157 bp, 13 predicted proteins | sample C55metaG_FD_115307 | JGI IMG/M metagenome (GOLD analysis project Ga0157372, IMG submission 115307) | Corn rhizosphere microbial communities from Kellogg Biological Station, Michigan, USA - C5-5 metaG | ecosystem: Host-associated > Plants > Roots > Rhizosphere > Soil | place: USA: Michigan... | reverse complement strand
TTCGTGATTCTTGATTTCCTTCGGCACGCCGATGCGCATGGGAATTCCTCTATTGGGTTTGGGCGGACCAGCGGTCCTTCGCTTCCAGCACGGCGACAAAGGAGAACGCCGCAAACTCGACCACCGCCGCCAGCCGGACAATATCGGGGTCGATTACCCGATTTGTGGCGGCCAGCAAAGCGCCGGTTCCCCAATAGAGCAAAGCTGTCGCGAGCGCCGGCCCAGCCAGCACCAAAATGACCAGCAGCAGCCGCTTCGCCGCAATTCCCATTCGTGCGTATCCAATTTGTGGCGGGGAGACTCCACCAAACCGCAGCATCTTGATCTTTGTTTTTCGCGAGGTCATTGTAAATTTGACATATGTAGGGGTGGCGCGCAACCTAACGCACCATGGATAAGAGTCGGCTATGGCTTCCCGGCCTATTCGAGCTTGCCGCCCTCTTGGCCGAGGGTGCCGTGCAGATAGGGGATTGGCACGACCGGCCGCTGGCAATCGGGATTCTTGTCTTCTGCGTGGTGATCGTCGCGTGGGGCCTTGTTCGGGCCTTTGATGAAAATGACCCCTTTTGGGTGCATCGACCGCGCATGCATGACTTTGGCGTGTGGCTGCACAAACGAAATTGGTTTGTATTCGTAATTGGCACGGCAATTTCTTTGTGCGTGTGGGCCGCATGCTTCGTAGCTCAGATAACGGCGAATGCGGCAAACCCTGTAACGGGGGAGATTTACATAGGCTGCAATCTAACTTCGCCGAAGATTCCCATTGGCGATGAAGGGTATGTAAACGTAGTCGATATTCTGCAAGGCATGCGGGCGGAAACAACGCAGGTTACCGGAAATGGCGCGTTTCCATTCGTTACGTTCGGCGCGCCGTCTCTCTACAGGTGCCACGTAGTGAACGACTATCCAAATACCATATTGAATGCCGTTATAGACGTTCATTATCTCGTTCAAAAAGGCCTGCTTGACTCGACACAAAGTTTACAGCGCGGGGTAACGTTGGACAGTTACACCCAACCACTAACGGTCGCCAGGGTGGACGCAGGAAAGCAAAATGCTTCGGTATTCTACATAGCCAACCAGACCGGAAATTTCGTCTCAATCAAATTTTCGAATCGCGCAAAGTTTACGATCATGCCTGACATGAAGAATCTGACCGGGCCAGTCAGGTTCGTTTCGCTAACGAGTGTCGTCCTTCCACCAGACAAAAGGCTCATAAAATGAGCGCAGGCAAATTCGTTAGCTTTGAAGAGCTTCGCCGGAATCCCAAGCTATTGCGCCGTTTCATCAGCGAGCGAATTGCTGGCGGATATGGCGAAACAGATAAGCGCCGCTTTGAGGCGACGTTGGAGAGTATGGTCAAAAACTCTCCACAAGACGCCAAAACATCAACTTCGGATCGCGGCGAAGGTTATAGCGATACTCAAACTCGCCAAGATATTTCGCCAAATGCTTCGCGGAGACGTGCACGTGCGTCCCGCGAATAGACCGCTTCAACATGGACCAAAACCCCTCAAGGGAATTGGTGTGGTAAATGCCGGACACGTATTGGCCGCTTCCATGGTTGCAGGTGCCGTGTGTGAAACCGATGCGGCCCAAGCGGTGATACACGCCAAACTCATCGGAACTGATGGTGCTGCCCTTTTCGATGTTGCGCACGATCAGCGGCTCAAGCGTGCGTTCCCGCGCATTCGGAACAACGCGCGTCATGACATCGCCGCCGCGTTCCAGCATTCCAAAAACAACCGTCTTGTGCGCAGCGCCACGGCCCGGCTTGCCGTGAGCGCGACCGCCAACGTAACTCTCATCGACCTCTACATGACCGGAGAGCGGCGGATCGCCGTCAACCTTCGCCATGTGAACGCGAATAAGCTGCGCCATGCGGAATGCGGTCGGATAGCTCACGCCAAGCTGCCGCTCCAATTCCTTCGCCGGAACACCGTGGCGCGTCGTGGTGAACAGGTAGATCGCGTAAAACCACTTACCGAGCGGAACGTGCGTATCCTTGAAGAACGTGCCTTCCATCGGGTGCACGTGGTGGCCGCAATTGCACGTGTAGGCAGGGTGCTTCGCCAGCTTCCGGAACTTGCCGATTTCACCGCATTTTGGGCAGGGAAAATCCGGTCCGAAGCGCAAATCCATCAGGTGTTTCAGACAGGCTTCGTCAGTCGGAAACCGCCTCAAGAAATCCTGCACACTCAAGGACTTAACGCCTTTAACGTAGCTTCGCTTGGGCATTCTGGTCTCCTTCATGCCCTAGAATATAGGGAGACCTCCGACATATGTCAACTTTATAATCGCGTTTCGCGAAGCGGGTACCCCCTCCCCGCGGCGCCGGGGGAACAGCCTTGTGGCGAGCTGCGCAGACAACCACCAGATCTGGTGCGGTTGTTTTCTGGGAGTCGCGCACCCCTTCCCATCCGCAGGTATTCGTTTGCAGAAAAAACGGGGGTAGGATCCCGTCCATTCCCACGCCGCAAGCATCGCGCCATGGGAAGGCTAGCGCATGCGGCGAATGTTCTGAACAGAGCGTGGAAATCGAAACTGCAATGTTCGTCATGCTCGCCAGTGTAGGGCCGAACCGTAGGTGGGGAATGGATTTATTTCGCAGTTTGATTCTTCATGCCTTTTCCGCCGCGCACTGGAGTTAGGTGGTAGACCGACGAGGGATCAATCCGGTCGATAGACGATCGCAACCTCCACCTTGAGACAGGGCTGTTCTGGATAGTCCGCCATCGCCGCGAGCAAATGTTTGCACATTGTCATATGGCCGCCGACCTCAACCTCGCACCCGAGCTGCGATTGACATGAGTCGTTCATGAGATACTTCCGAAGCTCACGCTGCGCATCATCGGTGAGAACTGGAATCTTGTTCTCAGTATCGGCATATGCATCGCCGCGTGAGTCGTAGATATCTGCGGCGCCCTCTCCAATTTTCCGGTAAATTCCTGTGATTTGAACCTTGGCATTTCTGGCAGCCAGCTGCTTCCCGTCCAGGATCAGGTCTTTGACACTGGATATCGGTTCATAACCTTTCGACTCTGCTTTCTCGATCGCCCGCCGATGTTCATACGCGGCACGATTTGCCTCCGCCTGAGCTTGGGCCTGTGCCGTTTTTTCGCTTCTGATTTGTATAATGGCTGCGTGCTCAGCATCGTCGCATTTCGCGCGCCACTGTTGCCTGTAGCTCGTCCATGCCGGGCTATCGAAGCTGAACGCTCTGCTGGGCCTTGGGATGGAAGGAGGCTGCGCCAGACAATCGTTGTACGCGGTCTCCCCGGCTGCCTTTTCATCTTCCGTGCTTGCGCCCCCATGCCGGAGGTCGGACGGTTGCGGTGCTGGCCTGACGCATTTCGGATCGTGGGGAATGGCCAAGCCAAGCCCTTCACATCCCGGGTACAGAGTGTCGTCGAAACCAGACTCTCCCGACAGCAGCAAATTGCGTGGTGCATTCACCAAGGGAGTCGGCCGGTAGGGCTTCACGGTGCGCCAGGGAACCGGGCAGCGTTGTGTGTGCGGATAGAACTGATGCGTCGTCCGGCAGTAATACCATAGCTGAGTCTGCGCGACCGATGTCGAGCAAAACAGAAGCGCAAGCGGTATTGCAGCCAGCGCCAATCCCAGCAGACGCATTCGGCCCCCCAATTCGACCTCGATACTATGCGACGCCATCGCTGGCGGCAATACAAATGGGCTGTTCGCGCATATTCAAAACGGTTCCTCTCTCATTCCCCTACATTCCGGGACATTGGTGCCCCGCGACGATCTTGGGATATGCGAAGAAGGACTGGATTGCGATGACGACGGACGCCGCCGCCTGCGCGGCCATGTACCAGGCGTCCAGTAACTCAACGAGCACGTAGACAATCGCGGTGTTCAGCAATAGCCCCAGCAGGTTGACCATGACGAACAGGAACGCCTTGGTCAGCACGAGGCCCTCTCGGCCGCTGAACGTCCGCGCGCGCTGCAGAAGAAAGTTGTAGCCCATCGAAACCTGATAGCTGGCAACGTACAGAAGGCGAGATTAGAATGCTCTGGTCCACAAAGGGGGACAGACTGATGACCCTGCTCAGAAGGATTTGGATTTTGGCGATGGCGGGCACGCTCGCGTGCGCTAATGGGCGCAAGCCGGAAAAGGTTTCCGCGGCCTCACAATACGAATCTGTTCCAAGTGGCTGATAACTCAACGCATCCAATCCCGCTTACCAACGATGGTGCGATAAGCAAGACGATAAACATTGAGGGCACTACCCTGTTCGTCGCCTATAATGCTGAGTGCATGGCGCAAGGGCCGGACGGCAGCTACGTGTCGATTACCATTCTGATCGATGGCGTGGCGGCGGCCCCAGATTCCGGAAACGGCTCAGCATTCTGTTCGCCGGCCGGAGCAGGCAGCCATACCTATACTATGGTTGTGCGCAACGGCGTCGCTCAGAACGTCGTTGGCGGAAAGCACACGTTCCAGGTCATCGGCACCGGCGTGAATACGACCAGTTGGCAATTGCGGAATATGATGTTGTCCGTCATAGGATTCTAGCCGCCTCCGCGTCGATGTTGGCACCGGCCAGCCGGAAGCGCGAGCAGTTGAAGCCGGCCATGCCGGTATCGAAGCCCACCGCCGCCACCTCGTGATTGCAGGGCTGCTCCACTCGCAGTGGTAATGGGGCGACGGGATACTTGCCAGCCAAGCTTGCACGATGCACCGTAGCGAGACTTTGCTGTCATTCGGTCATCCAGTCCAGTGTGCGCCATGGCGCGCCGCGCCCGCTCTTTCGTCGTTGAGATCGCCAGCTGCGTGCGGAGCCTCAACGCGTCTGGCGAAAATCCAGCGGTAGGCGAAGAAGGACTGGATGGCGATGACAACAGAGGCTGCCGCCTGCGCGGCCATGTACCAGACCTGCAGCATCTCAACGAGGACGTAGACAATCGCAGTGTTAAGCACGAGGCCCAGCAGATTGACTAGGACGAAGAGGAATGCCTGGTTCAGCACGACGCCCTTTCGGCCGTTGAACGTCCACGCGCGCTGCAAGAGAAAGTTGTAGGCCATCGAAAGCAGATAGCTGGCGACGGATGCGGCCAGGTACCAGACGCCTAGGACGGATGAGAGCAACCACAGAAGCAGAAGGTTGAGCAGCGCGGACGATCCCCCAACCAGCAGGAAACGGCCGCCGGCAGCCGAGTTCAGGGGGCTGCACCGGCGGCGCGATCGGCCAGCGAAGCCGGCTGGAGATCCCGCTCGAATCCGACAGCGTCGCGCACCAGGTATAGCGGCCGCCCCTTCACCTCGCGGTGAATGCGGCCGACATAAAGCCCCACAATGCCTGTCATCAGCATGTTGATGCCCGACAGGAACGTCACGACGACCATCGTGGACGCCCATCCGGGAACGAGATCGTCGCGCAACAGCCGGAGAGCCACGGCATAAAGGCCAGCCAGCATCGCGAGGAAGGACACGGCGATGCCCAGGAACAGAACCATCCGCAGGGGCGCGTCGGAAAAGCCAAGAAGGCCGTCCGCCGCGAGCCGCGCCATGCTGCCCAAACCGTATTTAGTGTCGCCCGCCGCCCGTTCCGGTCGAACGAAGGTAATCGATGTGTGGCGATAGCCCATCCACGCGAACATGCCCCGGACAAAGCGATCGCGTTCGGCCATGCCCTGAAAGGCCTCTACGGCGCGCCGGTCCACCAGCCGGAAATCTCCCACGTCGGGAGGGATTTCAACATCTGTAACGAGGCGCATGAAGCGATAGAAAAGCCACGCGCTCACGCGTTTGAAAATGCCTTCGCGCTCGCGCAGCGTCCGCCGCGCGTAGACAATGTCGTAGCCTTCTTTCCACTTCGCGATCATTTCGGGCACAACACAAGGCGGATCCTGCAAGTCGGCGTCCATGATGATGACGGCGTCTCCCCGCGCACGCCCGATCCCGGCGGTAATGGCCGCCTGATGCCCGAAGTTTCGCGACAGCTGCAGCAGGCGATACCGGGAGTTTTGCTGGACGTGCGCGTTCAAAATGTCCGGTCCGCCGTCCCGGCTGCCGTCATCTACAAAAATCACTTCCGCCGGTGCGTCGAGCGTTGCCAGCAACTGGTCCAGCTCCGGCAGCAAGGCGGGAAGCACCGCCTCCTCGTTGTAAACGGGGATGACGAATGAATAACGCACGTATGCGGACGCTGGTCCGCCTGTTCGCCGGCTCGAGATGACAGACGGCGCCTGAAAATGAGCCGCATCGGGCGGGAGAGCGCGTGTTTGCCTGAGCGGCATCCCGTGCACACCTTATAGGAGGCTTGCACGTTCGCCCCGAAACACGTTCTGAAACAAGGAAATAAGGGGGCCGCTGCGTTACGTTGCAACTTTATCATTTTGAGGCAACCCTGCCGTAACCAGCTGCGCTGAAGATGTGCGCAAGAATGGATTCTCTTGCAGCCGGCCGGGCGCATACGGCGGCCTTCCTGTCGCTCATCGTTGCCCTGACTGCGCTGCGCGCGGTCACCGCCGCGCATCTGCCGCTCTCTTTCGATGAAGCTTATTTCTGGTTGTGGTCCAGACGACTCGCCACCAGCTATTTCGAACATCCGCCGCTGATCGCGCTGGCGATCCGCGCCGGAACCGCGCTGCTGGGAGACACGAGCATCGGCGTGCGGCTGACGTCATTCGTGGCCTCCGTGGCGGCATCGTGGGCTGTCTGGCGGACGGCTGCCATCATCTTCGAAAACCGTGCAGTCGCGTGGACCGCCTGCGCCTTCTTCAATCTCACGTTGATGCTGACGTCTCAGGCAATGGGCGCGACACCCGATATTTTTATAATGACCGCATCCGCCTTTCTCCTGTTGTCCGCCGCGGAACTGGAGCGCGCCAAAAATCGATGGTGGTGGTTGGGAGCGGCACTCGCGCTCGGGGTCGCCCTGCTGGCCAAATACACGGCTTTTTTCCTTTGCCTGAGCCTAGCCTTATGGCTTGTGCTCACACCGGCAGGGCGGCGCTGGCTCGCCTCGCCGTGGCCATATCTGTCCGCCGTTCTGGCTGCCGCGTTTCTGATTCCCAACCTCGTGTGGAACGCGGGGCACGGCTGGATTTCCTTCAAATACCAGTTCGGCCGAATAGGAGCCGGGCACGGCAATCCCCTTCACCTGCTGGAATTCCTCGCGGGTCAGCTGGCGCTTGCTTCTCCGATGATCCTCGCGCTGGCGCTGGTGGCGCTTGGCCGCGAGACGCGCCAGAGATTCCAAGGCGCTCTGGGGATGAGCGCGCTGCTCGTCTGGCCGGCGCTGCTCTATTTCACCGTCCACAGCCTGCACGACCGGGTGCAGGGAAACTGGCCATCCTTCGTCTATCCCGGCCTGGCGCTGCTGGCTGCGGCCGCCACGGAAAATGTACATGGCACTGCGATGCGCTGGCTCGCCCGGCTTGCGGTGCCGGTCGCCTTGCTGATCTTGGCGGTTTCCTACCTGCAAGCCTGGACCGGGTTAGTGCCGCTGGGAAAAGCCGAGCCGGTGGCGCGCATGACGGCGGTGGGATTCGATACGGTGGCGAAACAGGCGTCTGCGCTCGCCGAAAGCGAACATGCGGCGGCGCTGGTCACGACCCGTTATGTCAACACCGGTTGGCTCGCGTTTTACACTCACCCTCACATGCCGGTGCTGCAGGCGGCGGAAGAATACCGCTGGACCGACGCGCCGGCCGCCGGCCAGCAGCTCCTGAATTCCCCGCTCCTCTACGTGACGGAGCATCCAGAGCGGGAACTCCGGTTCGTCCGGCCCTACTTCTCGCAGGTGACATTCGAGACCTGCATGCCGCGGATATGGGGCGGCATCGTCGTCGACAATTTCTGCTTCTATACTTTGCGCGGTTTCCGAAGCGGCGGCCGATCGGTGCGGATCCCCCTTGCCTATCTGCCATGACGATGGGGTTTCGAACCATGCCTTCGGCGTCAACGACCGAGTTGCCGAAGGGAGATTCAACGGCCCGGCTGCGCGCGCGCCTCTACGCTGGCGGCTGCCTCCCCGCTGATCGCGTGGCTTGGGCTCGGCCTTTTCGGGCTCTCGAGGCAGATCGCTTCGGAAATTGCCGGGTATCCCGTTTCTCCCAGGCTGGTTCTGCAAATTGCCTCCGAAATCACAACCGTCTGCTTCCTCGGCCTGCAGATCATCCTCTTCGTTGTGCGATTTCTGCCTGCTGCCAAAGCATCCGGCGTTCTGCCCCGCCTCGTTGCCGCGGCGGCGGCAAACGCAGGGCTGCTTTTTCTGCTGCTGCCCCGCGCTTCTTTTCTGCCGATCGGGATGGCCATCGCGAGCTATCTGCTGGTGACCGCCGGGATGATCCTCTCCGTTCTGGTGCTGACGCGGCTAGCACGGAGCTTCAGCGTGTTTCCGCAGGCGCGCAGGCTCGTTGTTACCGGGCCGTACAGCTTCGTTCGTCATCCGCTGTACCTGTCGGAGTTTCTGACCTCGCTCGGAGCCATCTGGCAATTTTCGCAGCCATGGGCTGCGCTGATTGCAATCGGCACCATGGCACTGCAGTTCCCGCGCATGGATTACGAGGAGGATCTCTTGGCGCACACCTTTCCTGAATACGCGGCGTACGCCCACCGCGTGCGATGGCGCCTTATTCCGCGCGTCTACTAGAGACCTACTGCCATACGTCCTTGATCGGCTTGGCTGTCATGGAATTGCCGAGCGGCGCCAACTGATACATCGCCTCGATGGTGCGCAGTATGTTGTCGTGCGTGATCTTCTCGCCGTATTGCCCCGGCTTCACCATGGGGCCGACGAAGATGGTGGCGATCCGGTTGGATTGCGAGCCGTCGTCCTCGTCCCAGGTAAGGATCAGAAGGCTTTTGTGCATTTGCGCCCAGGAGACGTAAGCCGAGATATTCGCCTGAAGCCAGTCGTCACCCTGCTTGATGGTGCCGTCGTGCATGTCGTCGTTCAGGTTGGGGACGACCCACGACACGGTCGGCAGCTTGGCAAAGGCGGAAGGGAAACTGGTGAACGGCAGATTGCGTTTCGCGGGGTCATTGCTGAAGTTCGTCCACGGCGCGTGTTTGCGCGCGTATTTTCCGTAGGTACAGACCTCCGAACCGCGCCCCGGCAGGCCTTCCGAATAGCCGGCGAAGCTCAGGCCCGCTTCGAGCAGTTCGCTCCCCTCGTTTTCAGTACCGAAGGTGTGCGGACAGGAATCGTCTTTCACGCCCTGCGCCGAACCCGAAAACAACTCCAGATAGTTCGGCTGGCTGGGATGGGTGACGGCGTGCGAATTGGTGAACAGCGCGCCAGCGGCCGCCAGCGAATTGATGTACGGCGCCTGTGCGGAGCCGATGATTTCAGAGTAGCTGTGGTTTTCCTCCATCACGATCACCACGTGATGGGGCACGGGCACACGCGCCTGCGCCGTCAGGCACGAACTCGCGAAAGCGATGACGAAGGCGGAAGCGTGGCCGCTGAACCGATTGCCCATGATGCGATCTCCCCTGCGGAACGGCCGGTTCGTACGGCTCCCAACGCCGGCGCGGCCAATGGACCTTTTTTCGCACGGATACAAGCTACATGGAGTCAGGACAGCGACTGCAGCACCCGCCGAAGCCGCTCAACGATCTCCCCCAGCTCTGCCTCGCTCACGATCAGCGGAGGGGAAAGGGCGATGGTGTCGCCGCTGACGCGGAGCACCAGATTCTCGTCGAAGAAGGCGCGTTGAATGACCTCATAGCCGCGCCGGCCAGGCGCGGCGGAGTCGGATTCCAGTTCGACCGCCGCCGCCATGCCGACACTGCGAATATCTGTAACGAGCGGCGCGCCCCGCAATTCGTGCACCGCTTCCTGCAGCACCGGCTCAAGCTGGCGCGCGCGAGCGAACAGGTCTTCGTCGCGATAGATATCGAGCGTGGCTATGGCGGCGGCGCAGGCCAGCGGATGCCCCGAATAGGTGTGGCCGTGAAACAGCTCGATCTGGTGCTCGGCGCCACCGGTCATGAAGGCGTGGTGGATTTTGTTCGAGACGACGATGCCGCCCATCGGCACCGCGCCGTTGCTGACAGCCTTCGCGAAGGTGATGACGTCGGGCACCACGCCGTAGCGCTCCGCCGCGAAGGCATGGCCGAGCCGCCCGAAGGCGGTGATCACTTCATCGAAGATCAGCAGGATGCCATGGCGGTCGCACAGCTCGCGCAGGCGCTTCAGATACGCGGTGGAGGTTGGGAACACGCCCGCCGACCCCGCCATCGGCTCGACGATCGCGGCGGCGATGGTTTCCGCGCCATGCAGTTGAACCAGCTTCTCCAGCTCATCCGCAAATGCCAGCGGTGTGTCCGGTTCGCCGCGCGTGAACCGCATGGAGGAATCGTACGGCAACGGCAGATGATCGTCTGTGCCCGGAAGAAGCGGGCCGTAGGGCTTTCGGTTGTTGCCCAGCCCGCCTACGGAAATGCCGGCGAAGGTGACGCCGTGATAGCCCTTCTCGCGACCGATCAGCCGGAAGCGGCCGCCCTGCCCGATCTTCTGGAAATAGGCGCGCGCCACCTTCAGCGCCGCGTCGCAGGCTTCCGATCCGGAATTGACGAAAAAAACATGGTCCAGACCATCCGGCGCGAGGGCGGCAATGCGCTGCGCGGCCGCGAACGCTTCTGGATGCGCGAACTGGAATGTGGGCGCGAAGTCGAGCTCCCGCGCGGCCCGCGCAATCGCCTCCGCGATTGGCTCGCGGCCGTGCCCGGCATTCACGCACCACAGGCCCGCGCAAGCGTCGAGCAGCGCGCGTCCGCGTTCGTCGAAATAGTGCATGCCTTCCGCGCGCGTGAGCATGCGCGGCGCGCGCTTGAAATGCCGGTTCGGCGTGAATGGAAGCCAGAAGGCGGAGAGGTCGTTGGGCTGCCGCATGCGTCACCTCGCGTGCCAAGCTAGGCGCGCGAGGGGCGGCAGGGTCAAGCGGTCCGAAATGCATTGGCCCCGACGATCGCTCGCCAGGGCCAAGCATCACGCTCTGCCTGAACTCGAGGCAGATCCGTGTCGATCAGTGGCGGTGGCCGCCATGGAAGTGGCCGACCGCATGGCCGTGCCAACCACCGCGCCAACCGGCGCGATGATTCCAGTTCCAATGGGCGCCGCGCCAGCCGGCCCAATTGTGCCAGCCGCCGTGATTCCAGAACCACGGACGGCCGCCCCACCAGCGATAGTAGTGCGGGCCATAGACCCAGCGGCCACCGATGAACACGGCCCCCGAGTAGGTCGGATAGCCACAATAGCCGCTGTAGTAATAGCCGTAGCCGTAGCACGGGCCGGGCGGGTAGTAGCCCGGGCCGTAATAGTAGCCCGGTACACCCACGCCGATGCCGATACCGACTGCAACCCGCGCCTCGGCGGGCGCTGTGGTGGCGAGAGTGGCCGCTCCGGCGATGCCCGCCGCTGCCAGCGCTCCCGCTGCAAACTTCTTGAAGGTCATTGCTCCAATCCTCTGTCTCAGTGCCCCTCTCAAGGGCCATGGGCCGGGAATATGCCGCCACGCGTCTGAACACGGCATGAATAGGAACATTAGTTAATACTCAGGATCGAAACGGCCTTCACGCTGCGCAGCCGCGCGCTTCGATGGGCCAAAGTGCTTCCAGGGTCTCTTCGCGCACCACATGGTAGCAGTCGTACAGATTCACGGTTGGATCGCAGTGCGGTACGATGCACGTCAGCACATCGCCGGGTTTAAGCCTGCGGACGCTGCTGTCGTAAATTATCCCGCCCTGCTCGTCGCCGAAGAAGAAGTAGCTGGCGCCGTCCGGCGCGCCGGATGCGATTTGCGGCGGCCCCGCGTCGGTCGCGAACGCCTTGAAGCCGGCATCGGTGGTGGCGAGCCCGTCGCGGTTGGCGCTGATGACCGTGGTTTGCACGAACAATGAAGTTTCGAACGGCGCGCTGCCGCCAGGCTTCTGCCAAACTTCATTGTATTGACGATCCATGAAGATGTAGGAGCCGACCTGCAGCTCGGTCAAGATGCGCGCGTCTGGATCGATGTCGAACGTCCCGGTACCGCCGCCGGTGAGAATATCGGGAGCAAGCCCGCGGGCGGCCAGTGCGTCGCGCAGATCGGCGAGCTCCTTCATAACCGACAGGGACGCATCGCGCCGCTCGTTCGGCGATTCCAGATGCTGCAGATTGCCCGCGTAACATTGCAGGCCCGC
>Ga0157372_10006795_pt1 | contig 12162 bp, 10 predicted proteins | sample C55metaG_FD_115307 | JGI IMG/M metagenome (GOLD analysis project Ga0157372, IMG submission 115307) | Corn rhizosphere microbial communities from Kellogg Biological Station, Michigan, USA - C5-5 metaG | ecosystem: Host-associated > Plants > Roots > Rhizosphere > Soil | place: USA: Michigan... | reverse complement strand
TAAAGGCCTAAGGTTTTGTCGACTTCAAAATTTTATGGGATGAACACTAGCTTTTAATAGGTGAACAATGATACGGCTGAGTTGGAATACCGCACCTCTTCAAGCTGCTAAAATACTTGCGTGTATATTCTTGTTGATAACACGTTTACATGGGAAATCGAGGACCTTTCAAGAAGGGTTTGTTTTTTGAATGTCTTCCTTTATGAGTAAACCTATTTCCACAAAACTCAATAAGACGGCCAAACAGATCCTCGCAAAGGGCAGGCGCTCACCGATGCCCAAAGACGTGGAGCCGATGCTGGCAACCCTCGTTACGGAACCTGTCACCGAGGAAGGCTGGGTGTATGAAATGAAATGGGATGGTTTTCGTGCACTTGCCTATATGAAGGATGGCCATATCGATATATGTTCACGCAACAACAAGTCATTCAACCAGAAGTTCTATCCTCTCATGAAGACTCTAAAAGACTGGAACATCGAAGCCGTTGTCGATGGTGAGATTGTCGTGGTGAATGAAAATGGCGTGCCCAGCTTTAGCGATCTGCAATTGTGGCGCAGCGAAGCAGACGGCCAATTGCTTTATTACCTGTTCGACATCTTATGGATGGAGGGCCATTCGGTAATGCACCTTCCCCTGGAAGAACGCAAGAAGTTGTTACAATCCACACTTCCTGCAGACAGTTCTCATCTTCGCTTTAGCGAGATCGTGAAGGACAATGGAGAGCAGGCCTTCGAGATGGCCAAACAGATTCACCTGGAAGGAGTCATGGCAAAGAAGTCAGGCAGCGTGTATACTGTTGGAAAAAGAACCAAAGATTGGCTGAAAGTAAAAACCGAGAAGCGGCAGGAACTCGTCATTGGCGGCTACACGCATAATGAGGGCAGTAGCAAACTATTCAGTGCATTGCTGCTGGGTCTTATTGAAAACGGTTCCTTCAATTTCGTAACACCTGTGGGCACCGGTTTCAACAGAGAAATGCAGCAACAGATCATAAACAAACTACGTGCTTACGAAACAGCTAAATGTCCTTTCTCAACTGTACCCGAGTATAATAAGCCTTCGCGCTTTAGGCCCAATCCGCCCAAGGCTACGGTAAAATGGGTGAAGCCAAAACTGGTTGCAGAGATCAGTTACCGGGAGGAAACGAATAGTGGTGCCATTCGACAGCCTTCCTTCAAAGGGTTGCGGGAGGATAAGAAGCCAACCGAAGTGGTTAGGGAAGTGCCGGTCGATACCAGTAAAATTATAAAAGAACATAAGCTTGTGAAAGAGAATATCATTAAGACTCCTCCGAAGAAAGAACGCAGGAGTTTACTCAATCCGAAAGAAGAAACGCAAACCCGTGTCATCGGTGGTAATGAGTTGCGATTCAGCAACCTCAGCAAAGTATTCTGGCCAAAGGAAGGCTACACCAAGAGAGATATTATCAATTACTACTACCAGGTGGCGCCGTACATGTTGCCGTACATGAAGAACAGGCCTCAAACTTTGAACCGTCACCCCCATGGTATCAATGGAGAAAGCTTCTATCAAAAAGATGTCAAGGGAAAAGCCCCCGGATGGATTGAAACCTTTCCGTATTTCAGCCACCGGGAGCAAAAGGAAAAGGAGTTCCTGCTTTGTACCAACGAAGCAAGTCTATTGTACATCGCTTCTTTAGGCTGTATTGAAATGAATCCGTGGAGCAGCACAGCTAAGACTCCCAACAACCCTGACTGGTGTATCATCGATCTCGATCCCGACGAAAACAGTTTCGAGCAGGTAATACAGGCAGCCAAGGTTACCAAAGAAGTATTGGATTCTATTGAAGTTCCCTGCTGGTGCAAAACCTCCGGCTCTTCAGGACTTCACATCTACATCCCCTTTGGTGCTAGGTACACTTATGAAGACTCAAAAGAATTTGGCCGAAGGATCGCCAGGATCGTACACGCTGAACTACCGGCGTTCACTTCCATTGAACGGAAGACAGCCCGCCGTGGTGGTAACATGTATATTGATTTCCTGCAGAACCGTCCACAGGCAACAGTGGCAGCGCCTTATTCGTTGCGTCCGAAACCGGGCGCAACTGCTTCCGCACCGCTTCATTGGGAGGAGGTAAAAAAAGGACTCAAACTGTCGCATTTCACTTTGGCCAATATGCCTGCACGCGTGAAAAAAGAAGGTGATCTCTTCAAAGGTATCCTCGGCAAGGGCATCAATCTTCCAAAGGCTATCAAGAAGATTGAGAGTCTCTTTGGCGAGCTTTTACGACGGGCAGCCTGATGAAAGAATGCCTGGTCAATCGATGTGTCAGAGAGTGTGTAAAGCTCAAAACAGGTCCGCCGCCGCATTGATCCTGGATAACAGTGCACCCCTAAACTTTTACACTTTACTGTTATTGCAATATGTAATTATTAGCATAAGGTGGTGGTGACCCAAAGCACATTCAAGCTAGTAAGTGATTTGAATTCCGCCACCCCATCCCATGTCACTATCGTAATGAGTGGACAAAGAGAGATATTTGGTGATAATGTATTGCAGCCCGGTCATATACTCTTTATCTGAATTAATATAAAAGGCAAAGCGAAGCCTTTTGCTTAGTGCAAGATCTTCCCTCCCTAATTGAAGCCGAAGCTTTCCTTCTGTATCTATTCGGGCATCGGCCTTCAACAACATGGGCAATAGGTACTGAACACCGAAGCAGACAACGGCTCTTTGATTCTTTGTGTTTACCTGTCCGAAAAGATTCTTCTCCTGTTTCACCTTGCCATCTTCGGTCTCCCGTGTTCTCGATCTCCAATCGAAACCTGTATACGGCATGAGCCACTGATTCGGCCCAAGGTATCTGCCAATATGTGTTTCACTTTCATATCCTTTTACCCTATTTATTCCGAGTCGCCATTCAGTTTGTAATGACCATCGTGTGTTTGTAAAAGCGACCTCCCCATCACTGCCATTGGTTTCTAACCCGATTTGTGCCGCCGGATAAAATCTTTTGTCATCGTGATAAACTTTGCGAATGTCCTGTTGGTAATTGGATCGGTGAGTACTTGTATCCGTCTCGACATAACTGAACAATCTTCCCATTCCGGACATCATATGATAGAGAATGTGACAATGGAAATACCAATCCCCACCATTTTCCGATGCATGAAATTCAATAGTGTCTGTTTCCATGGGCATTACATCCAGAACTGTTTTCAACGGGGAGTATTCTCCCTGTCCATTTAGCACCCTGAAGAAATGACCATGTAAATGCATCGGATGACGCATCATGGAGTTGTTGTTAATAATGATGCGGATGTTTTCTCCCTTCCGGATGAGTATTTTATCAGTTTCAGAAACGGTTTTGTTGTTAATGGTCCAGACATAACGATTCATATTGCCCGTCAGCTCAAATCTCATTTCCCTGGTGGGGCCATCTGGAAGCGTCGTAGATTTGGGTGAACGCAACATTGCGTAATTCAATGTCGTGATCGATTGATTACTATCTACGATCTCAGGATACATTACTGTGTTCATATCCATTTGCTGCAGGCTCATGTTCATGCCCATGTCATTCATTGTACCATTCATATTCATCATAGCGTTCATCATCTTCATTCCTTCGAAGTATTTCAGCTTTGGCAGAGCACCAATAAAATGTCTTTCTCCATTGCCCAGCCATAGCGAAGTGCTACTGATTCGGTCCTCCGAGGTAGCCATAAATTCGTAGCTGCCATCATCCGGGATTCTGACTTCAACATCATAAGTTTCGGAAACGCCGACGATCAGTCTGTCCACTTCAACAGGTTCTACATCTTTACCGTCTGTCGCGACAACGGTGATTTTGCCGCCGCCATAACGTAACCAGAAATAGGTCGATGAACTTCCATTGATGACCCTGAGGCGTACTTTATCACCCGGCTGGAATTGAGTGGCATTGTACTGGCGCTTGCCGTTCACTGTAAACAGATCATAGTAAACGTCACTAACGTCCATGGCCAGCATTCGCTTCCATTCATTGTTCAATTTTACGCCCAGCTTTCTTGCCTTTATTGCTTGCCAGTAGTCCTGTGTTGCCCCTTTATTAAGGGCATACCAATCAGTGGCGTTGTGGAGTGAACGTTCGATACGTTCCGGTTTTTCGTTGGTCCAATCACTGAGCAGAACAGTAAGCTCCTTTTTTGGTGCCTCGTTTCTTTTATGAATAACGATGGCCCCGTACATGCCTAACTGCTCCTGCAACATGGAATGCGAATGATACCAATATGTTCCATTTTGGACAATAGGAAACGTGTAAACTGCTGTTGTGTGCCCGCTGATTGGCGCACTGGTAAGGTAGGGAACGCCGTCCTGGTCGTTCGGCAAAATCAATCCGTGCCAGTGAATGGATGTCTCCATGTGCATCACGTTGTGCACATGGATTTCAGCAGTATCACCTTCTATAAAATGAAGCTCAGGAGCAGGAATGGTCCCATTGATGGCGATTGCCTTTGCCTTCTTACCTGTATAATTCACAATGGTGTCCGAAATATACAGGTGATATATCACTCTGCTACCAATCCTTTTTACAAAGCTCTCCCTGGCATGTGTTTCCCCTGGCATGGACATGCTGTGTTGTGCGTCAGCAAAAAAACCTGTGAATAACAAAATTGTAATCAGTAATGGTCTCATATTAGTATAAGTAACTGTTTGGCCTTGTGATTATGGTGTTTACTTGATCGTCTCTGTAATCTTTCCACAAGTAAGCATGCTACTACCGTAGTATGGGTTCTTGATTGCCTGCTCCTCGGAAAGCCAGTAAGCCTTTTTCATGGGGCAATAGTCGATATAAACAGGTTTCGCTGGCTTTCCTGTCTTGGCGAGCGCAATCATATTATCGGACAAGGTTTCAAAAGCAGTACGCTGTTTTGCCAGGTCCTTAACGGCAGCAATATTATTCACATCGGCTATTAAGCTTGCCCTGGTCGATTGAAACACCGCCTGCTCATTTGCAGCTAGTGTTTTTACGTCGACTGCTTTTAGCAGCGCCGAGAACTCACTTGCAAACCTCGATGCAGAACCCGCGTCACTATTTACCAACGCATTTCTGAGCTCATAATATTTAGATAAGAAGGAAGAAAAGACTGAAACTCTCTCCTGGCTGAGAGAAATAAATGGCGTTGACAGAAAAGCAACCATGCCATACAAAATCATTTGTGCTTTTTTCATAACCGAAATATTTATAGAACAAAACTATCTTTCAATTGAGGGTAGGTCCTTATATTATAGAGCACAAGAGTTATAGAATTATTACTGCGCCTTTTGACTGGATTGACATAAAAAAATCCCGGAAACCGGGATTTGATTTTCACATTGACAAATGATGTAAATGGTTTGAAAAGGACTTAGCTTAATCTTTCTGCTTTGTAACCTGCACCTTCGATTGCTTTCACCACATCGGCAGCATTTATCTGGTCTTCCGATGCTATGGTTAATACTTTATCAGGAGCCTGGATGTCCACTTCCCAATTATCTTCACCCACTGCTTCGTTCAATACAGGTGTCACTTTAGACACACAGCCAGAACACTTGATCGTCGTCTTGAATTTCAATGTTTCCATGTTTCTTAAATTATAGTATCAAAATTAGTTTGGTCTCAAACCCTTAGAGTTATACAATAATGGCAGAAATGTATAGGATTATGATCCCTATTCAATTACGACTGTTACGTTATCGTCCAACGGATGGCTTTGGCAAAGAAGCACATACCCTTTATCAACTTCTTCTTTGGTACGTGCATAGTTTATTGCCATATGAAGCTACTGCCCTGGGGCTTTTACAGCTATACACGTTCCACAGATTAGAGTTTGCTGAGCTTTAATCTCAGGCTATTACTTACCACGCTTACTGAGCTTAATGCCATGGCAGCACCGGCAATCATTGGATTTAACAGGAATCCGTTTACGGGATACAAGACGCCCGCCGCCAAAGGGATTCCAACCACGTTGTAGATAAACGCCCAAAACAGGTTTTGACGGATTGCCTGAACGGTTTTACGCGATAACTTGAGTGCTTGGGGAACACTATTCAGATCGGATGTAATCAACGTCATCTTAGCCACGTCCATAGCTATGTCAGAACCTTTCCCCATGGCTATACTTACGTCCGCCTGTGCCAATGCCTGCGAATCGTTAATACCATCACCGATCATGGCAACTACCTTACCCTGTTTCTGCAGGAGCTTAACAAACTCTGCTTTATCGCCCGGCATCACTTCGGCATGAAAATCCATGATGCCCGCTTCCTTTGCTACTGCTGCAGCCGTTTGCTTATTATCGCCGGTTAACATGTATACGTCAATTCCAGCTCTCATTAGCGATTGAATTGCTTCTTTGGATGTCGGTTTCACCTTGTCCGCAATGGCAATGATCCCAAGAAGTTCTTTCTCTTCTGAGAACAGAACGACGGTTTTTGCCTGCTGTTGAAGTTTTTCTATAGTTATACTGACGTCGCTATTGACTATAACTCCCTGGTCCTCCATTAACTTTAAATTTCCGACGCTGTAGGTTTTAGTGTTGTGCAAGCCAATGATCCCTTTGCCTGTTATACTTTCCACTTTCTCAATATTCACACGAGAAACCTTTGTCTTTTCCAAATATTTGACAACAGCTTCCGCAAGTGGGTGTTCTGATTGTCCCTCGATAGACCTTAGAATTGTTCTCAATTCTTTTTCCCTGCTTTCATCCATGATCACCAGGTCGGTAACTCCGGGTTTGCCTTCTGTTATGGTCCCGGTTTTATCCAACACAACTGCATTTACTTTGTGACCAAGCTCCAGGCTCTCCGCATCTTTGATCAAAATATGGTTTTCTGCTCCCTTTCCGACCCCGACCATTATGGCAGTTGGTGTCGCTAATCCCAATGCACATGGACAAGCAATCACCAACACGGTTACTGCATTCAACAAGGCATAGGTAAACGCGTTTTCTGATCCAAGCAGGATCCACGTGATAAAAGTGAGGACAGCAATACCAATTACAACAGGTACGAAAATGCCGGCAATCTTATCAACTAGTTTTTGTACAGGCGCTTTACTGCCTTGTGCTTCCCGGACCATTTTAATGATCTGGGCCAGCACAGTATCGCTACCTACCTTTTCTGCTCTCAGTTGAAAACTTCCTTTCTGGTTAATTGTGCCGGCAAATACATTGGCATTCGCTTGCTTCAACACGGCAACCGGTTCTCCCGAGATCATACTTTCATCGACGTAGGATGTGCCACTGGTGACAATGCCATCTACCGGGACCTTTTCCCCGGGTTTTACCAACAACACGTCATTCACTTTTACCTGGCTGATAGGAATCTCCCCCAGGTGGCCGCCGTCGCGCACAACAGTGACTTTCTTCGGTTGCAAACCCATTAGCTTCTTAAGTGCGGAAGAGGTATTTGACTTTGCTTTTTCTTCCAACAACTTCCCGAGCGAGATGAACGCAATGACTACGGATGCTGCCTCAAAATAAACATGAGCGTGCATGCCTCTTTCATGCCAGAAGCCGGGGAACACGGTATTGAACACACTGAAGAAATAAGCGACCCCTGTACTTAAGGCCACCAGTGTGTCCATATTCGCTTTCCGATGTTTCGCCTGTTTCCATGCGTTGATAAAAAAGTTGCGTCCGAAATAAAAGACCACGGGAGTGGATAAGACCATCATGATCCAATTGCCATATGGCAAATCCATGAAGAACATTCCGATGATAACGATAGGCAATGACAAAATCGATGACCAGGCGGTTCTTTGTTTGATCGAATTATAATGATCACGTTGAGCTGTTTCTGTTATCTCTTCTGCATTTTCGGTATCGATGACCAAATCATATCCAATGGAACGAACCGTATTTTGTAGGTCTTTCCTGGAAGCAACCTCAGGGCTGTATTGCACCCATGCCGTTTGGTTGGCGAAGTTTACACCTGCATCCTTGACGCCATTCGCTGATTTTAGCATGGACTCCACACTGATAGCACATGCTGCGCATGTCATTTCCAACACGGGGAACGTCTCCTTGATAATCTTTCCCTTGCTGATCGTTCTTTCTTTACTTATTGCTACTGCGCCTGACATATCTGGTTCTTTTTACAAAGTTGATGCGACGCATTCGGGAAACTGTTACACTATTATGGCTAAGATGTATGATATCTTCAGGAACCTGTGCCGGTTTGTAAATTGTTCTTACTCAATTTTATCTGCCTGAAGTAGGATGGACTTACCCCGGTATTATCCTTGAACTGCCTGGAAAGGTGTGCCAGACTGCTGAACCCAAGGACGAAGGCAATGTCTGCCAATGTTTTGTCTGAATAAACGAGAAGTTCCTTGATCTTGTTAATCCTGTAGTCAATGATATATCTTTCAAGAGTAGAATTCTCAACGGCTGTGAATGCTTCACTTATAGTCTCCTGATTCGTTTTCAACTGTTCGGCAGCAAATGCAAAAAACCTGAAGTGGTAGGGAAATTCGAAGTCGCCTGAATACACTTCGTCCACCAGTGCCTTAATTTTCTTCACCAGCTTTCCTGGATTATCCGGCAGAAGTTCGAAACCCAACGGTTCTAAACGGTAAGCGATCATCGATTCTTCTACTGCCGTCTTTGCTTTGAATGACACTTCTCCCAGTTCCACCTTTATATCCGTCAGCGGCATATCTGCAAGAGCCTCTTTAACGGAAGCAATACATCTTTCACATACCATCCCCTTGATAAAATATTTCTGTCGTTGCATAGCCTTTCTGTTTGACCGAACAAACTAACAGCTATTCCTTAGGGGATCTGTTACATGATTTTGAGCAGGATGTAGAAAATTTTAGGATTCACACCTTATCCAGGGGCTTTCTACTGATCTCCCGGAGTGTTTTGAACTGGGAAGGCGTAGTGCCAGTTATTTTCTTGAATTGTTGCGAAAGATACTGAACACTGCTATAGCCCATTTGGTCAGCGATTTCACTAAGGCTTAGTTCGCCGTAAACGAGGAGTTCCTTGATTCTTTCAATACGCTGGAGGATGGTATAGGTCTCGATTGTTATTCCTTCGACGGAAGTAAACAAAGTGGTGAGGTAGTGATAATCCAATTGAAGTTTCTGTTCAAGCAGCGCCGATATCTTTAGATTGTTCTGTTCATCGCTGTAGTGGATGAGCGACACTATAACGTTTTTTATCTTCTCAACTATTTGTGATTTCTTGTTATCGAGTACTTCAAAGCCAAGATCTCTCAGACTCTCGCCAAGTTGTTGCAGCTGCTCTTTACTCGGCTCATCGGTTAATTCCACCTCGCCCAACCTCACGTTCCTATAGGCCAAGTTTTGGTTTTCGAGTTGCCTTATTACGGTCATGATGCAACGGTTGCATACCATATTCTTTATGTAAAGAGTCATATGTCCGGGCATTTATAGAGTTAAAGTCGCAATTTCAAATAAGTTCTGTAAAAGTATTTCTTTCTTGCCGTGGCACCTTAATGCTTGCGAGTGTAATGCCATTGTTACAATCGTCTACTGGTTCTGTAGCAATTCCCGCGTCTGCTCAATCTCATTTGTCAAATGACTTCCACGCTTTATATTTATTTGTTCGCCCTATTTGAACCACCCTTCTTTTGTTATAGAAACGGGCAGTCTTAATATCCATAAGTATATGAAAAAGAGAATTCTTTTACCGGTTATCCTACCATTTTGTTTACTATTCTGTATTGAAAACGCATTCTCTCAAACAATCACTAAAAATGAAACAGGGAAACATGACGGCTTCTACTATTCTTTTTGGAGTGATGGAAGTCGGGGCACTGCGTCAATTACTCTGAAACCAAAAGGTAAATATGAGACAGAATGGACCAACATAGGAAATTTTACGGCTGGAAAAGGATGGTCTATGGGGAAGGAAGACAGGATTGTTTGCTATTCAGGAAAATTCAACGGCGGCAGTAATGGCTACCTGGCCTTGTATGGTTGGACCAGGGATTCTCTTATTGAATACTACGTTGTTGAAAACTATGGAGACTGGACTCCGCCTGGTGCTGTTTCACTAGGCAACTTTGAGTCTGATGGCGGCACTTACAACATTTACAAAACCAGGCGAATTAATCAACCATCCATAGTGGGCACAGCAACCTTCACTCAATTTTGGAGCGTGCGCACCACAAAAAGAAGCAGTGGCACCATAACATTTAAAAACCATGTCGATGCATGGAAAAGCAAGGGAATGTATCCCGGCAAAACCTGGGATTACCAAATAATGGAAACCGAAGGCTATAAAAGCACCGGGTACTCCAACATTACAGTAAGTGAGTGCTCTTCAATACAACAATAAAAATCCCGTAGACTGATTTGGAAGCCCACAGGTCGGTCACGCCGATGGCTGGCAGTAAGCGTCAGAACCTACCACAATTCACTTTTTTAAGCAGGCCGGGAGGTGCGAAACAAGTCATTGTTTGTATGGTAGTTAACATAAAATAGTGTGGGCTTTCCAGGAAGTATAGTGGGCTTATAGTGCGAGTATCCGGGAGTAAGGTGGTAGTATAGTCGGGAATGTAGGTAGGAGAGGATTATTAATTATTTGCGTGCTTAGCGCAGCAGAAGTACTAAAGCAGTTGGAGTAATGAATTGGAGGTGCCGAGGAACCCTGTCGTCAGAACTAATTGGCTGGTTTGTGAGTCTACTACTGTGCAGGCGTATTCAACACCTTCCACAAAAGATCTTTAAGCTCCTGGATGTTCCGGTTAATTACAGATGAAATAAATATGTGTGGAATATTTACAGGGAGTTCCTTTTCAATATCCTTCATCAGCTCTTCGTCGAGCATATCGCTTTTGCTTATGGCGATGATGAATTGCTTATGCAACAACTCGGGGTTGTACTCTTCCAACTCCTTTACCAGGATCTCAAATTCTTTAGCGTGATTCTTACTATCAGCGGGGATGAGGAAAAGAAGAATCGAGTTGCGTTCAATGTGTCGAAGGAAGCGATGACCCAGACCTTTGCCTTCTGCAGCACCTTCAATAATACCCGGAAGGTCGGCAATGCAAAAGCTTTTCCCGTCACGGTATTCAACCATGCCAAGGTTCGGAGTTATCGTAGTGAAAGCATAATCGGCAATCTTCGGCTTGGCAGCCGTCATCACAGAAAGTAAGGTAGACTTACCAGCGTTGGGGAAGCCGACAAGTCCTACGTCGGCCAGTACTTTCAGTTCAAGTACTTTCCACCCTTCTTCACCGGGGAGACCTGGCTGCGAATACTCCGGCGCCTGGTTAGTGGCCGTCTTGAAATTGGTATTTCCTAAGCCTCCTTTCCCACCCGGTAACCAGATCCTTTCTTCACCGTCGTGCAGTATTTCTGCTTCTTTCTCGCCTGTTTCTTCATTTCGTGCAATGGTGCCCAGCGGCACTTCCAACACAACATCTTTCCCGTTGCGTCCTGTCCTGTTGTTATCACTTCCGTTGCCACCGTCTTCTGCGATCACATTCTTGTGATAACGCAAGTGCAGCAGCGTCCAAAGGTTCCGGTTCCCTTTCAGGATGATGTGTCCACCTCTTCCGCCATCGCCTCCATCGGGCCCTCCAAATGCGGTCAGCTTATCTCTTCGAAAATGTTTAATGCCTGCGCCACCGTGGCCGCTTTTACAAAACACCCTGATCTGGTCTACGAAATTGCTCTTCTCCAATCTGTCGTTTTTAAGTGTACAAAGGTATTCTAAGTGGCACAACCGCTACTACTAATATGCTTATGAATGTCTTTGACGGATGAGTAGTTATCGAATGCCCGGGTTGCCCTACCCGATCACCTTCGCTTTGTAATGGGTTGACAAAAAATCGTTCCAGTCCTGTAGCATCTTTCCTTTCATTACTCGTGGGAATTTGTGCTGGCTTCCCAGTTTTCCTTTTGATTCCATGAACTGCAGGAAAGCCTCTTCCGGCAGCTTTTCAAGAAATATTTCCTTCAGGGCACTTGTTCTTTCGGTGGCGTAGTCGTCGTTTAGCTGGCAGAGGTGTTCGTCGATGCGCTTGATAAGCGTTTCTGGATCAATCGGATCATCACAGGCTATATACCATTTATGTGCAAACAGGTTCTGATACGGATATCCTACAACGGTGAACTCCGGTATACAGATATTAAATTCTTCGCTCACAAGTTCAATGGCCTTGTTCATGTTTTCCACGCTCAGGTGCTCCCCGACAAGACT
>Ga0157372_10006793_pt1 | contig 12166 bp, 10 predicted proteins | sample C55metaG_FD_115307 | JGI IMG/M metagenome (GOLD analysis project Ga0157372, IMG submission 115307) | Corn rhizosphere microbial communities from Kellogg Biological Station, Michigan, USA - C5-5 metaG | ecosystem: Host-associated > Plants > Roots > Rhizosphere > Soil | place: USA: Michigan... | reverse complement strand
TGTGGTCCACGTGCTTGCGACGCGCCCACGGCGACACCGCCACGGCCGGGATCCGGAAGCCCATCTGCCCGAAGTCCTGGTTGATGTCGGAGTGCGAGCGGGTGTCGGGCACGCGCGGCGGCCGCACGTGGTCGAAGAAGCCGCCCCACTCGTCGTAGACGATGAACAGCGCCCCGCGCTTCCACTGTGGCGACTCCATGAACGCGTGCACCACGTCGGACATGAACGCCTGCCCGGCGCGGACGTCGCCGTGCGGGTGCTCGTCGCCCGAGGTGCCGCTGCCCTCGTCCTCGAACTGCGGATCCACGAACGACAGCGCGGGCAGCGTGCCGTTGGCGCAGAGCTCGTAGTACTCCTGCACGTGCCCGGACCGCGAGATGCCGGGCGCGCCCCAGAGCGCGGAGAACGGCAGGTCGGTGAAGAAGTAGCGGTTGGAGATGCCCTTCTTGCTGAGCGCGTTGAAGATCGTCGTGTCCGGAAAGCCCGGCAGCGAGGGCAGCGAGTTGTCGATCTTCCCGTAGGACTGCGCCGCGTGCATGTACTCGCGATTCGGATAGGTCGAGCCGAGCAGCGAGCAGAAGAAGCGGTCGTAGGTGGTGAACGCGCGCGCCGCGCTCGGGATGAACGGCAGGTCCTTCTCCCCGTAGTAGCCGATCGAGAACACGTCCGACTGCGCGCGCAGCCAGCCGTCGTTCTTGCCGCCGTCGAGCTGCGTGCGGCCGCCCTGCCACGAGTGGTCCGGGTCGAGGAACGCGCAGCCCTGGAAATCGCCGGTCAGCCGGTGGGTCTGGAACGACTTGCCCGTGTTGTCGGTGTAGCTCAGCCCCGCCTGGCGCCCGTCCGCCCCGGGCAGCCAGCCCAGGTAATGGTCGAACGAGCGGTTCTCCATCATCAGCACCACGAAGGTGTCGATCGGCAGGTTGCGCGGGCTGGGCAGGTGCACCTTCCGCTGCCTCGACGCTGCTTCCGCCACGATCGTCTCCGGGTCGAGCAGCACCCCCATGCCGGCGGCCATGCCGGCCAGCATCGCCGTGCGGCCGAGGAACTCGCGCCGGCGCAGGTACGCGTCGGGGAACTCCTGCTCGAACCGCTCGGCGGCTTCCCTGTCGTTCATCGGCTCAGTCCGGGATGAAGTAGAAGGGGTTCGGGAGCTTGAAGTCGCGGTCGGCGTGGCCGCCGTCGAGGTCCGACTCCTGGTCGCCCATGTTCACCGCGATGTCGTAGCCCTGCTGCTCGATCTGCGCGCGCTGGGCGGCTTTGAATGCCTCGGTGCCGGCACTCGAGGGCTTCATCGCCAGGCCATCCCAGCCCTGGCTGTAGCCCTGCGATTTGAGGTTCTGCTCGGTGATCGACTGGATCTGGGACGGGCGGCCCGTGATGAAGAACACGGCCACGCCGTGCGAGCGGGCGTCGCGGTAGAGCTCGAGCGTGGGCTGAATGGCCGTGCCGGTGCCGGTCACCGCGGGCACGACGGTGCCGTCTGCGGAGAACCCGGAGGCCACGAGACCCGTGTAGTTGGATAGCGCGGTCTCGTCGATGTCGAGCACGATCGCGAGCTTCCGCACCTTCGTCTTCGCCGTCTTGCAGTGCTTGAAGCGCCGATACACGAGGTGATGGTTCTGCCGGTGCCTCGTACGCCTGTAGGAGATCTTGCAGGTGCGGCTGGACGCTCCGTTGCCCGCGACGCGCCTGTCGAGGTAGGCCCGCGCGGCGCCACCGACAGCCGCGAGATCCTTGTCGTACTGGCCCGAGTCGTGGTAGCTCCGCACGGCGCTCGGCATGTCGCTCGCGCCGATCGTCGCGCTCGCGCCGATCAGCGGAAGTCCCACTGCAGTCGGGCGTACGCCCGTTTCCTGGCCGCCCGCGTAGTCGCTCGTGCCGCCGCCGCTCTGGGCGAGCGCGTAGCCGCCTGCTCCGGTCGCAAGAACGACCACGAGTCCAATCGCCGCCCACCCCCTACGCATCGCGGGAACTGTAAAGCGGTGCGCGCCGCGATGGCGCAGTTGTTGTTAACGCGCGGACGTAGCCGGTTGGCTTTAAAGACAGCTGCTACTTAATCTTCCCTTGTTGGCTGCCCAGCCAGCCGGTATCTCATAAGGCCCGTGGGAGACATTCAACGTCGACAGTTCATTGCCGACGGCGCGAGCGCCGTCTTTTTGTGCGGGCTCGCCGGCGGGCACGTGTTCCCGTTCAAGACGGCCAGCGACGTGAAGGCGGCCGACGCCGCCGCGCGCAAGATCAAGAAGCCGAAGTCCGTGCCCAAGGATCCGGTCGACACGATGTCCTTCCCGACCCCTCAGCCGCAGCCGGGCGGGGTCGCGCGCGAGTACTGGATCCAGGCGCGCCCGATCAGCTGGGATCCGGTGCCCACTGGCCGCGACGAGTGGATGAACATGAAGGTGCCGCGCAGGCGCCGCTTCACCGCACTCGCCTACCAGGAGTACAACGAGGGCTTCGCCCAGCCGCTCGGCCCGCCCACCATCCCGGGACCCAAGCTGGAGGCCGAAGTGGGCGACACGCTGGTCGTGCACTTCCGCAACGCCGACCGCCACTACGGCCAGGCGCACACGATGCACCCGCACGGCGTTCGCTACACGCCCGACTACGACGGCAGCTACCTCAGCAGCTTTACGCGGGCTGGCGGGTTCATAGCGCCTGGTGAAGAGTTCACCTACACCTGGGAGGCGCTGCCGGGGTCGGCAGGCGTCTGGCCCTACCACGACCACGGACCGAACGGGACGATCAGCGTCGCGCGCGGCCTGTTCGGCTCAGTGATCATCCGCGAGAAGGGCGCGAAGAAGCCCGACGTGGAGCAGGTGCTCGTGCTGCACGCGTTCACGCCGCAGATCACGCAGGCCGACGCCAACTTCCAGTGCTTCAACGGCCGCGCCTTCGCCGGCAACACGCCGACGGTGCGCTCAAAGGTCGGCCAGGACGTCGCCTTCCACGCCTACGGCGGCGACGGCATGTTCCACACTTTCCACGTCCATGGGCACCGCTGGCTGGACTCGGCGGGCGCGCACGTGGACAATCCGTCGTTCGGTCCCCACGAGGTCGTCACCGCCCGCTGGACGGAGGACAACCCGGGCCGCTGGCTTTACCACTGTCATGTTTTCAGCCATCAGGACGCCGGGATGGCCGGCTGGTACCTGGTGGAACCGTGACCCGAGGAGGGAACACACACATGCGCGTAGCCGCATTTGCAGTTGGCGTTGCCGCGCTGGCGATCACCGCCAGTCCCGCAATGGCCGTCAAGTACCCGCCGGCGAAGGACCCGCCGGGGGTGCAGAAGGCGCCGAAGGGACCGCACCACACGCTGAAGGTCGGCAAGCACGCCAAGTACAAGACGATCATCGCCGCCGTGAAGCACGCGAAGGCCGGCGACACGATCCGCGTCGCGCACGGCACGTACAAGGGCCAGGTGCACATCGCGGGCGCGAAGAAGCGCTACCTCCAGATCATCGGCGACGTGAAGCACCCGAACAAGGTCATCGTCGAGCTGAAGGGGCGCCACGGGCCGTCGGCTCAGAACGGGTTCTTCATCGACGGCGCCGACCAGGTGCGCGTGGCCGGCTTCCAGGCCCAGCACTACAAGGCGAACGGGTTCTTCGCGCTCAACGTGAAGGGCTACAAGTTCGACCACGACATCGGCAAGTGGGGCGGCACCTACGGCCTGTACGCGTTCAACTCGTACGGCGGGGTGATGACTGACGACGTGGGCGCCTGGAACAACGATTCGGGCTTCTACATCGGCCAGACGCCCAAGCAGACGAAGCCGACCCGCACGATCGCCACGCGCCTCAAGGCGTACGGCAACGTGATCGGCTGGTCCGGCACCAACATGCGCTACGTGACGATCACGAAGTCGAAGTTCTGGAACAACGGCACCGGGATCGTGCCGAACACCCTCGACTCGGAGAAGTTCCCGCCGCCGGAGGAGAACGTCATTTCCGGCAACGACGTGTTCTGGAACAACTTCAACTACTACCTGGGCTCGCCGTTCGTGCTCAACAACACCTCGGTGGGCAACGTGCCGTACCCGGTGGGTGTGGGCATCCTGCTCTACGGCGGGCACAAGAACACCGTCACGAACAACAACGTGTACGGCAACTGGCTCGTGGGCATCGGCGGCATCCAGGCCATCACGCTCAAGGAGCCGGACCTGCAGACGCTGATCGGAAACAGGGTCACGAACAACAAGCTCGGGCTTGGCGGTCAGGACCTGAACGGCTACGACCTCGCCTATGACGGCGACGGCTCGGACAATTGCTTCTCCGGCAACAGCGGAGTGAGCACGATGATGCCGAACGACCCGGCGACGTTCCCGGGCTGCCCGTTCACGGGCGCGAACGCGTTCAACGCGACGGCGCAGCAGACGGCGTTCTCGTGGGCGCTCGCGCAGAACCACGAGGCGGCTTGGCAGCGTCATCCGCACGTCTCGAAGAAGGGTTTCCTGCCCCTGGAGCACTGGACCAAGGGGCGGGGCGACAAGTGAGGGCGAGGATCGCCCTCGGTTTCCTGGTCGTCGCGCTCGCGCTGGCACTCGCCGGCGCGAGCGCGGCCTCAGGGCCGACCGCAGCGAGGAGCAAGACGAAGACGGTGAAGGTCGGCGACGACTACTACCTGCCGGCCAAGCTCACGGTCAAGAAGGGCACCAAGATCAAGTGGTCGTGGCTCGCGGACAACAGCGACACCCATGACGTGCGGCTGAAGTCCGGCCCGCACGGCGTGAAGAAGTTCAAGTCGCAGCTGGCTGCCAGCGACTACTCGTTCTCAAAGAAGCTCACGGTGCCAGGGCGGTACAAGATCTACTGCTCGCTCCACAGGTCGATGAAAGAGACGATCATCGTCAAGCGCTGATGTGCTTCGACTTCGACGCCCGGCCGCCCGATCTGCCCGCGGACCTCGTACGCGCGGTCGCGGGCGGGGCCGCGGCGGAGGTGTTCGAGCTCGAGTCGGCTGACGGGACCTCGTTCTCGGCTGCCTTTGCGGGTTCTTCTGATGGGTCCTCGGACGTGGGCGTGGTGATCCTGCCCGACGTCCGGGGCCTGTATCGCTTCTACATCGAGCTGGCGGAGCGGTTTGCGTCGGCGGGACACCACGCCATTGCGATCGACTACTTCGGCCGCACCGCCGGCACCGGTGAGCGCGGCGAGGACTTCGACTACATGCCCGAGGTCCGTCAGACGAAGGTCGAGCAGGTGCAGGAGGACATCGCGGCGGCCATCGCGGAGCTGCGTTCGCGGACGGGTGTCTCGTCTGTCGTGACGGTTGGCTTTTGCTTCGGCGGGTTGCAGTCGTTCCTGGCTGACACGAACTCGTCGCTCGGGCTGGCGGGAACCGTCGGCTTCTACGCGGGCCTCGACACCTCCAAGCGGGGGATCGTGTCGCCGGTAGAGCGGACGGAAGAGATGAGCGGGCCGCTGCTCGGACTGTTCGGCGGCGAGGATCCGGCGATACCGGTCTCGCTGGTCGAGCGCTTCGACGCCGCCCTGTCAGAGGCAGGCGTGGAGCACGAGATCAAGGTCTACCCCGGAGCGCCGCACTCGTTCTTCGACCGCAAGTACGACGAGTTCGCGGAGGCGTGCGAGGACGCCTGGCGGCGGGTCCTGGCGTTCCTGGGTTCCGTCTAGCGCCTGAACTGCAGCAATAAGGGCGGCTCGCTGCCGCGCTATCCACCTTATTCATGCATGACGTGAATAACGTGGCGCGTGTGGACCGTGCCAACGGCCAACGGGCAGCACCGCCCCGAACCGGGCGCCGTCGAAGCGGCGCCCGGTGGCGGGACGGTCTCTTGTCCGCGGCGCCTTACGCGGACTCGAGGACTAGCTCGGGTTCCACGGCCATGCCGTTCTGGCGGCCGCGGAGGAGCTTGGCGGTGGCGAGCGCGCCCAGCAGGGCCACGGCGGCGCCAACCACGAGGGCCGCGCGGAGCCCATCGACATAGGCGTGCGGCGAGCCGTGGCCGAGCGCGGACGACGCCGGGATCAGAGCGCCCAGGGCAGCGATGCCCACGGCCATGCCGGCCTGGCGGAACGTGTCGTACGCGCCGGCCGCCAGGCCGCTGTGGCGCTGCGGCAGCGAGCCCATGGCCACGCCGCTCATCGCGGGGTTGAACAGGCCGGTGCCGACCAGGGCGACGATCTCGCCGGGCAGGACGATCGTCCAGGACGAGCCCACGCCCGCCAGCGTCATCAGCAGCATGCCGACCCCGACGAGCACGAGGCCGCCACTGACCATGAGCCGCGGCGAGACCTTCTCGCCGAGCTGGGCGCTCGCGCCGGACACGACGAACATGATCACCGTGCCGGGCATGTACACGAGGCCGGTCTGGATGGCCGACAGCCCGAGGATGTGCTGCAGGTAGAGCGTCGTGTAGATGAACACGGCGAAGAAGGACGCCGAGATCGCGACGGTGCCCGCCTGGGTCGCGGCGAAGCCGCGGTTGCGGAAGAAGTGCAGCGGCAGCATCGGCTCCTTCACGCGCTGCTCGACGATCCCGAACAGCGCGAGCAGGGCCACGGCGCCGGTCAGCTCCGCGATGATCACGGTCGAGCCCCAGCCCTGGTCGTTGCCGCGCAGCAGCGCGAGCACCAGCAGGAAGAGGCCACCGCCGAGCACGATCTGGCCGATCCAGTCGATCGAGCGGGCGTGCTCGTCGCGCGACTCCTGCACGCGGGCGACGGTCGCGGCGATGGCGATGATGCCGAACGGGATGTTCACGAGGAAGATCCAGCGCCAGCTCAGGCCGCTTGTGAGCAGTCCGCCGACCAGCGGTCCAACGGCGAACGAGGCGCCGATGGTCGCGCCGTAGACGGCAAGCGCGCCGGCGCGCTCACGCATGCCGGGGTACGCGTGCGCCAGCAGCGCGAGCGACACCGCGAACATCGCGGCGGCGCCGAGGCCCTGCACCGCGCGGGCGGCGTCGAGCATCACGATCGAGCCGGAGAGCGCGCACACGAGCGAGGACACGGTGAAGACGCCCAGGCCGACAAGGAAGACGCGGCGGCGTCCGAGGCGGTCGGCGAGTGAGCCGGCGGAGAGGACCACGGTGGCGAGCGCCAAGGTGTAGGCGTCGATGACCCACTGAAGTCCGCTGAGACCGGTGTTGAGGTCTTCGGAGATGCTCGAGAGTGCGGTGTTGACGACGGCGATGTCGAGCATGAGCATCGCGGTCGCGAGGCAGACCACCGCCAACGTCACGCGGCGAGTTATTGAGTTGTCGATGTTGGTGAGGGAGGGCATGACCAAAGGCTTGCTCAACAAGCCTTTGGTTCCAGTGCGGGCGGCTGGCCTCTTTTGGTGCGGTTAGCCCGACCCGGCCACGCCGACGGCGCGCAACGCCGTCAGGTCCTCGCCATCCATGCGTTCGAGCAATTCGATCGCTTCGAGGTTCTGAGTGATCTGCTCCGGCCGCGTGGCGCCGAACAGCACGCTGCACACGATCGGATTGGCGAGCGCGAAGACGAAGGCCAGCGCCGCCGGCGACTCGCCTCGATCTGCCGCAAACCTGCGCAGCTCCTCCCCCGTCTTGAACGCGTGCTGCCACTCGGGGTCATCGCGCGACCCTTCCATGCGACCGCCCTCGCCCGCCGCGTACTTGCCAGTCAGCGTGCCGCCGGCAAGGGTGTAGGAGGAAACGACGCTCGCGCCGGCGTCGCCCAGCGCCTCCACCTGCGCCGGGTCCTCGACCCAATCGCGCCGCACCAGGCTGTACGGGAGCTGCGCCGCGCACGGCCCGGGCATGCCCAGCTCGGCGGCGATCGCGGCGCCGGCCGCGATCTGCTCCGGCCGCCAGTTGAGCATCCCCCACGCGCGCGCCTTGCCCGCACCGATCAGCGCCACGACCTGCTCCACGAGCGACCGGAGCTCGAGCCCATCGGGCGGCGGCTCGCTGTAGATCAGGTCCACGTGGTCTAGCTCCATCCGGCCGAGCGAGCCGTCGAGCTCCTCCGCCGCGGTCTGGTCCGGCCAGAACTCCCACCACAGCTTGTTGGCCACGACGACCTCGTCGCGCTCCCATCCGGCGGCTCGGAACAGCTCGCCGAACACCACCTCCGAGTAGCCCGTGGGGATTGGAGCGTTGCCTGTTTCGTCGTTGTAGCGGGCGTCGTCGAGGAAGTCGATGCCGCTGTCGCGCGCCGCGCGCATCACCGCCAGGGCGTCCTCGCGCGACATCCGCTCGTACGTGCGCCACGAGCCGAGCGACATGCACGACACCTCGATGCCCGAGTTGCCAAGCGGCCGGTGGGGAAGCTCGCTCACGAGCGCCGCAGTCTGTCAAATCCGCTGACAGCCATTTGACAAACAATTTGACAGACCACTACAGTCGCGCCGCAATGAGGGCGGCGTTGCTGCGCGAGTATCACTCGCGCCTCGAGCTGGTCGATCACCCCACCCCGGAGATCACGCGTCCGGACGAGGTGCTCGTGAAGGTGGGCGGTGCCGGAGTATGCGCCACCGACCTGCACGCGATCGAGGGCCTGATGGAACCCGCCGGCGTGACCCTGCCGCGCGTGCTCGGCCACGAGAACGCCGGCTGGGTGGAAGCGGTTGGCGACCTCGTGACCACCGTGTCCCCCGGCGACCCCGTGATCCTCTACCCGCCGTACAGCTGCGGGCTGTGCGTTCCGTGCCGGCGCGGCGACGACATTCACTGCGTGAACCACGATTTCACCGGGCTGTCGCTGGATGGGGGCTTCGCGGACTTCGTGCTCGTCCGAGAGCGCTCCGTGATCAAGCTGCCGAACGGGCTCGCCCCCGGCGAGGTGGCGCCGCATGCCGATGCCGGCCTGACCGCCTACCACGCGGTGCGCCGCATGGCGCACCTGATGAGGCCCGGCACGACCACCGTCGTCACCGGAATCGGCGGCGTGGGGCACATCGCGGTGCAGCTCGCACGCGAGCTCGGATCGAGCCGGGTGATCGCGATCGACACCGAGGACGAGCGCCTGGCGCTGGCGCGAGAGCTGGGCGCCGACGAGACGCTGAGCGGCGGCGCCGGCGCGGCCGCGGCGGTGCGTGACCTCACCGAGGGCCGCGGCGCCGACGTCGTGCTCGACTTCGTGGGCACGGACGCCACGCACGCGGGCTCGATGGAGATGCTCGCGCGCGCGGGCACGTATTCCGTGATCGGCTACGGCGGCAACCTGCCGCTCACGTCCATGGCGCTCGTGGTGGAGGAGAAGTCGGTGGTGGCGAACCTCGTGGGTTCCTGGATCGACCTCTACGAGCTCATTCAGATGCACGCCGCCGGGCGTGTGACGCTACGGGTGGAGACCCATCCACTCGACGCGATCAACGACGTGCTCGACAAGCTGCGCGAAGGCGGCATCCTCGGCCGCGCCGTTCTCGTGCCAAGCTAGAAAACGATGGCCGAGCGCACCGCCTCCCCCGCCGATCGCTTCTCACCGGTGAGGCTCGATGCCAGCGAGTACATCGCGAGCGAGATCCGCCTGTACGTGGAGCGCAAGGGGCTCAAGCCGGGCGACCGGATCGGCACCGAGAACGAGCTGGCGCGCGAGTTCGGCGTAAGCCGGCCAACGCTGCGCGAGGCGCTGCGGCTGCTTGCGGGCTCGCACCTGATCCAGGTGAACCAGGGGCGCTCCGGCGGCATCTTCGTGTCCGCGACCGCCAACGAGAGCATGGGCCACAACGTGAGCCAGGCGATCGCCACGATGCTGGCCACCGAGAGCACGTCGCTGCACGAGCTGCTCGAGGCACGCATCTACCTCGAGGTGCCGCTGGCGGGCCTGGCCGCCGAAAACGCCGACCGCGAGGCGATCGAGGAGATGGAGGCCGCGATCGCCGCGGCGGAGGGCTACGACCCGGCGTCCGATGAGTTCCGCCTGGCGGACGGCCACTTCCACAAGGCGATCGCCGACGCCGCCGGCAACGAGCTGATGGTGGCGTTCACGAGCTGGATCCTGGAGGTGCTCCAGCCCTCGCTCGTGGCCTACATGGGACCGGCGCTCCAGGGCGACGACATCCTCGACCAGCACCGCCGCATCCTGCGCGCGATCCGCCGCGGTCAGCCCGCCGCCGCCCAGAGGGCGATGCTCCAGCACATCGAGCATGTGCGACGCGTGGTGCGCAAGCTCGACGCGCGGCGCTCCGGCTGATCAGCCGGAGCCGTTGAGGCCGGCCGCGGCCTCGCGGACCGCCTCGGCGGCCCTGCGCAGCCCGGCGAGCTCCTCGTCGGAGAGGTCCCACTCGTGGATCTCCTCCACGCCGCCGCGGCCGAGAGTGACCGGCACGCTCACGCTCACCCCTTCGAGGCCGTACTCGCCGTCGAGCACGACCGAGGCGGGAAAGCGCGCGCCGCCGCCGTTCGCGATCGCGCCCACCATTCGCGCCGTGCCGAGCCCCGAGGTCCAGGTGGAGGAGCGGCCCGAGTCGAGCGCCTTGTGCTTGGCGAACCAGCCCTGCGTGAACTCCGTGGCGGCCGCACGCTGCTCCGGGGTGAGCTCGACGGGCTCGCCATCCACGCTCACGCGCGTGAAGAGCGGCACCGACGAGTCGCCGTGCTCGCCCACCACCCAGGCGTCCACGCGGCCGGGCTCGACACCCAGCGCGAGGGCGATCCCCGTGCGCAGCCGCAGCGAGTCGTTCAGCGTGTAGCCGACAACCCGGCGGCGATCGATCCCGGTGAGCCCCTGGAAGACCATCACGAGCGGGTCCACCGGGTTCGTGACCATCAGGACGACGCCGTCCCAGTCCGCGCCGATCGCCTCCGCGGCGCCGCGCACGATGTCGGCGTTGCGCTCGAGAAAGAGCATGCGCGAGCCCACGATTCCCTCGGCGAACGAGGCGCAGATCACGACGATGCCGGCGTCGCGCATGTCCTCCACCCCGCCCTCGCGCACCGACCCGCTGGCACCCTGCTCGAGCACCTGTTGAAGGTCCATCACGTGGGACGCGACCATCTCCGGCCGGCTGTCCACGATCACCACGTCGTGGCCTCCTCCGCCCACGGCGAGATTGAACGCGGTGGAGGCGCCGACACCGCCGGCGCCGCCGAAGAGGGCCACCTTCACGGGTGCAGCATAAATCGTCAAATCATTTTTGCCACCCGCCCGCCGCGCGATGTAGGCTCCCGTCCTCCAATGGCCCAGGGGGACTCTTCATGACCCAAACCGTGCGCGACGCGGCGCTCGAGACGATGCGCCGTCACGAGCTCACGACCATCTTCGCCAATCCCGGCTCCACCGAGATCGCGTTCCTCGCCGGGCTGCCCGACGACTTCGAGTTCGTGCTCGGGCTGCACGAGGGCTCCGTGGTCGGGATGGCCACCGGGTACGCGCTCGGCCGGGGCAAGCCGGCGTTCGTGAACCTGCACACGGCCCCGGGCCTCGGGCACGGGGTGGCGGGTCTGACCACCGCACGCGTGAACCGCGCGCCGCTCGTGGTCGTGGTCGGTCAGCAGGACCGCCGCCAGATCGCGCTCGAGCCGTTCCTCACCGGCCGCCTGGAAGGGCTGGCCGGCGACTATCCGGTGTGGGTGAACCTGCCGGTGCAGGCGGTGGACGTGCCGGGCGCGATCTCGCGCGCGTATTACGAGGCCCAGACCCGGCGCGGGCCCGCGATCGTGATCGTCCCGCAGGACGACTGGCTGGTGCCCTATGACCGCGGCGGCACCGAGCCCGCGGCGCCGGCGCACCTCGTGCACTCGGTCGCCGTCGAGTGCGGCGCCGTGCAGGAGCTGGCCGGGCTGATCGGCGAGTCGTCGTCGCCCGGCATCGTGGCCGGCGCCGGCACGGCCGAGCGGCGCGGCTGGGACGCGCTCGTGGCGCTCGCGGAGCACCTAGGCTGCCCCGTGTGGCAGGAGTCGTTCGGCGGCGCGGCCGGTTTTCCGCAGGATCACGAGCTGTTCGCCGGCTTCCTCCCCGCGGGGCGCAAGCGGCTGCGCGAGACGCTGGCCGGGCGCGACCTCGTGATGGCGATCGGCGCGCCGATCTTCCGCCAGTACATCTACGAGCCCGGCCCGTTCGTGGAGCCCGGCACGCGCCTCGCGATCGTCACCGACGATCCGGAGGAGGCGCACCGCAGCCCCGCGGACCTCGCGCTGCTCGCGCCGCCGGCCGCCGTGTGCGAGGCGCTGATCGAGGAGCTTCCCTCCCGCGGCGACGGCGCTCCGGCGGTGCCGCCGCGCAAGGAGCCGCCGGCG
>Ga0157372_10006786_pt1 | contig 12177 bp, 10 predicted proteins | sample C55metaG_FD_115307 | JGI IMG/M metagenome (GOLD analysis project Ga0157372, IMG submission 115307) | Corn rhizosphere microbial communities from Kellogg Biological Station, Michigan, USA - C5-5 metaG | ecosystem: Host-associated > Plants > Roots > Rhizosphere > Soil | place: USA: Michigan... | reverse complement strand
GACCGCTTCGAGGCGCCCCGGTGTCCTTCGGGCGACCGCTCGGCCAATGCTGCCGATACTGCCGGCAGCATTGCACTGGGCTCGCCCTGCGGACACCGGGCTCGCCTCTCCGCTGGCTCCGTGCGCGAAAAACGGTACCGTCACGCCGTGTCGTTCCACCAGTCGCGCGCGCAGCGCGTGCCAAGCTGCGTCGCAGAGGCGCTGATCCGCGCACTTCCATCCAGCTCTCGGCGCACGGCGCCGAGCGAGCGGGCCGGGTTGCCGCGGAGCGCGAGCCGAGGCAATAGTGCCTGCGGTATCGGCACTCTTGCACTGGTCGCGCGGAGGGGCAGCCTGGTTCGCGAGCACTCCGCGCACGGAGCCAAAGCCAAACACGAGCAACGCACTGAGTTGCGCGCCGCGGCACGAACAGCAAGACGTGTCCACTTCGTCCTCACACACTGTCCGCGCGACGAGACGAACGAGAGATTAGCCGAATGGTCCGGTGCTGAAGGCGAGATTCGCGGCCACGCCCAAGCCTAGCAGGAGAACAAGGATCGCCACACCGAGCGTGTATGAGCCGGGAAAGCGGCTCTCGCCGTGAATCAGTCCGGCCTCTTTCATCTCACGACGCTGGCGACGAAGGCCGAGCATGAACTGGATGTGGAAGAGGATGCCGATGCCGACCATGGCGACGCCGAGCCAGACAAGCGTCAGTCCGAAGTTCCGCGGCGCGCGCGTGGTATGAATGACGTTCTCGCCTTGGAGATTGTGGAAGAACTGGTAGATCGTAAACCCGAAGCTGATGAGCGACAGTGATGTGCGGATGACGCTCATCAACGTGCGGTCCGCGCTCATGCGCGTCCGCTGGAACGACATTCCGGTCCGGCGCGACGCCAGCTCGACCGAGGCGTCGCCGGCGTCCATGGTCAACTGTCCCGCGCCGGGCGGATGATGCAGCGAAAGCCGACGTTGCTGGCGGACGAGTCGATGGGCTGCGGCGAGCGAGCGGCGGGACGGTATCGGCGACAGTAGTTCTCCGAGCACAGGAACGAACCGCCCTTGAGCACCTTCCGCGGAATGTGCGGAGCCGGGGATCCGCGATCGAGACTCGACTCGCGCGTACCACCCTTGGGGTCGCGCGCGTGACAGCAGTCGTCCGCCGGCGGCGTGGCGTGGCCCGGCTCGTACCAATCCTCCGTCCACTCCCACACGTTGCCGATCATGTCGTACAACCCGAACCCGTTCGGCGGAAACATGCCGACGGGCGACGTGCCTTCCCATCCATCAATGAGAGTATTCTCATATGGGAACCGGCCCTGCCAGAAGTTCGCCAACGGCCGGCCGCGCGGCATGAGCTCGTCGCCCCAGGCGTAGAATTTTCCTTCGAGGCCGCCGCGGGCGGCGCGCTCCCACTCGGCTTCGGTCGGAAGCGTCTTCCCTTCCCAGGCGGCGAACGCCGCGGCGTCGGAGTGCGTGACGTGGACGACGGGGTGTTCGCGCAGATGATCGGCGCGACTGTCCGGCCCGGTCGGATGCCGCCAGTCCGCGCCGTGAATGAACCGCCACCAGGCGCGGATATCGTGAAGGCCCACCGGCTTGTCCGGTTTGACGAAGACGAGCGACCCGGGTTGCAGCATCTCCGCCGGCGCGCCGGGATAATCCTTCGGATCGGGGGCGAGCTCGGCGAACGTCACGTGGCCCGTCGCGGCGACGAATTTGGCGAAGCGTGCGTTGGTGACGGGATATCGGTCGATCCAGAAGCCGGCGACTTCGACGCGGTGTTCCGGACGCTCCTCCGGGTACGCCGCGTCGCAGCCCATCGTGAACTGGCCGCCCGGAATCCAGACCATGTCCCGCGCCGGCGGATCGGACGGCGGCGGCGCAATGACCGCCGGAGCGGTGGTCGACGGAAGTGACGTAGGCGCTGGCACCGGTTCGCTCCGCATGAGAAGAACAGCGACCTCGCGCCCGCAACATTAGTCTCGTCGCTGCGCGGTTTCTCTTGGTCCAAAGTCGTATGTGACGCCGTGACGCCACGAGCCAACCTGTGCGTTTTCGCAGAGCCGCGTAGAACCGAGACGTCGGGGGGGGGGAGGACCGCTCGCATGAGTTGGCTGGTTGCCATCACCGAACGAGCAATCGTCGCCATCGACGCGCTCGCTCTCCTCATCGTGCTCGCCGGCACGGTCGAGGCGTTCGTGACGATCATGCGCACGTTTCTTCACCCGGCAACGAGAGAGACACGATGGCGAGTCTTCGCGACCTACGGTCGGTGGTTGGTCGCCGGCCTGACGTTTCAGCTCGCCGCGGACATTCTCGAAACGTCGATCACGACGACCTGGCAAGCCGTGGCGCGTCTCGGCGCGGTCGCGGTGATTCGAACCTTTCTCAACTTTTTCCTCGAACGCGATCTCAACGAGCGCGCCGGACGACACTCCGCCGCCGCGAAGGAAGACGCGTCGTGAGCGCTACGAGCCGCCGGCGAGGACGATTCCTTCGGGCGCGTCGCGATCGGCCTCGTACTCCACGCGATAGAAATGGAGAAGCTCGAACAGGTAGGCGATGGCCAGCGGCCCGAGCAGCAGACCGAGCAGCCCGAAGTAGCGTACGCCGGCGAACGCGCCGACCAGTGTGATCATTGGATGCACGTTCGACACGCGCCGGTAAACGAGGGGGCGAATGATGTTGTCGACGTTGCTGGCGATGACGGCCCCCGCGATCAGCATCACGACGACGCCGCCAAAGCGCCCCTGCGCCGCGAGAACCAGCGTCGCGGGGAGCCAGACCAGCGCGCTGCCCAACACGGGCAGGATCGAGGCAAACGCCGTGACGGTGCCCCAAAAAAACGGATCGGGCAGACCAACAATGGCGAACCCGATACCGACGATCGTTCCCTGCACGACGGCGACCAGCGTCGTGCCGAGCAGCATGGCTTCGGTCACGCCGAAAAAACGTTCGCGCAACGCATCGGCCGTCGTCGCGGAGAACGGAATGTAGCTGCGCGCCGCCGACCAGATGCGATCGGCCGAACGCAGCATGTAGTACAACCCAAAGAACGCGATGACGACGTTGAGCGCCGCGGACGTCGCGCCCCCGACAAACGACAGCAACTGCGCCGACAGCCACGACGCGAGCGTGCCGCTAGCTTTCGCCAGTTCCGCGCCCACTTGCACGTTGCCGATTCGCAGCTCGTTGACGCGGCCGAATACGTGACTGGTCTGCACGGTGCGCAACGCGTCGGGAGCCTGATCGATGATCAACCCAACCACCCAGGCCAGTGGAAGCGCGACGACGACCAGCGCCGCGATGAGCGTCAGCGACGCGGCGAAGCCCTCGGACAGACGTCTCGCCAGCCATCGATATGGATGAACGAAAAGGACGTACAACACCGCCGCGCCGAGGAGCCCGCTGAAAAACGGAGCGAGCGCGAGGAAGATCGCAATCGCCAGCACGAGAATCAAAAGGCCCGCGCGCTCGCGCGGCGTCGAAAGCAGAGCCATAGTGTGCTATGAACATAGAACGCCTCTTGATCGCGGTCGACTTCAGCGAGACGGCGCTAGCCGCCGCCCGGTACGCCGTGGAGTGCTTCGCGCCGGGTGCCGAAGTAGTGCTGCTGCATGTCATCGATCCCCCGACACGGCCGCGCTTCGCGAAAGACAAGCTGCCTCCCGAAGACCTGCTCGAAGCGACGGCTCGCGAGTTCGCGACGACTCACATGCGCGAGCTCACCGGCCGTCTCTCGAACGCGTCCTCCCCCTCCCTCTCCCCTTCCCCGTCCCCGTCCGCGCGCCTCGAGATCCGCGTGGGCAAGCCATTCGAGGTCATTGCGTCGGTCGCGCAGGAAATCCACGCGACCATCGTCGTCATCGGCCCACACGGCGACAGACCGCGGCCGTGGCAATTTCTGGGCACGACAGCCGACCGCATCGTGCGCACCTCGCCCGTGCCCGTTCTCGTGGCGACCGCGCCGACGGCGAATCCCCCACGCCGCATCCTCGTCCCGGTCGATGACGACGACATCGCCGCGCCGACGTTGAAATGGACGCGCACGTTGGCGGACCGCTTCGACGCGGACGTCAACCTGCTCCACGTGTGGAGCAACGCGGTGTACAGCCACGTCGCCTCGATGTCCTACGCGGCAAACCGAAATGAGGCCGACGCCCGCCGCGAGATCGAGAAGGAGCTGCGCAATGCCGCCGAACACTGGCTGAATCATCTCGCCCGCACGGGCATCGCGCGTGATCGCGTGGCGTCGACCATTGCCTGGGGATCGGCAGGCGACGTCGTCGTCGAGACTGCGCGAACCTTCCTCGCGGAGCTGATCATCCTCGGCCGCAATGGCACCGGGCTCATTTCAGGAGCACTGCTCGGCCGAACGACCGACACGGTGCTGCACGGTGCGCGCTGTCCCGTGCTCGTCGTCGCCGACCGGGGTCGCGGCGGCTAGCGACCGCCGGCCGCGCTGGCGGGTCGCTTCGGGAAAACGAGCTTCGCGATCTCGCTGACCCACAGGACGGCACTGGCCGCCGCGAGGCAGAGAAGCCAATCCCACGGCGACAGCGCAACCGTGCCGAACGCTCGCTGCATCGTCGGGACATAGATGACGAGGAGATGAAGCACGGTCGACAGCGCGACCGCTCCCCACAGCCACCGATTCGAAAAGAGCAGATCGAAGGCGCTGCGTTCGTCGGATCGCGCGTTGAACACGTTGAAGAGCTGAGCGAAGACCAGCGTCGTGAACGCCATCGATTGTCCATACGGCATGTCATGGCGGCCGTCGATGAGCCCTCCGCGCATCGACGCGTCGAGCACGAGCAGCGTGGACGCCGCCATGACGATTCCGACGAGGACGATGCCGGCCCACATGCGGGCGGTGACGACGCGTTCGTCGCGCGGGCGCGGTGGACGGCGCATCACGTCACGATCGCGCGGATCCAGTCCCAGCGCGAGTGCCGGCGCACCGTCCGTGATCAAATTGATCCAGAGGATCTGGGTCGCGACCAGTGGCAGGACGATCGTTCCACGTTCCGCGGGCAAGCCGAGCGGCGCGGCGAAGATGACCCCGAAGAACATGGTGAGCACCTCGCCGATGTTCGACGAGAGCAGATAGCGCAGGAACTTGCGAATGTTGCCGAAGATCGCGCGCCCCTCTTCGATCGCGGCGACGATGGTGGCGAAATTGTCGTCGGCGAGTACGACGTCCGCGGCACGCTTCGAGACATCCGTCCCGCTGATCCCCATGGCGATGCCGATGTCGGCGGTCTTGAGCGCGGGGCTGTCGTTCACTCCGTCACCGGTCATGCCGATGATCGCCCCGCGCCGTTAAAACGCCTGTACGATGCGGAGCTTGTGCGCGGGGTCGACGCGGGCATAGACGGATACATCGGCGACCGCCGCGTCGAGGGCGCCGTCGTCGAGACGCTCGAGATCGGCTCCGCTGATCACGCGATCGTTGCCGCTGATCCCGAGCTCGCGCGCGATGACCACAGCGGTGCGCGGATGATCGCCCGTGATCATGACCGGCCGCACGCCGGCGCGTCTCGCCCGGTCCACCGCGTCCTTCGCTTCGTCGCGCGGCGGATCGATCATGCCGATGAGGGCGACGAAGACGAGGTCGCGCTCGACGGCGCTCTCGTCGCGCGACGTGCTGTCCGGAAGCAGCCGGATGGCGACTCCCAGCGTTCGCAGCGCTTGATCGGCGAGCGCGTCGATGTGCCGTTCGATCTCGCGGCGACGATCGTCAGCGAGCGGGTGGACATCGTCGCCGACGAGCTCCCGCGAGCAACGCTCGAGAAGAACGTCCGGCGCGCCTTTGGTGAACGCGACGATCTGCTGATCGCGCGCTGCGTCGCGATGAATCGTCGTCATCAGCTTGCGAGCCGACGAAAAGGGCAGCTCGTACACCCGCGGCAGGCGCACGGCGAGCGCCGCTGCGTCGACACCCGCCTTCTGCGCCGCGACGAGCAACGCGCCCTCGGTCGGATCCCCGTCGACCACCCAGCGACCAGCCTGCTCGCGGACGACCGCGTTGTTCGCGCGATTCGCCGCGGACAACGCCCGGTGCAGTTCCGTGAGCAACGCACCGTCGACGGGACCGCCGCCGGCGCGAGAGATGTCTCCCACCGCCGAGTACCCCGCACCGGTAAACACGACTCGTCCGCTCGCCGTCACGACCGTGCGCACGGTCATCTCGTTCTTGGTCAGCGTTCCAGTCTTATCCGACGCGATCACGCTCGCCGAGCCGAGCGTCTCGACCGCGGCGAGATGGCGCACGACCGCGTGGCGCTTTGCCATCCGTTGTACGCCGACCGACAGCACCGCCGTCACGATCGCGGGAAGTCCTTCCGGCACGGCGGCGACGGCGAGCGCTACGCCGACAATGAATACGTCGAGCAGCGCGGCCGTACCGTGGATCCCTTCGACGACGACGATGGTTCCGATCATCACGACGGCAATCGCAACGACGATCGCGCCGAGCAGCCGTCCGGTCCGGTCCAACTCCGCTTGCAGCGGCGTTCGCTCGCTCGGTGCGTCGCGGAGCATGCCGGCGATGCGCCCCATCTCGGTCTGCATTCCGGTCGCCGTCACCACGGCCGTCGCGTGCCCGAAAGTCACGACGGTTCCCGAGAACAGCATGTTGGAGCGATCGCCGAGCACGGCGTCGATCGCCACCGGCGCGGTGTCCTTCGAAACCGGCAGGCTCTCGCCGGTCAACGCCGCCTCCGACGTTTGCGCCGACGTCGATGCGATGAGACGCGCGTCGGCGGGGACCGCGGCCCCCTCGTCGACGGCGATGAGATCACCGGGCACGAGCTCCGAAGCCAACACACGGGAACGCGCCCCGTCGCGTATCACCGTCGCGTGAGCCGCGGTCATCTCACGAAGCGCGGCGACGGCTGCTTCGGCGCGCCCTTCCTGCACGAATCCCATGACCGCGTTGAGGAGCACCACGGCAAAGATCGCGAACGCCTCGTAGGGCAACGGTGCGTCGCGCTCGTACAGCCACACGACGACCGACACCACCGTAGCGAGGAGAAGCAGAACAACGAGAACATCCTTGAACTGCGCGAGAAAACGCCGCCACGCCGGCACCGGCGGTTCCGACGCAAGCTCGTTGCGTCCAACCGCGGTCAAGCGTCGCGACGCTTCGCTGGCGGTCAATCCCGACCGCGCGTCAGTCGCCAAGCGCTCGACGACGTCGGGCGCGCTCAGTGCGTGGGCGTCGAGCAGCGCATGCATGTGCGCGATCAGGAATCGAGTGAGAACGACGTGAAACGCTAAGTGGACAGCTCGCGCGTCATCTCGATCATCGTTCGACGAAAGCCGGCATGCTCGAACAGATGCTGGGCGGCTTCATTCTGCTCGGCGGTCGAAAGAACGACGCGAGGCACGCCTCGTCGCTTCAGCTCATCGAGCATCGCCTCGAGCAACATGCGGCCGATGCCACCGCCGCGGTGTGAGGGATCGACGACGATGTCGTTCAGCACGCCTGCCGGTCCACGCAGCGACATGTAGTCGTAGCCCTCAATGCTACCGTACGCGTAGCCGACGATTTCCTCGCCGCGCTCAGCGACGAGCACGACGGTGTCCGAGTCGTCGAGTTGGCCGCCGAGAAAGCCGCCGTAGCGCTCGGCCGTTTCCGGCGATATCGGCAGGAACCGTTTCGGATCGAACTCGAAGTGCGTGCGAACGAGGTCCGCGCCGAGTCTGCCCAGCGTGGACACGTCGGAGCGCCGAGCGCGGCGGACGGAGATATCCGACATGGGTCTCGCGTTTTGGTTGTCGAAAGGGTGGAGGGATTCCTGGAACTTGGACCCGTCAATGCCCGTAGGGAACGATAGCGCGAAAGTCGGAGGCTCCATGCGCATGCTCTGGACGTTGTTCAAGGTCATCATCGGGCTCGCGATCGCGATTCCCGTGGGATTTTTCGTGCTGGCGTTGGCGGCCGGCGTTCTCAGCACCCTTCTCGGGCTCGCGTTCTTCGCGTTGAAGCTCGCCTGCATTGGCTTGGTCGGATACGGACTGTACCGCGTGGCACGGAGCGTGTTTGGTAAGCCGCCGAAAACGGCGACTGCGCCCGCGCGTGAGCTCGCGGCGGTCGATCCATACTATGAAGCGGCTGTGCGCGAGCTCGATTCGGAACTTGGGACTCGGGCTCGTAGCTAAGCTCGAAGGTCGTGCAGTAAGAAAGCTCGCCGGGCCTTCGCGGACATCAGGCAAATGCCGGAAGTGCGAGTACAAATGCCGGATGCCGCCGGCGTCGAGCAGTAGACAGCTTGGAGACGTCCTCCAAATGGAGTCGCGTCATGCTGCTCGATCCTCTGCATCCCGCCGTCGTTCACTTCCCCGTGGTCCTCGCGTTTCTCCTTCCATTGTTCGCCGCGGGCGCTCTCTGGGCGATCCGGCGAGGAGCGGCCCCTCGTCGCGCGTGGTTGCTTCCCATTGCCGGCGCAGCCGCGCTGGCGCTGAGCGCGTGGGTGGCGGTCGAGACCGGCGAAGCTCAGACGGAGCGCGTAGAACGAGTCGTCTCGGAACAGGTGATCGAAGGCCACGAGGAGATGGCCGAGGCATTTCTGGCCGCCACGGCAGCCGTGGCAGTGATCGCGTTGGCGGGACTGGCCGGCGGGTTGCCCGGTAAGGCCGCGCGAATCGTTACCGCCGCTGGAGCGCTCGCGCTCGTCGGTCTAGCCGCGCGCGTGGGACATAGCGGCGGCCAACTCGTTTATCGACACGGCGCCGCGAGCGCGTACACGTCACCGCTCAGTGGTGGGAATGCGCAGGGTAAACGTGCTGCCGTGCTGCGGCGTGCTCACGACGGCGATGTCCCCTCCCAGTAGCCGGGCAAGCTCGCGCGAGACGGTGAGGCCCAGGCCGGTGCCGCCGGGGCGCGCGCCCCCGGGGTCAGCCTGGTGGAACGGTTCGAAGATCCGCTCGATTTGATCGGGCGAGATGCCGGCGCCGCTATCGTGCACCTCGAAAACGATCTCGGGTCCCCTGTCCACGAGGCGCAAGCCGACGTCGCCGCGCTCCGTGAACTTGATCGCGTTTGAAAGCAGGTTGAGCAGAATCTGGCGCATCTTCCCGGCATCAGTCTTCACGACCAAGCCGTCGGTCGGTCCGTCGTAGCTGAATGCGAGAGACTTTTGCGCGGCCAGCGGTTCGACGAGGCGACACGTCTCGACGGAAAGCTCGGCGAGATCGACGGTCCCGAGCCGTACTTCCTCTCGTCCAGCTTCGATCCGGCTGAACGTGAGGATTTCCTCGATCATCTGTAGCAGATGACGCGAAGCAAGCTGGATACGCCGGAGCTGCGACCTTTGCCCACTCGTCAGAGATCCGGCAACCTCGGCGTCGAGCAGATCGGTATACCCCAGGATCGCGTTCAACGGCGTGCGCAGCTCGTGGCTCATCGTGGCGAGAAACGCCGCTTTCACCCGGTTCGCGTCTTCGGCATCCTGTCGCAACGCGCGCTCACGTTCCGCAGCGGTGCGGCGCATCCGGGCCATCTGGACGTGCGCGGCCACGCGGGCGAGCAGCTCGCGAGCTGAGAACGGCTTCACGAGGTAGTCGTCGGCGCCGGCACGCATTCCGTCGATACGCGCTTCTTCACCGGCGCGTGCCGATAAGAGCACAACCGGCACTTCGCGCGTGGATGGATCGTCGCGCAGTGCTTGGAGCAGTCCGAACCCGTCCAGCGCCGGCATCATGATGTCCGCGAGCACCAGATCGGGAAGGCGCGAACGGGCCGACGCGAGCGCCGCCTGGCCGTCCCCGACCGCCTCGACATCGTAGTCCTGCTTGAGAAGCCGTGTGACATAGTCGCGCATGTCCGCGTTGTCGTCGGCGACGAGGACGCGCGCCGCAACAGGTCGCGGTTCCGGCGTAGACGGAGTTCCGATGCCATCACCGCCCGAGTCCGTCGGCAGCCATCGCGCGGCCTCTTCCACAAACGCACGACCGACCGCGCTGGACCCGCCCGCGCGACGCGCGCCGATGGTCTCGGCAGAAGGGTGCGTCGAGCCGCTGGGAATCCGAACGCGGAAGACGCTGCCCGGCAGCAACTCAGTGCTACTCTCGACGGAGATTTCGCCGTGATGCAGCCTGACCAGTTCCTGCACCAACGCGAGACCGATCCCGGTTCCCTCCTGGGTCCGTCCCCGCGTCCCTTCCACACGATGGAAGCGCTCGAAGATGTGCGGTAACTCCGCGGCCGGAATGCCGGTGCCGGTGTCTCGCACTTCCAGCTCGATCGTTTTGTCGACACCGCGCAGCGAGACAGTGATCTCTCCTTCGAGCGTGAACTTGTACGCGTTCGAAAGCAGGTTGAGTACGATCTTCTCCCACATCTCCCGATCGACGTAGGCGGGCACGTGCAGATCGGCGACGTCCACGGTGAAGCGCAGACCCGCCTTCTCGATCGTCGAGCGGAAGGTGCTCGCCAACTCGGCGGTGAATGCGGCCAAGTCGGTAAGCTCGTAGACCGCTTCCGCGCGGTGCGCTTCGATTCGCGAAAAGTCCAGGAGACTGTTGACCATCTTGAGGAGACGAAGCGCGTTGCGTCGAATCATCTCCTGGCGTTCACGTTGCCGGGGCGGCAGCGGCTGGTCCCCGTCGGTGAGGCTGTCTTCCACGGGACCCAGCATGAGCGTCAACGGCGTTCGGAACTCGTGACTGACATTCGAGAAGAACGCCGTCTTCGCTCGATCGATCTCGGCGAGCGCCTCGGCATGTTTCCGCTCGTCGTCGTATGCTTGCGCGTTCGTGATCGCTGTGGCGAGTTGGCCGGCGGCCAGATCGACGAACGATTGATACTGCTCGTCGAACGGGCGCTGTGGATTGATTCCGACGGCGAGCCGGCGCGGTCCAATGACGATCTCACGCACCAACGCGGGAAGCGCCGCGGCGTGCGCCTCCTCCGCACCGGGCGTGCAAGCCTCCACTACCCCGTCGAGATACACGAGGGCGAATCGAAGGTCGTGCGGCTTGGCGGCGAGCGCCTGCATCGTCAGGACGCAGGCTTCATGTGCGCTTCGGGCCGACGAGTTTCGCGCCGCCAGGTCGCGCAACAGGGCAAGCCGCCGCTCCCCGACGACGCGACCGGTGGTCTCGCTCACGATGCAATAGACACCGCCGACGTCGCCGGATTCGATGCGCACCGGGTCGTACGACACGTCGAAGTAGGTCTCTTCGACGAAGCCGTGGCGCTCGAGAAGGAAGAGTAGATCCTGCGCGGAAAAGGCCTCACCCGTGCGCACCACGCCGGCGAGCAACTCGTGCAGGTTGGCGCCGGCCTCCCACACCTCGCTCCACGCCACGCGGCCGGGCTGTCCCAGCATCGCGGGATGCTTGGCGCCGAAGGCGGGCCGGTAGGCATCGTTGTAGACGACGGCGAACTCCGGCCCCCAAAAAAGGCAGATCTGCGCTTTGGACGGGAGCATCATGCCGATCGCCGTCCGAAGACTTTGCGGCCACTCATCCACCGTGCCAAGCGGGGTCTTGGACCAATCGAGCGAGCGAATCCGCTCACCCATCTCGCCCCCGCCGGCGAGAAACGCGGTCGAAGGCTGTTCGGTCTCGAGTGTCACGCCGGCAATGGTTTCGATGTAAATACGTTACAGCAAATCGCCTGCCGAGGCTGGCACGCCGTCGTCGGCGCCGCCGTGGTGGTCATGCCGCCGGAAGTAGTACCGACGCGGTCGTTCCCTGTCCAGGCTCACTCGTCAACGTCACCTCGCCCTCCATTCGACGCGCCAGATCGCGCGCGATGGTCAGCCCCAAGCCGATGCCGGAAACCCGGCGCGTCATGGAGCCGTCGGCTTGGAAGAACGGCTCGAACACTTTGGTGAGCTCCTCCCGCGAGATGCCGGCGCCGTTGTCGTGGACCCAGATCCGGACGTTGTCGCCCTTCGGCTCGGCGCCCACTGTCACCGTTCCACCGTCCCTGCCGAACTTCGACGCGTTCGACATCAGCCGCATCAGAATCTGTTGGAGGCTTTTGGCGTCGGCTCTGACGGTAATACCGTCAATGCCTTTGCGCTCGACGACGCAGTGGTGCTCCTCGAGCTGAGAGGAGATCATCGGTTCCACCGCGTCGACGACCGCAGACACCCGAACAGCTTCACGGTGCACGTCCACCTCCCCTTTTTCAGCACTGACGAATCCGAGCACTTCGTCGACCAGTATGAGGAGCCGTTG
>Ga0157372_10006784_pt1 | contig 12178 bp, 3 predicted proteins | sample C55metaG_FD_115307 | JGI IMG/M metagenome (GOLD analysis project Ga0157372, IMG submission 115307) | Corn rhizosphere microbial communities from Kellogg Biological Station, Michigan, USA - C5-5 metaG | ecosystem: Host-associated > Plants > Roots > Rhizosphere > Soil | place: USA: Michigan... | reverse complement strand
GTCGAAAAATCAAGATTTGGCCGCGCGGAGGTGAATGTGGAGATTCTAGTTTGTGCCAGACGAGTGCCCGACACTTCGGAAAACGAAATACAGCTTAACAGCGCCGGAAATGATATCGAGCGCGACGAGTTGGTCTATTCGATCAATGAGGCTGATAACTACGCGGTCGAAGAGGCTTTGCAGATTGCGGCTCGCGTCGGTGGAAACGTCACAGTCGTGACAGTTGGCTCGGAAGACGATGAGGAGATTCTGCGGCGGGAAATGGCCATGGGCGCGAACCATGGCGTCCTGCTTACAGATGGCGCCTTCGCCGGCTCCGATGGGCGCAGCATCGCTGCGATCCTGAAAGCCTTTGTGCAGAAGGGCAGCTACGACCTCGTTCTCACCGGCGTACAGGCCGAGGACGGCGGTGCGCAGGTTGGAGGAATGCTGGCTGCCATGCTCGATTGGCCTTTCGCCTCGCTGGTAAATGCGATCGAAGTCGATGGGCGAAAGCTCAAAATCACTCGCGAAATCGAGGGTGGCAACAAGGAGATCAGCGAAATCGACCTGCCCTGCGTGCTCTCCATCCAGACAGGCATCAACGAGCCACGCTATGTCGGGATGCGAGGCATTCGCGCGGTCGCTTCACTCCCAGTGCCCACGTACGGCGCCTCCGAACTCGGGATTGACGCCGCCACGATTGGCGCATCCGGCGCAAAAGTGAAGCGTGTCGACTACTTCGTCCCTGCGCTGGGCAAAAGCGCGGAGATGCTCAACGGCAGCCGCGAAGAAAACATCGACAAAGTTCTTGAGCTGGTAGCAGCCAAAGGAGGATTGAAATAATGGCGCGCATTTTTGCATTCATCGCACACAAGAACGGCGTGGCCGACGACTCCGCCGCTGAACTCGCAGCGGCCGCGAAAAAGATCGATCCTGCCGCAGCACCGATCGCCATTGTCACAGGATTCGGTGCGGGTTTCGACGTCTGCGCTGCGTTGCGGACGTCCTACAGCGAGATTTGGACTATTTCGAACGAGGCACTCTCTTACCCCAACGCCGAGTTAGTCCGCAAGGCGCTAGTCAAAGTGGTTCCACCGGAAAGCATTGTGCTGGTGGCGCATGAACATTTCGGCATTGATCTCGCACCCGGGCTGTCCATCAAACTCGGATCGTCGTTTGTTTCCGATGTCCTGGGAATCGATGGACGCGATGGAAATTCCCTGAACATCGTTCGCCAGGAATTCGGCGGAATGGTCAGCACGCATGTGCGTTGCGATGCGTCGTCAGGCGCAGTCCTCACCATCCGACCGGGTGCATTCAAGCCGCTCGACACTGCTCCTCCAAGCTGCACGGTTCTTGATAAATCCGCCGAAGTCGCAGAGCTCACTGCTGGACGCCGTTACCTGCACACCATTGCGCCGGAATCTGGTGCAGTCGACATCACCAAGCACGCCGTGTTGGTTTCCATTGGCCGCGGCATCCAGGAAAAAGACAATGTGCCGATCGCAGAAGAACTCGCCGCGGAACTCGGCGCTGCAGTCTCCTGTTCGCGACCGGTCGTCGATGCCAAATGGCTGGAGAAGGCCCGCCAAGTCGGATCGTCCGGCAAGACCGTAAAGCCGAAGGTTTACATGGCCTGCGGCATCAGCGGTTCGTTCCAGCACCTGGCCGGATTGAAAGGCAATCCTTTCATTATCGCCATCAACAAGAATCCCAAGGCGCCAATTTTCCAGGTTGCTCACGTCGGCATTGTCGACGACATTCTTGAGTTCTTGCCCGAGATGACCGCCAAAGTCCGTGAACTGCATATCGTTGCCGCAAAGTGAGGAACTGATCATGATTACAGCCAAGACCCTGAAGCTGAGTTTGAAGTCGCTCCGCGAGTACGCGAAGAAGCGCCTGCCGGACGAGAAGCTCATCGAACTCGACGAAAAAGATGAATGTCCGCTCGATGTCGTTCACGACCTGTGCAGCCCCGACAAGGTGGGCATCACCCTGCTATTTGTTCCCGAGGAGTACGGCGGCATGGGCGGGAACACGTTTGATGTGTACTGCGTCTGCGAAGAAATGGCGCACATCGACTTGGGTGTCGCCACCTCGGTGCTGGCAACTTTCCTGGGCAGCGACCCCATCACGGTCGGCGCCACGCCGGAACAAAAGAAGATCTGGCTCACAAAGATCGCCGAAGATGGCGTCATCTTCGCCTATGGCGCGACCGAACCGGACGTGGGCAGCGATCTGGGAGCACTTCGCACCACTGCGGAACGGGTTATCGAGAACGATAAGGTCATTGGCTACAAGATCAGCGGCAACAAACAATGGATCAGCAATGGCGGCATCGCAGACGCGTACACCGTTCTAGCGAATACTCCTGTTGGCCCGAGCTGGTTCATCCTCGATAAGGGTCAGAAAGGCTTCACGCACGACGAACCTGAAGACAAGCATGGCATTCGCCTCAGCAACACCGCCGCTCTCGCGCTCGATAACGTTTTTGTTCCCGTCGACCGGCTGATTGGGGGTGTCGAAGGGCAGGGATTGATCCAGGCGCAGTTGGTGTTCGGCTACACGCGCCTGATGGTGGCGGCGTTTGGTCTCGGTGCAGGATGGTCAGCCGTGGATCGGGCGATTCCATATTCCACCAAACGCATTGCGGCTGGTTCTCCGCTGTCAGAAAAGCAGGGCTATACCCACAAGCTGATCGTGCCCAAGGTTGTGAACCTCGAAGCAGCCCGCGCGTTCATCGAAGAGACGGCGGAGCGCATCGATGCCGGTGAAGGCAGTCTCAACACTGAAGGCGCCATTGCCAAGTACATGGCGACGGAAGCGGGCAACGCCGCTGCTGAGGCCAGCATTCAGGCGCTGGGCGGCTACGGATACACCCACGAATACATGGTGGAGAAGATCAAGCGCGACGTGCGCATCACCACCATTTATGAGGGCACCTCCGAGATTATGGAGATGACCATCGCTCGCGACCGCTGGCAGCTGCACCTGAAAACGCGCGGCCAGTACTATCACGAGCAAGCGAAGAAGTATGAAGAGTTGCACGCCAGGCATGCTGATGTAGGTGCCGACAATGCCGGACTAGCGCTACACGCACTTGCCGAAATCCTGGAAAAGGCCCGCGCCGGAAGGCTTACCCGCTTCCAGCACATTCTTTTCCGCCTGGGCGAGTTGATCGCTTATGCCGAGTCGGCTGGCAGCCTGGCTCGCCGCGCCGCGCGCATGGCAGAAAACAAACTGAGTGAAAAGACAAACCGGCGCTTCGATGCGACCACGCTTGCCGCCGTCAGCCGTATCTTCGCGCGCGACGCCGCGTTGAAGGTCGCAACTGACGGCGTTCGATGGGTGATTGGCGCAGGCGGTCTGAGCGACGCCGAGATCCCGGCGTTCGAGGAAAAGATTGGTGCGGCTGCAATCCGTCGCGCTCAGGCGGGGCTGGTTGCAGACGAGGATATGGTGGCCGACGCGCTGTATGGACGAACAGCCAAACAGCAAGCGGCGGCATAAATCGGAATCATCTGTTCGGTTTTCGGAGGAACATCCTCCGTGATTCTTCATTTCGTGGTTGAGCTCGCTCCCGGAGGTCACAGAACGTCAATGAGGAGGCACATAACAGCCAGGAGCGTAGCCTTATGGAAACCACTGCTCGTCGTGCCGTCGCAATCGTTGGAGTTGGGGCGGTCCTGCCCGATGCACCGAACGCTTTAGCGTTCTGGGAAAACATCAAGAACGGCCGCTACAGCGTCACCGAAGTCGATCCGAAGCGCTGGGACCCGGAACTCTATTTCGATCCCGATCATTCCGCGCCCGACAAAACCTACTCGAAGATAGGCGGCTGGGTGCGCGAAGCTGCGTGGGAACCGATGAAGTGGCACATGCCTGTTCCTCCGAAGGTGGTCGACGGCATGGATGGTGCTCAGAAATGGCGATCGCTTGCACTCGCGAAGCGCTGGAAGACTACGGGTATCCCAAGCGGCCGCTGGATCCAGACCGCACGGCGGTGATTCTCGGCAACGCTATGGCCGGCGAAAAGCATTACCTCACGGCAATGCGGGTTTACTTTCCGGAGTTTGCGCGTGAACTTTCCGAGATCGCAGAGTTTGCCGCGTTACCTAGGTCGATGCGTCGCGACATCACGAGCAAGTTGCACGACCGCATGGCCAGGCTCCTTCCGGAAGTCACCGAGGACACTATGCCGGGCGAGTTGGCGAATTGCATCGCCGGACGTATTGCGAACCTCTTTAATTTCCACGGGCCCAACTTCACCTGCGACGCGGCGTGCGCGTCGGCCATGGCAGCGATCACGGCGGCCGTCGAGGGCCTTCTGGAAAACGATTTCGATGTGGCCATTACCGGCGGTGTTGACCGCAACATGGGTGCGCCAATCTTCGTGAAGTTCTGCAAAATTGGCGCGCTGTCCGCCACCGGAACCCGTCCCTATGCCGAGGGAGCCGACGGATTCGTGATGGGCGAAGGCTGTGCTCTGTTCTTGATGAAGCGCCTTGCGGATGCCGAGCGCGACGGAGACAAAATCTATGCTGTCCTCCGCGGCATGGGCGGATCAAGTGACGGCAAGGGCAAAGGCATTACCGCGCCGAATCCGGTAGGCCAGAAGCTTGCGGTCGAGCGCGGCTGGAAAAACGCCGGACTGTCGCCTGCCACTGCAACTTATTTTGAAGGCCACGGCACCTCAACTCGTGTCGGCGACGTCGTCGAAGCGCAAAGCCTGATGGAGGTGCTCAGCAGCCATCATCTTCCTCAGCATTCGGTTGGCCTGGGCTCAGTTAAATCGAACTTCGGACACCTGAAGGGCGCTGCGGGAGCTGCGGGACTTCTGAAACTTTCGCTGGCCCTGCATCACAAGCTTCTGCCGCCGAGCGTGAATTGCGAACATCCCAGCCACGAGATCGACTTCGCGCATTCTCCCGTGTATGTGAACACAAAGCTCCAGCCGTGGACGGTTGCGAGCGATGGGGTTCGTCGCGGCGGGCTGAGCGCTTTCGGATTCGGTGGAACGAATTTCCATGCGGTGCTCGAAGAGTACCTGCCGGGGCGGGTGAACGGAAATGGCAATCGGAGTGTCGCAGTAGGCGCGAATGTTGCTGCCGCAAGTGTGCCCATCATGAGCGCACAAGGCGTGTCTGCACCCGCACCCGGCGCGACGGTGCAACAAGCCACCGCGCCATCTCCGATCAAAGTGCCGTTACGCGGAGCTTTGGTGATTGGAGCCAACTCGCCCGACGCAATTGCCGAGCGCCTCCGCAAAATTGTCGAAGAAGCCAAAGCCGGCCGTGCGCCGGCGCCTGCCGCTCCGGCCGAAGCCGATCTGCGTGCTCCCGAGCGCCTCGCCATTGATTACGCGACTCCTACAGACCTTGCGGAACGAGGCACGAACGCACTGAAAGCGCTGGCAGCAAATCAGCCCGCGATCTGGAAGGCACTCCGCGCACAGGGCATCTATCGCGGAAGAGGCGTGGCGGGCAAAGTGGCGTTTCTGTATCCCGGCCAGGGTTCGCAGTACGTCAACATGCTTAAGCCCCTTCTGTCAGAGCCTATCGTCGCCGAAACATTTGCCGAGGCGGATCGCGTGATGACTCCGCTGCTCGGCAAGCCTCTTACCGAGTTCATCTTTGTCGATCAGAAAGATGAAGCCGCCGTAGCGAGGGCGGAGGAGGCCCTCCGGCAGACTGCAATCACGCAACCTGCGGTCCTCGCGACCGACGAAGCGCTGACCCGCATGCTGGCGGCTTACGGCATCGAGCCTGAGTTCGCCATGGGCCACAGTTTGGGAGAGTACGGCGCGCTGGTGGCCGCGAAAGGTCTTCCGTTCGCCGACGCGCTTGAGGCTGTCAGTGCGCGTGGTCGTGAAATGACGCGGTTTTCCCCAGAAGACAAAGGTCTAATGGCCGCGGTCTTTGCTCCGCTTCATGAAATTGAGCGCGTCCTGAAGACCATCAGCGGCTATGTGGTGATTGCGAATATCAACAGCGAACATCAGTCGGTGATCGGCGGGGCCAGCGACGCGGTGCGAAAGGCGATGGAATCCCTTGTGAAAGCAGGTTACGAAGTCTCGGTGTTATCCGTCAGCCACGCGTTTCATACCTCCATTGTGGCCTCCGCCAGCGAGCCGCTGCGGCGCGTGCTCCAGCGCCTGCATGTAGCAGAGGCGCGTCTGCCGGTGGTAGCAAACACCAACGGAGAGTTCTATCCCTCGGGCGACAACGTCGTTCCCAAGATGCTCGACATCTTGGCGCAGCAAGTGGCTTCGCCGGTGCAATTCATCAAGGGCCTGCGCACGTTGTATGACGCAGGTGCTCGCGTGTTCGTGGAAGTGGGGCCGAAAAAAGCCTTGCAGGGATTCGCCGAAGATGTGCTTGGCCCCAAGGGCGATGTCATCTCGCTGTTTACCAATCATCCAAAGACCGGAGACATTCCTGCCTTCAACCAGGCGCTGTGCTGCCTTTATGCGGCGGGCTTAGGTCGTGGCGTTCCAGCAGGGACGGTAGCGGATTTAAGCGCTGTGGCTGCGGCCGACGCGCCTGTGCCAGAAACGCTGGAGAGGATCCACGCAGAAGCGGACACCGCAGCGGCTATCAAAAGCGCAACGACTCCGCCGGTCAGAAATTCCGTTCCTGCCTCCAATGGCGACCATTACGAGGAACTTGGCAAGCTCTTTGCTGAAGTTCTCGATCGCGCACAGCGGATCACTGGAGGTGAGAAGCGCGTCGAGAAGCGAGAGCCAGTGACCATCACCGGAGCAGCCCTTGGCCTCCCCGGCACCGACCACATCTTCGATGACGGCAATGTCGCACGCATTCTCGGTGGGCAACAGTTCATTAACGCGATTCCTGGCCGCTTGCGCGAAGCCGTGCTCGACAAGCACATCACGCGCCTGGTTAAGAACAAGGATGGCGGCGGAAATTTTGAAACCATCACCGACGTGGCTGACGTTATAAAGCTCGCAGGCCGCGCGGGGGCTTTTGATCTGGAGAAAGAATTCGGCATCTCCGCCGAACGCTGTGCCGCGCTCGATCGCGTGACTCAGTTGGCCATGGCAGTTGGTTTGGATGCGATGCGCGATGCGGGCATTCCGCTCGTGCTCCGCTACAAAGCTACCAGCATAGGCACTCAGTTGCCCGACCGCTGGATGTTGCCTGAAGCACTGCGAGATAGCACAGGCGTAATCTTCGCGTCGTGTTTTCCTGGCCTAAACTCTTTTGCGGACGAAACGTCGCGCTATCACGCAGACCACGCGCGTCGCGAAGAACTGAGTGCTCTTCAAGATGTGCGCGCCCGGGCGAGCAACGGTGATGGCAACTCTACCCTCGCACGCGAACTCGATCGTTACATTGAAGAACTGCGCGGCACGGTCGAGAAGCAGCCCTACGTGTTCGATCGCCGTTTCCTCTTTCGCGTGTTGCCCATGGGGCACTCGCAGTTCGCCGAATTGATCGGTGCGCGCGGACCGAATACTGCGATTAACGCTGCCTGTGCCAGCACAACCCAGGCAGTAGCTGTGGCAGAAGATTGGATCCGAGCGGGTCGTTGCCGACGGGTGATTGTTGTTGCAGCCGACGACATCACCAGTGATCACCTCATCGAGTGGATGGGTGCAGGCTTCCTGGCCAGCGGCGCGGCAGCTACCGATGAATCGGTCCAAGAGGCGGCGGTGCCGTTCGATCGCCGGCGTCACGGAATGATCATCGGCATGGGTGCGGCCGGCCTCATCATCGAGAGCGCAGAAGCTGCTCGTGAACGCGGCATCCAGCCCATCTGCGAAGTGCTCAGCGCAGTGACCGCAAACAGCGCCTTCCACGGAACCCGCCTCGACATGAATCACATCGGGCAGGTGATGGAAGAATTGCTTTCGAAAGCAGAAGCGCGCAGCGGGATTAAGCGGAACGAGATCGCCGCAAAAACCGTTCTGGTTTCCCACGAAACCTATACGCCGGCGCGGGGAGGAAGCGCACAGGCGGAAATTCATGCGCTGCGTCGGGTCTTCGGCCAATCCGCCGACCAGATCGTCATCGCCAACACCAAAGGCTTCACCGGTCACGCGATGGGCGCGGGTATCGAAGATGTTCTTGCGATAAAAGCCCTGGAAACCGGTGTGGTTCCGCCGATCGCGAACTTCAAGGAGGTCGATCCGGAGCTTGGCGAGTTGAACCTGTCGAAAGGCGGTGCGTATCCGGTGGAGTATGCGCTTCGCCTGGGAGCGGGCTTTGGCTCGCAGATCAGCATGACCCTCCTGCATTGGCTGAGCACAAAGGACAAGGCTCATCAGCCGGTGAGTTCACTGGGATATGAGTACAGGATTGCCGATCGCGCAACATGGCAGCAGTGGCTCAGTGATCTGAACGGGCACGCGCAGCCGGACCTCGAGGTTGTGAATCGGACTCTGCGCGTTCGTGATGAACAGATGGCCAGCAAGACCGAAGCTGCGTCTGTGAAGATCACACAACCAACGCCCCCACAGGTTAAGAAGACCACGATCGCCGAGCAGCCTCAGAAGCCAGTTGCAGTTTTGGTGGCCACTAAGGTCTCGACGCCTATTGAAGTTGCCCCTCCCCCCGCGAAACCGACCACACCTGCGCCCAAGGTCGAATGCGAACCGGCAATTGCGGTACGCACCTCAAGAGCAAAGCCGGAGACAGGCATCACCAAACTCCAAACTGCGGATTCTGTGAAAGACAGAATTCTTGCGCTCGCGGTCGAGAAGACCGGCTATCCCAAGGACATGCTGGATCTCGATCTCGACCTGGAAGCCGACCTCGGGGTCGACACCGTCAAGCAGGCGGAGATGTTTGCAGCGATCCGCGAAATCTACAACATCCCTCGTGACGAAAATCGCAAGCTGCGCGATTACCCGACGCTCGCGCATGTGATCCGGTTTGTTCTGGAGAAGCGACCCGACCTGGGCGCAGCGCCCGTACCAGCAGTAGCGATAGAAGCGAACGTCGCCACGACTGTGTCTGATGTGGGAACGACAGCTGCGAAAGAAAAGGTTCCCGCTGCAGCCCCATCCACAAACGTCGTGCAGACACCGACGGCTGTGGAGACACGGGAAGAAGCGGTCAAGCAGCGAATTCTCGCGCTGGCCGTCGAAAAGACTGGCTATCCGAAAGAGATGCTCGACCTCGATCTCGACCTTGAAGCCGATCTTGGCGTGGATACGGTCAAGCAAGCCGAGATGTTTGCCGCCATTCGCGAGATATACAACATCCCGCGCGACGAGAATCGCAAGCTGCGAGATTATCCCACGCTCGCGCACGTGATTCGCTTTGTGCTGGAGAAGCGTCCGGATCTGACTGCAGCATCTGTCGCCTCTGCTCAGCCTGCTTCGCCAACAACTCCGTCAATTGAAAAAGCGGAAGTCCTATCCGCTCCCGCTCAACCGGCTACGACAATCGCGTCCGGCGCTGGCCAAAGCGAGTCGGTGAAAGAGCGAATTCTTGCTTTAGCTGTCGAGAAGACCGGTTATCCAAAAGAGATGTTGGATCTCGATCTCGACCTTGAAGCCGACTTGGGTGTCGACACGGTGAAGCAAGCCGAAATGTTTGCGGCAATCCGGGAGATATACAGCATTCCGCGCGATGAGAATCGCAAGTTGCGTGACTATCCAACGCTCGCGCACGTCATTCGATTTGTTCTCGAAAAGCGGCCAGATTTGGCAGGAACATTCGTCGCGTCTACCCGCATACCTGCAGCGACAGCGATCGTTGAGCAAGCGCCCGAAGCCCAGGCGCCGCCTGCCGGAGCGCCAGGTACCGCACCAGCAGCTGGTTCCCCGGGTGATCAGAGTGAGTTGGTGAAGGAGCGAATTCTTGCCCTAGCCGTCGAGAAGACCGGCTATCCGAAAGAGATGCTGGATCTGGATCTCGACCTGGAAGCGGACTTGGGTGTCGACACGGTGAAGCAGGCGGAGATGTTTGCTGCGATGCGTGAGATTTATGGCATTCCGCGCGATGAAAACCGCAAGCTGCGCGATTACCCGACGCTCGCGCACGTGATCCGGTTTGTGCTGGAGAATCGCCCTGACCTGGCGGGAAAGACCGCTGACGTGGCCGCGCCACCTGCCACGCCTGTAGCACCTGTTGTTACCTCTGGCGTCGAGAGCTCTGAGGCGGCTCAGGTTATCGCGGCCGCCGCGGGGCAGAACCTCGAACCGATCTCCGTCTCGCAAGCGTCGATCCGCGACTCCATCAAAGAAAAGGTGATGGAGATTATCGCTGCAAAGACCGGGTACCCAAAAGACATGCTCGATATCGAGCTGGATCTCGAAGCTGACCTCGGCATCGACACGGTAAAGCAGGCGGAGATGTTCGCGGCGATTCGCGCGACGTACAACATTCCGCGTGATGAAAACCTCAAGCTACGCGATTTTCCGACCTTGGCGCATGTGATCAAGTTTGCGCAAGATCGCTCTGGGCTTTTGTCCTCCGCGCCTCCGACAACACATGTGAGTAAGACGACAGAGCAATCGGCAGAAGTGTCTCCTGTAAGTACACCGATTCGCACTGTTCGCTCCTCCGCAGGTCTAGAGGCAGCTAACCAGATTCCGCGCCGCGTGCCCGTGCCGGTTCTACGCCCTCCGTTGAGCATGTGCAAGAAGACCGGAGTAGCTCTCGAGCGCTCGTGCCGGGTCGTGATCATGCCAGACAAAGGCGGGGTTGCCGATCGCTTGGCCGACTTGCTCAGGAAAAGGGAAGTGGAAGTGCTGCAAATCGAAGGCTCACCGGATGCTGAAACTCTTACCAACCAGTTCAGCACCTGGATGAAGGCTGGTTCCATCGATGGACTGTACTGGTTGCCGGCGCTCGATGCCGAAGTCAGTTTGAACGAGATGGAATTCGCGACATGGCGTGAGGCGGTGCGGGTCCGCGTGAAGTTGCTGTACTCGGCGACGCGCGTTCTTTATCAACAGATCGCGAAGCCGGGCACATTCCTGGTCTCCGCAACGCGATTTGGTGGACAGCATGGTTACGATGCGGAGGGAGCGGTCGCCCCGCTTGGTGGAGCGGTTAGCGGTTTTACTAAGACCTTCAAGCGCGAGCGGCCTGAGGCTCTGGTCAAAGCGGTTGATTTCGAAGGAGCCACTAAACCGGAAGACATCGCGCTCGGGTTGATTGAAGAAACGTTGCGGGATCCAGGCGCTGTGGAGGTCGGTTACAAGCATGCCCTCCGCTGGACCGTTGGCCTCAAGGAACAAGCTGCGGAAGACAAAGGTCCGGGGCTGCAATTGGACGATAAAACAGTATTCGTCGTCACGGGCGCCGCCGGAAGCATCGTTTCTGCAATCACTGCAGACCTCGCCGCGGCTTCGGGCGGAACCTTCTACCTGCTTGATCTCGTCCCCGAACCTGATCCGGGCAATCCTGATCTGCAGAAATTCGTCAGCGACAAAGATGGCTTGAAACGTGAGTTGTTTGCACGAATTCAGGCGCGCGGCGAACGCGCCACTCCGGCATTAGTGGAAAAAGAATTGGCTGCGCTGGAGCGGGCGCACGCTGCTCAGAGTGCAATCGATGCCGTGCGAGCCGCCGGCGGGACCGCGCACTACCACAGCGTCAATCTCACCGATGCCAAGGCTGTCACTGACGTCATTCATCGCATTCGCCAGAGCAACGGCAGAATTGACGTTCTGCTGCATGCCGCCGGAATCGAGCGAAGTCACTTCCTGCCGGAAAAAGACCCGCGCGAATTCGACCTTGTATTCGACGTCAAGTGTGATGGTTTCTTCAACCTGATGCACGCGATTGGCGACATGCCTCTGCGTTCGATCGTTTCCTTCAGCTCGATTGCCGGACGCTTTGGCAACGCAGGGCAGACTGACTACAGCGCAGCAAACGATCTGCTCTGCAAATTCACTTCAAGTTTCCGCAAGACGCGGCCGGAAACTCGCGCGATCGTTATCGATTGGGGAGCATGGGGCGGCATTGGCATGGCAAGCCGCGGCTCGATTCCCAAGATTATGGAAGCCGCGGGAATCGAAATGTTGCCGCCGCAATCTGCGATCCCGGTGATCCGGCGCGAGTTGGTGTCCGGCGGTACCCGCGGCGAAGTTGTGATCGCCAAAAAAGTGGGAGTTCTTCTCCAGGAGTGGGACGAAACTGGCGGGCTCGATGCTGCCGCCATTCCTGCTGGGAAATTCCCGTCAGCGGAAGGTCCAATGGTCGGAAAGATCGCCAAAACC
>Ga0157372_10006783_pt1 | contig 12178 bp, 7 predicted proteins | sample C55metaG_FD_115307 | JGI IMG/M metagenome (GOLD analysis project Ga0157372, IMG submission 115307) | Corn rhizosphere microbial communities from Kellogg Biological Station, Michigan, USA - C5-5 metaG | ecosystem: Host-associated > Plants > Roots > Rhizosphere > Soil | place: USA: Michigan... | reverse complement strand
ATGGCAATCTCGTTCAACAGCCGATAGAACTGATCCACGTCGCCGGTCCGCAGGAATATTCCGCCGCCATCCGCATGCAGGCGGGCCTCCACACAGTGGTTCACCGCAAACATCTTGGAAGCCAGCAGGTCCGGCTTGTCGCAGCGGATCAGCAATTGCATCGGCTTGTCACGGACTTCCTGGCGGACCTCGTGAATGTTGCCTTGGGCGATTAGATATCCCCCAGTGATCAGCACAACGCGATCGGAGACGCGATCAACTTCGTCGAGAATATGGCTGGAAATCACAACGTGCATGCCCTGGCGACCAAGCTCCTGGAAGAGGGCAAGGGATTCAGCGCGCGCCATTGGATCCAGTCCGTTCAGCGGCTCATCCAGCACCAGCACGCGCGGATGGTGCGCAACAGCCTGCGCCAGCCTGATCTTCTGACGCATGCCTTTGCTGTATCCAGCGATGTTACGGTGCGCTGCTGCCGCGTCCAGTTGCACCCGCTCCAGCGCCTCCACTGCGAGGTCACGTGCATCGTCTTCGCTCATGCCGAAGAGCATGAGGCTGTCCAGCACAAATTGGAATCCGGTCAATCCACGCGGAAACGAATCGAATTGCGCGCAGTACCCCACATTGCAGAAAAACTGAGTCGCATTCGAAGGCTCCAGGCCGAGCACAGAGATCTTCCCGCGCGAAGGCTGCACCAGGCCGGTCATCAAGTTCATCAGCGTCGTCTTGCCCGAACCGTTTGGACCCACCAGCGTGGTGATGCCCGGCGAGAGCGAGAGATTGATGCGGTTGACGCCGAGGACCTCGCCGTAGAACTTCGAGACGTTCTCGAACCGGATTGTGTCGATAGCCGCACTCATCCGCGCACCACCTCTCGCGCACGAATGCGCGCATTCAGCACAGCGACGCAGGCGAGGCTTGCTGCTATCAAGACGGCAACGAGCGCCGGACTGGGCAGATCCATGCGGCCCGGGAAAAGTTGAGGAGCGCCCACCAGGCGCTGCCAAAGCTCAGACATGACCACAGGGAAGTTCAGGAGCATTCCCCATTTCGTGCGCAGAACCGTGCTCGCAATGGCTCCCACGCCGGCGGGCACGAAGATCACGGCGAACATTGCTCCTGTCGCGATAACGCGCCACTTGACCCACGACGCCACAGCGAGGCCGATGAACGAGAGCAAGACGATCCACACCGCGCAACCGACGAACATTCCAACCGCGATTCCCAGATGACCCATAGTCCACGGGACCGGCGATGCGTAACACTGATAAACAAAGAGGACGAGCAGAGGGATCCACGTCACATAGGAGAGGGACAGAGTCAGTGCTATGAATTTGCCGAGGACATAACTGAAGCGCGAGATGGGATGGCTGAGCAGAATTGGCAGGGCGTTGTCGCCGAGATCGAAAGAGACGAGTCGCGGCGCGATCCATGCGGCCAGTACCAGGGCGAACCAGCACTGGGTTTCCAGCATGCCGAGGAAGAACTTTTCGTTGATCTCGAGCAGCGGGTTTCCGCGCATGACGAGCATCTTCGCTACGGGATTGTTCGCCAGGTACATCAGCACGAGATCGACGATGCATGGCAGCAGCGCGAGGACAGCCAGCCCAACTGTAATTTTCGATCCCCAGGCTTCACCCAGACCGTAACGCGCGAGCACCAGGGGGCGCTTCCAGAGCGCGGTGGTGGGGCCATCGTAGGGACGGTAATCATGCTGGAAGACTGACATGGTCTATGCGTCCTCCTTCATAATCCATTGCTCGCAGGAAAATGTCTTCGAGAGAATCGCGGCGAGTTTGAATTCGCCGGATCTCCGCGCCCGTTTCCGCCGCTGTCACGTAAAGATCGCGCTGGCTTAACGCATCGGGCATCACTACTTTCACTCGTCCACCGGCAAAGCGCGCACACTCGCACCCCAACGCCTGCATCTTCTCGGCGAAAGCTTCCGTGTTCCCGGTCATCTCCATCTCAATGAAGTTGCGATGAGAGCGGCGCTCCTCTTCGATGTTGGAGATCGCGGCGATGCTTCCCTTTTTCAAGATCAGCACTTCATCGCATGTTTCATCGATGTCACGCAGCAGATGCGATGAGATCAGCATGTGCATGCTGCCTTCTTTGCGAATCTCTTTGATGAGTTGCACCATGCGCTGGCGCGCGGTCGGATCCAGCCCGTTTGTCGGCTCATCGAGAATCAACAACTTCGGTCCGTGGGCCAGTGCCTGAGCCAGCTTGATAAGCTGCTTCATTCCCAGCGAGTAGGTGCTGATCTTGCGATACCGCACCTCGCCCAGACCGACATAGAACAGCGCCTCATGCGCGCGTTCCAGAGCAGCGGCGGGAGGAAGCCCCGAAAGCTCCGCCATATACCTTACAAACCTGACCCCGCTCATGTTGCCGATGAACGAGTCGTTCTCCGGCATGTAGCCGACACTCTGCCGGATGCGCATGCGATCCGTTCGCGCGTCGAGGCCCAGCACTTTTGCGTTTCCGCCTGATGGTTCGTGGAATCCAAGCAGCGTGTTGATCAGGGTGGACTTTCCTGCACCATTTGGACCGAGCAGCCCTACAGCATGACCGCGTAGCTCTCCTGTCAGCCCATTCAGGACGGTGCGGCCGCCAAGCCGCACCTCCAGCCGATCCAGTGCAATCACGCCCATGCGTATCCTTACGTGCTGCTTACTGCCTTAGTTCCGTGTTGCCTGTCTGACCACGCTTTTCCGCTTTCAGGATTTGACCCAGCGTCAGGAAATCGAATCCGAACAGGTTGCTGTTGCTTGCCGCCTCGATCCGAGAGTCCTTACCCCACGCGCAGATCGCCGTTGGATGAGAATCTGCAGCCAGCTTCTTGATCGCATCTGCTGAGCCGCCGCTCAACTGCGATAGCAGCGGCGTCACGACCGGCCCGAGGTTCTGATATGCAACCGCGGAGTAGTTCTCATTCTGGTCAATCGGCAGAAGCGCTTTGAAGCTCGACGAGGCAGCCAGCGTGCTGCCGCTCGCATGCGTTTGCAGTGCCTCCATGACCAGGGCCCGCGTGGGCGCAATGATCATGTACCCGCCTGCGTAAGTGTACTCCGCAACTAGAGCGCCGGTATTCGGATGATGCACCTCATAGAAGGTCTGTGCGCCCGACTGGCTCTTGCCGATGGTGAGAGCATGCGAGTCCCGGCCTTGCATGTGGCTGTTTGCCGCTTGAACCAGCTGCTCTAATGTTGACTGGAACCGCGCAGAGTCCTTCACCTCGACTACGACCTTCCACGAGGGTGTCGGCAGCACCGGCCCATCCAGGGCGAATGCAAACTCGCCGCCAAGGTTTCCGGCGAGGTCATTGCGAATGTCGATTCCCAACTCGGTCTGCGCCTTATTGAATTCGTCATTCTTGTGACCGTCGGCGGCAATCATCGCCATCATGTCATCGACAATCAATGCCGGATCCTTCGTCACACCTGCGACAGCAAGAGCAGCATTCGGAGAGACGAAGTCCAGCGAGCCCACCGGTGCAGGAGCGCCCAGCCACGAAGCTACGCGCTGCCGATTGCCGGCAAACTGCAGGTTCAGATGATTATCGATTCCCTTATTTGTCTGGCGATGTTCGGCGATAAGGTAGCGCACTCCGGTCATGCCCGATTCCTGCATGAAGTTGGTGGCGTGCTGTCCGCCGTGTCCAGCCATCTCCTCGAGCATGTGCTGCAGATTCGCCGCAAGGATTATCCCTGCCCCGCGGTTGTACGCCGCCGTGATCTGCTGCCCGAACTCTCCGCTGGCAAACCCGCTGGCGCCCGCATTGAGCTGCGCATCGATCGTCTTCAGAGTCTCGATACTATTTGAGAACACAACTTCCTTTTGCCGGACCAGCGCGTATCCGCCGCGACCGCCAGTAGTAGCTGCATTCAATCCGTTCTGATCAAGAACGGTCAGACCGTCGTGACCTTCCTTTGCAAACTCCTGCTTCAACAGATCGGCCAGCCCGCCGCGTTGCACATCCGCAATAACCGCAAATCCAGGCCCAGTCTGCTGCTTCAGCGCGACAATTACCATTTCGTCGCCGATGTACTGGCTCAGATCATGCAGCTGGTTGACGAGCTTGTCGAGCTCCTCAGTTTTATCCTGCTTACCCGTGTTCCACCATCTCTGGAGGACCGGGCTCTGTTTGAGCTGATCGTCAAATATCGTTTTCGCCTGCGTGACAAAATCGCCCAGGTTCGGAACGCTCACATAGAGCTGCGTTTCGGCCGGCATCCGGTTCAGCAGATCGCTGCCATATCGCGGTTGCGGCAGAGGAATCTGCTCGATCTTATGTTGCAGAATCGAGAACTGAGCCAGCAGTTCCAGGTACTCGTCGCGATTGGGACTCCACGCTACCTGCTCGCTCAGCGGCTCCGGTGCGAGGTTCTCGGTCGTGGTGAACATATTGCCCGCATTCACCATGGACCGCACGCCCGCATGCCTGACCTCAACAGAACCCTGGAGTACTGCGACACGGGATCCTTTGATTCCCGAGTTCACGGAGAACACCGTTCCCGTAACAGCGACTCGGCAATCTTCAGTCTGAACGTAAAGGTGTCCTGATTTCCGGTGTGCAGCCTTCACAATCAATGCGCCCCGATCGAGATCGAGAGTCTCGTTATGACCGCGGGCCCTGAAGCCTAGCGCGCTCCGCTCGTTCATCTCCACTGTGGAGCCATCCGCCAAACGTACGACAGCATGCGATGCGCCGCTGGTCCGCAGCACATCGCCTTCGTGCAGTTGCGCGCCAGGCGCGAGCAGACGGTTTCCCGAATCTGTAATCAGAGAGGCCGAGCCATCAATCGACTGCACCTCAGCGCGAACTCCCAGAGGAATTTGCCAGTACGCCTGGTACACAAATAAACCACCAGCCGCAACAGCCAGGGATGCTGCCATGGCCCACGCAACCGCCAGCGGACGTACCTTCGGCCGCACCGGCATTACCTTCGGAGCCGACCAGTTCACCGCTCCCGAGCCGCTGCACAAACGCCTGAAGCACACAGCACACTCACGCAGATGCGCTTCCACCAGCAGTGCCCGAGTCAGTGGCAGCGTGCCTGTACGGTATGCATCCAGCAGCGGGCGCATATCCTCGCAGCTCTCAATCGCATCGGTATTCTCGGCGAATGCAATTCCCAGCCTGCTCGCCACCTTCTCCGCCGAGCCAGAGAGTTCACCGGCGTCCGGCGCTGTCGCACGCATCGCCTGCGTTGCCTCATCCAGCAAGATTTCATCCTGGTTCTTCATCGGTTCCCCCTTTGCATCTCGCTCAGCCGCTTCTTCAGCTTTGATCTCACCTGATGCAGCGTCACCGCCACTACGGCCTGCGAGGTGTGCATCAGCGCGGCGATATCACGGTTGTCCAGCTCTTCCACGTAGCGTAACGTGAACATCTCAGCAGCCCGTGGACTCAATTCGCCGAGAGCCGTTCGCAGCGAGCGGACGAGTTGCCCCGCAGCTGCCTCCGCTTCCGGCCGCGACCCGCGTCCATGGGATGCTACCGCCGAGGCCAAATCGAGGGGCTCGCTCGCCGCAGTAGCCCGTCGCCGCAACAGATCGAGTGCTCCATTGATCGCTGCCCGGTACAGATAGCTGCCCGCATTGGCCATCGCAGGCTCGTTGCCCGCGGTGAGCCGCAAAAACACGCTCTGTGCCACATCCTCCGCGTCTGCCATGCTGCCGGTGATTCGATAAGCAGCCATGAGGACGCGGCGATGATGCATTGCGAACAGGTCTGAAAGACGCTGACGCGTTTCCACCGCCGGCATGGTTGGGATGGCGATCGCCACGGGTTGCCCTTTCTGACCGTTCATAGGGATGACGCAGGAACCAGCCGAATATTAATCCAGCTGAACTCAGTTACGCTAAAACAGATCGATCGGTTCAGCTTTAAGGTTTTCCTGGCTTCGGGCATTCAGGCATTTCATCGCCGGTATGGAAAGGCTAAGGGATAATCGCTTAGAGGTGATTCACTCGGTCTTCGCGAGAGCCGCGATCAGGTTCTCCCGATTGCGGTTAGCCAGCGAATCGGCGTGAGCCAGGACACGAAACCAAACCACAGCCGAGATCCCGGCCAGAGCCAGCAGGCACGGTATCGCCATCCATCTCCGCGCGAAGAAAGTAGATAATTCCATCACCACTACACCGCATCCGATGACCAGCAGCTGGATCAGCATGCTCACTAACGCGCTGGCCTGCGAGCCACGCTGCCTCGACAGCCGCCCCAGGTTGACGCGATAGGGCATGGTGAGGGAGAGCAGATTGCCTGCCGCAAGATTTGTCGGGACCGCGAACACTACCCAGGCCGCTGTCGTGGCTGCCAGCGTCACATCGGGCCAGCCGAGCCTCAGTGCCGCAAACACCGCCGCGAGGAACGCGACAATGCAGAACAACGCTCCATGCAGCAGGTTCTTGGCCAGCAGCACCGTTCGCATCGGCGTCGGCGACAGGAACAGCATCTGGATTCCTGTGCCTTCTGAACCCAGATTGTTGAAGATCATCTGCGTAAAACCCAGCAGAGCGTAACAGACGCACAGCGGAAATGCCCACGAAAACGGACGTCCGGTGTCATTCGTATTCCTCAAAACTGAACTGATCACCAAAACCGTGAGCAGCGGCGCGCCCATTGCAAACAGCAGCGGCATCGATCGCGGCACGATCCGCAGCTCCTTCTCTATGACCGCCGCAATCGGACCAGAGCCATCAAGCAGCCACTTGCTGTCTTCTTCAGTCCTTCTTCTCGCCGCTGGCGCTTCACTCAGTCTTTCGCCGCGATATTCCGCGCGAAGCCTGATGCCGAGCACCGCTGCTGCGATCAGGATGTACACTCCCAATCCACCGAGCGACACAAACATGAACGGTGTCTCAGCTTCTGCAAGCCTGAGTACGGAATCGGCTGCCAGCCCCGGCGGCAGCCATGGCTCTACACCCAGCACGGGCTTGGCCCATTTGGGAAGCTCATCGATTACGTCCTGCCCGTTGGGCTGCGCTTCCCGGTGCCCGCGATGACTATGTCGTTGCTCGTGCAGAGCCGGGTTGAGCAATTGCAGACTCAACATGAAGAGCAGGAAGAGCGCACTCACAATCTCGCGGGTTCTTCGCTTGGCCAGCCAGCGGTCTACCCACGCAAGAACCGCTCGTCCCAGCAGGATGTTGAAGACAGCGTAGACCGCCAGTATCAGCGCCATCCATGCCCAGAGGGCCGGTCTGGCAAGCGTGACGCCGGCCCAGACGCCGATGCAGCAGATTCCACCCAGAATCGCCGGGACATCCACGAGCCCGAACGCGATGCTCAAGAGGTAGAACGATCCGAAGCTCACTGGAAATCGCAGGATGCTGCTCAGATCGAATTGCTCCTGAAAAGAAGCGAGCGCAATGGGCAACACCTGCCAAACGAGAAACACCGTCCAGAATAGGGCAGGTAGATATTGAAAGTGCTCGCTCCTTACAAGAGAAAAAGCCCCACCTCCAAGGCCGACGCCCAAACCGATTCCCATCATGGAGTAGATGATGAAGGCCACACCCTTTGCACTGAACTCAAAAGCGCCCTGAACTGAACGAACGCTATTGGTCAGCATGCGAAACCGCATCCACACGATTGCGGAATACTGACGCCGCGCAAGTGAGCCGAGTGCGCTCGACGACACTGGCCCTGTACTCAGCCCTAGGTCAGCCATGAAAGCTCCTGCGGCGCTTCCTGCGCTCCTGCACCAACAACAGACAGAAAGATTTCTTCAAGGGTGAGCCGCTGCTCGCTTTCAGTTCCGGGCAGGGTGCTCGCCACGCCCGATCTCAGGTCCTCTATTGATCCGTTCGCAACCAGTCGCCCCTGATGAATGATGGCAACGTGGCTGCACAGCCGCTCCACGATCTCGAGAACGTGCGATGTGAGAAAAATGGTTGCGCCGCGATTGATCATCCCCTGAAGCATGGTCTTGAGCATGCCTGCCGCAATCGCATCCACGCCCTCAAACGGCTCATCGAGAAACAACACCCGTGGCCCATGAATCACTGCCGCTGCCAGCGCCAATTTTTTCTGCATGCCGTGCGAAAAATCAGTGATAAGTTTTCGGCGCTCATTTGCCACTTGCATGAACTCGAGCAGTTCTTCTGTCCGCCGGTTCACCGTCTCACGCTCCAGCCCATACATGCGTCCGACAAAGCGCAGGTACTCGGGCGCGGTCAGGCGTCCCATCAAGGCCATACCTTCGGGGACAACGCCAATCTGCCGCTTCAAATCAAGCGCGCTTGCACTGAATGGCTTGCCGAGAATCTCAATGGATCCGGCGGTCGGCTCGAGCAGTCCTGTCAGCATTTTGATGGTAGTGGATTTGCCCGCGCCGTTAGGCCCAAGGAAGCCGAAGAACTGCCCGCTAGCAACCGTAAACGTCACATCCTGGACCGCGGTCAGTGCGCCAAAGGTCCGCGTCAGGCCACGGGTCTGAATCGCCGGAATTTCCATGTGCGGCAAGGATACCAAGGACGACGAGTGCTGCAACACCACGGCGTAGGACAAAGCTATCAGGCCAAGGCTGCAATATTCAGAGGGTCGTTGTCCCTATCTGTCACGTCCACGATATCGGCCAGCCGGCCGGCTAACCCCTTCGTCCAGCTCCCCTCCGGCACGCGCCAGCTCCAATTCCCGTGCGGCACAGCCGGCGTATTCATCCGCGCCTCAGAGCCAAGCTCAAGCAGGTCCTGGACGGGATAGATGGAGACCTCTGCCACACTGGCCGCTGCTGCTCGAATCAGCGGCCACGTCGGCCTATCCCCTACCGGGCCCACCAGGGCTTCTACTGCCGCGCGCTCTACCGGCCCCGCAACCTGCCACCAGCCCTGCGTTGTGTCGTTGTCATGGGTGCCGGTGTATGCCACTGTGCCCGGCGCAAATTGATGTGGCAGGTGCATGTGCGCACCCTTGTCGCTAAAGCCGAACTGCAGCACACGCATTCCGGGCATCGCCAGCGCAATGCGCAAAGCATCTACTTCCGGCGTGATCAGTCCCAAGTCCTCGGCCACGAGCGGAAGCGGCCCCAGTACCGCCTCCATTGTTTGGAACAAATTCAGCCCCGGAGCAGTGACCCATTGCCCATTAATGGCTGTCACCTCATCCGCGCGAATGGACCAGTACGATTCGAATCCGCGGAAATGATCGAGCCGGATAATGTCGTAGAGCTCGCGCGATCTCCGTATGCGATCGACCCACCAATCGAAGGCGCGCTCCCCCAGCACATCCCATCGATATAGAGGGTTTCCCCAGCGCTGCCCTGTCGGCGAGAAGTAGTCCGGCGGCACTCCCGCGATGTGTATCGGCTTCAGCTCGTCATCGAGTTCGAAGATTTCGGGATTTGCCCACACATCGGCCGAATCCATGCTGACAAAAATCGCCACATCTCCGAGTATCCGAATTCCATGCTGCGCCGCTGCCGCTCGAAGATTGGCCCATTGCGTCGCAAAAGCAAACTGCAGAACCTGTTCCTGAGCCAGCGTTCTTCCCGCTTCTGCTGCGATCTTCGCCAATGCTTTCGGCTTGCGACGCCTGATTTCTTCGGGCCACGCCGTCCAGGCTCCCGTCTTGAATCTGCGTCTGAGTTCCGCATACAGCGCGTAGTCTGTAAGCCAGTTGGACTCGCGCGTACAGAAATCCTGAAAACGCTGCCATTGCCCCGCGAACTCAGGGTCTTGGGGTCCGCGATCGAGAAAATTACCGGCAGCCTCATAGAGCAGCGGCAGCTTCCGCTGCTCTATATCCTCGAAGACCACGTTTCCGCCGCGACCCGCGAGGCCTGCGATCCGGTCTCCCGCAATCCATCCCCAATCCGCCAGGAACTCCAGGCTGATCAGGTACGGATTTCCGGCGAAGGCCGATGATCCCGCATAAGGAGAATGCCCATAACCTGTCGGGCACAGTGGAAGCACCTGCCACACGTGCTGCTTGGCCGCGGCGAGAAACTCGACAAACTCATGCGCCGCGGGACCGAAGTCCCCGATTCCGCCGTATGAAGGCAACGAACTGATATGTAAAAGGACGCCCGATGACCGCTGAAAGTCCATAACCTATTCTCTCTGATGCCAGTTCTCGAGTTCATCGCGGCTGGCCGTCGATGCCTTTTCTCCCCAAACGCACCAAGGCCCGCCTCGAAGTACAAAGGCGGGCCCTATCCCCCCAGGGATCTCTTAAACTATTCGCCTGAAAGCGGACTCTGTTGTGACTTCGCATTAACGCGTACGAGATTCTTCTTCTTGTACTCGCTGATCACGTTGCTGGCGAACACCTGGAACGCTTCCTGACGTTTTTCATCCAGAAGCTGGTCCTTCGTCTGATCCAGGTTCTTCGCGACATCAGCGTCACTCGGCTGCTGCTTGTCCGTCAGCTTTGCGACTACCCCTGTGCGGCCCGCATTGATCGGCCCGCTGATGGTTCCCGGCGCCATATCAAACAGTTGCGGGGCCACCTGGCCGACAGCGCCAAAGTCGGGTACTTGTCCGCGCTGATCGACGAGGTCGCTGGTCTTGACCGTAGCGCCAGCTTCCTTCGCAGCCTTGGCAAGATCGTTCTGCGCTTTGGCTTTCGCCGCAAGCTCAGCCGTCTTCTGGCTCAGAAGTGCCGGGACCTGATCGTTCTTGTAATCATCGAGAACGTGGCTCTTCCAGTCTGCGAACGTAGGCGCATGTGCCGGTGTCACACTCTTCACCTGAAAAATCGCAAAGCCTTCGCCCGTGGGCGCTGACTGCGGCGGATCGCTCGGCTTCGACGCAAACGCACGCGAAATTAGTTGCGCACCATCCGGCAACGCTGGAATCACTCCTTGCTGGTTGATTGGGGGCGTTGTGACAGCCTGCAGGTGATGCGCAGCGGCCGTCTTCTCCAGACCATTCTTGATTGCTTCCGAGGTCAGTGCCTTCGCATAGGCATCCTGCGACGCGGTCGACTTCTGCCGCAGCAGCGTCGCCTGGATGGTCGGCAGCACCTCGTTCAAGTCCTGCGCGTGGGCCGGCGTCCGCTCCTCAACCTGCACGATGTGATAGCCGTACTGCGTCTTGACGATCTTGATGTCGTTAATTTTCTGGGTGAAGATCGCGTTATCGAACTGAGGAACCATCATCCCGCGGCGTGCGAATCCAAGCTCGCCGCCGTTGTCCTTGCTGCCTGGATCGTCGGAGTTTTTCTTGGCCAGCTCTGTCCAGTTTCCCCCGTTCTGGAGCTGTTTCAGAATGTCCTCGGCCTTGGCCTTTGCTGCAGCGTCAGCTTTTGCGTCCGCATTCGGCGGCAGCTGGATCAGAATGTGACGAGCCTTCGCCTGCTCCGGAACCGAATACTCACTTTTGTGAGCGTTGTAATACGCCTGAATTTCCTGCTGAGTCGGCTGTTGCACGCCGCCCGGCACATCATTCGGCGTAAATGCGAAGTACTGGATCGTCCGCTCTTCAGGAACTGCATTCGAATACCGCGAAGCATTCTTTTTGAAGAATGCCTCCAATTCCGCATCGCTCGGATTGATCGACTTTCGAATGTCGTCTGACGAAATCACCGCGTATTGGAACTTGATCTTCGTGCTTCCCTTGATGTACTGCTCACGCGCTTCCTTCTCGCCAACCGTCGCACCGGCAGTGACAAAAGCACGGAGCCGCTGGATGATGATGTCGTGACGAACGCTCTCTTCGAAATCCGGAACGGACATGTCGAAACGGCTCGCGATCAGAGATGTGTACTGATCGTGGCCGATGAACTTGCCGTTGGGGAACAGAACCTGCCCTGCCTGCCCCTGGTGAAGGAAGTTGTTCACGTCATCTGCGTTGGCTGAGATGCCCAGCTTATCCGCTTCAGCCAGCAGAATCTGCTGTTGCACAAGCTGCTGCCCAACCTGCTGCTTAAACAGGTTCACGATCATCGGATTCGATGCATACTGCGGATTCCGCTGCTGAAGCTGCTGCCGCGCCTGCTGCTCGACCTTCAGCTCGCTGATTTCCTGGCCGCTGGCGAAGATCCGGCTGTACCAATGCGGATAAACCACAGCATAGGTATTCGCGGAAATAGTCCCTCCCGCAGCCAGACCCGGGATGAGGTACACGACCATCGAAACCGACGCCGCGGCGATGATGACGATAAACAAAGCTTTTACAAGGCGGTTATCTTTCGATTGCAGGAAACGAATCATGGGTGGGTGGTAGCCTT
>Ga0157372_10006781_pt1 | contig 12179 bp, 12 predicted proteins | sample C55metaG_FD_115307 | JGI IMG/M metagenome (GOLD analysis project Ga0157372, IMG submission 115307) | Corn rhizosphere microbial communities from Kellogg Biological Station, Michigan, USA - C5-5 metaG | ecosystem: Host-associated > Plants > Roots > Rhizosphere > Soil | place: USA: Michigan... | reverse complement strand
GCCGATGGCCGAGCGATTGGAACTCACGAAGGCGTTATAGTCGTCCATCATCGGATGACCGGAGACCTGGCAGCGCAACGCGGCCACCATCAGCATCGACTGAAGCTCACGCACACCGGCGGCTGATGCTTCATCCGCCTTCCAGCATGCCGCCTGGATCGGCGCCGCGACGACAGCGGCAACAGTAGCCGCAAGCAGCATATTCTTGAACATCATCCCCCCCCGGGAACCGATACGATCACGCCACCCCGGCGCGTCGATCCTGTGTGCAGGTCAAACCATAAGAATTCGTATAAATCCCCGGAATATTACCCAAAAAGCGGCGCAAATCATGACACGACCGCAACAATAGTCCGTCACGCCTTCACGCGAACAAGTCGACTACCTCGACCCCGGGCGCGACCTTCTTGAGCAGCAAAGTGCGGTGGCAGCCCGACGGATCGCGCTCGAAGCACAGCAACGCCGACGGCTTTTCCGCGGCCAGTTCCAGCATCTGCTGCGCCTGGACGATCGCCTGCGGCTCCTCCAGTTGCCCCCAATAGACGCGATCCAGCGTCTCGAGATCATTCTTCCGCGCTGCCTCCCGACCCTCCGGCGGCGTGCCGAGCGCCTTCAGCAGCACATATTCGATGCCATGCTCGGCTAGCCCGTTGGCGAGCACGTTCTTGGAAAAGCCTGGCCTGCGGGACAGCGGCACGGCGCGCACGTCGATCAAGCGCTTGACCCCCGCCTGCTCCAGCGCCGCGATGACTTCGGGTTGGGTGGCTTTCTCGTAGCCGATCGTAAAGATCTTCATTTCAGTACCTCTACAGGCTTAACCCGGCGCGGGCGACATGGTTCTCGCGTGCTTTCGACCGCTAACCGCGGAAGAGATTTGCGAGCTATTGAAGCTGGCACGCTCCAACATCTCGACCGCGCGGCGCGAGCTGCAATCCTCTGGCTTGGTGCGGCCGGTCCACAATCCGGGCGACCGTGGCGACCATCTCGTCGCGGAGATCGACCCGTGGGAGATGCTGATGCGCATCGCGGCCGAGCGGAAGCGGCGCGAGATCGATCTAGCGCTCGACTTCCTGCGCGAAATGAGCGGCCGGCTCTCCCGCGACACCGGCGCGCCGCCTCACACGCGCGAACGCATCCAGCGCCTGCATTAGGTCAGCCGCGACGTAGCCGAATGGTACGACGACGTGCGGGCACTGCCGAAGCCGACGCGCTTCTCGTTGATCAAGCTTGGCGGCCGCATTGCCCGCGCATTGATGCCGCGCTGGGTGCAATCCTGGTCTCCAACGGCCGCGTTCGACCTGTTATCCGACCTAGAGCATCAGCCGAGCCGGTAATAGAGGGCGGTAGCCATGCCCATTGTCCAATAGGTCGACATGCCAACGTAGTAGAGCGGGCAGAAAGAAGACGCTCCGGCTCGTCATCATCGTATGGATACACGAAACAGATTGCCTTGAGTTTGCATCCGCTGGAAAGCATCCAGGCATTAAAGAATGGGAGCGGTCGCCAAATTCGGCCTGGAGTCCGCTTTCCACCCTACAGCGGCCGCTTTTGACGCGGGCTACCTTACGTCCGGCCCGAGCTCCCATTTCGTGCGATACTCGATCTACTCGATAAATTCGGGCGCGGTCCTATTGTGGCGTCGCTCCTTCGTCGTCCGGAAATGCCTTTATTAGCGCGTCATATTGCTTGCGGGTGATCTGGATCATCGATCCGTGGCGCGTGCCAGCCGGCATCGAGAAGCGGTCCCATTCCTTGACCGTGGTGTTTCCCGACATCTGATACCAGGGCCCGGCCAGCTTGGGCGCGGTCGAGACGCCGTAGCTGGCGCCCGCATATTGCTCGTAATAGAGGAACCAGGCCTTGTCGTCGGGCGCGCGGATCAAAGTCGGCGCCTCGCGGAAATTGGGGCTTAGCGAAGGGCCGGGCAGCGGATACGGCCCAAGCAAGGACTTGGCGCAGCTGATCCGCACGGTCTTGCCCGTGGTCCAGACGAAGGACGGGTAGCGTTCGTCCTTGATGATCACGCAATAGCCGCCATCGTCATTGGGCCGCACGATCGTGTCGATCGTCGCCATGTTCCAATTGAGCAGGCGGCGCGGCTTGTCCGCGAAGGTCTTGAGGTCGGGCGACAGCACGTAGAGCGTGCGCTGGCTCGCCCAATAGCGCTCGGGATCCTCGGCAACCCCTTCCACCGTCGGCGTATGCCAGGTGAGCAGGAACTTGCCTGAGGGCTTGTCGAAGAAGAGCTTCGGCGCGCCGATCCGCTGGAGCGCATGGTCCATGCCGGCAATTCCGTGGAGATCGGGCTGATAGGTGCCGAACGGCGTCCAGTTGATCAGATCGTCCGAAACCCAGAAGCGGATCAGGGGATCGTCATCCCCCTTGTTGCCGACCAGATAATAGCGCCCGTCCGGCCCCTGCGCCACGGAGGCATGGCCGTGATAGTCCGCCGAGACCGGGCGCCCGCCGTTGATGCGACGCCAATACAGCCCGTCGAGGCTGACCGCATAATAGAGCGTGCCGTAATGCTCCTTGGTCATGTGCAGGAACAGATAGGCCTTGTTCGGATCGACATAAGGCATGACCGGCGCGCCAGGCTGCTCGACCGAGGCGGCTGCGAGCGGCGCGGCCAGCGCGGCCAAGAGCGGAAGTGTGAGGCTGGCGAGTTTGATCATCCCTGTCTCTCCTATTGCGCGACGGTACCGGCGGGCTTGGCCATCGGGCCGACCAGCGGCTCGCCGAAGACCGGGCGGCCGTCCTTATCGAATTCGAATTTCTGGATGCGCGGCGCGCGCGCCGCGGTGCACTTCTGATCCGGCCCGGTATTGCCGTGATAGATGATCCAGTGCTCCTTCCCGTCGGGTGATGTGAAGAAGCCGTTATGGCCGGTGGCATAGACGTTGGTGCGCGCCGACTTGGCGAGCACGGGTTCGGGTGACTTGCTCCAGGCCTTGGGATCGAGCGGATCGGCGCCCGGCGCGGCGGACAATAGGCCCAGCGCATAATCGTCCGACCAGCAGGCGCTCGCCGAATAAGTCAGGAACAGGTCGCCTTTGGGGCCTTCGAGGAATTCCGGGCCCTCCAGGATCCGGCGCCCGCCCTGCTTCTCCCAAGATCTGTCGGGCCGCGCGATGATCACCTCGGGACCGGTCAGTGTCCAAGGGTTGCGCATCCGAACGATGGCGAGATCGCTGTCCGGCCCGACGTAGGGCGAATACACGAAATAACGCTGGCCCTTGTAGGCGAAGGTGGTGCCGTCGATGCCGTTGTGGCGGGTCAGCAGCCGCCCGCGGCTGCGCCAGGTGCCGACGGTCGGATCGGCATTCTTGTTTTCCAGCACGAAAATGCCGCGGTGCATGTCGTCGTCATGCCCGCGCTGGGACGCGGTATAATAAATATACCAGGCGCCATCGATGCGATGCAGTTCGGGTGCCCAGATCGAGAAAGAATTCGGCCCCGTTTCCGGCGGCGTCCACACTGTCCGGCCCGCGGCATGCGCGAGATCGGTGATGTCATTCGTCTTCCAGATGTCGATCCGGTTGCCGAGCGTGTTGAGGTAATAATAAGTCCCGCCTTCTTGCACGACCCAGGGATCGGGCCCGCCGGGCAGGATCGGGTTGGTGAAGGTTGGCGCAGGCGCGTCCGCAGCCCAAGTTGCGACCGGTGCCAACGCGATCACAGCGGCGGCGAGCAGCTTGCCCTTCATCCTTCCTCCTCGGCGACATCGCTCCACGGGCGTGAAGCGCATCTTTATTGTATGATGAATCGCCTAGCAGCAGCTCTCAAAGCTGTAAATATTTATATGATAATTAGGCTTGGACAGTCTACGTTCGGCAATGGTGCATCCGCCGCGACAAGCGCGCGAACTGAGCTTCGCGCCCACGCCGTGACCAGAGGAGGTGATAACCAAACTCGATTAACACGCCCGCGTGCCACCCAAAGCCCGGCCCGGCAGGCACGTCGGCGCCGAATTGAGCGCTTTTCACTCCCCAGAGATCCCGCTCGCGCGCCGACAATTGGCCAGCGTCCGGTTTCGCCCGGTCGCGCGGCTGAAGACATATCATGGGACGTGACAAAGACGCTTCGATCCTAGCGGCGACCCACAGACGTAGCGCGATGAGCAACACCGCTGCCATGAGCGCTATCGCCAGGAAGATGCGCTCCACGGCGGAGCACAGCCCGCCCCCTATTTCTCTGCAATCTTCTTGGCAGCCTCGATCAACTCGACCGGCATCATGGCGATGATGGTGGAATTATGCTCGACGCCGATCTCGGTCAGCGCCTGGAGGCGGCGCAGCTCAAGCGCGCCGGTGGTGTTGCCGATCGTCTGTGCCGCATCTGACAATTTCTGCGCGGCCTCCAGCTCGCCCTCGGCCTTGATGATGCGGGCGCGCTTCTCGCGGATCGCCTCCGCCTCGCGCCCGATCGCGCGCTGCATCTGCTCGGGGATGTCGAGATCCTTCATTTCGATCGAATCCACCACTACGCCCCAATGGTCGCAGGCGCGGGCGAGCATCTCCTGCAGCCGTTGGTTGATCAGCAATCTTTCCTTGAGCATCTGATCCAGGTCGCTCTGCCCGATCGCGTCCCGCATCGCCGTCTCGGCGGCCTGGACTACCGCGCCCTGCCAATTCTGCACGGTGGTGACGACCTGGGTCGCATCCTTCGCCCGGAACCATAAGACGGCGTTGACCTTCACCGGCACGCCATCACGGGTCACCGTCTCCTGCGTCTCCAGCACGCTGGTGATGGTGCGCAGGTCGACGCGCACGACGCGGTCGATCCAGGGGATCAACCAGTACCAGCCGGGGCCCTTGGCCTCCCCCAGCCGGCCGAGCCGGAACAGCACGGCGCGTTCATATTCCTGATTCACGCCGAACGATTTGAAAATGGTCGGCAGCGCGATGAAGAGAAGAACGAGCGCCGCGATCAGACCGCCGGTTATCATCATCGATGTCACTCCCCCGGTTTGAATTACCGGTGCGCTAGATTACTCGGCTCTGCGATGACGTACCAGATTCACATTATCGGTGGCGGTCTCGCCGGATCCGAAGCGGCTTGGCAGTTGGCGGAGGCGGGCTACAAGGTCCGCCTGTCCGAGATGCGCGGCGGCTTTCCTGCCGACGGATCGCAGAGCGAGCCGTTGGGCACGCCCGCGCATCAGACGGATTCGCTGGCCGAACTCGTCTGCTCCCACTCTTTCCGCTCGGACGATGCCGAGCATAACGCGGTCGGCCTGCTCCATGCCGAAATGCGGGCGCTAGGGTCGCTGATCCTGCGCGAGGCCGACAAGCATCGGGTGCCCGCGGGTTCGGCGCTGGCGGTGGACCGCGAGGGCTATGCAGAGGGGGTGACCGGGGCGATCGAAGGCCATCCAAACATCGATCTGGTGCGCGAACGCGTCGACAGGCTGCCCGAGGGGCCGGCGATCATCGCCACCGGGCCGCTGACCGGCGCCGCGCTTGCCGAGGCGCTGCGCGCGGAAACGGGCGAGGACGCGCTGGCCTTTTTCGACGCGATCGCGCCGATCGTGCATCGCGACAGCATCGACATGGATATCGCCTGGTTCCAGTCGCGCTGGAACAAGGGTAAAGGGCATGACTACATCAACTGCCCGATGAACAAGGAGGAATATCTCGCCTTCCACGCGGCGCTGCTCGCGGGCGAGAAGGGCGAGTTCAAGGAGTGGGAGAAGGACACGCCCTATTTCGACGGATGCATGCCGATCGAGGTGATGGCGGAGCGCGGGGTGGATACGATGCGCTATGGGCCGATGAAGCCGGTGGGCCTGGACGATCCGCGCACCGGGCGGTGGCCTTTTGCGGTGGTGCAGCTGCGCCAGGACAATGCGCTCGGCACCCTGTGGAACATGGTCGGCTTCCAGACCAAGCTTAAATATGCCGAGCAGGTGCGCGTCTTCCGGATGATACCGGGGCTGCAGAATGCCGAATTCGCCCGGCTTGGCGGGCTCCATCGCAACACTTTCATCCAGAGCCCTAAGCTGCTCGACGGCGCGCTGCGGCTCAAATCGCGGCCCAATATCCGCTTCGCAGGCCAGATTACCGGGTGCGAAGGCTATGTCGAAAGCGCCGCGATCGGGCTGCTGGCGGGCCGCTTCGCCGCGGCGGAACTGGCGGGCACGGCCCTCGCCCCTCCTCCGCCCGAAACCGCCTTGGGCGCACTGCTGGGCCATATCACCGGCGGGGCGGAGGCGGAAACCTATCAGCCGATGAACGTGAATTTCGGGCTATTCCCGCCTCTGGCGTTGACGGGCAAGTCGAAGAAGGCGGACCGCAAGACGATGATGGCGGCCCGCGCGCGCGACGCCCTGGCAGGCTGGACCGCCCGGCTCTGACGGCAAAACGCCCCCGCCGGAGAGCCGGCGGGGGCGCCTTGATCGGCTACGGAAGCGCGCAGCCAAAGCGCGCTTCAGGGTCTCAGGCGAAGCTGACCTTCGCCTTGCGACGGGCGGCAAAGCCGACCACGCCGAAACCAATGACCATCATCGCCCAGCTCGCCGGCTCGGGTACGGCGCCAAAGTAGGAACGGTATGCCTGCGCGGTGGTGAACTGATAGTGCGGATGCTGGAGCACATCGAGGTTCAGGTTCCAGCCGATCGTGTCGAAAGCCGCGAGATCGTCGCCCTTCACCACGCCCATCTCGCCGTAGCAGAAGGTCGGATCCATGACGCCGATCTGGTTCATGCCGTCGCAGCCGCCGAGCGCGCTCGCGGTATCCTTGAAGTGCGAAGCCTGGCGGCCATCGCCACTATAGGCGCCGGTCGAGAACATCGCATCGCCGTTGAAAACGTGCGCGCCGCCATCGGTCGAGAAATAGGACGCGGTGCCCACCGACCAGTCCAGATTACCATTGGCGCTGTACCGGAACAGGTCGAGGATATTGCCGACCGTCGAACCATCCCAGTTGATGGTCGAATTTTTGCCAGGGCCATTCGGCGACAGGTAATAATCGTACGTGTCGACGCCGCTGGTGAAGCCGAGCGCATGGCCCATCTCGTGGATCGCGACGCCGATGAAATCCATATAGCCGCCGGCGATGCCGTCGGTCGGATTGAAATCGAAATTGAAGGCCGAGCTGAACGTGATGTTCGCATCGTTGCCGGCGACACCGGTGAAGTCGTAGCCGAGCGCCTTCAGGTTGGCTTCCGTCCCCGCGACCGCGGCGTTGTCCTTGGTATTGTCGCTGTCGACCACCGTGGTGGCGCTCAGTTTGCCGATGCCAAGCGGACCGTTACGGGTCATCGTAATCGTGCCGACCGTGCCGAACGGCGCGACCGTGGCGGTCCCGGTGAACGCAGGCAACACGACACTTTGGTCGAGCGCGCTGGAAGCGACGGCATGGAGCGCGCCTTCCACGTCCTGGATCGCAACGCCATATTTGCTCGAGCTCGTCGAACCGATGATACCGGTGCCTAGCGCACTGTAGCCGACGCCGAAGTTGAGCGTCACGTTCGTGCTGATCACGCTTTCCCAATAATGGGCAGCGATCTTGAAGCCCTGTTCCGACGCGCTACCGGTGACGCCGCCATTGTCGATCAGATTGATGGTGAGTGCCTGCGCCTGGGTGGAAACGACGAGCGCGGCGGCCGCGCCGGCCATCAGCCGCGCGGTCCGAAGACCTTTAAACAACATACTAACCCCCTACTCCCGGCGGAGCAGACCCCCCGCCCGCCTTTACTTAGCTAACAGCAAATTAACCGGCGGGGCAAGCACTCGATCGTCAAGTATTTCGGGATGCTCGAAGTTGACCCAAAGCAATGCGGATGCGGAACGATCGGCGAGATCAGGGGAAAGCGGACGTTAGCGGAGCCGTTCCATCGGCCAATCGGCGGGCAGCCGGAGGAGGTTGGCGGCCGCCTGTTCGTAACTTCGGGCAAGACGCTGATGGCACGCTCTTACATAGGGGTTGCCAGCGCGTGCGGCATGTTCGCGCTCGACCAGGGCGCGCTGTTCCAGATACTCGTAATCATACTGCACCATGATGGGTCCTCTCCCTGAAGAGTGGTCATCGAAGCGCGCTAAATGCACCACGTGCATTTTCGTTTCGTCGATTTTTCCACACGATTGAACGGTCGAGCTAAGCCATTCTCTAAGCGAGAAAAACGTCTCCCGCCCGGACTGTGTCGACCGATCCGTCGGCGCGGCGAAGCAGCAGCGCGCCCTGTGAATCCAGCCCTTCGAACAGCCCCGCCACGCCTCCCGCGAGCAGCGCACTGCCGACCTGGTGCGCGCGTTCGATCCACCGCGCCCGGACCGGGTCCAGCCCCTCCCTCCGCCAGCGCCCGATCCAGCGTGCGAGTGCGTCGGCAAGATCCGTCAGAAACAGGGCGGGCTCGGGCGCGGCGCCCCCGAGCGCGGCCAGGCTGGCGGTCGGCCGCTCCAGATTTTCCGGATGATGCGCGAGGTTGACGCCGAAGCCGATCACCACGGCGTCGTCCGCCCGCTCCAGCAGAATGCCGGCGAGCTTCGCCGATCCTACCATCAGATCGTTCGGCCATTTGAGCTGGAGCCGCCCCGGGCCGGCATAAGCCGACGCTACTTCTTCGAGTGCGACGGCCGCGACCAGCGCGAGCGTCGCCGGCTCCGGCTCCCCGGCGTGCAGGCGCACGATAGTGCTGGCATAGAGATTTCCGGGCGGCGAGAGCCAGGCCCGCCCCATGCGCCCGCGTCCGCCGCTCTGCTTCTCCGCCCGCAGCCAGGTGCCCTCAGGGGCACCCGCGCGGGCTTCGGCGAGCAGGTCATGGTTGGTCGAGCCCGTTTCCGGAACGGTGCGGATCATCTTCAAATCCTCCCCCGCCTGGGGAGGACCCTTATCTTCAGAACAGGGCCTTCGCCGCGCACATCGTCGCCGCACCCAGGAAGGGGATGGCAAGATAGCCAAGCGGGGAGATCGCTGCTGCGGTAAGGACGATCAGTCCGCCTTCGACCTTGCTCTCGCTCGGGCCATAGGCTTCGGGCGCCGGCTCATCGAAGTAGATGACCTTGACGATCTTCAGATAATAATAGGCGCCGATCACCGAGCAGGCGATGCCGAAGGCTGCGAGCGGCCACCAGCCGATATCCACCAGCGCCCGGAACACCACCAGCTTCGGCCAAAAGCCCAGGAGCGGCGGTATGCCGGCGAGGCTGAACATGAACATCGCGAAGGCCGCTGCCAGGCCGGGGCGGGTGCGCGAGAGGCCCGAGAGCGAGGCGATTGACTCCACCGGCATGCCGTCCGCATCGCGCATCTGCAGCACGCAGAGGAAGCTGCCGAGCGTCATGACGATATAAACCGCCATGTAGAACAGCACCGAGGCTGCACCCGCCTGATTGCCGGGGATGAGACCAAGAATGGCAAAGCCGACATTGTTGATCGACGAATAAGCGAGCAGGCGCTTGATGTTGGTCTGCCCGATCGCGCCGAACGCGCCCCACAGAATCGAGGCGATGCCGACCACCGAGATGATCTGACGCCAGGCCTCGGTCGCTGGACCGAGCGCTTCGATCGCGACACGCACCAGCAACGCGACCGCCGCCACCTTGGGCGCGGACGCGAAGAAGGCCGTCACGGGGGTCGGAGCGCCTTCGTAGACGTCGGGCGTCCACATGTGGAAGGGCACAATCGACGCCTTGAAGAACAGGCCGGAGAGCACGAAGATCAGGCCCATCAGGCGGCCGACCTGCACGTCGCGGGGCGTCGGCTGGCTGAGAACCTGCGCGATCCCGCCGAAATTGGTCGTGCCCGTGAAGCCGTAGAGCAAGGCCACGCCATAGAGCAGGATGCCCGAGGCGAGCGCGCCCAGAATGAAATACTTCAACCCCGCTTCGGCCGAGCGCGTATCGCGCCGCATGAAGCTCGCCAGCACATAAGCCGCGAGGCTCTGCAGCTCGAGCCCGACATAGAGCGTGATCAGGTCGGCAGCCGACACCATCATGCCCATGCCCGCCGAAGAAAGCAGGATCAGGATCGGATATTCGGCGCGCAAAGTGCCGCCGCGCGCGAACCAGTTGGGCGCGACCAGGATGGAGATGGCGGCGCCGATATAGATCAGCACCTTGGAGAAGGCCGCGAAGCTGTCGGCATGGTAGAGGCCACCGAACGCGACGCCGCCATGGCCGGCGGGGCCGGTCAGCGAGAGGCCGGCGACCAGCAGCAGAACGACCGAGGCCCAGCTGATGCCACGCGTAGCCTCGTCACCGCGCCAGCCGGCGACGAGCAGCAGCAGCATCGCACCGATCGAAAGGATCAGTTCGGGCAAGGTGTCGAGTATGAAAGCGGAGGTCATCAGCGTGCCTCCGCCGCATGCGCGGAAGCAGAGGCCATATCGTCGAGATACTTTCTAAGCGTCACAACGACAGGCTTTCCATGAGCATCGGCAAGCTTGGAATCCCCACCATGCCAGGCCGGATCGACCCGGCTCAAAACCACACCCACATCGTTGCGCATCGGCGCCATGAAGCTCTCCGGATAGACGCCCATCCACAAGACGGCGAGCGCAAGCGGCACGAGAATCAGAAGCTCCCGCGCGGAAAGATCGCTCATCGCGGCGACGTCGGGCTTGGTCAGCGGCCCCTGCACCACGCGGCGATAGAGATAGAGCATATAGGCCGCGCCAAGGACGATGCCGGTGGTCGCGACGAACGCAGCCCAGGTCGAGGCGCCATAGATACCCATCATGCTCAGGAATGCGCCGACGAAGCCGGACGTGCCCGGCAGGCCGACCGACGCCATGGTGAACACCATGAACAAAAGCGCGTAACGCGGCATATTGTTGGCGACGCCGCCGTAGCGCGAGATTTCGCGCGTATGGAGCCGGTCATAGACCACGCCGACACAGAGGAAGAGCGCGCCGGAGACCAGACCGTGGCTCAGCATCACCAGCAGCGAGCCTTCGAGGCCCTGCCGGTTGAAGGCAAACAGGCCGAACGTGACGAACGCCATGTGCGCGACCGACGAATAGGCAATCAGCTTCTTCATGTCGTTCTGCACCAGCGCGACGAGGCTGGTGTAGACGATCGCCACGCCGGAAAGCGTCGCGATCAGCCAGAAGAGCTGCGCGCTCGCGATCGGGAACATCGGCAGCGAGAAGCGGATGAAGCCGTAGCCCCCCATCTTGAGCAGCACGCCCGCCAGGATTACCGAACCTGCGGTCGGCGCCTGCACGTGCGCGTCGGGTAGCCAGGTGTGGACCGGCCACATCGGCATCTTGACCGCAAACGAGGCGAAGAAGGCGAGGAACAGCCAGGTCTGCGCATGCGCCGGGAAGTCAGTTTTCATCAGCACCGGGATGCTGGTGGTATGGGCATAGCCCACCATCCACAGCATCGCGATCAGCATCAGCACGGATCCGAGCAAAGTGTAGAGGAAGAACTTGTAGGAGGCGTAGATGCGGTCCTGCCCGCCCCAGATGCCGATGATCAGGTACATCGGGATCAGGCCGGCTTCGAAGAAGAGGTAGAACAGGAAGATATCCTGCGCCTCGAACACCCCGAGCATGAGCGCTTCGGTCAGCAGCAAAGCCGCCATATATTCAGGCACGCGCTTCTCGATCGCCTGCCAGCTGGCGAGGACGCAGAGCGGCATCAGGAATACCGAAAGCTCGACCAGCATCAGCGCGATGCCGTCGATTCCGAGCGCCCAGCTGAACTGGCCGAAGATCGGCAGGTTCTCGGTGAACTGCCACTGCGCGCCACCGGTCTGGTAGGTCGCCCACAGCAGGATACCGAGCAGGAAGTCGATGAGCGTAGCGCCCAGCGCGATCCACCGCGCCGCCTTCGCATCGGCGAACAGGCAGGCGATGGCCGCGAAGACGGGCAGCGCGACGAGAATGGTGAGAATGGGGAAGCCGAGCTGGTTCATATCAGGAGGCCATCACCCAGGTTGCCGCCGCGGCAAGGCCAAGCAGCATCACCAAAGCATAAGTGTAGACATAGCCCGACTGCATCTTGCGGCTGATCACGCCGCTGGCCTGCACCAGCCACGCCGCGCCGTTGGGACCGAAGCGATCGATCGTGCCCTGGTCGCCGCGCTTCCAGAGCAGGCGGCCGAGCGCGAAGGCTGGGCGCACGAAGAGGATGTCGTACAATTCGTCGAAATACCATTTGTTGAGCAGGAAGGCGTAGAGGCCGCGCGCCGAGCCCGCGACGCGCGACGGCAGGCTCTTGTCCCAGACATAG
>Ga0157372_10006778_pt1 | contig 12181 bp, 11 predicted proteins | sample C55metaG_FD_115307 | JGI IMG/M metagenome (GOLD analysis project Ga0157372, IMG submission 115307) | Corn rhizosphere microbial communities from Kellogg Biological Station, Michigan, USA - C5-5 metaG | ecosystem: Host-associated > Plants > Roots > Rhizosphere > Soil | place: USA: Michigan... | reverse complement strand
TTCCAGAACTACTTTCTTTTTAAATTCGGATGTGAATTTCCTCCTTGATGTTCCCATAATTTGACAAATTTAAGGTGATTTTTTAAAGCTTATCACCCTGTCCTATTTTATGGGTCCATTATATTCATCTGTTCTAGATAGCGTCTATTATAATATCCGAAATGCTTCAGGTCGAACATTATAAGCATTTTCAAAGTTATTTGAAACCCAGTTTTCTCTTTCAGATCTAGAGTGTTTGGAAGACAACCACCTTAAGTTTAAATTAAATGGTCCCTCTTTACTAATCCATTGCCTAGTCAAGTCAAAAACAGAGTTCCACGAAAAAAAATCGTTCAATACCCAATCCAGCTTTTCTGGGCTTAGTTTTTCGTGTGAGGAATGATAGATATCACCATGAATATCATCTACAAATAAGGCCTTATGTTTTTCAAAGAGGGTGAACATTTCAGTAAGCTCAAGGGTATTGCCCTGCAAATTCGAAAAGTTCATTCCCGGCCAACAAAACGCTTGCGGGTATTTAAATTTATCTTCTTGAAACCTAAGATATTTTGAAAAAAATAGCCTTATAGGTTGATTCACAGTCAAAAAGTCATAGGTTGCTTCCTCTTTTAAAAGAGACTTGATTTCTGATTTGGTTTGAATCCAGTCGTAAACTATGATACTGCTCTCAAATGGCGAGAGGCAGCCCATTGCATGGGTAATTTTTTCAGATATTTCTATATATTCCTCCTTCGAATATTTTTTTATAGCTTTTTTTAATTCGGGAAATTTATCGCGTATAAACATGCATTGTATATAAAATCTATATCCAGGGTCGTTTGTTATGATAAATGATTCCGGATGCGTAATTGTAAATGGGAAACCATCAGTTGGATTTATTGCGATATCGCAAACAAGTAAAAAAAGTGCCACAAGTGGGTCACAGATTGAGCTGGGTCGTTGCTCATTAAGTGCTTTGAGAAAAATATCAAATGCCATTATATATATACCCTTAAGCATACCGTTACTCTCAAAATCATTCAAATCAACATTTCCATTGAAAGCCCTTGAAAGATATTGTAGCTGGGAAAACCTCGCCTGCCCTTCAAAAATTGCCCTGATGCCTAGTGGTGGAATTCCCTGGGGAGAGCCATAATAAAAACCCTGCACCTTTGAATCCCGTAACAAATTGAATTCAGTCTCCCATTCTCTTATATCTGGTAAGAAAGAAAAGTCACTATCAACGGTAGAGGCAAGGCTCCAAATGGCTGAAGCCCACATTAAACTATAAGAATGGCCCCAACTATCGAAATAGGGGTCATTGACTATTGTATGTAACCTATCATGGTCGAAAGCAATCTGTCCCGCATATTCTATATCGTGCCAATTATTTAGAATTTTATTAATTTCCTTACTCGTAGATCCTACATGGTCAAACTTTTTAATTGATTTAAAGGGGCCAAAAGAACTTAGGATAATCCTTAGATCAGAATGTGTAATATGAGATTGAGCTGGAAATTTTAAGCTGGAAATAAGCCCGAAGTTAGAGCCTACGTGCTGCCACCAATGTATTGTTTCATGCAAATAAGTTGAGAAGGCTTGTATTTGGTTAGGAGAATAGGAAGCGCCAGTATAAACTCCGGGTGTCAGGCTTTCTAACTCTTTATGAATATCTTCTCGAAGGCGCAATACAAATTCCATGGGATTGTAAACTCCTTTTGCATTAGTCCCATTTATTGGCGAAGACAATAATGCATCTGCAAATTCATCTGATTCTAGTAATATTGAATTGAGACGTAACATTGTTTTGTTCGCAGATAATTGATGAAAAACGTAATTAAACCCTTTAAACAGCTAAATTAATATTTGAACGCTATGAAAATCATCATATTGAGACATCCTGCAGTTTTACCGTAAAGAATCCAATGTCTGCAATTTTCGCTAAATTCAGGGATGACAATAAATTAACCTTAATAAACGATTATCCAATGAATATATGTGAAATTAAATTTAAAGCTGAATACAGTATTGATTCCATAATCCTTGCTATAACCGGTGTTATCCTTTTAATCACTGCGTGGATAATGAAAATTGGAAACGACGAAAATGCGAGGCTTAACCGTTTTCAGTCAGTTGCAAATAGCATACTTAAACAATTGGAATTTCATTATAACCTGCTAAGTAGGATCAGGGTTCCTTTTGCAGCTGCGGGGAGGGGATTTGGTTATCCAGATGCACCCACCGAAGCTCAAGGTCAGGAAGCATTTGAATTGTTGTATGATATTCTTAAAAGTAATTATAAAACAATGCCTGGGAGCACCTATAAGAGCAAATTTGATAGAGATGCGGAAGAAAGAAGAATTAAAGATGCTTTTACTCAGCTTTACACCGAATATGGCGGCATGCTCGGTAATTATTTCAAAAATTTGTATCTGCTGGTGAAGTATATACAGGGAATCAAATATAAAGATTTTGATAAAATCTATTATATGGATTTGCTTAAGTCTCAGCTCTCTAAATATGAAATATTGTTACTAGCATACGATTGCATCTGGATTCAAAATAAACCGAAAGGCGAAAATTTTATTGAGCTCGCGGCAGATAGCGAACTCTTGTCCGCATTAGAGCCAGACGAGCTGATAAATTCCGTTAGTGGAGTAAAACACACGGACGTATTTGATCATTATGGAATACAATTCGGAAACCATCGTATTGAGTTTACCAATTAATGAGAACGATAGCTCATTTTCTTCTTATGCCTTTGTCCTTTTCTTTGTTTTCCGATCCGCCACACATTGGTGATAGATTAGGTTCATTATCGCAGTTTCGTCAACGTCAATAAGGCTAGCTATACGAAAGGTATCTTGGTATGTAAATAGCTCAGGATCACCTATTAACTTGGAAAACGTATTGTGGTGCATCTTCAAGTCTTGAGCAATTACTGTCTTCGGTAACGTGTCAAGGATTTCCCGGAAGGTTTTTATATAGCCTCCCTGAATTAAGTTTTTTACGGTATTATATCGCTTATCCTTTGACATTCAGCAAAGAAAGTATCAAACCGTTGGATAAGCGGTTATTATGGTTTATTATGACATAAAAATAGTCTATACATGAAATAATTTATGTCAATAATTGACATAATATCAAAAACATACCTATATTTGTACTTACAAAGACGTACCCAGGTTTATCTAACATAATTTTGCGAATCTTCAACATATTGTGAAGCTATTCGCTTTGAATCTCGATCATAGAAACGTAGGAAATTTCGAAAGCAAACGAGACGATAAGCGGAGATGCCCATGCCTTTGGCGTGGGTTCTCTCTTACGCGTTTGCGGGTCTCCTACGGCCTCTATGACGGTAAGTTGAGGCCCACGCTATTTTTTTGCCTCAACTTCAAAAATTCGATCTCTTTTTCGAGATAATCTATGTTAGGCTGGCCCGTCTTGTTGGACGGCCCTAACCCTCGCCTCGTTTCTACGCGGGGAGGAAGGATAAGGTTTAGGTCGAGGTTCTGGTTGTAGCATTTTTAAAATAACCTTGTGTCGGATTTGTGTCCTGGTTGTTGGATAAACTTGCTACTTACTCGTGGTTCCTAGATTTCCAAGAGACCGGGTTATCTGAAAAGATACCCAGTTATTTTAAATGTTTACTAGTTTTTCGGCAGGATTTATCAGTACAAGAACTGGGTTTGTTCACTGGAACGCCCGGTTATTTTTATCATCCATGAAATTAACGAAGAAGGCTTTACAGGCAATCCGGGATCATTCCCCGGCCATTAAATCGAAGCTGGCATTGGCCCTCAATGTTAGCGAAGCCTCAATTAACCGCTATATCCGGGGTAATAGCGATAATCTGACGAAAGTGGCGGCTTTAAAGGTAATAGAAGATGAAACGGGTCTATCTGCAATAGAGATTTTGAAACCTGAATAAAGAAACGGGGAATTTTTGAGACCAAAAATTTTCTTGGGCTGTGGAAAAGCAAAACTTCGTCGGCTATATTTAATTGCCGGGTCAAAAGTCCAGCTATACAACAAAATCAGACCGATCTTGAAGCCGAGTTCTAAACCAATGCTCGGGCAATTGAATATAGCCGACGAAGCGCCAACGGCGGCTCGATCGCCCGGAATTGGTCTATAGTTCATCGCCGGCGGCCGTTTATTCAATGCTTATGGATTATGCCGTTCTGACATTCTCTTTCGCCGACCCCGGAGGCGAAAGACCAATACCCCCGCCGACTTTGGAGGCAAGGGGGCAAGATCCAACGGGGCCGTGCCACGTTGGGACATCTTGCAAAGACCGGCGAAGCAGGGTCTTTATTTTTTTGCAAGAGTTTACAAAAACTACGAAAGCCAATAGCCTGTTGAAATGAAAGCGACAAATAGACAGAACCGATGAAAAGAACCAGACGCACAGTCCTTCAAAATCTGACGAACCGTGCGGCTCACATCATACGTAATTTTGGTCATCTGTTGACCTTAATGGTGGGTATGGGAAATGTGGGGAGTGATAAAAAAGGGCCAGGAAATGGTCGGGGTATCGATTTCAGCAATGCCGATCCTTTATTCTTAGAGTATGCTCAAAAGAATCTGAAACCCGAAACAGCGGTGGAAATCTTGAAAAAGCATGGTATGCAGGTATCCGTAACCCAAGCAAAATCAATCCTGGAATTTCTTCAAAAATTAGCCGATATAACTGTAACCCAATATTTACGAAAATGAGAATTGCCGATTTATATATTAGAGTAAGCACCGATGAGCAGGCCGACAAGGGTTATTCCCAACGCAACCAGGACGAAATCCTCCGCAAATATTGCGAACTTAATGACATTGGAATTCGTAAAGTGATCTTTGAAGACCATTCCGCAAAAACTTTCAATCGCCCCAAATGGAATATTTATTTGTCCGATTTGCGCAAACACAAAGGGAAATCGGACATTATCCTCTTTACAAAATGGGACAGGTTTTCTCGCAATGCCGGGGACGCTTACCAAATGATCAGCACCCTTCGCAAGTTTGGAATTGAACCGCAGGCAGTCGAACAGCCCCTCGATCTGTCCATCCCCGAAAACAAAATGATGCTGGCTTTCTACCTGGCTGCTCCGGAAGTTGAGAATGACCGACGGGCTTTAAATGTCTTCTATGGGATGCGCCGGGCAAAGAAGGAAGGCCGCTGGATGGGAACCGCCCCGGTCGGTTATGAGAACAAAATAAATGAAGCAGGCCGCAAATATATAGCCCCTAAAGAACCGGAAGCAACCATTATGAAATGGGTATTCCAGGAAATTGCCAATGGTGTCTTTGCCGCCGATCAGGTCAGGAAACAAGCAAATAAAAAGGGATTAAAATGCAGCCGAAGTGTATTTTGGACTACCGTCAGAAATCCCATTTACTGTGGTAAAATAAATATCGTAAAATACAAAGACGAGGAAGATCAGCTTGTCCAGGGTCAGCACGAACCAATCATTTCGGACGGCCTTTTTTATGAAGTTCAGGACGTACTTAGCGGACGAAAAAGAAAAACCCGGACGGGTACGAAGATCATTACGCATGACAGCTTGCCCCTACGTGGTTTCCTGATCTGCCCCAGGTGCGGAAGGATGCTCACCGGAAGCGCATCAAAGGGAAATTGTTATCGTTACTATTATTATCACTGTATTTCTAAATGTGGATGCCGTTTTAAAGCGGACAATGCCAACCAACTTTTTACAAAAGAGTTTAAGAAATACGTGCCACATTCCGCCATGTCGGAGCTATATGCAATAACAATTTGTAAAGCGTTTAAAAACCAAACCGGCCATCAACAATCGCATCGCAAGCTAATCCTCAATCAACTGGATGAGTTAAATGTGAGGCTTAAGAATGCCCGTGAAATGCTTGCCGACCGGAAGCTCGATGCAGACGACTACCGGGAAATAAAGGTCGATTGCACGACCAGGATCAACGACCTGGAAGCCAGGCTTGCTCCTTCAACCGAAAAGCCGGTCGATATCAATCAATTGATAACCGGCGCTATAAATACCCTGACCCGTCTGGATTGTATATATGAAGATGGAACGATCGAGGAAAAGCGGAAAATCATCAGTTCGATATATCCCGAAAAACTCATTTTTGACGGATTTCAATATCGAACCTCCCGGATCAATGAGGTAGCCCGGCTGATATACACGCTGGACAAGGGTTTCAGCGAAGGGGCACAAATAAAAACAGGCGAAAAATCGCCTGATTCCTGTATGGTAGTCCTGACAGGAATCGAACCTATTATAACCATTTTTATTTAAAAATTATTTTTAGCTATAAAACACAGTCTGGACAAGCGTTTCGGAGAAATAACTATAATTAGAAATTATACATAATTATAGAAAAATGGACAACTAATCGGACAACTGACTATCTTTGTGTCAGCATCAAAGCCGAACGACATGCCCACCCCAAATTTTTACCTGAAAAAACCGGAAGGCAACCCGCCGCGGTCCCTTATCTATCTGCAATTCAAATTCGCCGGCAAACGGCTGGTCTACTCCTTCGGGCAGACAATCGATGCCGCCAAAACAAAGAAGAAAATAAAAGGCGAAGACATCGAGGAGTTCCTCCATTGGGATAAGGCAAAGCAGCGGGTAAAGAGCAACCGGACTACCGTCCAGGATGGCCAATACCTCCTGAACGATCTCCTGGACAAATTGGAGAAGACCTGTCTTAAGGCGTATAACGAGGAGCTGGCCAACGGCATCCCCTCTATTCAATCTATCAAGTTAAAACTGGACGCCTTCATGAATCAGAACGAAGGCAAAGATGACATTCCGACCATTTACAAGCTACTGGACCGCTTCAGCAATGGGGAGATAAAATACAAGGGAAAGGATAAGAGCGAGAATACCCTAAAAGGGTACGCGACGCTGAAGGGCCACCTTCAGGCCTTCGACCTCAAAACCAGATACCGGGTCAACTTCGGAAATATTGACCTGGATTTTTTCTATAAATACACTACGTACCTGAAAAATGACTTGAATCTGAAACCCAACACTATCGGCAAGGACATAACGATGCTGAAGACGGTGCTCGGTGAGGCGGTGGATTTAGGCTATACCACGAACATGCAATTCCGGCATAAGAAATTCACCTATGCCGGCGAAGAGACGGACGCAGTATACCTTTCAGAAAAGGAGATCCTTCACCTTTATAAACATGACTTCTCAGCCTGCCGGCGCCTCGAGGAGGTTCGGGATCTGTTCGTCTTCGGCTGCTTTGTTGGCCTCCGGTTCTCCGATTATTCAGATATCCAGCCCGGAAACATCGTCAACATCGATGGCGACTTGTTCATAAAAGTGCGCCCAAAGAAGACGGGCAGCCTGGTGATCGTACCTTGCAACCCGATCGTGCTCGAGATCTTCGAAAAATACGCGAAGAACCCCAACCGGCTGCCCAAGGCGCCTTCGAATCAGAAATTCAACGATTATATCAAGGAGGCCTGCAGAAAGGCTAAAATGACTGAAATCGGCCGGTTGTCGACAGATCCCGCGCTCGAGCTGTGCGAGTGCATATCCTCCCATACAGCCCGGAGATCCTTTGCGACGAATTATTATCTTCAAGGTTTCCCGACCATCGATCTGATGAAGATCACCGGCCATAAGACCGAGAAGGCCTTCCTCAGCTATATACGAGTGACCAAGCTGGATACCGCCAAGAGGCTCAGCAGTCATATCAAAAAGCAATGGGGCGCCAAAATTGTCAAAATAGCCAGCTGATGAACGCTGAAGACACCCAAAAGACCCGCCAGGCCATTCAACGACTGCGGAGGAAGCTGACCTCCGCACTCTTGGACCTCGATGCCCTAGAGGCATCCTTGCCGCCAGCTGATCAGGCACCGGCGCTACCGCGCTTCAAGAACAAATACCGTCAGCACATGGCCGACAACGAGGCTTCAGGCAGCTGGAGAAAACCCGAGGAACTGAAAAAGCAGGGCAAGGGAGGGGCCCGCGTACGAAAATGAAACTCATGTAAACGAAACACCCGCTGCGCGAACAGCGGGTATTATTTAAACATAAAACCGATAAATTTTATGCAGTCCAAAAGTAATGCAAAAAAACTGTCATGTCAAGCGGACCGGAAGACCAGCAAGGTTCAGAAAGTCAGCTATACAATCAGACGGAATGCCTGCCTGGAACCTTTAAGACCGATTGAGGAAGTTAAACCGCTGTTCCCGATTCCCAATCATTCAAGCCCGTCGGGAAGATTTTAAGATGGTCAATTGTGGCCAATAGGGCATTTTTTAACTACCTGTTTCGCCACCTGCAGGATTCAAGCAATACAAAACCCTTACTCGGTAAGGGTTTTGCCATTATGGATGCAGAGACAGAGAGAAATGTACCTCAATATCGACGACGGCCGCCGAACCACTCACGCCTCGCCTCCTCCATTTGCTTGTTACCCCAGTGCAGGGCCTCCGCCGTTCGGACGATAACCTCTTCGCGGGATCTGTTTTTTACGGGACCTGGTCCTTCATCGTCGCCGACATCCGGCCAGGGCAATCCGAAATTGTCTGCTGCAAAACCCCGGTCCTTCGGCTCTACCTCGAAATACGGGTGCTCATCGCTAAACACCACCCGATCCTTGCCGACGTTCATCTTGAAAGAATCGTCCATGTCTTCGTCCGCATGCTTTGTGGCGCTGGCCACCACTTCCTTCGAACTGACCGCGACACCGTCCTCCAGCTGCTCCACCGTCGACCTGCAGTTGTAGTGGTTTGGCGGGTAATATTCACTCCAGAAAGGATCATCAACCGGTAACGTGATCCCGTCGAGGGGTGCGCAGATCTCGCTTGTGTTCTGGTCCTCCACAACGCTCATCCGGAGCATCGGCAGGGTGTCCTTCTCGGCCTCGATCCGGTTCCACCTTACGCCCGACTGCCCGGAGGCTATTGCAGTGTCCCTTTCCGCGCGAAGCCAGTTTTCGTTGTACTGTCCGAAGATCTTGTCGGCCATCTCCTTAAAATCGGCCCAGCGTCTCAGCTGGCCCTCGTCATCGAACAACGCATCCGTCATATCTCTGACCTGCTGATAGGTCTTTGCTGCGCTGAAATGGTAGATGTTCTCGGTCAACTCCTCCATGAGCTCGAGATCGCGATCTCCCAGGATGGCGATATCGCCCCCGAAGCCTTCCAGAAGGCCCGTTTTTAGCACATCGGCAGTCTTTTCGTATAAACCTTCCGGCAAATTGTGAGGGTTCACCTTGCCGCCGTGGATGTCTTCCAGCAGCTGCAGGACTTCTTCGGCCGTCATCGGAAATTTAAAAGCCATAACGCATTTTTAAGGATTCAGCCAACGCGCCGAACAACCAGGCCCGGCCGCGCATTGTAAAATCCACCGCCAGCGCGGGTTTCATCGCGCCGGCGGTAGTACAGGGTGGAGTCGAACCTGATCAGGTCGGATTTTCAGCTCCGAAGCTCACGCCGCCGATATCGTCCATATTTGCTTTCAAGATGTCGGCCCACCGTTCGGAATACATGCCCATGGCATCTTCACCCAATAGCTGTTCAGTATGTTTCCTGCATAGCTCTTCGGCCAACTTTTTAATTCCCTCCGGTTGCTCATCCATACCATCCACCATAACGTGATAGAGCATATCCATCAGGGCGTTGACCTGGGCCTGCAGAAACTGGTTGTGGTTGAATAGTTCGAGCAGCAGCTTTTTTTGATCGAAGTTCTTGTTAAACCATTTGTTTTCCGGCACTGGTTGTTGTTTTAATGATCTGCAATAATTTGAGAGTCATTTACCGCACTGGTCAAGGCCCTGGCGACCGCATCGCGGATCTTTCCGGCTGTTTCATACAGATTGGTAGTATGGAAGCTCATGTGCGGTGCCAGGCCTCCGTTTATTGTCACGTTTATCGTGGTGATCCGTGACCCACTTACCTTATTGCCTGAAGTATTGGAAATACCACCTCCAGTATCACCCTTTTGGGGCGGGCCTGGTGTGTCGGCAGGCTTAAACAAGGTCAAATTTGCATGCTCACTGCCATTTTCAAAATCCGCGATGCCCTCCGCATATCCCTGCTTGAAATTTTTGGCGACATTAAAACCGTATCCGGTATATAGTTTGGATACTCCTGAAAGAGAATCTGCGAGACCATGCTGTATTTCCTTGAAATCGAGATGGAAAATACCATGAATGACCTCTCCAACGCCTTTCAAAATTTGAAGGAAAGAATCTTTAAGAAACTGACCAAATCCCTTTATTACAGCCCAAACTCCCCACACCGCCCCGCGGAACCAGCCGAAATGCTTATAAAGCTCGATAACGCCAACGGTGAGCCCCGCGACGGCTGTAACGATCCAACCGATAGGCGAGGCAATAAACGCGGCATTTACGGCCTCCACTGCCGTCCCCAGGGCTGTAATTACTCCGGCTTCGATTGCGAATAGGCCGGCCCGGATTGCCGATCCTATGGCTGCCTTGCCAGACCAAAGATCATATATTATCCACGCCGTTGTTGAGGTGCCGAGAACTATCCCGACATCACCAATGATTTCTTTATTCCTCTGAAACCAGCCATAAACCTCTTTAGCGCCATCAATCGCGTCATTAATGGCGCCTGCAACAGCTTCGAAAGCGGGGGCCAGTTTTTCCTGTAGTTTAATGACCAATTCCCCGATTGTTTCCCGAAGGTCCTCCATGCTCTTGCGATAATGGAAGAGTGGATCCGCATGAGCTGCGGCGGCGGCGGATCCGGCAAATTCGGTCTGCAGCTCATGCAGTATGAAGGCTTGAGCACGAGCGGTCTTACCCGTTTCGACCATTTTTTTGATCATTTCCGTCTGTGCCTCATTGAAATTGACACCGACCCTTCTGAGAGCTGTTATTCCCTTGATAGGATCCTGTAGCGCCTTTCCCACCTGGATCGCGGTCTGATCCAGGTCCTGGTGCAGGCGGGTCGCCATATCGAAAATGGCCTGGGACGCTTCGCCGAATGTCTGCTTTGTAATGGCCGGAAATGTTAGCAGGACGGACTGCATCTGCTCGATTTGACCTTGGGTGAACTTGATGTTATGGGCAGCCGCTTTCGCGCCTTCCTCGAGACCATCAAAAGTAAGGCCTGCCACTCCCCGGGTGCTTTCGAGGCCAGCTTTCAGCTGGGCGTTTGCCTGCTCCAGCTGTTCGAACTCTTCCCTGGATTCTTTAATAAACTGGAAGGCTTCGAAAGCTCCAAAAGCGATGCCCAGAGATGAAAACATATTTACAGCTGTCTCCTTTGCCTCGGTAATGGTTTGCTGAAAACTTTTCGTCTTTTCCTTAGCCTGCTCGATAGCCGGGGAAAATTGATCTTTAAGGGAAAGTATATATTCGACAACCTTGCTCATGAAAAATAATATTATAAGTTATTGGCGTTCATCCATTGTAATATGGATTTTTTTAACTATATTCTGATGTGCCGTTTATTATGGTACGCTTAATATGTCCTTTACATGATTTTGGGGATACCACTCCGGTCCCTTTAGGCAGGCCCCTTAAACAGCCTGATCTTCTATGAAAAAAATAGAAACTTGGATCCAGCTCGTCAACCTTCTGATCGAGCTCGCCCTCCTTTTCACTCACCATCGCTGACTGCGTGTACCAGACCTCCCGGTGTGACAGCTGGGAGGTTCATCTACACCTACCAACCGCATCATCCCGGCCAACTTAACGGACATCGAAAGTGTCCGGCAGGTCCTGCTTTGCCCTGTGATAGCGGGTTGCGGATAGTACGGGTGCGAGTCGAACCTTAAATAAAACCCAGCCGTAGAAACGGCCGGGCCAAATTTTACTCGCCGGCCGGATGAAAGTCCGCCGGCTACCCTTAGCCCCGGCGCCTCGACAGGCCCAGGCTATTCAAAATGAAAAGAGGTATATTGCTTGTTCCCTGCAGTTTTTTCAAAAAAGCCCCGGCGGATAGACATCCCCAGGCTGTCATGCCCTTGATAGGCTACTCTTCAGTAGCCGAATGCTTTTCGCTCAGGCGGTTCATGATATCGGCCATGCCCTTTGCTCCCCGATCCCCGTCGGACGATATCGCCACGCTGCCGTATTCCTGGTTAAATTCGTCGATCACAGCCTTGTCGCCATCATACCCAACCGCATCCCATTTTGCGTTCATTAGGTCCGAAAAGACCTTGTGCTCTCGGACCTGGTCATTTGTTGGATTTCTCGCCGGCTGTTCGAGGATTTT
>Ga0157372_10006777_pt1 | contig 12183 bp, 8 predicted proteins | sample C55metaG_FD_115307 | JGI IMG/M metagenome (GOLD analysis project Ga0157372, IMG submission 115307) | Corn rhizosphere microbial communities from Kellogg Biological Station, Michigan, USA - C5-5 metaG | ecosystem: Host-associated > Plants > Roots > Rhizosphere > Soil | place: USA: Michigan... | reverse complement strand
TCGTAGATGCCCTTGCCGATGAACGAGCCTTCGCCGAATGCGTCCTGGTAGACATCGGAAACGTCCCGGGTATAGGGATCGATCCCGGGCTCTCCGCCGAAGACACGCGCGAACCATGACCGGTTGGATCCCGGCAAGCTGGCCACCACCCGGGGCTGCAGAATTCCGTATCCCGCCGTGACCCGCTGCCGCTTCGCATCGTAGTTCGGGCGGTTCAAAGGGTGTGCCATGGTCCCCACGAGTTGCCGCGCGGCGTCACGTGGAAGCTCGGTGTCCGTGTCGAGCGTGATCACATATTTGACGCCCGCGAGCGCAGCGGTGTCGCCGACGACGGACGAAAAGCGCGTAGCGGCATCCTGCTCGCCACGCAACAGCGCATTCAGATCGCCAAGCTTTCCCCGCTTGCGCTCGTAACCCATCCACAGCCGCTCCCGCGGATTCCATGTGCGGGGACGATGCAGGAGGTAGAACACGTCGCCCCGACGCGCGTGCACTCCGCCCACACGCTCGGAAGCGTATCTTTCGTTCAGCGCGCAGATCCTGTCGCGCGCCAGTTCTAGCAGCTCGGCATCGTCGGGCATTGCTTCCGTGTCGGCGTCGACGAAGTCCGTCAACAGTGCGAAGTGCAGATTCGCGTCCTGGTTGGCCAGAAAGCGGACTTCGAGCGCTTCGGCCAGCTCTTCGATACCCCTCGGGCTGGTCAACATCGCGGGAACCACCACCAGCGCGCGCGATTCCGCGGCAATGCCCGACGAAAAATCCATGCGGGGCAGGGGATGGGGCGTCACGAGCAAGGTCACGAACCAATTCACCAGCGCGACCGCGAGCTGACTCGTTGCAAGCAGCGAAATGACGAGCATGACAGCCAGCATCGTGAGCGACGCCCCGCCGTCGTGCGCCATGGCAAGCAGGCTCGCCGTGAACAGGCCGGTCAAGGTGACGATCGCGCCGATGTAGACGAATGTCGGGAAGCGCGAAGCCAATCCTCGCATCGACGCCGCGATCGTCCGTGGCGGGTCGAGTGCACGCTGAAGCGTGGGCCTTCCTGCATCGATCAGATAGAAGCCTACATGCGACCTGCGGGGGTCCGCATGGCCACGATCGGTGCCTTCCTGCGCGAGCCGAATTGCCGCGCGGGCGGTTTCGGCCTCGGACGCCACGCTGTCCTTTGCGAGGCGCTCCACTGCGTGACGGTAGCGATCGCGGGTCGAAAAGTCCATGTTGCGGTAGATGCCGGCAGGATCCTCGCGCAATTCCTGTTCGACCACGCTCGTGTTTTCGACGAAGTTGCGCCAGTCCGTCGCGTCGAGGCAGCGCAGGCTGCCGATGCTGTTGCTGATCGAGACCTGCTTGGCAGCCTGTTGCTCGTGTCCGGACTGCACCAGCTGCTCGATGGTGAGGTGAAATTCGAAGAGCCGTTGCTCGATCCACGTCAACGGCAGCGCGAGGGCGGGACCGCGGCCCTGTAGGCGCCGCGCCAGTTCCGAAACGAACGGAGCGGTCATCGGCGGATCCGAGCGGGCCATGTCCGCGATCACCAGGATCAGGCTCTTCGGATCAGATTGCGCGATCGCCCGCATCTGGTCGGCCCAGCCGCTGGCCAGCACCCGATCGGCGGTATCGGTCGCAATCTCGATTGCGATGCGGCGCACGTTCTGTATGAGCGCCAGGCGAAGCATGATGGGAATCGCCCACAGCTCACCCAACGTGACTTGAGTGATCGTCTGATAGGCTGTCACGAATCGGCTCAGCGTTTCCGGATCCACGCGCCCGTCGGCGTGCGCGATGATTTCCGACGCGATGTCGTACACGCGCGGCAGACCGGCCGAGGCCCCGCCCGCGAGGCGCGGCAGTTCTCGGCTGTAGTCCTTGGGCAGGTGCCGCTTGGCGGTACGGATCTGCTCTTCGATCAGGTAGAAGTTGTCGAGCAACCACTCGCCCGCCGGCGTGATGCGCCGATTCGCCGTAACGGCCTTCGTCAGGAGGTTGCAGGTTTCGATCAGAACCGCCTCGTTCGCGGCGAGGCTCGGCAGCAGTTGGTCCGGACCGCGAGCAGACGTCAGTTTATGAGCAGCCGCGAGGCTTTTGCCGTGCTGCTCCATCTGATCGGCGCTGAACAGCTCTGATCGCGACGGCACCTCATCGCGGGGAGTGCGCGCCGATCGGCTGCGCCAGGAGGGTGGGATGAACCTGAGTGCCTGCCTCAAGAAAGGACTGCGATTCGGTTTCAATTTCGATGCTGCTCGGGGCTGTTGCGATGGATGGATGCTGCGCGCGTCATATTGCAGCACTGGGCGCCCGCGACGGTATCGGGGGAACCGTGACGATCAGTGTAGGAGTGCTTTGACGATCGAAGCATCCCTACAGGAACCATCTAGCATTCCGGATAGGCGTGCACGTCGATGCAAATTATCCTCACCAAGCCGGCCCGTGGAGCTGCAGTTGGATGCGGCTCGACGGTGCACACGATGCGCACAAACCGCCGACGACGGAGGGTGGTCATATGTACAACACGGCCAGAAGCACCGGAAGCCAGTCTGCGCGATTGGACTTCCAACCGCGTCCTGCTCATGTGGGAGCGTCGAGCCTGATCAAGGCCAACGTCTACGATGCTGCCGGCAACCGTCTGGCCAGGATCGACGACATCATCCTCGACTCTCGTGCGGGCAGCGTGCGATTCGTGGTGCTCGGACTTGGCGGGTTCCTGGGGATCGGGCGAGAGCGGTTCGCGGTACCGTGGCATGTATTGACGCCGGACATCGACGACGGGCGCTGCATCGTTGACACGGCGCTGTTGCCTTTCGTAGCGGTGTCGGTTCCTGAAGACGACCGATGGCTGCAACGAACGGCTCGAACGCGCGGCCGCGAAGTTCCACACGTCATGCAGTTATTGGAACACGCGCTCGGACGTAACGCCACTGGAACGACGATAGCGAATGTGGGTACGGTTGCCGAGCGCATTACACGGGGCACGCATGAGCCGGCGTGACTGCCACGCGAGGTGATGAAAGATGAAACTTGGCATGATCGGCTTGGGGCGTATGGGGTCCAATATGGTCGCGCGCTTGACCAACGGAGGTCATGAGTGTGTTGTTTATGACGCCCAGCCCACGGCGGTCGAGGAGTTGCTGCAACGAGGCGTCACCGGCGCCTCGTCGGTCGCAGAACTGGTCGGTGCGCTGGCCAAGCCGCGCATTGTCTGGCTCATGGTGCCGGCTGCGGTGGTCGACGAAGAACTCTCGCTTCTCACCCCGCTGCTCGAAACCGGTGACATCGTCGTCGATGGCGGCAATTCCTATTACCGCGACGATCTCCGTCGCGCGGCCGCATTGAAACCGCGCGGCATTCATTACGTCGACGTGGGGACCAGCGGCGGCGTCGCGGGTCTCGCGCGCGGCTATTGCCTGATGATCGGCGGCGAAGCCACCGTCGTGGCGCGGCTCGACCCGATATTCGCCACACTTGCACCGGGCAGGGAAGGGCCACCGCGCACGCCGGGCCACGCGACAAGTACGACCGCGGAGCGCGGCTACCTGCACTGCGGAGCGCACGGCGCGGGTCACTTCGTCAAGATGGTCCACAACGGCATCGAGTACGGCCTGATGGCGGCCTACGCCGAGGGACTCAACATCCTGCGCCATGCCGACGCCGGCACGCGCGCGCGCACAAGCGACGCCGAAACGACGCCATTGCGCGATCCGGAGTGCTACCAATACGAGCTCAACCTGCCGCAGATCACAGAAGTATGGCGGCATGGGAGCGTCATCAGCTCCTGGCTGCTGGATCTCACGGCGGCAGCACTCGCGGACGACGGCGAGCTGGCGAGCTACGCGGGGCGCGTATCCGATTCGGGTGAGGGGCGCTGGACGATCGCCGCTGCAATTGACGAAGACGTTCCGGCGCCGGTGCTCAGCGCCGCGCTCTATCAGCGTTTCAGTTCGCGGGGCAACGCCGGGTTTGCCGATCAGGTGTTGTCGGCGATGCGCCACGCGTTCGGCGGTCATCTGGAAAAACCGGCCGCGCCCCGATGACACCCGCGACGGCGCCGGAACCGTGTTCGGACGCGCTGGTATTTTTCGGCGCCACCGGCGATCTTGCTCGGAAGCAGATATTCCCCGCGCTGCAGTCGATGATCCGGCACGGATCTCTCGACCTGCCGATCATCGGCATCGCCCGATCGGCCGAGAACGTCGACGAGCTTCGCGCGCATGCGCGGCAAAGCCTGGAACAGCACGGCGGCGTCGATGTGGATGCGTTCGCGAAGCTCTCCGCCCGGCTGCAGTACATCCGCGGCGATTATGGCGAAGCGGCGACGTACGAACGCCTGCGACAGGCGCTCGGTGCGGCGACGCGGCCGTTGCATTACCTCGCGATCCCGCCGAGCATGTTTGCAACGGTCGTCGAAGGTCTGGCGGCATCGGGGAGTGCGCATGGCGCGCGCGTCATCGTCGAAAAACCGTTCGGCCGCGATCTCGCCTCCGCGCAGGAGCTCAATCGCCGCCTGCAACAGGTCTTCCCCGAATCCGCCATCTTTCGCATCGACCACTACCTCGCGAAGGAAGCGGTCGAGAACCTGCTCTATTTCCGGTTCGCCAACGCATTTCTCGAACCGATCTGGAATCGCAATTATGTTGCCAGCGTGCAGATCACGATGGCGGAGCGCTTTGGCGTGCAGGGTCGCGGACGCTTTTACGACGAGGTGGGTGCGATCCGCGATGTCGTGCAGAATCACATGCTGCAGGCGATGGCATTGCTGACCATGGATGCGCCAATCGGGTGCGCGCCCGACGCGGTCCGTAATGAAAGGCTGCGTGCACTGCGCGCGATGCGGCCGCTCGAAACCGATGACGTAGTGCGCGGACAGTTCGCCGGTTATTGCAACGAGCCGGGTGTAGCGCCCGACTCGCAGGTCGAGACGTTTGCCGCCCTGCGCCTTCATCTCGATACGTGGCGCTGGGCCGGTGTTCCGTTCTTCATTCGTGCCGGCAAGCGGCTCCCCGAAACGACCACCGAAATCACCGCGAGGCTCAAGCAGCCGCCGCAAGCGGTCTTCGCGGATGCCGGGCAGAGCGCGCCGAATTACTTGCGCTTCCGGTTGAGTCCCGACGTATCGATCTCGCTCGGAGCGCGCGTGAAGACCCCGGGCGAGGGCATGGTCGGACAGCAGAGCGCGCTCGTCGTGCACCGCGATGCGTGCGGCGACATGATGCCCTACGAGCGACTGCTTCACGACGCGATTCACGGCGATGCATCGCTGTTCACGAGCGCTGCAGCCGTGGAAGCGGCCTGGCGCGTCGTCGATCCGATATTGGGCAACGCCACGCCGATCGAGCCCTACGAAGCGAATAGCTGGGGACCCGCGGATGCTGCGCGCATGATGGCCGGTGAAGGCGGCTGGCACGATCCGGTGCCCGATCCAGCGATCGCATGACATCGCGAAACGACATCGTATTTCTCGTCGATTGCGACAACACGCTCCTCGACAACGATCGCGTGCAAAGCGATCTGCGCGATCATCTCGCGCGCGAGTTCGGCACCGACAGTCGGGACCGCTACTGGGCGATCTTCGAGTCGCTTCGCTCCGAGCTCGGCTACGCGGATTATCTCGGTGCGTTGCAACGCTACCGACTGGGCGACATGAACGATCCGCGGCTGCTGCTGATGTCGTCGTATCTGGTTGATTATCCGTTCGCCGACCGGTTGTACGAGGGCGCGCTCGCGGCGCTCGAGCATCTGTGCTGCATGGGCAGGACGGTCATCCTGTCGGACGGCGATGTCGTCTTTCAGCCGCGCAAGGTCCAGCGGTCCGGGCTGTGGGAAGCGGTCGACGGGCACGTGCTGATCTACATCCACAAGGAGCGGATGCTCGATGCCGTCGCGCAACGCTATCCGGCACGCCATTACGTCGTGATCGACGACAAGCTGCGCATCCTCGCGGCCATGAAAAACGCGTGGCGAGAGCGGCTGACGACGGTCTTTGCACGGCAGGGCCATTACGCGTTCGATCCCGTCAATATCGCCAGTTATCCACCGGCCGCCATGTCGCTCGATTGCATTGGCGATCTCGTCAACCATCACCTCGCGGCATTTCTCTGCAGCCGCAATGCCGAATGCGGGGAAAAGGAGCAACGATGAAAGCGACGCAACGATTGCACGAGCTGGGGCAGAGCCTCTGGCTCGACAACATCACGCGTGAGATGCTCGTCAATGGCACGCTTCGCCGCTACATCGACGATTTCGAGATCACCGGACTTACGTCCAATCCGACGATTTTCGATCACGCCATCCGTAACGGCCATTTATACGACGATTCCATTCGCCGCAAGGCAGCCGCCGGCAAGACCGGCGAGGACCTGTTCATCGATCTGGCGCTGGAAGACCTGACGCAGGCGGCGGATCTGTTCCGTCCCGCGCACGAGGCGACCGGCGGCGTCGATGGTTGGGTGTCGATGGAAGTTTCGCCACTGCTCGCTGACGATACGGCGGGCAGTATCGAAGAGGCCAGGCGATTGCATGCGCGCGCGCGGCGCCCCAATCTGTTCATCAAGATTCCCGGGACGCGCGCAGGCGTTCCCGCGATCGAGGAGGCGATCTTCGCCGGTGTGCCGATCAATGTCACGCTGCTGTTTTCGCGTGACCAATACTTGGCTTCGGCGAATGCCTACCTCACGGGCATCGAGCGGCGAATTGCCGCGGGCCTGGATCCGAAGGTCGACTCGACAGCGTCACTGTTCGTGAGCCGCTGGGACGTCGCGGTCAAGGATAAGGTGCCGCATGACCTTCACAATCGCCTCGGCATCGCGATGGCCCGGCGCACCTACAAGGCTTACCGCGAGCTGTTGGCGTCACGCCGATGGCGCACGTTGCAAGCAGCCGGTGCGCGGTTGCAACGCCTGCTCTGGGCCAGCACCGGTACCAAGGATGCCGCAGCGCCGGATACGCTGTATATCGAAGCGCTCGCGGCCCCGGACACGATCAACACGATCCCCGACAAGACGTTGCTCGCGTTTGCCGATCACGGGCAGGTGAAAGGCGTGATGCCGGTCGACGGGGGCGACGCGGAACAGGTCATTGACGAATTCCGCCGCGCAGGGGTGGACGACGCGGTCGTGGCCGATGAACTGCAGGTCGAAGGCACGCAAGCGTTCGACAAAGCCTGGCGCGATCTGCTCGATTGCATCGCGGCGAAAAGCGAAGCGCTCAGGAACGTTGCGCCCGCGCGCAACTAACCCGCCATGGAAAACCCTGAAATACATCCGGCACTGACACAACGCCCGGCGTGGAAAGCGTTGCAGACGCATTACGACACGATGCGGCATCGGCATCTGCGGCAGCTTTTCGCCGACGACCCGCGGCGCGGCGAGCGATTCGCGGCGGATGCCGCAGGCCTCTACCTCGATTACTCGAAGAATCGGATCACCGACGAAACGCTGGAGCTGCTGCTGGCGCTTGCACGCGAGTGCGGGTTGCGCGCGCGCATCGGCGCCATGTTCAGCGGCCAAAAGATCAACGTGACCGAAGAGCGCTCCGTCCTGCACGTCGCCCTGCGGGCGCCGAAGGGCGAGCGGATCGTCGTCGACGGCGCCGATGTCGTTCCCGGCGTGCATGCCGTGCTCGATCGGATGGCCGCGTTTGCCGATCGGATTCGCCGTCGCGAGTGGCTGGGCCACACCGGCAAGCACATTCGCAACGTCGTCAACATCGGCCTCGGGGGCTCCGATCTCGGCCCGGTGATGGCGTACCACGCGTTACGCCATTACAGCCAGCGCGATCTGCGGTTTCGCTTTGTGTCGAACGTCGACGCCACCGATTTCGTCGAAGCAACCCGCGACCTCGAGCCTGAAGAAACGCTGTTCATCATTTCGTCGAAGACGTTCACGACGCTCGAAACGGTGACGAATGCGCATGCCGCACGTGCGTGGAGCTTGCGCAAGCTCGGCGACGAGCGCGCCGTCCGCCGGCACTTCGCCGCCGTGTCGACGAACGCGGCGGAGGTGGCGAAATTCGGGATCAGCCCTGACAACATGTTCGGCTTCTGGGACTGGGTCGGCGGCCGCTATTCGATGGATTCCGCGATCGGTCTGTCGACGATGATCGCCATCGGCCCGGACCATTTCCGGGCCATGCTCGACGGCTTTCACGCGATGGACGAGCATTTCCGCACCACGCCCTTTGAGCGCAACCTGCCGGTGTTGATGGGATTGCTCGGCGTCTGGTACAACAACTTTTTCGACGCGCAAACGGTGGCCGTGCTGCCGTATGAGCAATATCTGGAGTACCTGCCAGCGTATCTTCAGCAGCTGACGATGGAGAGCAACGGCAAGCACGTCACGCTCGCCGGAGCGCGCGTGGATTATCAAACGGCGCCCATATACTGGGGCCAGCGCGGCACCAACGGCCAGCATTCGTTCTACCAGCTCATTCATCAGGGCACGAAACTCGTGCCCTGCGACTTCATCGGCTTTTGCCAGACGCTGAATCCGCTCGGCAACCAGCACGATCTGCTCATGGCGAACCTGTTCGCGCAGACCGAGGCCCTGGCGTTCGGCAAGACCGACGATGAAGTGAGGGCCGAAGACGTTCCGGCCTCGCTCGCACCGCATCGGACCTTCGACGGCAACCGGCCGAGCAACACGATACTCGCCGAGCGTCTGACGCCTGCGACACTGGGAGCCCTCGTGGCGCTCTACGAGCACAGCGTGTTTACGCAAGGCGTGGTCTGGGACATCGACCCGTTCGATCAATGGGGCGTCGAGCTCGGGAAGGTGCTCGCGAAGCGAACCATTCCCGAGCTCGCGAGCCGTGCGGAACCGGCGTTGCAACACGACAGCTCGACCAACGCGTTGATCCGGCGCTACCGCAAGCTGAAGCAGTGGTGATGGGGAGCGCATTGGCCGGCAAGCTGGCGCCGCCTTCGCTGCTGGTCAACGTGCCGAGGCTCGTCACTGCGTACTACACGGAAGTACCCGATCCGGCGCAACCCGGTGAGCGGGTGGCGTTCGGCACGTCGGGGCATCGCGGCTCTGCGTTCGAGACTAGCTTCAACGAATCGCACATCCTGACCATCAGCCAGGCGGTGTGCGATTACCGCAAGCGGCAGCGCATCGACGGCCCGCTGTTTCTCGGCGTCGACACGCACGCGCTTTCTGCGCCTGCGCAGGCCAGCGCGCTCGAGGTGTTGAGCGCCAATGGCGTCGACGTGATGCTCGCGCATCACGACGAATACACGCCCACGCCCGCCGTGTCGCATGCGATTCTCACGCACAACCGCGGCCGCACCACCGGGATTGCCGACGGGATCATCGTCACGCCTTCGCATAACCCGCCGGACAGCGGCGGCTTCAAGTACAACCCGCCCGACGGCGGTCCGGCGGACGAACAGGTAACCGGCTGGATCGAGACGCGCGCGAACGCGTTCCTCGCGCGCGGGTTGAAAGGCGTGAAGCGCATTCCGCTTCGCAAGGCGCGGATTGCTGCCACGACGCACCGGCACGATTTCCTGAACCCCTATGTGCGCGACCTTGCCCGCGTTATCGATATGGAGGTGCTTCGCGGCACGAAGCTTCACGTCGGCGTCGACCCGATGGGAGGTGCGGGCGTCCACTATTGGGCGCCGATTGCCGATCGCTATCGCCTGAATCTCGACATCGTCAATCCGGATGTTGATCCGACGTTCCGGTTCATGGCGGTCGATTGGGACGGACGCATTCGCATGGACCCGTCCTCGGAGTACGCAATGCAGCCGCTCATCGCGGTGAAAGACCGGTTCGACCTCGCGTTCGCCTGCGATACCGATCACGATCGCCATGGCGTCGTCACCCGAAGCGCGGGGCTGCTGCCACCGAATCACTACCTGGCGGTGATGGTCGATTACCTGTTCGCCCACCGGCCGCGCTGGCGCAAGCGGTGCGCGGTCGGCAAGACGATCGTCAGCACGCAGATGATCGACCGCGTTGCGGCACGGCTGGGCCGTGCCGTGTGCGAAGTCCCGGTCGGATTCAAGTGGTTCGTCGCCGGCCTTAGCGACGGATCGCTCGGCTTCGCCGGCGAAGAAAGCGCAGGTGCGAGCTTCCTCCGCGCCGATGGCCGGGTGTGGACGACCGACAAGGACGGTATCGTGCCGGCGCTGCTGGCGGTGGAAATCACGCACCGCATGAACCGTGATCCGGGCGAAATCTACCGTGCCATCACGCGCGACCTCGGCGAGCCCACCGAGCGCCGCGTGCAGGCGAGTGCCACGCTGCAGCAGAAGCGACGCCTTGCGCACCTCGCGCCGAGCGCGTTTCGGCAAACCGATCTGGCCGGCGAAAGGATTCGCTGCCTACTCGACCGCGCACCCGGCAATGGCGCGCGCATCGGCGGCCTGAAAGTGATGACGGACAGCAGCTGGTTCGCTGCGCGTCCCTCGGGCACCGAAGACATCTACAAGATCTACGCCGAGAGTTTCCGTGGCGAGCAGCACCTCGACCGTGTTGTGGAAGAGGCGCAGGCGATGGTCGATGCCGCGCTCGCTGCCAACATGCGTGCGGTGCCTGTGCACGCGGCATGATGCCCAATGAGACACATGAGGTTCTCCAGCTGCACGCGACGCCACACGTGATGAACCGCGACGCCGCAGAGGTAGATGCCGATGAAGCCTTGCTCGATGGCATTCAGCACGCTGCGTTCGGCTATTTCCGGCAAACGGTCAATCCGGCGAACGGTCTCGTCGCCGATACCACGCGCCAGCATTGGCCATGCAGCATTGCCGTGGTGGGATTTGCGCTTTCCGTGTATCCGGCCGCGGTCGAGCGCGGCTGGCTGTCGCGCGACGAGGCGGTCGAGCTTTGCCTTGCGGCATTGCGCTTCTTCCGTGACAGCGACCAGCGTGGCACGCCGGATTCGACGGGTTACAAAGGGTTCTACTACCACTTCATCGATATGCAGTCCGGGCGTCGTACGTGGCGTTCGGAACTGTCGATGATTGATACTGCATTGCTGATCGCCGGCGCGCTGACCGCACGCATGTATTTCGATGGCGAGACGTTGCAGGAAGCGGAACTGCGCGAAATCGCCGACGAGCTGTATCGACGCATCGACTGGCGCTGGGCGCAGCATGATCGCGAGACGATCATGCAGGGCTGGAAGCCCGAAAGCGGATTCCTGCATTACGGCTGGGAGGGTTACAGCGAGAGCATCGTGCTGTACGTGCTGGCGCTGGGCTCGCCTACGCACGCGCCAGGAGCGCGTATCTACGAGGCGTGGAGCGCGACCTACCAGTGGGAGAACCTTTACGACGTCGATTTCCTGTATGCCGGGCCGCTGTTCATTCACCAATTCTCCCATGCGTGGATCGATTTTCGCGGCATCCAGGACCGTTTCATGCGCGAGAAGCGCAGCGATTATTTCGAGAACAGCCGGCGCGCAGTCGTCGTTCAGCGCGAATACGCTCGGCGAAACCCCCTCGGCTTTGCCGGCTATGACGAACACTGCTGGGGACTGACCGCAGGCGACGGCCCGAACAACGCGATGCCGCGCATGACTGGTGTTCGTCGACGACTGCTTGGATACACGGCACGCGGCGTGCCGTTCGGTCCCGACGACGGAACGCTTGCGGGCTGGGCCGCGCTCGCGTCGCTGCCGTTCGCGTCCGACGTCGTGCTTTCCACCGTACGTGCGATGCTCCGACGTTATCCGGAAATGTACACCGATCATCGCTACGCGAGCGGCTTCAATCCGGGGCTGATCGATGCTGACGGCAAATGCTGGGTGTCGGCGGGACATTATGGTCTCGACCAGGGCATCGTCACGATGATGATCGAAAACCACCGCACCCAGCTGATCTGGCGACTGATGCGGAAGTGTCCCTATGTAGTCGATGGATTGCGACGCGCCGGATTTACCGGCGGCTGGCTGTAGGAGGCAGCGTTGAACCTGACAGCGATCGTACCGCAGCGCAGCGCCAGTGCCACGACGATCGCGGGCGACGGTGCCGAGAGCGAACGCATCGACAACGTTCACCCCGTCGATTGGCGCAATCCACCACCGGCATCACATTACGACCTGGTGATTGTCGGCGGGGGCACCGCGGGACTCACCGCCGCGAAAGCCGCAGCGTCACGAGGCGCGAAGACCGCACTGGTCGAGCGTCATCTGCTTGGCGGCACCTGCCTGAACATCGGGTGCGTGCCGTCCAAGGCGATC
>Ga0157372_10006775_pt1 | contig 12184 bp, 12 predicted proteins | sample C55metaG_FD_115307 | JGI IMG/M metagenome (GOLD analysis project Ga0157372, IMG submission 115307) | Corn rhizosphere microbial communities from Kellogg Biological Station, Michigan, USA - C5-5 metaG | ecosystem: Host-associated > Plants > Roots > Rhizosphere > Soil | place: USA: Michigan... | reverse complement strand
TCATCCTGCGCGTCGTCTTCGGCGTCACCGACGAGCAGCGCCTGGCGGAGCTCCGGCCGTGCGTGAACCGCACCGTCAACATCAGCCCCGCCGTGCTGCTCGGCTGGGGCTACCCGGCGCTGCAGCGCTTCGGCCCCTGGCAGAGGACCGTCGCCAACGCCTACCGCCTCGACGAGCTGATCTACGCCGAGATCCGCGAGCGCCGCGCGGCCCCCGACCTCGACCAGCGCCCCGACGTGCTGTCCCGGCTGATCCTGGCCGGCGACGGCGACGGCGACGGCGGCGACCGGCTCAGCGACGAGGAGCTCCGCGACCAGCTGGTCACCCTGCTGCTCGCCGGACACGAGACCACCGCGACCGCGCTGGCGTGGGCGCTGTACGAGCTCGGCCGCGACCCGGCACGGCTCGCTCGGGCTCGCGAGGCCGCGCACACCGGCGACGACGACCACCTCGAGGCCGTGCTGAAGGAGGCGATGCGGCTCCACCCCGTGATCCCGATGGTCGTCCGCACCCTCATGCAGCCGGCGACCGTGGGCGGCTGGGACCTGCCCGCTGGCGCCACCGTGGGGCCGTCGATCCTGATCGCGCACGGACGCTCCGAGAACCATCCCGACCCCGAGCGGTTCGACCCCGACCGGTTCCGCGGTCAGCATCCGCCCGTCAACACCTGGATCCCGTTCGGCGGCGGTGTCCGGCGCTGCATCGGGGCCGGGTTCTCGCTGATGGAGGGGGTCGCCGTGCTGCGGCAGATCCTCGCGACGTACGACGTGACCGCGCTCGGGCCGGAGCGTCCGAAGGTCCGCAACATTACCAGCGTGCCGCGTCGAGGCTCCCGGGTCCGGGTGGGATAGCCCGCCCGCCCGGGTGATTTGACCCACAGGTTGTCCCATTCCGGTGCCACACCCGTTTCGCGCGGGTCACAATGACTGATCATGGTTGGGGGGTCACGCCTGCGCGCGCTCCGCATGGACCTGGGGCCGTTCCGGGAGCATCGTGACTTCCGCCTGCTCCTGATCGCCGGCACGGTCTTCTACCTCGGCGGGATGATGACCTACGTCGCCATCCCGTACCAGATCTACCAGCTCACGCACTCCAACTTCGCGGTCGGCGCCGTCGGCCTCGTGGAGCTCGGCCCGCTGATCGTCTTCGGCCTGTACGGCGGCGCGCTCGCCGACCACGTGGACCGCCGGCTCCTGCTGATCTGGACCGGCATCGCGCAGGCGGCGTTCACCACGTGGCTGTGCATCAACGCGTTCTCGGACCACCCGCGGCTGTGGGAGATCTTCGTGGTCGCCGGGCTGCTGACGTCCGCCTCGGCGCTGCAGCGGCCGTCCCGCGAGGCCCTGCTGCCGCGCACCGTGCGCCACGACGAGCTGACGGCCGCGAACGCGCTCTCGAGCTTCGGGATGCAGTCCGGCGTGCTCGTCGGCCCGACCATCGGTGGCCTGATCGTGGCCTCGGCCGGCCCCGAGTGGTGCTTCCTGGTCGACATCGTCGGGCTGTTCGTCGCCTCGATGATGTATGCGGCGATGCGCCGCTACCCGCACGTCGGAGAGACCGAGGCGCCGAGCCTGGCCGGCATCGGCAAGGGCCTGCGCTACGCCCTGAGCCGCCGTGATCTGCTCGGCACCTACCTCGTGGACCTGGCCGCGATGCTGCTGGCGATGCCGGTGGTGCTGTTCCCGGCCCTCGCCGAGAAGGTCTTCGGCGACCCACACCTGCTGGGCCTGCTCTACTCCGCCGAGACCATCGGGGCGCTGGTCGCCACGGCGTCCTCGGGCTGGACGAGCCGGGTCCACCACCACGGCCGCGCGATCGTGCTGGCCGCCGCGGCGTACGGCGGCTTCATCGCGCTGGCGGGCTTCTCGACGTCGATCTGGATGGCGGTGTTCTTCTTCGCGCTGGCCGGCGGCGCGGACATGATCTCCGCGGTCTTCCGGGGCACGATCTGGAGCCAGACGATCCCCGACTCCCTGCGTGGTCGGCTCGCCGGCATCGAGATGCTCAGCTACTCCGTCGGACCGCTCGGCGGCCAGGTACGGGCGGGCGTGGTCGCCGACCGCTGGACGGTCCGCGGGTCGATCATCAGCGGCGGCCTCTCGTGCGTCGCCGGGGTCACGCTCACTGCCCTGTGGCTGCACGACTTCTGGAGGTACGACGAGCGCACCGACGAGCACGCCCAGGCCCAGCGGTCGGCCCGCCAGCTGGCCGGCGAGCAGGCCCAGTCCTGACGCGCGACCTCCCGCCCCGGCTCGGTGAGGGCCGGGGCGGGAGGGCGTCGTGCGTCAGTGCGGACTGGTCAGTGCAGGTTGAACACGTCGAGCATGCCCATGAAGGCGTGCGGCGTGCCGTCGACCTTGCTCGGCCAGAAGCAGGCCGAGAAGTACCGGCCCTTGGGCACGCTGAACTTCCACCGGAAGGTGTGACCGGGGCTGATCACGCCGGTGTCCGCGGAGGCGCCGTCCTTCGCGAACGGCGGTGGGTTGTGCTGCGGGTCCGCGAAGAAGTCCTGGATGTCCTTGAGGGTCGTCCCCTTCTTCACGTGCTCCATGTCCACGAAGTGCGGCTCGGCTGCCCGGTTCGTGGTGTTCATCCAGCCCTTGTGGGCGTTGTGCTTGCCCGGCTTCCAGACGTTGCCCGGGGCGACGTTCAGCTTGCCGTCAGCACTCGGCATGGAGCGCCGCTGGTGCTTGCCCTTGACCTTGAGGGTCGTCAGCGTGTTCTTGTCGAGGTTGGCGACGAGGTACCTGCCCCGGTGGTCGATGTTGACGGCCCACTTGCTGTTCGACCCCTTCACGGCCTCCATACCGCCGTAGAACACGACGTTCTTGTCGATCCGCCTGACCGCGGCGACGTCGGGCGGCCCGCTGTCGGGGAACGCGGCGGCGAAGTCACCGAAGGCGTTGGCGAGGCTGTAGCCCTTCCTGAGCCGCAGCACCTGGAGCAGGCCACCGCCGTGCTTCCCCCGCACGACCTTGAACGTCGTGTTGCCGGGGCGGATCCTGCTGTCCGACAGCTTGACGCCCTTGCCGGACGACGTGATGGTGACGGTGAGCGACTTCGCGGCCCGGTCGCTGGTGTGGTGCGTCCCCGAGGCCTGGGCGGCCCCGCCGGTCGCAGCCAGACCCGCCGTGGCCGTGAGCAACAGCGCAGTGGCTGCCGCACGGTAACGCGTCTGCATGAGTGATTCCTCCTGGGCGGGGCCTCTCGGGACGGACCCCTACGGAGGTAGTTCTATGTCGGCGGCTCGGCGCGGGTCAGCACCGGTGGCGCTATTTGGGCCGCAAGGATGACCCCTGAGCAGGGGAATCATCCTGTCGGATGACGACGCGGGGGGTAGGGCACCACGCGGACGACCGTGGACCTGCGGATTCGGCCCAGTTGGTCCCGTCCGCGACAATGGACGCTCCAGGAGGAGGTGGGTGCCGAGGTGAGGCCCGACGAGAAGCGACCGGTCGTGGCGGGACTGCTGGCCCTGGTCGGGGTGGCCGTGGCCGTGGGGTTGGTCGCCGCGGTGGCGGTGGTCGGTGGTGCTCATCTGCTGGGGCTCGGTGGTGGTCACGCCGCCGCCGTCGCCGGCGAGGGCGGCGCCACGATGGTCGTCCCGAAGCCGCAGAAGACGCAGCCGGCGACCGGGCCCTCGATCACCCTCGGCTCCAGCCCGACCTCGTCGAACACGGACTCGTCGACGCCGACGATCAAGAAGCCCAAGAAGCGGATCTCGCTCCAGGCCGGCCAGGGCTCGGTGTCGCCGATGGGCCGGATCGACCTGACCGGGACCTACCCCGGTGGCGAGGGCGCCGTGCTCAACGTCCAGAAGTTCAGCAACGGCTCGTGGCAGGACTTCTACTCGATCTCGGCCACCGTCACCAACGGCACCTTCTCCACCTACATCCAGACCGGCACCCCGGGCATGAACCGCTTCCGGGTGATCGACTCCGACTCCAAGCTGGCCTCCAACGAGGTCAGGGTCCAGATCCGGTAGCCGCTCAGCACGTGGGGCAGGGCTCCGCCAGCGAGCGGGGACGGCGCGCGGTGACCCGGCGACGTACCCAGGCGACCGTACCGGGCTGCCCGCCCACCACCCCGCCGAGCACCAGCGTCATGCCGGCCGCCTGGATCCAGCCGAAGGCCTCGCCGGCCACGAGGACGCCGAGGCCCGTGCCGACGACCGGGTTGACCAGACCGACCAGCGACACCGCGCCGGCGGGCATCGACCGGAGCCCGGTGAACCAGCACCAGTAGGCCACGACGGTGCCCGCGGTCATCAGCCAGAGGTAGCCGCCGACGGCGTGGGCGTCGAGGTGCGGCGGCGGTCCTTCGACGAGGAGGGTGACCGGCAGCAGTACCAGGCCGCCCGCGACCAGCTGCCAGGAGACGAGGGTGAGCAGGTCGACCGGCGGGGTCCAGCGCTTGATCAGCACGAACCCGAGCGCGGAGACGACCACCGACCCGAAGGCCGCCACGAGGCCGAGCGTGTCCAGGTGACCGGGCGAGCGCAGGACCAGCAGCCCGACCCCGGCGATGCCGACCGCGGCGGCCACGACCCGCGTCAGGCCGGCCCGCTCGCCGATGACCAGGGCGGCGAACGCCATCACCGCGAGCGGGGAGGTCGCCTGGAGCGTGGCGGCGAGCCCACCGGGGAGCCGGTACGCCGCGAGGAAGAGCAGCGGGAAGAACATGCCGATGTTGCACAGGCCCAGGAGAAGGGCCCGCCACCACCACTCGCGGGACGGCAGTCGCCGGGTCACCGCGAGGAGCACCAGGCCGGTCGGCAGCGCCCGCAGGGTGGCCGACAGCAGCGGCCGGTCCGGCGGGAGGAGGCGCTCGGTGACCAGGTACGTCGTACCCCAGGCAGCTGGTGCGAGGGCGGTGAGGAGGAGGGCCCGCCACCGGATAGCTTCCATGGAAACTAATATACCTTCCATGGAAGATATAGTGAAGGGGTGGAGCCGGATCATGTGGACAGGATTCTCGACCAGTGGGCCCGCGAACGGCCCGACCTCGACGCCTCCCCGATCGGCCTGATCGGGCGGCTGCACCGCCTCGCCGACGTGCTGAACATCGAGCTCCGGGCGGTCTTCGCGGAGGCCGGTCTCGGCGACGGTGACTTCGACGTGCTCGTCACCCTGCGTCGGCACGGCGCGCCGTACGAGCTGACGCCGGGCGAGCTCGGCGCGTCGACGATGGTGACCTCCTCGGCTGTCACCAAGCGGATCGACCGGCTGGAACGCGCCGGCCTGGTGACCCGGACCGTCAGCCGGGAGGACGCGCGCTCGCGCCGGATCCGCCTCACCGACGCCGGGTTCGATCTCGTCAACCGGCTGATGGACCACCACATCGCCAACGAGCAGCGCCTGGTGTCCGGTCTCTCCGAGCGTGACCGCACCCAGCTCGCTGCCATCCTGCGGCGCTGGGGCCAGGCGCTCGAGGACGAGACCTAGGCCCGCGCGCGCTCGCTTCGCGCCCGCTGCCGCCGCGCTGCCCCGGCCGTTCCGGGTCGGAGGGTCACTCGCCCGAGCGGTGGATCATGTCGAACGTGTTCGGGTTCGGACCCGTGCGGCCCGACTCGCCCCGGTCGAGGGCGGAGAGAGCGGCCATGTCCTCGTCGCTGAGCGCGAAGTCGAAGAGCGCGAAGTTCTCCTCCATCCGCTCCCGGTGCATCGACTTCGGGAAGATGATGTCGCCGCGCTGAAGGTGCCAGCGCAGCGTCACCTGGGCCGCGGTGCGGCCGAGGCGCCGGGCGATCGCCCCGATGGTCTCATCGTGGGCGACGCGTCCTCGCGCGATCGGCGACCACGCCTCGGTCGCGATCCCGTGGCGCGCGTCGGCGGCTCGGGCCGCCTCGTTGGTGAAGTAGGGGTTCACCTCGATCTGGTTCACGGCCGGCACCACGCCGGTCTCGTCGATGATCCGGTCGAGGTGGTCCGGCTCGAAGTTGGAGACGCCGACGGACGTCGTACCGCCGCTGGCGCGGAGCTCGATCAGGGTGCGCCAGGTGCTGACGAAGTCACCGTCGTACCGCGTGGGCAGCGGCCAGTGGATCAGGAACAGGTCGACACGGTCCATCCCGAGCTTCTCCAGCGACTCGGCGAAGGTACGGCGCGCGTCGTCGGGCAGGTGGTGGCCGTTGTTGAGCTTGGTGGTGACGTAGAGATCCTCGCGGGGGATGCCGCTGGCCCGGATCGCGGCTCCGACCTCTGCCTCGTTGTCGTACATCTGGGCGGTGTCGATGTGGCGATAGCCGACCTGGAGCGCCTGCTCGACCGTGCGCTGGGTGTCCTCCCGCGGGACCAGGAAGACACCGAAGCCGAGCTGAGGGATCGAGGCGCCGTCGTTCAGCCTGATGGTCGGGACGTGCATGGTCGAAGCGGTCATACCTGCGCCGACAACACGATCGGGCAACTTATTCCGCGAGAGCCGCCCCGGACCGGGGTGCGGTTGCCTGCACCCTGTTAGATGGGGGCCGTGCGTCTCCTGCGAACCCTGGCGCCGCTCGCGCTCGTCGCGTGCCTGGTGACGGCCTGCGGCAACGGCTCGAGCTCGGACTCGAGCGGCTCCTCCTCCGGTGACTCGACGATCCTCGGCCCCACGGCCGGCTTCGAGGTCCGCACGGTCTACGCGCGATACGCGCCGGGGGTCCCGTTCGGCCCGCAACTGCCCCAGGCGCTGGTCCAGGAGATGTCCAGCCAGTCCTGCCCGATGAAGCCGCGCATCGTCACCGGCCTGCTCATGGAGTGCGACGCCGGCCAGACCGTGTACCTGCTCAAGAACCCGATCGTGGAGGGCGACGTGGCCTCCGCGCGGGCGGTCCAGTTCGGGCACAAGGACATCTGGTACATCCAGGTCAAGCTCCAGCCGGACGTCGCGACGAAGATCGCCGCCGAGACGAAGTCGATGACCGGACAGCAGCTCGCGTTCATCTACGACGGATCGGTGCTGACCTCCATCGCCGTGGACAGGTCCTTCCACCCCGCGCACTTCGACATCACGGGTGACTTCACCAAGGCCTCGGCGAACAAGCTGGCTCAGGAGCTGACCGCCTGAGGCGTCGGCAGGGGCGGATCAGTCGCCCTCCTCGTTCGGCTTGCGCCACTGCCGCTCGAACGGCAGGCGCCAGGTGAACGGCGCCACCAGCTGGTGGATCTGGTTGGGCCCCCAGGAGCCCTGCGCGTAGGGGCGGACCACCGGTGGGTTCTCCAGGAGCGGGCTCGAGATCTCCCAGAGCCGCTCGATGCCCTCGGCGGTGGTGAAGAGGGTCCGGTCGCCTCGCACCGCGTCGAGGATCAGCCGCTCGTAGGCCTCGAGCACCGCACCCGCCCAGCCGGTGTCGTGCATGGCGAACTGCATGGACAGCTTGTCCAGCTTCATGCCCGGACCCGGCCGCTTGCCGTAGAACGACAAGGACATCTTCGCCTCGTCGGCCAGGTCGAAGGTCAGGTGATCGGGCCCGTGGTCACCCACCCCGGAGCCGCTCGGGAACATCGAACGCGGCGGCTCGCGGAAGGCGATCGAGATGATCCGCGCACCTTCAGCCATCCGCTTGCCCGTGCGCAGGTAGAACGGGACACCGGCCCAACGCCAGTTGTCGACGAAGCACTTGAGGGCGACGAACGTCTCGGTCTCGGAGTCGGGCGCCACGCCCTCGATGTCGCGGTACCCGACGTACTGCCCGCGGACGACATCGGTCGGCTCGATCGGCAGCATCGAGCGGAAGACCTTGTTCTTCTCCTCGCCGATGGCATCCGGCTCCAACGCCGTCGGCGGCTCCATCGCGGTGAAGGCCAGCACCTGGAACAGGTGGGTGACCACCATGTCGCGGTAGGCGCCGGTGCTCTCGTAGAAGTTGGCACGTTGCTCGAGGCCGAGGTCCTCGGGGACGTCGATCTGGACGTGGTCGATGTGGTTGCGGTGCCAGATCGGCTCGAACAGCCCGTTGGCGAAGCGGAACGCGAGGATGTTCTGCGCGGCCTCCTTGCCCAGGAAGTGGTCGATCCGGAAGATCTGCTCCTCGTGGAACACGCTGTGCAGCTCGGCGTTGAGCTTGCGTGCGCTCGCGAGGTCGGTGCCGAAGGGCTTCTCCATCACGATCCGGCTGTGCTCCACGAGCCCGCCCTCCGCCAGCTCGTGGACGACCGACAGTGCCGCCTTGGGCGGGACGCTGAGGTAGTGGAGCCGGTCGAACTCGCCGGTCCGCTCGCCCTCCGCCTCCTCGATCGCGCGGCGCAGCCCCTGGGGTCCGGCGTCACCGGGAGCCCAGAACAGCAGCTTGGAGAACTCCGGCCACCCTTCGGTGTCGTGGTCGTCGCCACCGAACTCCTCGACCGCTCGGTGGGCGAAGTCGATGAACGACTCGCGGTCGTGGTCGTCGAGCGACGTACCGACCACCGTGATGTCACGCATCAGCCCGGTCTGGAACAGGTGCAGCAGTCCCGGCAGCAGCTTGCGACGACTGAGGTCACCGGTCGCACCGAAGAGAACGACGGTGGTGGGCTTCATCGGCATGGCTCCAGACTGCACCTCCCCGCGCCCTGATGAGAAGCGGGTCCGGGGACCCGTACGGCGAGAAGGCCCGCGTCGGGACCCCACCTCGAGGGGTGCCGACGCGGGCCCGGCCCGACCCGAGGCGCGACTCTCAGCCGGTGCGTCCGTAGCGGAACGCCCACAGGGGCAGGTCGAACTGGAAGCGCGGCGGCGAGGCCGACAGCCGGCGCGAACGGCGGACGGTGCGCCGGTCCTGGCGGGCGGCGCGCGCCTGCGCCCGGTCCTGGGCGTGCCGGACACGCTCGTCGATCATCTGGTGCGCCATCATGCTCGCGGCGCTCGGGTTGCTGGCGAGGCTGTTCATGGGATGCTCCTCGGGCTCGTGGTGGACTGCTTGAGTCCTCCACGCTCCCGCTAAGACATCCCCGCGCGAATCCGGCATCTGCCGTAGATCGGGGGTCAGCAGACCTCAGGTCCTGGCGACCCGTCAGGGGTCGTGGGTCCCCCGTCGGACGGGTGGCCGGCCGGGCGGAGGCGAACCTCAGCCCTGCGTCACCGGCTCCTCGTGGTTCTCTCCATGCTCGGCGTTCCCCTCGTCGCCCTCGTCGACCCGGGCGGCGTCGTCGGTGTCATCCGCCTCGTCCGCGGAGGGGTCGGCGTCCGGGTCCGCGAGGTCTGTGGGGTCGTCGACCCCGGGCTCCTCCACGACGTCACCCTCGGCCACGTCGTCGTCCTCCTCGTCCGCGCCGAAGGCGGCCAGCGGCATGGCGGCGGTCCCGGTGAGCGTGGCCAGCATCTGCCGGACGTTGGTCAGCTGGGCGTTGATGCTGTCGCGGCGCTGGCTGGCGGCGGCGAGCTCACGCTCGGAGTCGGTGCGCACCCGCTCCGCGGTCGCCTTGGCGTCGCCGACGATGCGGGCGGCCTCCTGCCGGGCCTCCTCGAGCAGCCGGCTCACCTGGAGGTTCGCCTCCATCCGGGCGTGCTCGGCGTCCGTGCGCGTGCGCTCGGCGAGCCGGCTGGCGTCGTCGAGCTGGCTCTGCGACTCGGCCATCTTCTGGGTGAACTCGTCCTCTGCGGCCTTGCGACGTCCCGCCAACGTCGTCTCGAAGTCCGCGGCCGCCTTGGCGGCTCGGGCGCGCTGCTCCTCGTAGATGGCCTCGGCCTCCTGAAGACGCACCGACGCGTCCCGCTCGGCGCTGTCGCGGTGCTCGTCGGCCGCCTTCCGGGCGGCCTCGATGATCCGCAGGGACTCACCTTCGGCCTCGCTCCGGACCTTCGATGCGTAGTGGTCGGCCTCGTCACGCACGGATGCGGCGTCCGCGTGCACGTTGTTGCGGTGGGCCTCCGCCTCCGCCTGAGCTCGTTCGCGCAGCTCGGAGGCCTCCTTGTCGGCCAGCGACAGGATCTGGCCGACGCGCTCGCCGAGATGCTCGAAGCTCGGTGGCTCGGCGTCGGTCGAGCTGGCTTCGTGCAGCTCCTCCACGCGCGAGGCGAGGCCGTCGCGCTGCTGGGTCAGGGTGGTGACCTCGGCGGCGATCTCCTCGAGGCGGCGGTCCACCTCGGCGGGGTCGTAGCCGCGCATCACGGTCTTGAACGTGCTCTTCTGATCAGTCACTGCTCGGGTCCTGTGCTGTCGGGGATGGGCTGGTGGGGGTGGGGACTGCAAGTGCCTGGATGACGCCTGAGAGCTGGCCGAGCTCCTCGGTGATGCTGTCGCGCTGCCGCGCGAGGAGCGCCACCTCGGCCCGCGCCTCGTCGACGATACGTCGCGCCTGCGCGCGGAGCTCATCTGCCTGCTCGCGGGCCTGGGCCACGAGGGAGGCTCCCTCGGCTCGGGCCCGGCGCAGCTCGTCGGAGGCCGACCGTTGCTGTGCCAGCACCTCCTGGGCGACCTGCTCGCGGAGTCCGCGGGCGCTCTGCTCGGCCTCCGCGAGGCGGTGGCGCGCGCGCTCGTCGGCCTTCACCGAGGCCTCCTCCGCCTCCTCGCGGATGCGGGCGGCGTCCCGCTCGCCGGCCGCGCGGGTCTGCTGAGCCTCCTGCGCAGCGCTGGCCAGGGCGTCCTCGGCCGAGCGACGGCGCTGCTCGACCTCCGTCCGGGACGCGTCGGTCTCGGTGTCGAGCTTGGCGCGCATGCGAGCGGCCACCGTGACGATGCCCTGGCGGGCACGGCGTACGACGTCGCCCGCGTCGCGGTGGCCGACCTGCCGGATGCGGTCGGCTTCGAGGTCGGCGGTCGCGAGCAGGGACTGCACGGTCTGTTGCGTCCACGACGTCTGCTCGGCAGCGGCCGCCAGCTGCCGCTGGGCCTCCGCCTCGGCCGCCGCGACATGCTCCTCGGCCCTGCTGCGCGCCTCCTCGAGGAGCTGCTCGGCCCGCGCGCGCACGGCCTCGGCGTCGGCGGCGGCCGTCTCGCGGAGAGTCTGGACCTCGGCATCGGCCTCGGCGCGCAGGGCCTCCGCCTGGTCGGACGCGGCGGTCAGCAGCTTCTCGGCCGCGGCCTCCGCCTCCGCGGTCCGGGACTCGACCAGGTCGCGGGTCTCGGAGTCCTGCCGGTCGGCTCGGGCGCGCGCGCCCGCCAGCAGCGCCTCGGCCTCATGCTGTGCCTGGTCCCGGACGGCCTCCGCGGCGGCCAGGGCCTCCTCGTGGGCGCGCTGCCCGGCAGCCACGCGCTCGGCCGCGGAGCGCTCCGCCTCGGCCACGATCTGGTCGTGATGGGACTGTGCCGCGTGCATCAGCACGCGGGCCTGCTCGCCGGCGTCACTGACGATCTGCTGGGCGTCCGTGGAGGAGTCGTCGAGCAGGCGCTGGGCGTGTTCATGGGCTCGACTCGCCTCGGCGTGGAGCTGCGCTGCCTCCTCGCGCAGGCTGTGTGCCTCCGCGGTGGCGGCCTGCGCGTCCTCCTCGGCGCGAGCCTGGAGCTCGTCCGCCACGCGCTGGGCATGGCGCAGCAGCGCCGCGGCGCGATCGCTGCCAGCGGCTTCGGGGGGCGGGCCGATGGGACCGTCCTGCATGGCGGTCATGCCCGCATCCTCCCAAACGATCGCGGATTGTGGGAGGGCGGTGCTCGAAAGTCTCTACCAGACGGCGACGGACGGCCGCGCGCCGGGAGTCGCGGGGCCGCGCGTGGCCGTCTGGTGGAGACCGGTCAGTACACCGGACGTAGGAACCGGAGCGCCCACGCCGGTACGTCGTGCGCGACAGGGGCCGGGGTACGGCGCGCCCGGCGGGCGGCGCGGACCACGGCCCGCTGCTCGGCCTGACGGCGACGGTCCTGGATGGTCCAGCGGGCGATGTCGTCTGCGGCGTTCAGGTTCTGGGTGAAGCTGGTCATCTCGACTCCTCGGGTTCGTCGGCGTGTGCCGACGACCGCGAGACTCGCCCAGAAGCGCGACCCGCGGATCTGGCATTCGACGTAGATCGAGTCTCAGATACGGCGTTCTCGTTGCCGGCAGACACCTGCCGGGGCGCACTGAGGTACCTGGCTCGCCGCGATCGCCCATCGCCCTCGGCCGCTCGGGCCTGAGGCTCGGTGTGCGCCGAGGTGTAGGAAATCTCCGGATGTGCGCTCGGGTGCCTCAGCCCGAACGTGACCGGTCACCAGGCCGTGACAGACGGCCTCTGTGAAAGGACCAGTCATGACCAGCGCCACGCCCACCCACCACCGGTTCTCCGCGAGCGTCGCGGCGGCCGCCTTCGCCAC
>Ga0157372_10006771_pt1 | contig 12187 bp, 8 predicted proteins | sample C55metaG_FD_115307 | JGI IMG/M metagenome (GOLD analysis project Ga0157372, IMG submission 115307) | Corn rhizosphere microbial communities from Kellogg Biological Station, Michigan, USA - C5-5 metaG | ecosystem: Host-associated > Plants > Roots > Rhizosphere > Soil | place: USA: Michigan... | reverse complement strand
TACCTCACGATAGACACCCTTGCTCTTGACTAACGATTCCCACTGACAGGCTCGTTCGGGACTTTCACCCTAAAGGTAGATGGTATGCGTAGCGCACATAAATAAGCCGGCGGTGAAACACCAGCCGGCTATAAATCAGCTTTTCTTTTTTTGAGTTATTACTACCAAACAGTAGCGTTAACGTATCCGTTAGTGCTTGTACCCCAGGCTTCTGAAAGCAGAATTGCTGCAGGAGAAATGTCACTTCCCAGACCTAAACCAACACTTGACCATGCGTTAACATGATTAGCAAAAGTGATTGATCTGTTCTGACCGGTAGGGGCTTGTGAAGTACGGGTACTGAAAACCTGACGGAAAGTTTGAGTACCGTCAATAGAAGGGGCATTGTAACGCATAGCAGTATAAATATCATACGTGCCTCCGTCAGAAGAAACTGATCCTCTGCGTTCTGAAGATGTAGGTCTGGTACTTCCCCATTTCTCGTTTACATAATACTCAATAAGCGGACTTCTTGTCCAACCATAATAAGCAAATGAACCACCTCCGTTGTTAAGGGTAAAGGCCCCGCAATTGTACCCTACTACTCTGGTACGAGATCCGGTACTCCAACCTTTACCACAAGTGAAGTTTCCGTTAAAGTTGTTCCAGGAAACTGAATAGTTACCGCCTGAACCATTGGTGTAAGTACAAGTACCTGTTGCACCATCACTCTTCCAAAGAGACCAGTAGTAACCATTGTTTGTACCGGATTGAAAAGACTGAACAGTAGCATCGCCACCTTTTGAAGAGTTTCTTACAGTTTCTTCAGCTGCAGGAGCTTCAGGACTTTCTTTTTTACATCCTGTTAAGATTGATGAACTTGCAGCAAACAGAACAATTGCTAGCCCGAAAGTAATCTTCCCGATTACTCCCGAAAAAAGGATTTGTTTTTTCATTTAAGTATAATTTGTTAGTGGCTGCAAGTAATTAAAAATCAAACTACTGCAAGGGAAATTTTGAGTAAAAAAATGACAAAAATGTATAACACAATTGTTACATCCTCAATGAGGTGTGAGGTTAAAATCTTAAAACATTTGTGCTATTCGGATAAGATTTCTGCTTTTTAAGACCGGAGAGCCTCCGTTTTTGCCTGTATATATTACCCCAGCCCTAAGAGGTAATTATAATTTTAAGAAAATTATTTTTTGATTATAAGTTGAAATAAAGGTTAAATATTCAGGCTGATAAAGACGAGTTGTTTTAACTAAGGATACCGTCAACCTTTTATCACATTACTTGCTCACCTTTTGTGGTAAACGTTTCATTAAACAATTGAATACTATCCTTTATAATCTGATAAGCAAACTCCTTCCCTTGTAGTTGTTCTACGGTTACATTTTTATGTTCCAGAGCTTTGTAATCCTGAAAAAAACTTACAATCTCTTTCATCGTATGCGGAGGCAAGTCTTCCAGGTCTTCTATATAATTAACTGACATATCGTTTTTCGCCACAGCAATAATTTTATCATCCTGCTCGCCGTTGTCAACCATGTGCATTACGCCTATAACCTTCGCTTCGATCATAGACATAGGAAAAACGTTAACAGAACAAAGAACAAGAATATCAAGCGGATCCTTATCGTCACAATAAGTTTGTGGTATAAAGCCATAATTCGCAGGATACATTACCGAAGAAAAAAGAATTCGATCTAAACGCAGCAAGCTAAAATCTTTATCAATTTCATACTTAGCTTTAGAACCTTTAGGAATTTCTATGATCGCATTCACAAATTTCGGAAGATTCTCTCCCGGCGATACTTTAGTCCATATTTGTTTATTTGCCATAACTATCTTTTTTAATTATTCCCCTTCAGATAAAAACTCTAACATTAATTGCCTTGTAGCTATTTGTTGTATACTACCGCAATCGGTTGTTATTACGTTTAATGGCCGCAAATCTAACCCTGAATAAAAATCACTACTAGACATTATGTCTAAATTGATAGCATAATTGTTCTTTACTATGTGTCTGGGTTCGCTTTAATCCTTCGCCTTTCAACTTTTATCATTTTCACGACAAAGTCCCCTTCTATTGCTGCAATTAACATTTGTAGCATTAATTGATGAAATAGTGACATCTTAAGTCCTCCTAACCTCCTAAAATTGTATCAAGGGATTTTCGATAATCTAAACACAAACCAAGTAAACCGATGAGTAATATTTTAATAGTAGGCGCAGCTGTAGAAGACAAGTACATTTCTGCTGGAATTATTGACTTCACCGATAGAATAGTTACCGGCAATAGTCTACGGCGTAAACGGGTAGATCCAAAAGGATCAGCAGACGAAATAATTGAAAAATGGGCCGAATGCATTAAAGAAGTAATTGAAAGCCGTGATCCTTCAACCATTAGACTGGGAATTGGTATACCTAATTTAATTGATTACGAAGCGGGAATCTATTTAGACAACGACCCTACCAGATATGGAAGTTTATGCAATAAAAACATAAAAGTTCTTTTAGGCGAGAAACTCGGCATTCCTTTTCAAAATATCAGAATAAGTAATGTTGATGCCAATCTTTTACAAGGAGAGGTTTTTGCAGGTGCGGCCAGAGGTTATAAACGCAGTTTTGGAATTACATTGGGGGTGGGACTTGGAACAGCTCGTTTTGTAAATAATGAGGTTCAGGATGCTAACTTTTGGAAACTTCCCTTTAAAGGAAGCATTGCTGAAGAACATTTATCCTTGAGATATTTATTAAAACGATTTGCTGAACTTTCAGGAATTGAAGTTGAGGATCTTATGGAAATGAAAAGATACCATCCTCATGCGGCAGTAGAACAGGCTTTTAATGAATTCGGAACATCTCTGGGAGAATTTATTGAATGGATCATTCAAACCGAAAAACCAGAAATTGTTCTGATTGGAGGACAAATGGAAAGCTCTTATCGCTATTTCTTCGAAACTGCTACTAATTATCTTAAGGCAAAAGGCATTCGTACACCAATTATAAAAGCTATTCTGGGTGAAAAAGCCTATGTGATTGGAGGTGGTGCTACATGGTCTGATCTTGTTCTTCCTGGTCAGGCTCAATTCGCATAATTAAACGAATGATAGTTTTCAGATTAAATTATGCTTCAGACATTCCTCTTCATAAACAAATGAAGCAACTTATTAGAAGGAATATACACGAGGGAACACTTCCTTGTACTATTGACTTTCCTCTTATTAAAGATATTTGCAGTAGTTCTTCAATTCCGAAAGCGGTAATAAGAAAAGCTTATAAAGAACTAAAAGAGGAAGGAATTTTAAATAAGACTAAGCAGAACTAATAAAAGTTATAGCCCAGTTTTGGGGCTATGACTTTTTAAGGGCAACCAAAACTTTTAGCTTTTAAGTTTAACACAAATTTTAATAAGGCCAATAGCTGGGCCTAACGTTTGAGCCGCGCAGACGGCAATCAATACATTCATCTTTGGCCATCACATACCTTATTAGGTCGTTTCTCTCTTCAGAAATAATCAAATTTCTCCTATTTAAATAATAAAAAACACTATCCTGTGAAGTAATAAAAGGCACGCACTGTTGAAAAAAACTCCAATCAGAGAGTGCTCCATTTTGAGGCTTAGCCTTATAACTGATAAATAGGCGTTTTTGTGTAACTGTGCCAGCACTTATATATCCGATAACCTGCTCTTTGGGGTCAGAAATGCAAACAATATTGCCTTTTAATTCTGAAGGTTGAGGATCAAAAATAGTTCCTATCTGCTCCGTGTTTTTCTTCATGTTTTCCAGGTATTGATAGGCCGCCTTACTGAGACCATACTGTCTTACTAAAATACTATACAAGTAAGCTACCTTAACCGAGTTACCTCTAACAAAATTAACAGGGACCATGGTAAGTTTATTCTCAGACAGAAGTTGGGTGCTAGCTAAAAGAATGGATGAAGAGCGGCTTTCTCCCCAGCAGTATTGAATATTTACAGATGGGTCACGAGGTAGAATCTTGCCGTTCTTATCTTCAGACGTCGAAGAAAAAGGAGATCTTATTTCCCATGTTTCGGTAAAATCCCAATTATAATAGCGTGTTTGGTTTGAGCTATCATGAGTATTAGCATATATCTTAAAACCAGTTCCTTCAACTCTGAAATTGAGGCTATCTATTTCCGGGCTTTTTTTGTTTTCCAAAAAGGTTGTTTCATAGATCTTACCATCAGTAACGATCTTCAATTTATACCGTTCAGACAAATTCAGGTTTTGTGTAGATAACCTGCACTTACCGTTACGATCAGAAGTCCCGCTCAACTTTGTCCCTTTTTCTCCTTCAACAATTACCTGTGCATCTCTTTCCGGAATAAAGGATCGACCTTCCTGCAGATCTACAGTTCTGCTTAACGAGACAAGCGTTTCGCCTCCAATATTGATAAACCCTTCTACGATAAGTAAATTTTTGTATTGTGCTATTACATCAGGTTTAAAAGGTTCTTTACAGGCACCTAACATAAGGGTGCTTAGAAGAACTAAAACAAACGTTTTTTTCATGTTGGAAGATGAAATAGGTTTAAATACGACTGCTTCTTATGAATAGAGATCAGACCAGAAGACTCTTAATTAGTAAATTGATTAAGGAAGAAGGTGTTATAATATGATTAAGGCCCGACTTATAAAAAAATACCGGGAGAAATCCTTGATGGATAACTCCCGGCTTAAAAAAACTACTTATTAAATTATTTATCCTTTAGAGCATCAGCAACACCCATATAAGCAGGCTTACGGGTAAAGCCTTCAGTCCAAAGACCTATTGGCTCTCCAGCTCTCCAGCTTGAGTTTGCAGGACTATCTGTAGGACTCCAGATAGTAATTCCATATCGCTGAGCTTTCGGCACTAACTCGAAATATTTCTCGATCACATATTTATACATGTCTGATTGAGCTTTGTATTGCGCTTCCGTAGCATTAGCTGTTTTGATATTATTACCCAAGCCCATATCTAATTCAGACACTTTGATCATTTTACCAGTTGCAGCTAACAAAGTAAACATTTCAGCTATTTTAGCTTTATCAGTAGTGATGTCGATGTGCATTTGTGTTCCGATACCATCAACTGTAGCCCCTCTGGCTTCAATGTACTTCACGTATTCAATCAAGCCTCTGCATTTATCCAGATTAGATTCAAGTCCGTAATCGTTGATAAATAACTTGTCGCCCTGGTTGGCATGCTGACGGGCAATTCTAAATGCTTCTACAGCATAATCCTTACCCATGTAATCTTGCCAGTAAAACTCGTCTGCAGGCAATTTACCTCTTCCCGCACCAGTTTTCAATTCAGCAGGACGACCATCATCCATTGGTTCGTTCACAACATCCCATGCTTTAACATAGTACTTACAAGTATCCATCATAGTAGAAATGAATTTGTTAAGAGCATTGGTAATGATTGTTTTCTTCTCTGCAGGTGTCTTTTCGATGATTTGATCCAGTGCTCCACCATAACCCTGTCCCTGAGCAGAAAGGCCTCGAGAAGAATTTCCTCCCCAACCACCCCAGTTTCCAACACCTGCTTCGAAATCTGAAGTAGCAATTAAGTTATCTGTACTGCCTGTTGCGACTAACTTTACATTGTCTATATAAACTGTACCAACATAATCTCCAAAGCTGATTAAAAACCTATTTCTAGTGGCAGCAGTGGTGGTTGTTTTTAGTTCATATTCCTTCCATCCTGTAGTTAAAGCTATAGTTCCAAAACCATCTGAAGTATAATTTGATGAGGATTGTAATTCTGCACGAATGTTTCCTTCAACACTTCCCTTGGCAACTATCTTAAGTGTATATTCTTTACCATTCTGCAAAGCTGGAAAATCATATGCAACCTGAGAATCCCAATAATTCGTTGCCTTTGTATTAGTAAAAGAGTATGCGTACCCGGCATTACCACTACCTTTTGCATTATATTTCTTTAAAGTAATGTTATCAAAGTAGTAACTTGTAGCATTCTTACCTAAGTTAAATGCAATGGCTCCACTTGTTGCCATATCAGAGGTAACGGTAATTTCTTTAGTGTATCTAGTCCAGGTTGGTGTGGCAGGGATACTTCCGAAGAAATCGTAAAATTTGTAAGAATATGGTACAGTATGCGCCTGGGTTGGCATGGTAACGTTTGCATCAGCCTTAACATCCATGCTTAATTCATATTTTTCCCCTATTGCTACTGCTGGAAAACCTTTGATAAAAAACTGCGCATCCCACTCGTTTGTACGAACAGCATCATTAGTTATCTTCAAAGCTCTTCCTGTTCCATTTGCACCTTGTCCTGCAGCTGTAAATGATAATCTTGCGTTAGTATTAGCCTCATAGTTTGAATTCGCATCTGTTTCAAAATTAGCACTGGTAACTACGTCCCAGGTTGGTGTACTTTGTCCAGGTATAATAAGTGGAGCAATCAGCTTATTCAAATAAGTAGCATTTTGATTAGCATGCCAGGTTAGTGTATGTCCATAAACAGCCATACCAGCTTCCTGTGCAGTCTTCAATAGTCTTTTTACATCATCAAGTTCTATTTTTCCATCATCCTTAACTACTGCACCGTGTTTCATTTCATAGCCTAAAACAATCTCGTTGAAGTTGGTATTGGCTAATCTATACTTTACTCCCTTATTAACATATTCTGAAAGAGAAAGCGCTACTCCAAATTTAAAATTGGAGTTAGGATCTGCTTTCATATAAGTTTTTAAAGGCTGATACGCATCAATCAACTCCTGCTGTGCAAAACTGGCAGGTTTGTCAACATGATAATCAAGCAATTCACTTTTTGTACAAGAAGCCATTACCGCAGAAGCGGTAAGGCCAAGTGTTAGTTTATATAAATTCTTCATTTTACAGTCTTTTTAAGCTTAAAACTATTTGCTTACAGGAGTAAAAGTTTCCATTTTAACCCCACGATCACGAACAACAAGAGTATCTGTTGAGGTTACATGCATTACAGTGTTGTCTATGTCGTAACTAAGATATAGAGCATCACGATCTTTGGCGCCCCAACTGTTCTTCTCACCTCTTTTAACGAATTTCCCGCTTCCGGTAGCAGTGAAGGTGTTATCGCCATTAGTAATAGTACAGTTTCCATTGCCGTCAAAGTTCAGCAGAAGTTTGCAGGTGATATTTTGATTGTTCTGATCTTTAAATATTACCGGAAACTCTGCCACAGTTAATGATCGGGTATTTACTGCAGAAACCTCATCCTCCTCAACAAATTGCTTATGTCTTACGATCGTTTTATTGAGTGCTGTATTCCCATTTTTGCCTACCATCACATCCTTACCTCTTCTAAGGTAATTTCCTTGCCAGGTATTGATATATTTTACAGCGTATAAAACATAATTCTTACCAGCAAGTATTGAATCAGCATTTTGCACATTGGTCATTCGCAAAGGAATAACATAAGTGTTCTTTAAAGAAAGCGGATCTGCGAAGAAAGCATCAGATAACTGCACTTGTACTCCTCCTGTAATCTTTCCTTTCGGAATTACAATTTGATTTGACAATAATTGGTAATAAGTTGATGGCATTGCAACAATATCTCCACCTGTGTTGAATGCTTTATTAGTAGCCAGAGAATTATCTACCTGAACACCAATAGTTACGTTCTGCTTATTTTCATAAACACCACCCAACGTTGCCATGATATCGCACTTATGTTCATTATCCATGGAGGTATCAAAAACATCTTCACCAAGAGTAATTGTTCTCACAGGACCCTGATAAGCGAAATACACAGACTGAAATTCATAATCGTCAAACTCCCAATCGCCGTTCTTACAAGAGCTCAAACACACGGCGGCTGTAAGGAGCATTATTAATATTTTCTTCATTTTTTCTGTTTTAATTAATTAGTGTCTAACTCCAGCTACTATTATTGCCATCCGGCGTTTTGTACCAGGTTGCTATATTTTACAGTCTCAGTGTATGGAACCGGACCATAGATCATGTAAGGTTGATAAGCCCTGTTTTCAACATTGATGATAGAGTAATTTGTACCTGAAATATTTACTCCTGTTGCAGTTTCGTTCAAACCAGCATTCCATCTGCGCAGATCCCAGAAACGGAAACCTTCAAAGCATAACTCTAGTCTTCGTTCATTTCTGATCAATGTCCGCATTGCATCTTTATTGCTCTTAATAGACTCTAAGTAAGGATCGCCATTGCTGGTTCCTACTCCGGCTCTTCTACGAATAGCTTTTATTACATCGTAAGCAGAGTAAGTATTGCTTCCTGTAGCTAAAGGCCCCCAGGCTTCATTTGCAGCCTCAGCGTATGCCAGATATATTTCTGTATATCTGATGTGCGGGTTAAAATGCTTTTGAGTGGTTGTTGAATTTGGATTAAGATTTATATCCTGTCTCAAAAGTTTTTTAAGGTAATAACCAGTTCTTGTTGAGGTTTCCACTCTGTTTAATGCATCATTAGTTGTACCTGTGGCTGAAGTATTAATTGCAGTGTTAGAAGTTCCTGCTGTAGCACCATTTACCAGGATAAAAAGATTTAATCGCGGATCACGACCAGTATAAGGATTTGCAGCATTGTAACCACTATTTGTAAGGTCAGAAATAGGGTAACCATTAGCCATCGGGAAAGCATCAACAAGATTTTGAGTTGGATTTACCCTTCCTCTACCAAATAAAGTTGGCGGAAAGTTGTTCCTTTCTAAATCATTACTGGTAGCCACATTTCCTCTCCATAAGATATCCGGAGAATTAGCTCCTGCAGCAAGGGCATCTATACCACCGGTGCTATTATACCATTGAAGATCTTTGTTGGCGTCACTTCTGGTTAAATTGGCTAATCCTCCTCCTAAATTAATCACTTCTGCTGCATAATTAGCGGCAGTTTCCCATTTTGTAGCGCTTCCAGGATTAAATGCCGGGCTGGCAGCTAACAAAGCAGCCTTTGCTCTGATACCTTTTGCAATACGAGCCGTCATTCGGCCTATAAAACTGGCACCAAAAACGCGATGGTAATCATCGGCATTTACACCTGCATATTTTGCCGGTACAGGAGTAGCATCTGAATAATCGAGCGGAAGCAACTCCTCGGCTTTATTTAAATCAGAATACAACTGTTGCATACAAGCGTCGAAAGTTGCCCTTGGCTTGTTGAAATCATCTGTTACTGTTTCCTGCTCTGTTAAAATAGGCACTCCTAATAATTCACCATTAGGACCCTTTCCCGCATGGTTTTGAAGTAAATGGAACATAAATAATGCTCTTAGTCCATAGGCTTCACCTTTCATACGGTCATTGAACAATCTACTGATTTTAGGATCAACTGCCCAGGTAACGCTATCAGTTACAGCAAAAAACTGGTTAAGGTACTGAATAGCCGAGCGGCTGTTTGCCCATTGGTCCACCGGATTGTTTCTTGAAGTCCATTGGCCGGTCGCCATTTTAAGAAAACCGCTATTCCTGTCGTTAGTTACCGCATCATCGGTAGCTACATCATTAAAAGACCAGGAGTTTGTGGGCAGGCGTGTATAGCCATTAAGTAACAATCCCTGTGCATAAGTTGCATTAGTATAGGCATTTTTCAGCTCGAGGTTGTTTTCAATTTCCGGTTCGAACATATCGTCGCAACTGCTGAACAACACCATCATTGATAAGCAGAATAATAGTATCTTTTTCATCTGAATAATTTGTTTTGAAAAGGTGATGAAGCTATCATGTGCAGCGAGCTTCTGCTCATTACAATTTGTATCTACGGCACATGATGGTTTCATCTGAATAATTTAATTTATGGAACCTTCAATTAAAACATTGCTTTCAATCCCAGATTGTAGAACCTAGTTTGAGGAGCTGAACCAATATTCATTTCCATAATATCCCTTTCTTTAGCTACCGTAAGCAGGTTAAAGCCATTTACGTATGCTCCTAATTCTCTTACAAAGCCTTTACCTAATAATTTGGCAGGAAACTGATAAGAGACCTGTACTTTAGCCAGATCAAATCTGTTTGTATTATATAACCAGAAATCTGAAGAGCGGTAGTTATTATCACTTGAACCAGTGGTTAGTCTTGGGAAAGTAGCTGTAGCTTTTGTTTCTTCAGTCCAGCGATTACGAACTACTGCTGAATATTTATCTTGTCCATCTACCCAGAAGTAGGAACTATTCTTCATGCCCTTTGCACCAGAGCGGGAAGTACCTAAAGCGAAAAATGTGAAGTTTTTCCATTTAGCTGTAAGGTTTACACCAAGTGTTAAAGGAGCACCCCATCTTCCAAGGTAAACTTCATCACGATCATCAACTATTCCATCATTATTCTGGTCTTTATATTTAATATCTCCAGGTTTTACTCCACCTGTAGCCAAAGTAGATTGGCTTGGCGAGTTAGCAATATCAGCAGCATCCATAAAGAAACCATTGCTTTGCAGACCGAAAATTGCATCAACTGGTCTTCCTGCTCTAAGGCGATATTCATCTACGTACTGAGCGTCAGATGCTCTTACACTTGCTTCTGTGTTGTAGTAAGTACCGTTAAATCCGAGTGTCCAGTTCATTTCACCCAACTTTTTATTGAAATTTAAACCGAAGTCGAAACCTCTGCGCTTGTCGCTATCAAAGTTTACGAAAGGAATATCTGAGTAGATAGGGAAAAATGTTGTGAAATAACTAGGATAAAGTGATGTAGGTTGCACAACGTTTCCTTTAGTTTGACTGAAGAAAGCATTTCCATTAAAGGTGATTAAGTTTTTAAAGAAAGCGCCTTCAATACCAAAGCTGATCTCTCTTCTCTGCGGAAAGGTCATATCGAAATTGTTACCCCTTCTGCGGTCAAAACTATGTACTAATTGTCCATCCTTCCAGCTATACCATGCAGCTTCATTATAGGTATAATATCCCTGATATAAATAGTAGTTATTTATATCCAGATCCGTATTTAAAATACCTGCAGATGCAGTAAGTTTCAGGTCATTGATTGCTGAATTGCCTTTTAGGAAGCTTTCTTCGCTTAATCTCCATCCCAGACTTAAAGTAGGTGAAAACGCACCTCTTCTTCCTTCAGGAAGCTTTGCAGAATGAATATATGCACTACTAAAATCAGCATAATACTTCTGATTGAAATTATAAGCCAATTGTAAGCACAGATTTGCATTATTAGTAGCATGATAGACTCCTGATTCTCCGATATGAAAGCCATATCCTAACAATGTACCTGTAACATTATGTTTATTGTTAAAAGTACGGTTATAGTTAAACTGCCCTGAGAAACCAATATTCTGACGATAGTAACTGTTGCTAACGTTTTGAATACCTGTTTTTGCATCATCTCCCCACTTTCTTAAACTACTGATCTGATCAAAACCTGCATACCTGTTCCAGGAAGCCTCATAAGTAGCATAATTATTATTATAAGACTGAGTGAAAGAAGTAAGATAATCGATTTGCAGAGCTGTTTTAAACGAAAGTCCCTGAAGTAATCCTCTTAAATCAAAATCAACGCCAGTATTAAACTGAAACTGCCTGTTGATATTCTTATTGGATCCACCTGCGTAGATTGTACCAAAAACGTTGGTTTGATCTAACTGAGTTCCTCCTAATAAGTATTGACCATTGATAACATAGTTACTGTTATTTACGTAGATCTTTGAAGGGTCATCTCCGTTTTCAACCATGTTGATTGGAATTAGTGGAGAAAACCTGTTAGGGAGAACAGTTGCTGCACTTCCCCAATAATCTGCGTTCACTCCTTTTCCGGTATAGAAACTGGCTGTTGCATCTACATTTAACTTAATTATCCTGTTAAGTTTCATGTCGATATTTCCGCGAAGATTAAACCTGTTAGCTCCTCCGTTATCTGCAGCTTCACCAAAGTTTAGCAAGGAACCGTTTGACCAGTAACCAAGGTTAGTATAGTATTGGGCCCTGTCGTTTCCTCCTGAAATTTCAGTAGTTACATCATAGCGATTATAACTGCTTTTTAAATACTCAGAAGAATAAAAATTGATATTAGGATACTGATATGGATTTGATCCAACTGATGAATTATAAATCTGAGCCGGTGTATACAGAGGATCTAAATTATCATTTTTTCGCGCTTCATTATAAAGCGTCATATACTCTGCAGATCCCACGTATTCAGGATATGCTTTGGGAACATTTACCCCGCCGTTTGCCCTGACATTTACTCTTTGACCATAGCTGCCACCGCGTTTTGTAG
>Ga0157372_10006770_pt1 | contig 12187 bp, 6 predicted proteins | sample C55metaG_FD_115307 | JGI IMG/M metagenome (GOLD analysis project Ga0157372, IMG submission 115307) | Corn rhizosphere microbial communities from Kellogg Biological Station, Michigan, USA - C5-5 metaG | ecosystem: Host-associated > Plants > Roots > Rhizosphere > Soil | place: USA: Michigan... | reverse complement strand
TCTGGCCTGTGCCCCAACTGCTGTTCCCCTTTTTCACGTTGCATCAGCGAAAGCACGGCGCCGATGTAACCGACGTGAGTGAAAGCTTGCGGAAAATTGCCCAGCGCCTGGCCGGTGTTTCCATCGATCTCTTCGCCGTAGAGACCCAGATCGTTGCGATGCGTGGTGAGCGTCTTGATCAGATCGCGGGTCTGTTGGGTTGTACCACCTCCCAGTGCGAGATATTCCGCTTCCCAGAAGCTACAAATTGCGAAGGTGCCTTCCGGCGGCAGATCTTCTGAGCGATAGAGCAGCCCTTCCGGCGTACTCAACCGTTCGCGTAATCTGCGGTAAGTGGCGCGCATTCTGGGCCCATCGGGTTTTTCAAAGCCGTACCACGAGAGTAGCAGCAAGCTAGAATCCACTTTCTCTCCGTCCAGTTCGCTTACGTAGCTCTGCAACTTCTCATTCCATGCGCGTTGCTGAATCTGCTGGCGAATCGCCTCGGCCTGCTTTTTGTAACGGTCGACCGGTATGTGTTTTACCTTTCCTTTTTCATTTAGAGTGATAAGCCGGTCGAGAGCGGTCCAGCAGAGTAGCCGCGAATGGGTGTGATTCCGTGGTTCGGTGCGAGGTTCCCATATTCCCTGGTCAGGCTCGTCCCAATGCTTAACCACGTAGTTTCCAAAGCCGACTAACACCTTTTGCATCTCGCGATCCAACTCACCGCCATGAAACGCGAACTGGGCGGCGGCATCCACGACCTCTCCGTAGACATCAAGCTGCACTTGATCGCGGGCGGCGTTGCCGATGCGCACCGGCCGGGAGCCGCGATATCCCCGCAGTATCTGTGACTCGCGCTCCTTGGGTGGACGATTTCCGTAAAGCGTATAGAGAATTCTCAATTCCGGCTGGGTGAGCCGGGTGGCGTGCAACATCCAGTCCAAAAAACTGGTCGCCTCCGCCCAAAATCCTAGTTCAATCAGCGCGCGGATGGTAAACGATGCATCCCGCAGCCAGCAGTAGCGGTAGTCCCAATTAAGGTCGCCACCAATGCGCTCGGGAAGGGAAGTGGTGGGAGCGGCAATGATCGCGCCCGAGGGAGCAAAAATCATTAGTTTCAGCGCGAGTGCGCTGCGCATGACCTCGTCGCGAAAGTCCCCGTCGTACTGACCTTGCGCCGTCCAGTCCTGCCACCACCTGATACAGGTATCGATACGTTGAGGAATTTGTTCCAGCGGTGGCAGCACCGCAGGCGCATTTTCCGAATAACTGAAAGAGAAAACCAGGGTCTCCCCGGCACGCAGAATTGTTTTCGCCCAAACCGACGAATTTTTGACCTGCAGTGGAATAGAGCCGCGCAGCCAGTACACTCCGTGGCGATTCTCGATTCGCACTCCCAGTTTGCCGCAATCGTGAACAGGGGGAATCGTTCCCCCGTAATTGGCTCGCGGCGCAAGGTCAACTTCGATTTCTACCTGGCCTTTAGTGCAGCCTATCTGGCGGACAATTTCATGGTCAGGAACCATGGCGGACTGTGTTGTATCCCTGACCGGCATCAGGTCGATTAGCGCCACTGTACCGGAGGAGGTTTGAAATCTTGTCTGCAGAACGTTCGAGCCGCTCAAATATTCGCGTTCGATGGAAAAGGCATTGTCGGGACCGATTTTCCAATATCCCCCACGGTCGCGGTCGAGAAGCGCTGCAAAAATCGAAGGAGAATCGAACCGCGGCCAGCACAGCCAATCTATGCAGCCGTATTTTGAAACTAGTGCTGCCGTACGGCAATCGCCGATAACGGCATAGTCCCCAATGTCAGGATAGGAGCGCGAGTCGATGAGGCCGGAAGCAGGTTCCATAATTGCCATGAGCCGGACCATTCAGAGAAAAAGGGGCTAAATACGGCTGTAAATTGATGCAAACATTAGAGTAACCTTTGCCTGCCAGAGCAATACCTGCAAATTAGAAAATACAGTATCTACCTGATAGCGGGGCGATTCGCTATTCAATTAAACATACATTCAGCCCCAACGCGAAGGAGACGGAAGGCAGGCGTTGGTCGTACCTCCCCTTTGTACCGGCGCCTGCCACCTCCCTAAATTTCCCGCTCCGTTCCCCTAAGTTTTCAGGTTCCTGCCAAAAACAGCTCTCACATCGCACAAGTGTATCCGCGTGCTTTGATTTTAGGAATTCGTTGAAAGTGAAAAATCAGGCTGCGACGCTAGGCTTTACGACCACTGCTTTTAGTTGATCGAATACCAAAGTCAGTTTCGAAGAGCATTCTCCGCACAACCAGAAGTGCGAAAGACTGCGCGAGGATGTAGTGGAGGCGATGGGCTCTTTCGGCGCCTGAGGACGCACTTCAAATTGATACAAGCGACCGTCCCTTAGCAACCTGAGGGGCACCGCACAATCTGGATTCGCGCAATGGGAAGTCACAAAGCAGCCTTCCTAATTTGATTAACTGACTCTGTGTTTATCTCATGAAATATCGGCCCGATGAAATCGGGTTAATTATGTATTACGTTTGATAGAGATGCGGAAGATGCTGAGGGAAATTAGGCGGGGAATCCCAGGCGTGCACCGGAGTAACCTTTTGCCGGGAAGAAGGTTCCGCCGTTGAGCACTGAGCGCACCGCGTCGAGTAGATCGCGGGCGGCTTCACTTTTTGAAACCGCTCCCCGAATCGGCCCGGTCTTGAAGCGGGCCACGATGTCTTCTGAAAGATGGAGCGAAAACATGATGACCGGAATATCTGGACGGCGCTGCGCAATCTCGGAGGCAGCCTCGAAGCCATTCATCTCGGGCATCGTAATGTCCATAATGATAATGTCGGGGGAAGACTGGATAGCCCGATCAACCGCTTCCCGCCCGGTCCCTGCTTCATCTGAGACGGTCCAGTTGGGTACCGACTCCAGCAAGTTACGAATCCCGAGGCGCATTACCTCGTGGTCATCCGCAACTAGAATTCTTACCGGATTGGATTGCGTTGCCGCGTCTGCGCGAGCCATGTGTTAACGATTCGTGAACAAGACAGGATACATCGTTTCTACTCAAAATTCTGCTCAGGTTGCAACCGTCGCGCGAGAATTCCCATGCAGGGTTGCCGCATCGAGCAGCTTTCCTGCTTTCGAACGATACCAACGATACGCAATCTCCAGCCGTGATTCTTCTCGGGATCCCGAAACCGTCGATGCTGCCATTTTGCAAAATCCCAGCCGGAACACGCAATATGCCAGCAGGTACGCGTCCAGCTTGTGCGCTACATCAATGCCTGACAATTGCTTGAATCTTCGTACCAGAAACTGAGCTGCTTCAAAAGATAGGTCCCATTCTATAGTGGCTCCCGCCAGGTCCCATGCTATGTCGCACGGGCCGGGGAAGAAGTGATTATCTCCGTGGCTGATTGCATCAGTTTTCAGCAACTCACCCCGCGACGAGGCGATCCATTCAAACGGCTGCATGCGACCGTCAACTAAGACCGGATTTGTGCTACCGAGCAGCGCTGGATCCAGCCTGAGTTCGCGGCCGAATTCCTGCTGGACGTTGAACTCGAGCATGTTTGCGAGCTCTGAGTTGGAGGGCGACGCGCAACTGAAATTTGAAACGCGAAACGAGCAGTAACGTGCGATTCGCTCCAGCAACAAAGAGCTCACATCTTGCTTGCGTAAATTGCGTCCCTTAACGGTTTGATAGCAAAGAAATCCATCTCCTGCGTCGGCAACAGCTGGAGCGAAACCGTGTTTCGCAAGACTGAAAGCGCGTTCACGTACTTCGCTACCGAGTGGTCCCATTCCTTCGAACTTGAAAAATTGACGGCGGTCCGGCGAAAGAAACTTGAGCCGCTCCATTTGCGTCCAGCTCTCCGGCCAGTCTTCCTCACTCTTAAAAAAGTGTATTCTCCACTCGCCGCCTCCGAGGTAAGGGAAATTCTGAAATCTGCTACTTACCGATGGCGCGGTAGACACGAAACGCAAACAGTGCCATCGCCTGGCGGCGTCTTCTGCGCAGAGGCTCTCTGGGTCGAATTCGCGGCTGCCAATAGCGGTGATGCGTTCTTGCGGCACTTTCATCCGCATGAGCGCCTCAGCCACGGACAAGAATGTCGATCCGCTCCGGCCTGGCCCCTCGTCGACTACTAAAAATTCTGCCGATTGCGAGAGTTGTTCCACAATCCAGTGTTCCTGCTCCGCGGAAAACTGGACGCTTCGCGCATAAGGATGCCCCGTGGGCCTGACCGTGATCCTCTTTGCGCGGTGCCCTTTAGCGTTCAATGCGGCTGTGGTCACGGCACTGAGCGTGGTCCCGATGCTGCGGATGCCAATCACCGCGAAGGTTCCTGATTGCGAGGCAATCCGGTCCACGACTCGGGCATAGTCTGAAGGATGCAACGCGTAGTAGGTGAAGCCCTCGGGCGGCGAGATGCTGATCGTTTCCGGAACGTCAATCTTTCCTGCAAGGTGCTCAAGTTCCGGTTGATCAACCTGAGCTCCGGCGAATAGGGGGAGAGCCAGCGCATCAGTGAGCGCAGCCGCTGCGCGCTCCCCCGGAGTATTCAGATCGGCGAGAGCCGCCTCTAACTCGCCCGCTTCGATCAAGGAATCAAGCAGTGAATTCTCTGAGGCCAGCCTTCGAGTCAAGCCACGCACCATCGCGTGCCCGGACACATCGCGGCGTCCTTCACGAAAAATCCAGAGATCGGACTTGGCGCGTTCTTCAGCGCGTTTCGGCGGATCTCCAGCTGTGATTACCGAAGCCGCACCGCTAGAAATTTGTGTGGAGCCTGCCATTAGAAATTTGTGTGGAGCCTGCCATCCATCGAAAATCCCCCGCTTTGATCTCGCACTACACTTACCGACCAGCGCTTCGTCAGCTGGTATTCCCCTTGAACGATTTCGCTTTGCGGCTGAGTAACATCGGTCGAAAAGGTAAAGGTAAAGTTCTTGGTGACCCGCTTCTGAATTCCCACGCGGGCCGAAGGGTTGGCATTGTCGCCGCCGATCAGCGGGTCAATCTGCAGTCCCGCGATTCCGGTCAACTTCGTCACTTGGTTGCTCACCTGCCCCAAACCCGCCGCCAGTACCTGGCTAGCGCCAAAACTCGCTGGTGCTCCCTCGGTTGTAGTCTGGCCGCGAGCGATCAAATTAATGATGTCAATTGGCGGCAGCGGCGGATCAGAAACATAGTTCGTCTGCAGTTTCTCGATCGGACCGCGAATCGTGATGTTCAGGTTGTACTGGTTAATAGTAGTGCTGATGAGCATGTTCAGCACGGGTTCAGTCTGATTCGGATTGGCGAAGGTGATCAACCCTCGCTCAAGATGATATTGGTTCTTGGCGAAGAAAATGTCACCCGAAGTCAGGTCGGCGCGGCCAATGATGACCGGATCGGACGCAGTACCGATTACTCTCAGATTCGCGCTTCCTTCAATCCCGAGCTGCGCGGTTCCGGCGTTCAGTTGGCTGGTGGACTGGACCGCGATTTGCAGTTTCAAGTTGTCAGCCATGCTTTGTCCGGTTGGAGGTGCGCTCGTCCCAGTGAACTGTGCCATAAATGAAGAGAGATCAAAGTCAGAGGTGAATGACAGAGAATCAATCAGCACGCGCCCCTGCAAAAGCGACGCCTGCTGATTGCCAGTTAATGTTAGATCAGCTCCGAAAGCCGTCCGCATCCCCTCGGGATAACGCAGCCGTACCGAGTTGGCAGAGACTGCGATGTTCATTTGCATCTGTGGACGGTAAATGACTGAACCTCCCAACGTGACCGGACCGCCACCAAGTTTGCCCGAGCCATTGATAATTTGAACGCTGGTATCGCTTACTTGCATTGTCGCGTTTAGGTCTTGTACTCCGAGCGGCATTTGTTCGGTTGAAAATGACGCATTCTGCAAGCGTATCTGACCATTCACGCCGGGATTTGTTAACGTGCCTCGGGCGTTTACATCCAGCGCAATACTTCCCCCGCTTTGGACATCAGGCTGCAGCAACTGAATCAATCGAAGATCGACGGAGCCGCGAGCAGAAACCGCCATCGCGTCAGGCTTATCAACTGGAATCCTGCCTTGAAACTGCAAAGACGTATCCGTTCCCTTGATGGTCGCAGGCTGTATATTCAGCACTGAATTTGCATAATCCACATGAATCGGCCCGGCCGCACCGATTTGCAGCGACTGGTAGCTGGCGGCTAGAACCGGCACCGTCAGGTGCGCTTCCAGCTTGGTTTTGTCTGCCGCCGGACCGCGTACTGAAAGGTGCAGTTCGGTCTCCCCGCGCAGACCCGTCGGACGCGATGGCATGTACATCGCCAAAAATGGGTCTACATCGAACTTACTGGTATCGAGTGAAGCTTCGGTGTAGTAGCCCGGGCTCAGGTGCACGGTGGCATTGCCGCGTAGCATGGCCCCGCCAACCCCTGAATTCAACGCAAGCTTCGCCAGATTATTTGCTACGTCCAGATTCGCCTCCACCCGGCTGAAATTCGTGTCGTGCAATTGCAGTTGATCGATCTGAACTGAAGCCGCGAGCTGCGGGTTCTCCACTGTCCCCGCGCCACTCGCCGAAATCGCCACCACTCCTTTAAGCGGAAGATTTTTTGCTTGCACGGTGTGGCTCTTGGTGAGGTCAATCTTCGAAGTCTGCAATTTGAAGTTGTAAGCTTTCGTCTTCGGAGTGAAGCTCACGTTCGCGATCGCCGCTCCTACCACCAGGGTCGAGTGTATGGTTCCCGCGGATGCCTGAAACTGCGCCGAAAGATTATTCAGCGGCTCATCGGAAACTATTGCTTTGTTGACTTGAAGTTTTCCTTGACCCTGCGGATTAAGCTCTGAACCTCGCAGTTCAATGTTGCCGGCGATCTCACCTTGGACCGGATACTGGACATTCGCAATCTGCTCCAGTTCAGCGACGCGCAGGCGTTGAATGTTGAGAGAGGCCATGATCGGATCAGAAGCTATGTATGACCAATTTTTTAGCGTCGCCCGCGCATTCAACGTCAGTTGCCCTTGTTGTGCGGAGATTAGAGATGCGTTCTGGATAGAAAATTGCGAGGGATTTGCCGTGAGGGCCAGTTGCAATGAGCTCCACTCGCTGTGATTCACTCGCAGGCTATTCGCGGAGACCTGCGCCGTAATCTGCGGTTGCTGCAAAGTCCCACGCACGACCGCATTGAGGGTTCCTGCACCGCGAATATCAGGTGAACTCGATTGAGTTGTTCCCCCTTTCGTCGTAGTCGGCATTGCCGATGCCAGCAACATTAGTTGATGCAAATCGCTACTTGATGCCGTAACGGTCAGGTTGGAGTGATCGCCAACTTCGCCCTGCGCATGAATGGATGTTGCCGGAAGTTCTATAGAACTGGACGCGACCGAGAGCAGATTTCGGGCCGCGTCGTAATTCACATGCAGGTCTGCATTCAGCGGAAAAGTTTGCGATTGTGAACCGTTCGAGGCGATCACGGAACCGCCCATCGTAATGGCCGACTTGGCTTGCAGTCTTGCCGGACTGCCCTCCCACTTGGCGTCGGCAGTAGCATTCAAAGTTCCGGTGACCGGGACCGATTGCTTCGACAGATTTCGCATCGACGACTTCAACGCTTGCAAAGAAATGCCCGCGAGTTGCACATGGAATCGCGAACGCTGTGCCGAATCGACGCCATCGATCGTCCCACTTGCGGTGAGCCTGCCATTGAGTAAATCGAGCGCTACCCCGTCGGTTTTAAAGTTGCCATCAGTCAACTGATATTTGCCGACGATCTTCTGAATTTTTACGGCTGCTTGCGCTGCAGATACCGCAAGCCCGTTACTGGCAATTTCCCCCGACAACCTGGCGTTCTTCAGCGCTGACCGGCCAGGGACGACTTTGTAACTCATGGCGCCGCTCAATGCCACATCGCCTGAGGCGTTAGCACTCGACAGTCCAGCAAAATCCTGCGTATGCAGCACAACGTCGTAATGCCCATCCGCAATCGGAGCGCTGCCGTAGTCGCGAACGTTAGCCTCAATTTGCAATTTCGATCCGCCAAGCTTCAGCAGCAACGGTCTCAGATTCAGCTCCGTCGGCGTAGCGTCAAAGGATGCCTGCAAGCTGTGCGGAAGCGGTCGCAGATGTTCGTACTGCACCAGGCCGTTCTGATAAGAAATTGTTCCGCTGTACTTCTTTTGTAGTTGGCTGAAACTGATCTCAGTCCTCAGTCCGCTGAGGTTCGCATTAACCGGAATCTGCCGGTCAAGGGTGTTGATCACTCCATCGGTGAGCAGCACGTGCCCGACCGCCATGTCGAAAATATTTGTGCTCCCACTTTTACTCTGCGAGGGCGGCGGCTGTGGGAGATTGCTGTGCCCTTCTTTATCCACGATCAGGTTTACTGCCGGGTGTTCAACCAGCAGTTCGCTGAGATCTACTTTGTGACGCAGGATCGAAATTATTTTCAGCCCGATCCTCGCGTGCGTAATTTCCAGCAGCGGCTTCGCTCTAGCCGGCTCTGTCCCATGGACGGTCAAGCCATAAATATCTGCGCTGAGGGTTTTGACATGAAGCTGAAGATTTTTAATTTCTACTTTGGCGCCGGTCGATTCCTGGGCGCTTTGTTCAAGTTTTGCGACCAGATACCGCTGGAAAGCTGAATTTTGCAGAATCACGACCGCGGCGACTACAACCAGCAGCACTAACCCGCCGATCACAATGGCCGTCCAACCGACGATTTTTCTCCAATTCCCCATTCTCGTCTAAAACGCCTGGCCTAGTGTGATGAAGAATTGGGTCGCGCTGATGCCAGTGACCGGATTTAGATTGCGCCCCACATCGACTCTGAGCGGTCCAATGGGGGTGTTGTAGCGCAGTCCGATACCAACAGTGTTCGAGTAATTATTGACGAACTCTGGAAAATTGATCCGCCGATAGACATTTCCGCCGTCATAAAAGATCACGCCCCCTAAATTGTTGATGATCGGGATCGGATACCGTAGCTCGGAGTTCAAGATAAACAGCTGGTTGCCGCCTATCGGTATCGGAATTAACGGGCAGTTGGTGGTGCTGGTTCCCTGGCAAAACGGGATATACCGCACCGGTCCTGCTTCGTCGGTGGGAAAACCGCGCAGGGTGGTGCCGCCACCGGCGAAGAAACGCTCGCTGGTAGGTACAGCACTGCTGGCGTACGGGGTCGCAAGCCCCAGGCGCAAGCTGTTTGCGAACACCAAGCTACCCAGCGGTTTGTAATAGGCATATTGACCAAAGAACCGGAAAAAATCAGCGCTGGAACCGAGGGCGCTGGGCACGATCCGGAAATCCAGAGTGCTGTACACGCCTTTATGTGCGTCCAGCGGTTTGTCACGCGTGTCTTGAATCAGCGTGCTCGAAACGAAGGAGAGCCGGACGTTGCGGTCGGGCGGCAGCACCAATTGCGGAACCAGCAATTGACTCAGCTTGGTGTGATTGAAGTCATAGCGAAGCTGTAGTTGTCTGGTCTTTTTGCGGTCGAGAAACCGCTGAAATTGGAGCGAAGCGTCGGCCAGGCGCGCTTGGAACAATGGGTTCTCAGTAGTGCGCTCGGCGGAAATGCTGGTCAGCGCTTGCCAGTTCGAAAGCCGAAAATGCGGATCGGTGTAAGTGGTGATGAACCGCTGATCGAGTCGCTCCGCCAATACCGACACTGCGATGCTCTCGCCCAATCCACGCATGTCGAGGCGCCGGTATTCGATTGAGCCCCGCGGGCTGACAAAGGTTTTTTCGCTCGGTAGGACTTTGGCCCCGTGCAGTCCAATGGTTGGTAGGCCGGGAACGGCAACGCTCCCAGTCGGCACATTTCCGCCGCGCCGCGAAATCTGTAAACCGAAGCCATAAGTGACCGAGTTGCGCTTTGCTTCGTGCACTTTGACCAATGCTTCTTCTTCTGTTTGGTCAGTAATCTGTCGTCGTGGACCAATACTTGACCAATCGAAAATCCCAAGGTCGTAAAGATCGCTTTCTCCCTGCAGCAGCTTGCCTTCGCTCAGCGGTTGCTCAGGAGCGAGGTTGGCGCTTTTTTGGAGCAGCGCCAGGCGCGTGTGGTCCCATCCCATGTAGACCACCTGGCTGATGCGCACCCTCTGATTCTCGGTAATCGCGTAGGTCACATCGACCACGTGTGGATCATCGGGGTGGCGGGTCACGACCGTCTTGACTTCAGAATTAAGAAATCCAGCATCAAGGTATTTTGCGGCGATCTGATTGCGATCGTCCGACATTCTTCGCGGAGAGAAGGGCTTGCCTTCGAGCAATTCGAACTGGCTTTTGCTGTGATGAAGCTGGTCGAAGGGGATGCTCTTATTTCCCTCCACCCGAAGACTGCCCACGGTTGTGCGATCGCCTTCTACCACGTTGAAAGTTATGCGGATTCCTTGGTTGCTTATAACGGATTGCGGCGTGACTTTCACTTGCTCAAAGCCGTTGTCTTTGTAAAAGTTCTCTACGTTCTTGGCGCTTTGGGTTGTGAGTTTGGCACTATAGGTTCCATGGGTGATGATTCTCCCCTTTTTTACCTCAACCTGGGCTGCGAGATCGCTGCTGTCGATGTGCTGATTTCCGGTAAAAGCGATTTCCTTTACTGAATACCTGCGACCTTTGTCGATCTGAAAAGTGAGAATGGTCCTATCGTTCTGTTGTTGCGTAGCGGTGTTGACCTTCACTTCGAAATAGCCTTTCCGCTCAAAAAAGTCCTGCAGATTGCGTCGGCTTTCTTCGACGATGTCGGGATCAATGGATTCTTCGTCGTAAATGGAAATCAATTTTTTCTTTTGGCGAGTGGCCAGGAAGGGAATCCACGAAAGTTTGGCTCCGACGACTCGAATTTCGATGGTCGGCCCAGTGTCTACGTTGATGGCCACGTCGGCCAGATTTGTGTCCGGGTGATAATCCGGAGGACTGATGACGATTTTGTTGGCGGGATAGTTTTGCTGCGCCAGCTTCTTCCGGACAAGGGCCGTCGCAGCCTGAATACGCCTCGGCGAATAAGCTTTGCCATGCTTTAGTAGCGCCCCGGTGAGCCGTGCGCGCAATGATTGAATAGTTCCTTGCAACCGGCGGTTTTCCTCCGGCTTAGCTCCCCGGACTTCCACTTTTCCGATGTGAGCGTGTTTGCCGGGTTCGATGTGAAATGTAATGTGAGTCAGGCGGTTGGCATCGTCGAGTTGGACGTCGGTGTGAACCTTCATCAAAAAGAAGCCGTAATCATGAAAGAACTTCGTCAGCGCTGCTTCTGCGGTCGCGATCTGACTCTGCTGAAATTCGGTCTGGTCTGGCAGATTGACCACTTGGAGTAATCGGGTGTACGAGAAGTGCTTCGTGCCGCCCGGGAATTTCAACATGCCGATGTAATAAGCCGGTTCGAGCACGAAGGTCAGTTTGAGCCCGCTCGGGTCCGGTTGCACTTTTAACTCGACCTTGCTGAAGATACCGGTGCGGTTCAGGGCATCGATACTTTCCTGAATTTTCTGATCCGAATATGCTTCATCAGGCTTTTGGACGATGAGGTATCGGTACGGTTCGGTAGCGAGGTGAGGATTTGCGGTCAAGTCGATTGAACCCACGCGCTGTCCCTGATAGGAGGGAGGTGGATTACTGGCTTTGGTCTGGGCAGATGCTGGAAACGAAATCAGTACCAACAGAGAGCCTAAGAGTATCCAGCGCATGATGAGGGCTGACCCGGAGGCGCGTCGCGGAGATCATTGCGCGGCCGAATTGACTCTGATGCTTGCAGGAAAACGGGAGATGTCCTGCTTTTTCGTGCCTTTAGCTCAAATTAGACGGCAAGGGAAAAACGCTTTAGACGGCAAGGGAAAAACGCTGGGCCTACTCTGGAATACAGCTTTGTTCCTAGTCGTGGCATCGAAGTTTGGTCAGCATTCATTGAGGGCTGATTTTGCGAATCCCTGGCCATGAAACTAAGCTTAGAAGCTTGTAAGGCAAACCGATGAAGCTCGTTATTTTTGGTTTGACCGTGAGCTCATCTTGGGGCAATGGCCACGCTACACTGTGGCGCGGACTATGCAACGCCTTCGCTCGGCAGGGACACGACGTCACATTTTTCGAACGCGACGTGTCGTATTACGCCAACTATCGTGACCTGGTCGGGCCTCAACCTTACAAATTGATTTTGTATCCATCATGGGCCGAAGTGAACGCGCTGGCGAAGTCCGCTGTTACTGGAAGCGACGTGGCTGTGGTGACCTCATATT
>Ga0157372_10006769_pt1 | contig 12187 bp, 10 predicted proteins | sample C55metaG_FD_115307 | JGI IMG/M metagenome (GOLD analysis project Ga0157372, IMG submission 115307) | Corn rhizosphere microbial communities from Kellogg Biological Station, Michigan, USA - C5-5 metaG | ecosystem: Host-associated > Plants > Roots > Rhizosphere > Soil | place: USA: Michigan... | reverse complement strand
CCGGGACGGAGCGGTGACTTTGCGGCAGCGGGATTGACGCTGGAGCTGGCGGCGGTTTCAGCAACACGACCTGGGGTGGCGGCGGCGAAGGCGGCGGCGGTGCGGCCACTGATGTTTCGGCAGCGGGAACTCCTTCCTCGTTTGCGGTCTGTGGGCGAGGAGCAGGTTCTTCGGCCATCTGGGGCGCCGTCTGGACCACAGGCGTCGACTGGGCCGCCGCGGACGCCGGAGCAAACGACGAAGGCCTTGCAGCCATCTCCGACGTCGACTTGGCCGGCGTGGCAGCCGAAGAAGGCGCGGCGGCAACAAGCTGGGGTGCTGGTGCAGGCTCTGACGTGATCGGCTCGCGGTCTATCGATGAAGGTGCGGCTATTTCGCTGGATGCCGTTGATGCAAGAGGCGTGGCGGCTGGCGTGGTTTCGGATGCTGCTGGCGTGGACACCGAAGAAGACGGGGCCGCGGCGTCCTCCTGCGCTGGCGCGGGCTCTGACGCAACTTCCGCCGGCTGGGCCGGTCCGGGCACGGCTGTTTGAGCGGACGCGGTGGAGACGAAAGGCGCAGGCGCTAGAGTGGCAGGCTTGGTTGCACCGGCCACAACCGTCTGGTCCGATTTCGGATGATCGTAAGTCAGCAGAAACCGCTTATCGTCCTCGCTGCAGGACGCAAGCAGCAAACTGAGAACCAAAAAGGATAGTCGGGCGCAGCACATGGATGAGGCTCTATAACACTGGCGGCGGAAGCAATGCGAACGAGATCGCAAGGGATTGCCCATTAACTTGGTTTCATCGCCGGCGAAGACAGGATTCTCCATCGCCCCGGTAAAATTTGACTGCTCCATCGTGACTTGAGGCGCACTTTAAGGCACATTCCTTGCCGCCAATCACGGCACCTGTCTGCCCTGCTTCCGCAGGTGCGGATCGCCTTAGGGGAGACAATCATGATTCTGAAGGGTCGCTTGGCGGCGAGTGTTTCGTCGCTGGTTCTCGCTGCTGCCGCTGCCTATTCGACAGGCGCCAGTGCGCACCATTTCACGCTCCATCCGCGCGGACCGATCGGACGCGTCGGTCCAGTTGAGGCGCCATACCAGACTCCAGCCGGTGGGAAGTGGACAAATCTGAAGAAGGCGTTCCCGGGATCGACCGGGCCCGATACCGCCCTACTGATGACCGACGGAACCGTGCTCATGCACAGCTGGTGCACCTCGAAATGGTACCATCTGACGCCGGATAGCAAGGGGAGCTATATCAACGGGACATGGAGTCAGGCGGGCAGCCTGCCCTCCGGCTATTTCCCTTTTTTCTTTGCATCTGAGGTCCTGCCGGACGGGCGTGTGATTATCAACGGTGGCGAATACAATTCGACCGATGGCGATTGCGGCGGTGGCGCCTGGACCAACAAGGGTGCCCTCTATGATCCTGTATCGGACAGCTGGACTTCGGTGTCGCCGCCAACCGGCTGGGCCAAGATTGGAGATGCGCAAAGTGTTGTTTTGCCATCGCTAAAATACATGCTGGCCGATTGCTGCACGGCGGGACAAGCCATCGCCACGATCAAAGGCACAAACGTTAAGTGGAAAACCACCGGCTCCGGCAAGGCGGATATCAATGACGAGGAAGGCTGGACCCAACTGCCCAACGGCAAGATCATAGTGGTCGACGCAAACAAGGGGCTTGGACAGCAATTCTCACTGAGCGAACTTTATGATCCTTCGACCGGAGCTTGGACTGTTGGCCCGAATACGACCGCCAATCTGGTCGATGCCGGCTCCCACGAGCTTGGACCGGGCGTGTTGCGCCCGGATGGTTCGGTGATCTGGTTCGGTGGAGCTCCGAACAACAACATTTACGATTACGCGACCAATACATTCAGCTCCGCACCCGCGTTCCCCTTGAATGGCTATGATGTTGCCGATGGTCCGGCCGTTTCGCTCCCGAGCGGGAACGTGCTGGTTGAAGCGAGTCCCGGCGTGTTTGCCGCGCCGGCGCACTTCTTCGAATGGGACGGCAGTAAGTTCACGCAGGTAAGCGATCCAGACGATGCGCAGAACGATACTTCGTTTCAAGGCCGGTTCCTGCTCCTGCCCAGCGGCGAAGTCCTGTACAGCAACGATGGTCAGTCGCCCACGAAGCCGGTGGTAGCCGTCTACACACCGACGGGAAAACCGAACAAGGCTTGGCTACCGAAGATCACAAGCGTTCCGAATTCACTTTCACGCGGCAGCACCAACAACAAGATCTCGGGCAAGAACTTCAACGGCTTCACGCAAGGTGCGTATTACGGTGACGATGCGCAGGAGTCGACCAACTTCCCGGTTGTCATGATCAAGAACAAAAGTTCGGGCGATATCTGTTTTGGGCGCAGCCATGATTTCTCGACCATGGGGGTGGTGACGGTCGGCAAGACAACGGCCCAGTTCGATGTGCCGTCATCCTGCGAAACTGGCGCCAGTACGCTAACAGTGGTCGTGAACGGCACCGCCTCCAAGGGCGCGGATGTCACTGTGAAGTAGCACCCTAGGGAAGTTCTCCGAAGGGATCATTTCGGGCGGGGGAAACCCCGCCCTTTTTTTCGGTGTGCCGTTGCCCCCTTGCCTGCCACCATCGACGGCGCGAACATCGGCCCGTCATCGGAGGTTGAGAGACATGTCGAGAAAAAACGGAGGAAGTGGGCCACGCACCGTGGCCTTGGTAGGACCGTTCGGTAGCGGCAAGACGACGTTGCTCGAATCCATTCTCATGCTCACGGACGCGGTGCAGCGCAAGGGCTCTGTGGCGCAGGGTAACACCGTCGGCGATTTCACAGCCGAAGCGCGAGCCCGCCAGATGAGCGTGGACGTGAATTGTGCGACCACGAAATATCTCGATGAGACCTTCACCTTCCTGGATTGTCCCGGCTCAATTGAATTCCTGCAGGACACACTGAACGTTTTCCCCGGCATCGATGCCGCGGTGGTGGTCTGCGAGCCGGATGGCGGCAAAGTGCAGATGTTGAAGCCGTTCGTGAAACGATTGAGCGATCTCGGAATTCCCCACTTCCTGTTCGTCAACAAAATTGACAAGGCGAGTGGCAATGTTGGTGATCTGCTGGCGCAATTGCAGGAAGCGAGCGACAAGCCGCTGCTCATGCGCCAGATCCCGATCATGGATAGCGGCACCATTACCGGATTTGTCGATCTCGCGCTGGAGCGTGCTTTTGTGTACCGCGAACACGCGGAGCCGGAAACGATCGAACTGGCCGGTGACGTGCAGGACGAGGAGAAGCAGGCACGCTACCAAATGCTGGAGAAGCTTGCGGATTTCGACGAGCACTTGATGGAAGAGTTGCTGTCGGATGTCGAGCCTCCACGGGACGAGGTGTTCGAAGACTTGTCGAAAGAATTGGCACAAGGGCTTGTAGTGCCGGTGTTGCTTGGCTCATCGGAACACGACAACGGCATCCACCGGTTGCTGAAGGCGTTGCGACACGAGGTGCCCGATGTTGCCGCGGCGGCACAGCGCCTTGGCGTGAAGCCCGCTGGCGATACCGTCGTGCAGGTGCTGAAGACGTTCAACGGCGCGCATGGCAAGCTTTCGCTTGCGCGCGTGCTCGTAGGCACGCTGAAGGACGGCGCGGTGCTGCATGGCCGCGAAGGCAATGACGCTCGGGTGGCCGGGATATTTGCCCTGAAGGGCGATGCGCAAACCAAGCTCGGGGAAGCAAAGGCGGGCGAAACGGTGGCACTCGGTCGCCTTGAGGGCGTCGCCACCGGCGACGCACTGTCCACCTCCAAAGTGGCTCCTCCAACGGTTTCAATCGAACAGCTGGAGCCCGTTTACGAACTTGCGATCGAAACTACCGACCGCAAGGACGAGGTGAAGCTCACCTCCGCCATTCACAAATTGCAGGAAGATGATCCCTCTTTGCATTTCCGGCAGGATGCGGAATTGCAGCAGATGACCTTGGCAGGACAGGGCGAAATTCATCTGAAAGTGGCCGTCGAAAAATTACAGAGCAAGTACGGCCTCAAGGTGAGCACGCACGTGCCGAAGGTGCCGTATAAGGAGACCATCCGGAAACCCGGAAAGCAGCACGGCCGTCATAAACGGCAATCCGGCGGACACGGCCAGTTCGGTGATGTGCATATCGAAATCGCACCGCTGCCTCGTGGCTCAGGTTTTGTCTTTGAGGACAAGATCAAGGGCGGGGTGGTACCGCGCCAGTTCATTCCCTCGGTGGAGAAAGGCATTGTTGAGTACATGAAGGAAGGCCCGCTGGGTTTCCCGGTCGTGGATTTCACCGTGGCCCTGGTCGATGGCTCCTATCACGCTGTCGATTCATCCGATGCCGCTTTCCAGACGGCCGCCCGAATTGCAATGCAGGAAGGTATGCCGAACTGCGCGCCGGTGCTCCTTGAGCCGGTCATGCATGTCCGAGTTCATGTGCCAAATGACGCCACCTCGAAAGTTAACCAGGCGGTGAGCGGCCGGCGCGGTCAGCTGCTGGGCTATGATGCGCGAGGCGGCTGGAAAGGCTGGGACACCGTGGAAGCACAAATGCCGCTTTCGGAGTTGCATGGCCTGATCATCGATCTCCGCTCGCTGACGCAGGGTGTCGGTACGTACGAGATGAAGTTCGATCATCTCGCTGAGTTGACCGGTCGTCTTGCCGATCAGGTGGTGGCACACCGCAAAGCCGCGGCTTAGTGGCGCTGCGATGATCGCGGTGTGTCGGGTGAAACGGAGGGGAAGTTATGACTGATGTTCTGACCGGCGGCGGTGGCGTGTTGCACACGAGACTGCGCGCCTCCTCCCGGCAACTGTTCTGGCTTGGACTGGCGATGACGCTGGTTGGCATTGTGGCGATCGTGTTCCCTATCGTATCGACACTGGCAACGGCGCTGTTCGTCGGCTGGATGTTTCTGCTTGCGGGCATTTTTCTCTTTGTCGGCAGCTTCACCATTCACGGCACGGGGCCGTTCTTTGGCGCATTGCTGATAGCGCTGTTGATGGTCGCCGCGGGCGTGTTCCTGCTATTCCATCCGGTCGCTGGCGCCATTGCACTCACCATAATTGTGGGCGCGATATTTCTGGTTCAAGGTGCGTTTGAGGTGACGTTCGCCTTTGAAATGCGGCCGCACCGCGGCTGGGTCTGGATGCTGCTGTCGGGCCTTGCGAGCGTCGTGCTCGCGCTGGTGATCGCGGTCGGCCTCCCAGGAATTTCGCTGATCGCACTCGGCATCCTGCTCGGCATCAATTTCCTGAGCACCGGGTTGGGCTACATTTTCACGTCGCGCACGTCGTCGCTCTGACAGGAAGTTCGGGGCCGGGGAACACTACCTCAGTCACTCCGGCGGCCTACGACCACGCAAGAAATTGCCAGCTTTACCTTGCGCGCTTTCTCCAATGTGGTTCCCGTCATTGGGAATGCGTGTGACGCCACAAGGTCCAGTCCGGCGTCACGCATGAGCGTCTCGGCGTGCTCGGGTGAGCGCACAAGAAAGATATGATCGGGGGCAGGGCTATTGGCCGGTACGTTCACCCAGATCGACCCGCCCGGCCGTAACCACTGAGTAGCCGCCTTCAAGGCCTGCACCGGCTGCTCAAGATGCTCCAGGATTTCACTCATAATAATCGCGTCGAAATGGCGCGTTTGCCGAGCGGGATCTACCTCAAACAAGTTCTGCAAGGCGAGCGTCACCGGCCGGTTTACTCCGAGAAGATCAAGCGCGTGGCGCGTTTGCGCAATGCTGCTCGGGCTGACGTCCCAGCCCGAAACGGAACCCACGAACCCGCTGCTTGCCGCGAAGAACAACAACAGGCCATGGCCTGGCCCGATTTCCAGAAGATCGGTAGCTGGCCGAAGCGACGGCAGGTACTCCAGGACATAAGCAGCAATCGCATGCGCATGGTTGTTCCAGATGGCATATGATATCAGGAGTCCATTCATATAGCGCTCCATGAACGGAGCATTGGAATAGCATTCACGCAGCGCATCAGAAAAAGAGGAAAGCCGGTAGGCATTGTGACGGCGGAAATGGAACTCTTCGGGCAGCACGATTTTCTCGCAGAGGAAGCGATAATCGTCGCATAGCCGCGTAAGGCCGCCCTCCATATGTGAAGCAAGTCGAAGCGCACACGAAGCCACCTGTTCCGATACGTTCATCACGCCCGCCGAACGCTCCGCGAAGGTTTTATCGAGATAGGTGGCGTGCTCAGGCCACAGGTCCTGCAGGCGCGAGGCGAGCTTATCGAGCGAAGGAAAGTTCGAAAAATCGGCCACGGATCGCGCCCCTCAAGTCTCGAGTGGCGCACGAAAGAATTCGTGCGCGTGATCGGGAGCTTCAATCAATTCGACGATCATATTCAAAGGCGTGATAAGGAACTGAATATTGCGCCCGCCATAAGCGACGGCTGGTCTCGGCTCCGAAGTGGGCGCGCATCCGGCTGCACGCATTCGCCTGGTGGTCGCGGCAAGATCGACAACCCGGTAAGCGACATGATTGAGAATCCCTTTGCCGGTCGCCAGCGCATTGTAGACCGGGCTTTTTCCATCGAGCGGCTCCAGCAATTCAAAAACCACGCCGGCGGGGTCGCGCCCGAACTGCAGAAGAACGCCATTCGTTTCGTCCCGGAATTCCGTGGTCCATGCTCGAATCGACAAGACCTCTGCAAGGGTACTTCGTCCCCTCGCGAGGGATTTCACCACGAGTCCCAGATGATCGAATTGCACGCGAAAAGCCTGCTTTTTGAAGGGGATATCCAAACACGTTGTGCCGCTCCTCCATAAGCCAGAACGCAAAATCTTGAAAGGCCGGCGGATAACGTGCTACGGGGCGCTCGCTGCGGCGAGCTGATCATGCATTCCGAAACTAACTACTCTTCCAAAGTTGAATTTCCCGGAATGGAGGCTCCTGACCGGGAAGGACCCCCGCGTAAGTGCTTTAAAAGACTGGCTGACGCTCTGGAGGATGCTCGGCAGGGGGCAGACAAGATCGAGATTGAGTGGCGTGTCCTGGACTTTCTTTATGGGAGAACGCGTTGGAAATCCGTCACCCGGGCGGACTGGGAACAACAGGTACGGATAGCTACAGCCTTCGATGAAAACCTGAGGCGCTTCGGTTCCGCGCGGCTCCTCAAGGAAATCGCCGATCAAGTTGGCGTCTCGCTCAAGGCCGCTGTCGCTCCGGAGCGGACACTCGCTCCCGCGTTGGTGATCACATATCACGGCAGTTTTTCCGTTACTCTCCGCAGGTTGTTCCGGAATTTGTTCCCCGATGGCGTCGCAATCGCTGCGAACGGCGTGTACGCGGCGGGTGACGGCGCATTTGCGCTGTTTGCTGCGCGGGAGGCGCTCCTCGCGGAAAAGCCGGCTTTCATGGCTCCCGATGGCCGCTATGGACGAGAAGCAGGAACGGTGTCGGTGCTCGGCGCGCAACTTCCGCTAACCGATGGCGCCCCATTCCTTGCACACGCGACGGGCTGCAAGGTGGAGTGGCTTGCACTCTCCTGGACGGGTCGGGGCTTTGCGATCGAGGCGCTTGCCGGTCCGCAGCGGGTGGCGGGAGAAGCATTTCGCGATTACAGAGAACGCTTCTATCACTTCTATGCGGCGCGCCTTGAAGAGGCCTTCACAGGCAATCCAGCCAATTTGCCCCTAACTGCCAATTGGAGGCTCATGTTTGACGCAATGTTGGCCGGGAAAGTCTACCGGTTCCGTCGTCCGACCCGGCAGATCGCGTGATTGAGGCGCTGCTATTGCCCATGTATAGCTCGAATGTGCGCAGGCGCTTTGAGGGTGAACAATGAAAAGCGGAGCCACGCGCCCAGAGCTACTGTCCACCATCCGAGACATACTCGCGGATGTTGTTGATAACGAGTCGCTGCAGCTGACCGAAGCCTCCACCGCGGAACAAGTGCCGGATTGGGATAGCATCAATCAGGTAAAACTCCTGATTGGACTGGAGAACGAGCTGAATTTCCGTTTCTCGTCTCAGGAAGTGGAAGGGCTCAAGAATGTTGGCGCACTCATCGATCTTGTTCAGCGGAAGCTTGCTGTCAGAACGTGAGTTTCGGCTTGACTGCTTCTGTGATTGATCTTCCTTGGCTCCAGGAAGTGCCGGCCGATTTTTCAGCGCGGTGCCGGGCGGTGTGCTCGGGCAGCGAGGCTATCGGCGAGGCGCTTCAGTTTCTTGCCGGGTTCCGGCTAACCTCTCGACACGCGGCGCACCTTGCGCGAGCCCTTCGCCGCTGTCGTACGGGCGGTAAGAGTCTGGCGCCGCTCTCCCCATTTCGACTGGGTTTGCTTGCTGGTGCCACATCCGATCTGCTTTTGGACGACCTACTGGCCGCGGCCGCACGGCACGGAATAGCATTGGAAGTTGTCGCGGCGCCATATGATCAGGTGATGCAGCAGGCGCTCGATCCAGCCTCGCTCATCAATTCAGCAAAACTCGACGCTATACTGATTGCAGTGGATCACCGTTGGTTTAAAATTGACCAGCCAGTGCTCGATCGGGACGCCGCCCAGGCGGTTGCCGGTCAGATGCTGCAATTGCGAGAGCTCATCCAGGCTCTGCACAGCAATAGCGGCGCGCCAGCAATTCTTCAGACCCTCCCGATCCCACCCATGCCGCTGTTCGGCAGTTTCGACCGCCGCGTGCGGGGCAGCGTGCGGTCCATGATTGACGAAGCGAACCGCATCATCGGCGATCTTGCAGAAGATACTGGCAGTTATCTGCTCGATGTCGCTGCAATTGCCGAGCAGGTTGGAACCAGCAGGTGGTTTGATCCGGTGCAGTGGGCGGCGTACAAACTGCCCTTTTCTGCCGATTGCGTGCCCATCTATTCCGATCACGTTGGGCGCCTGGTTGGTGCGATCCGCGGCAAGACGCGCAAGTGCCTTGTGCTTGACCTCGACAATACGATCTGGGGCGGTGTTGTTGGAGACGACGGCGTAACCGGTCTTGTTGTCGGCCAAGGCGATGCGCGCGGCGAAGCTTTTATTGCGGTGCAGCGCTCTGCCATGGAATTTCGCGAGCGCGGGATCGTCCTGGCGGTGTGCTCAAAGAACAACGAAGGGGCTGCGCGCGCGCCGTTCCGCGAGCATCCCGAGATGCTGCTCAAGGAAGAGCACTTCGCGGTCTTCCAGGCAAACTGGATTGACAAGCCCAGCAATCTCGAAGCGATCGCGAAGACGCTGAACATCGGCCTAGACTCGCTCGTTCTGCTTGACGACAATGCAGCGGAACGGGCTGAGGTCCGCGCGGCACTGCCGGAAGTTGCCGTGCCGGAGTTGCCTGATGATCCCAGTTGGTACGCTTGGTATTTGCGAGCAGCCGGATATTTCGAAGCGATCGCGTTTTCGGCAGAAGATCGTTTGCGAGTGGGCTCCTATGCTGCGGATGCCCAGCGATCCGCAGTGATGACCAAGGCCCGGGATCTGGGGGAATATCTCGCCTCTCTCGAAATGAAAATCAGCTTCGCGCCGTTTGATGCGCAGGGGCGGAAACGAATTGCGCAGCTCATCAATAAGACCAACCAGTTCAACGTCACGACGCGCCGTTATGCAGAACGCGAGCTGATGGAAATGGAGGCAAACTCCTCCATTTTCACGCTGCAGGTGCGGCTGGCGGACAAGTTCGGTGATCTCGGCATGATCGGAATTGTGATTTGCCGCCCTCTCGCTGGCGATCCCTCCGCGTGGGAAATCGACACTTGGCTGATGAGCTGTCGCGTTCTAGGGCGCAAAGTGGAGCAGGCGATGTTGGCAAAGACGATCCAAGAAGCGACGGCGAGAGGTATTCGTCGACTCGTTGGCGTTTACATCCCTACCGCGAAAAATGCGATGGTCGCGGATCACTATGGAAAATTGGGCTTTCAGAACGTAACCACCGAGAATGGCGGACAAACGGTATGGGAAATCGAGGTCAGCAGTTACTCACCGCCGCTATTATCCATGAGGTATGAAGATCGGTTCTCGCGCGGCGCCGTTTCCAACAATCATTGAACATTGCGCTAGCCAACGCTAACGAAGTCTTTGGTCGCCCCAGTCGGCTTGAAGAATTCAGGAGAGATATTTGGCCGCCTCAGCCTTCCGCGTCATTGGATCGTGCGACGCTCAGTATTTCCAGTCCCGCGCTGCGCGGACAAGGAAATCGCGGAAGGCGGCAACGCGCTTCGACTGGCGCAGGGCGTCGCAATAGACAAGGTGCACGTCGAATGTCGGGCCTTCCGTCTCCGGCAGGACGCGAAGGAGATGCGGCCTCTCGGCGGTGAGGTAGTCGGGTAGCGCAGCAATGCCGATTCCGGCTTCCACGGCGTGAAGGATGCCGGTGATGTTGTTGATACGGAGAGCGTGGCCGCAGCCATTTGAGGCGCGGCGCGCGGTGTCAAGCAGCCAGTTCACGTCGCGTACTTCCGGCGCCACCGTTTCGCCGTAGCCGATCACGGTGTGCTTCGCCAATTCCTCAGTGGTCTGCGGCGTCCCACGCCGTGCGAAGTAATTGCGATGGCCGCAAAGATGATAGTGAACCGTAAACAGTTTGCGCTGAATAAGGTCGGCCTGCACCGGCGCGCGCATGCGGATAGCGAGATCGGCTTCTCGTTGGGCCAGATCAAGCTCTCTGTCCTCGAACACCAAATGGACCTGGAGTTCGGGATAATCGCCAACGAATTCATTGATCCGCGGCAGGAGCCAGTAAGTACCAAGCCCGTGGCTGGAAGTGACCTTGAGAGAGCCACGCGGCGCCGACTGTGCATTTTTAAGGGCCTCTTCCGCTTGGCCGAGCCGCGTCAGCACATCACTCACAGCGCCGTAAAGCAATTCGCCTTCGTCCGTGAGCGTGAGGCCACGGGCGTGGCGCTGAAATAGCGGCGTATTGATTTCTTCTTCCAGCGCGCTGATCTGGCGGCTGACAGCCGATTGACTCAACGCCAGCATCTGTCCCGCATGCGTGAAACTGCCGGCCGAAGCCACTGCGTGAAAGATGCGAAGCTTGTCCCAATCCATCGTTGCTCCTCGCTAATGGCCTCCTGCCAGAAACCGCTCCACTTCCAGTGCGGCCATGCAGCCCATTCCGGCAGCGGTGACGGCCTGCCGGAATACCTTGTCCTTCACATCGCCCGCCGCAAACACGCCGGCAATGTTCGTGCGCGTGGAATCCGGAGCGGTCTTGATGTAACCGTCGCCATCGAGGTCGATCTGGCCATAAAAGAGCTCCGTCGCCGGGACATGTCCAATGGCCACGAACAGCCCGTCAGTCGCAAACGTCCGTGTTTCACCGGTATCAAAATTGCGGATAACAATCCCCGTAACTGAGCGCGGGTTGTCGTTACCCAGGACCTCGTCCACCACCGAATCATAAATGATTTCAATTTTCGGATTGGCCGCGAGTCGCATCTGATTCGTCTTGTCGGCGCGCAGCACCGCGCGGCGATGGATAAGTGTCACGTGATCTGCAAAATTGGTGAGGAACAGTGCTTCTTCCGCCGCCGTGTTGCCGCCCCCTACGACCGCCACTCGCTTGCCGCGGAAGAAAAAGCCATCGCATGTCGCGCAAGCGGATACGCCGAAGCCCTTAAACCTTTCTTCCGATGGCAAACCGAGCCAGCGCGCCTGCGCACCAGTGGCAACAATCAGCGCCTCGGCGACATACCGATCACCTGAATCGCCGATCAGCGTAAAGGGGCGCCGCGCAAGATCGACTGTTGTGATCGTGTCCTGCACGATTTTCGTGCCGACATGTGCGGCCTGGGCCTGCATCTGCTCCATCAGCCAAGGCCCTTGGATGGCCTCGGCGAAGCCCGGATAATTCTCGACTTCGGTGGTGATGGTGAGCTGGCCGCCCGGCTGCAGGCCGGCGATCATCACCGGCTCCAGCATCGCGCGGGCGGCATAGATTGCCGCCGTAGCGCCCGCAGCCCCGCTTCCAAGGATAACGACTTTCGCGTGTGTGTCGGCCATTGCGCTCCCGAAGGAGCACGCGCCTTGTGGCTTACGGCCCCTGCCCCTGCATATCGGAGGGGGCCGCCCCAAGGTCAAGCAGTGCCTTGATTCGCTCCACCGCCCGGCCGGTTTCGTCCAGGGGCCTATAGGACCATTGCTCGATTTTCCCTTTGAAAGGCCGTGTTATTCCACGTTCGGCACGGGATTGTTGGAATGCTTGCGCCTTGTGGCGGCCACCGGATCGGGGAAAGACGTGGATCGGCTT
>Ga0157372_10006768_pt1 | contig 12188 bp, 7 predicted proteins | sample C55metaG_FD_115307 | JGI IMG/M metagenome (GOLD analysis project Ga0157372, IMG submission 115307) | Corn rhizosphere microbial communities from Kellogg Biological Station, Michigan, USA - C5-5 metaG | ecosystem: Host-associated > Plants > Roots > Rhizosphere > Soil | place: USA: Michigan... | reverse complement strand
GCTCGTGGCGCAGCAGTCCAGGGCCGTCACCGCGGACGACTACACCCGCGCCGAGCGCTTCCTCGCACCGTGGACCGTGCCGCTCGTGTACGGCTCCGGTGTCCGGCCGACGTGGCTCCCCAATGACCGCTTCTGGTATCGCACCACCACACCCGCCGGTGCGCAGTTCGTCGTCGTCGATCCCGCGCGCGGCTCGCGTGCACCGGCGTTCGACGCCGCGCGCATCGCCGCCGGCCTCTCCGCTGCCACCGGCCAGCAGTATCAGGCCAATCAGTTGCCGTTCACCCAGTTCGAGTACACCCCGAACGGCCTGATCCGCGTTCGTGTCGGCCGGCGCACCTTCGACTGCAACCAGGAGACGGGTCGCTGCGGCGCCGCGATGGACGTCCACGAGGAGATGCGCGCGCCCGCCTCGCGCAACGGCGCGCCGCCGGTCGAGCTCTCGCCCGACGGCCGGCGTGCCGCCTTCATCCGCGACTACAACCTGTGGGTGCGCGACGTCGCCACGGGTGACGAGAAGCAGCTCACGAAGGACGGCGTCGAGCGGTTCGGGTACGCAACCGACAATGCCGGCTGGACCCACAGCGATCGGCCCATCCTCGTCTGGTCGCCCGACTCGCGGAAGATCGCGACGTTCCAGCAGGACGAGCGCGGCGTCGGCAACATGTACCTCGTCAGCACCGCCGTCGGTCATCCGGAGCTCCAGGCGTGGCCGTACCCGCTGCCCGGCGACAGCATCATCACCACCATCCAGCGCGTCGTCATCGACGTCGACAACGGCAGCGTCGTGCGGTTCAGGATGCCCGCCGACCAGCACCGCTCCACGCTGTGCGACGACATCTCCTGCCGCGGCGGCGACTGGACCGACGTGCAGTGGTATCCCGACGGCTCGCACGTCGCCTTCGTCTCCACCTCGCGCGACCACAAGAACGAGACGTTCCGCGTCGCCGATGCCACCACCGGCGACGTACGCGACGTCTTCGAGGAGACCGTGCCCACCCAGTACGAGTCGGGCAACGGCAAGGCGAACTGGATCGCGCTCCCGGCAACCAACGAGGTGATCTGGTTCTCCGAGCGTGACAACTGGGGCCAGCTGTTCCTCTATGACCTCACCACCGGCAAGCTGAAGTCGAAGATCACGACGGCCGCGGGCAACGTCGTGCAGCTCCTGAACGTGGACCCGAAGTCGCGCACCCTCTGGTTCACCGGTGTCGGCCTCACGCCCGGTCGCGATCCGTACTTCCGCGGCCTCTATCGCATCGGCATGGACGGCAAGGGCTTCGCGTCGCTCACGCCGGAGAACGCCGACCACGACGTCACGCTCTCCCCGTCGGGCCGCTGGTTCGTCGACACGTACTCGACGCCCACCACGCCGCCGGTCACCCTGCTGCGCGACGCGAGTGGCAAGCTGGTCGCCACGCTCGAGAAGGCCGACGCCTCGAAGCTCTACGCCGCCGGCTGGAAGGCCCCGCAGCCGATCACCGTCAAGGCGCGCGACGGCAGGACGGATCTCTACGGCCTGCTCTACACCCCGACCAACCTCGACTCGACGAAGAAGTACCCGATCATCAACCACATCTACCCCGGTCCGCAGACGGGGAGTGTTGGTGGTCGCGGCTTCAGCGCCGCACGCGGTGACAACCAGGCGCTCGCCGAGCTCGGCTTCGTCGTCGTCGAGATCGACGGCATGGGTACGCCGTGGCGCTCGAAGAGCTTCCACGACGCCTACTACGGCGACATGGGCGACAACACCCTCCCCGATCAGGTGGCGGGGATGAAGGAGCTCGCCCAGCGCTACCGCTGGATCGACCTCGATCGCGCCGGCATCTGGGGTCACTCGGGCGGCGGCTTCGCCACCGCCGACGCGATGTTCAAGTATCCCGATTTCTTCAAGGTCGGCATCGCCGAATCGGGTAACCACGACAACCGCGTGTACGAGGACGACTGGGGCGAGCGCTATCAAGGTCTGCTCGTGAAGAAGCCCGACGGCACCGACAACTACACCGACGAGGCGAACCAGACCTGGGCGAAGAACCTCAAGGGCAAGCTCCTCCTCGCCCACGGCACGATGGATGACAACGTCCCGCCGAACAACACGATGCTCGTCGTGGACGCCCTCATCCGCGCCAACAAGGACTTCGACCTGCTCCTGCTGCCCAACCAGCACCACGGCTACGGCGACATGTCGTACTACATGATGCGCCGCCGCTGGGACTACTTCGTGAAGAACCTCATGGGCGCCGAGCCGCCCAGGGAGTTCGAGATCAAGCCGCCGCAGATGATGTCGCGCGGCGGTCGCTAGCTTTCGCGGAGACGCTGCTTCACGCTCCTCTCCCGATCGCTCGCATGACGCAACTCCATACGCCCTCGCGTGAGCACATCAGCCACGCGAGGGCGTACCTCGTTCTCGCCCTCGGCGTGTTCGCCATCGGCTGGTCCGCGCTGTTCGTACGCTGGTCGGCCGTCCCCGGCTGGACCTCCGCCTTCTGGCGCATGGCCATCGCCCAGCTGGTCTTCGTGCCGTGGGCCCTCGGCTCGCGTAGCCGCCGCGGCGCCGCACCGCCATTCACGCACGACGCCGTCCGCGCGGCCATCATCGCCGGCGTCTTCTTCGCCGCCGACCTCGCGCTGTTCAACACGGCGGTCATGGTCAGCTCTGCCGCCAACGCCACCCTGCTCGGCACCAACGCGCCGATCTTCGTCGCGCTTGGCGCGTGGCTCCTCTATCGCGAGCGCCCGACGCGCCGCTTCTGGATCGGCTTCGCGCTCAGCTTCATCGGCATGGTCGCCATCGTCGGCCACGACCTCGCGAAGCACCCGCGCCTCGGACTCGGCGACGCCTACGCCGTGCTCGGCGGCGCATGTTACGCCGGCTACCTGCTCTACGTCCGCCGCAGCCGCGTCACGATGGATGCGCTCACCTTCAGCGCCATCTCCGGCGTGACGGCGGCGGCGACGCTCCTCGTGATCTGCCTCATCATCGGCACCCCGCTGCATGGCTTTCCCACGACGAGCTGGCTCGCGCTGTTCGGCCTTGCCCTCGTCACTCAGGTCGTCGGCCACCTCTCCGTCGCCTTCTCGCTCGGCAAGCTGCCCGTGTCGGTGACCAGCGTGGCACTGCTCGGCCAGGCGCCGATCACGGCCGTCCTCGCCGTCCCCCTCCTCGGCGAGCCGCTCTCCGCGCTGCAGATCTTCGGCGGGGCATTGGTGCTCGGCGGGATTTACGTCGTGAATCGGAGAAGCTCCGGCGGATAAAGCGCCGATCGCCCGTATGGGTTCGGGCAACCCCGTATTGTGGCTTTCGTAACCCGTCATCCGTGCCCGGTTGGGCCGACAAGGCAACGGCGATCAAACGCTGCGCCGTTCCGCCTCGGCTGGCACACCGGCCGCTCACGACGGATGACGGACAAACGGACAACGGGTTCGCCTGACGCGTATCTGGCGCACCTCGTGGCCCGAGCCGCATTCGCGTGGCCGGACTCCCCGGTCCAGGTATCTCGTAGCCGGTACGACGTACTCGCCGTTGCCGCTCGAGCCCAACCCTCGTCCTTCGGTCATGCCACCGTCCTCGCTGCGCTGTCCGGGCTGTGGCGCTCCGGCGGACTCCGATGCCGCGCGCTGCGACTATTGCGGCGCTGCCCTCGCCACCGTCACCTGCGCCGCGTGCTTCGCGCCGATGTTCGCCGGTTCACGCTTCTGCGCCCACTGCGGTGCGGAGGCGACGCGCGAGCATGTCGAGGAGGACAAGCCGCTGAAGTGTCCGCGTTGCCGCGAGGACCTGCAGGCCCTCAGGCTCGGTCGTACCACGGCTCGCGAGTGCGCACAGTGCGGCGGATTGTGGCTCGACCCTGAATCGCTCCAGGCGCTCGCCAATGCGCGCGAGGAGAGCGCCGGTGTCGTGAGCGCGCTCGCCGCGCGGATGCCACTGAATGCCGTCGCTCCGGACGTGGTCCGCTACATCCCCTGTCCGCGCTGCGACAAGCTGATGAACCGCTCCAACTTCGCGCGCTCCTCCGGCGTCATCCTCGACGTCTGCAAGGCGCATGGAGTCTGGCTCGACCGTGGTGAGCTCCAGCGCGTGCTCGGCTTCGTCGAGAGCGGCGGCCTCACCGTCGCGCGTGCCCGCGAACGCGAGGAGCTCATCGAGGAGCAGCGCCGCCTCACCGCGTTGCGTGACCGTCCGCAGCAGATGGGCAGGGCCAACTACTCGCTCACGCCTGGCGTGGCGATGCGAGTCGACAGCACCAGCACGATCCCGAACTCCCTCTTCGATCGCCTCCTTCGCGACGCACTTGGCGCCGTCTTCAGCTAGCTCACTCATACTTCACCGCACGAGGTCCCGATGACGCTGCGAGATTTCATCCAGGGTGAGCTGGTCGACATCGTCGAGTGGCTCGAGAGCTCCACCGATGCCATGGCGTGGCGATTCGATCGCCCGGACAATGAGCTCAAGAACGGCGCGAAGCTCATCGTGCGGCCTGGCCAGCTCGCGCTGTTCGTCGAGCAGGGTACCGTCGCCGATGTCTTCCAACCCGGCTCGCACGAGCTGGTGACGAAGAACCTCCCGCTGCTCAGCAAGCTGCGTGGCTGGAAGTACGGCTTCGAGAGCCCGTTCAAGGCGGAGATCGTGTTCGTCAGCACGCGCCAGTTCACGGGCCTCAAGTGGGGCACGAAGACGCCGGTCATGACGCGCGACCCCGAGCTCGGCGCCATTCGCCTCCGCGCCTACGGCACCTACGCCGTCCGCGTGCGTGACGCCGAGTCGGTCGTCCGCGAGCTCGTCGGCGCCAACTCGAGCTACACCATCGGACAGATCTCCGATCAAATCCGCGATATGGTCGTCGCGCGCTTCGCCGAGCTGCTCGGTGAGAAGCCGATCCCGGTGCTGCAGCTTGCCGCGAACTACCGCGAACTCGGTGAGCTGGCGACCGAGAAGCTGGCCGCCGAGCTGGCCCGCTTCGGTGTCGAGCTGACGCAGCTCGTCGTCGAGAGCATCGCGCTGCCCGATGAAGTCGCCGCGACGCTCGACCAGAAGACGCGCCTTGGTCTCCTCGGAAGCGACATCAGCTCCTACGCGCAGCTCCAGGCTGCCGATGCCATCCGCGACTCGGCGCGCAACACTGGCACCGGCGGAGCAGGGGCAGCGATCGGCGTCGGGCTTGGCATGGCGCAGCAGCTCGCCGGCGCGGCCGGGCAGGCGATGCATGCGTCGAACCCGGCGAGCGACGCGACGAATGCTTCCGCGTCAGTCGCCGCGCCGCAAACGCCGCCGCCCATCGTGCCGCCACCGTTGCCGAACGCGCTCGCCATCTGGCTTGGCGTGGGTGCCACTCCCACCGGCCCGCTCGATCTCGCCGCGCTCAAGCAGCACTTCCGCGACGGGACGCTCACGCACGACACGCTCGCCTGGCGCGCCGGCATGACGGACTGGAAGCCTGCGTCGCAGCTGCCGGAATTGACCAACGTGCTGTCGGGTGCGTGACGTTTGCGTACTGCGAGTCGGCCGGCCGTTGCATCAATCACCAGCCGGCCGACGTCGCGCATCGCCGCCACGCATCCGCCGCACCGCGTCCTCTACCCACTCGGGCAGGAGCAGCGAGTCGGCGATCGCGCCGATCTCCTCCGCTTCGCGCCACGCGGCCTCGAGCTCGGCCAGCTCGCCCTCGAGCGCGCGACGCTCCTGCTCCTCGTGGAGCGCCATCTCCAGCGCGAGGCTCAACGTGGTCGGCAGCGCCAGCAGGCCGGTCTCCACGTCATCACTTCCGGTCTCGCCGGCTCGCGACCGCGTGAGGCGCTCACCCATGCGCGCTGCCTCCGACAGGTAGCGCTCCGCTTCACCGGCGCTGTCCAATCGTGCGACCGCTGACTTCACCTCGTCCGGCGTGCCGCCGAATCGCGTGATCGCGGGGAAAATGCGAGTCGCCACGCGACGAGCTTCCATGCCTTCCAGCTGGATGCTTCCGCCCGTGTGCTCCAGCCTCAGGGCAAGAGAGCTGTCACTTCCCACGACTATCGAGCTCGATCGCAGGTGCCGCCGCTGAATGTGCATGACCGGCCAGTGCGGCTTCTGAACCCTTGCCACCGTCTGCCACGGCAAGCCGTACTCGGCAAGCTGCCACACCCACCTCCCCAGACCCACGACACCAATCGCCCCGACCCCCACCGCCGCCCCGCCGATCAGCGCCGCGCCACCACCCACTGCGATCACAGCCGCTGAGGCGAGTCCTTTGACGCGACGACGGGCGAACTGAGAACCATACCGCCACGCCGCGATCTCCGGCCGCTGCGGCTCACCCACGCGCACCAGCTCCAGCCCTTCGCTGAGCTTCGCCAGGCCGATGTTGTCCGTGGAGACCCGCAGCCGCGTCCCGCGAAACAACCGCTCCGCCTCCTCGATAGCTTCCCAGCGCTCCTCGAGCGGCGTCAGGTTCCACCGCGTGCAGTGCCGGCACACCACCCACAACCGTCCCTTTGCCGCATCGAACGCGATTCGCCGCCCGACGGGAAAGTGCTCGAGCACTTCGTTCGCGCCGAGTGCATGAGTGCAGAAGAGACAGGTGGAATACACAGGAACCGGGAGGCCGGATATCAGGAGGTCGGGATGTCGGGAAGCTGCCGACCGTGAGTATGATCATCTTCAGGCATTCGCGCATCGGTCCCGACCTCCTGACTCGCCGACCTCCCGCCCTCCCGTCCCTTGCCGCTCGTCTTCCCCTTCGACCCGAACATCGAGCGCGCCTCCACCATCCCGGCGCGCCTCTACAACGATCCCGTCTATCTCGAGCTCGAGCGCGAGCGCATCTTCGCGCACACCTGGCAGCTCGTCGGACGCACGGAGCAGGTGAGCGAGCACGGGCAGTTCTTCACCGCCGAGGTGCAGAATGACTCCATCGTCGTCCTCCGCGATCACGATACGTTGCGCGGCTTCTACAACGTGTGTCTGCACCGCGCCGGCCCCGTCGCATCCGGCTGCGGCAGGCGCAACACGCTCCAGTGCCGCTATCACGGCTGGACCTACGCGCTCGACGGTACGCTGAAGCACGCGCCGGAGATGGAGGGCGTGCAGCACTTCCGTCCCGACGAGATGCACCTGGTCCCCATCGCCGTCGCCACCTGGGGACCGCTCGTCTTCGTCAACCTCGACGGCAAGGCGCCACCGTTGCTCGAGGCGCTCGAAGACGTTCCGCGTCGCGTCGCGCCCTTCCACTGCGAGCAGATGCGCTACGTCACGCGGAAGTCGTGGGAGATCGCCTGCAACTGGAAGGTCTACGTCGACAACTACCTCGAGGGGTATCACCTGCCCGTCGTGCACCCGGGGCTCCACAAGGAGCTCGACTACGACGCCTATCGCGTCGAGCCGCACCGCTATTTCAGCATCCAGCACGCGCCGCTGCGCCCGGTGCATGGCGGCAACCCGGATCGCCGGTACGATCCATCGAAGACTGACGTCGCCGAAGCCGTCTACGTGTGGCTCTTTCCGAACACGATGCTCAACGTCTACATGGGCCAGATGCAGACGAACGTCGTCGTCCCCGTTGGCCACGACCGGTGCCGCGTCGAGTTCGAGTGGTACGCGATCAACCCGCCTGACGATGCGACACGCGACGCCGAGTGGACGAAGCTCCTCGCCTTCAGTGACGAGATCCAGGACGAGGACATCGAGGTCTGCGAAGCGGTGCAGCGCAACCTGCGCTCACGCGTCTACGACCGCGGCCGCTACTCCGCCAAGCGCGAGAACGGCGTGCATCACTTCCACTCGCTGCTGCACGAGTTCCTCACGTAGCAGCCCCGTCATCCTGCAGGGGCGCAGCGCGCCTCGTCTTCCCCCGCAGGGCGACAGCGCTGTCGGGGTCTGCTTTCACTCGCGCGTGGCCGGACTCCGTTCACCGGGGCGATTTGCGTTACGGCAAACGCGGATGAACGCCGATGCCTGCGGATCGCTCCTGCGAAGGAGCGCTCCGTGCGCCGGGCCATCCCGAGGCCGTTCCCAAAAGCATGACGTTGGGGCTGTAAGGGCCGGCCTCGGTGCGCCGAGCTTTCCCCAGGAAAGATCTGCGCTGATCGGCGTGCATCGGCGAAGATCTGCGCTCACATGGACACGGAGCCCTCCCGACTGAGCGGCCCGTCTCGGGCGCGAGGAGCGCAGGTCCCCGACACTCGCTCCGCTCGTGCGGGATGCCGGACGCAAAAAGGTCGGGAGCCAGCCTCGCTGACCCCCGACCTTCTCGTCTTTCCCGAATCGCCGACTACCCGACTCGCCGATCAGCTATCACTTACGGCCTCGGATGCGCCGTCCGCGTGGGTGCCGGCGACGGTGCCGGTGCCGATGACGGCGCAGAGCTCGATCCCGTCGACCCCGCCGAGCTCGAACCACGCGAGCCGGCCGAACGCGTGTCGGACGGCGTTGGCTCGTTGCGCGGGTGGGCCGTGCGGCCCGTGCTCCTGCCCACACCCGGCTGATAGCCCTGGCCCTTCACCAGCCGGCCACCATCGCTGCCCGGCACGTTCCCCGAACCCGGGACCACGATCACCGGTGCGCTGCCGAAGTACGGATAGCCGTAGTACCCACCGTAGTTGTTGCCGTAGCCGTAGCCGTAGCCGTACGGGTAGCCGTAGCCATAGCCGTTGTAGCCGTAAGGCGTGTAGCCCCAGCCGAATGGATCGTACGACGGCACCAGATACACCGGAATCCGGCGGCCCGTCACCACGTCATCATCCCGGTTGTACTGGGTGCCCGGCTCGGGATGCGCCACGGCGAACTGCTGCGGGTTCGAGACCGCCACGAGCGCGTCGGTCACCCTTGCGGGCACGCCGGCGTCGGCCAGCTGCACGAGCGTCTGTGCGTCGAGCGAGAAGCGCTGGCCACGCTCCAGCAGCCACGCCTCCACCACCGCCGGCGTCGCCGACTTCGAGGCCTCGATCACCGCCGCCGTGCCGATGTTCGCGCCCGCCGCGATCCGCGCACCCTGCACGGAACCGCTGCGTCCCTCGAGCGCCGACCGGATGTCCGACGGCAGGTTTTCCGGCAGCCCGGCATCGCGATAGCGCGCGACACGCACGTTCTCACCCTCGCCCGCGACGATTCCCTGCACGTCCAGCCACTCACCCGCCGGCGACATTGCTAGGATGCCCGATGTGGTGCGAGCCGTGCCCGCGCAGTTCGCCACGGCCTTGAGGTACACGCGGCGCGCATCCGTGGACCAGGCGGCCCGCTGCGTGCCCGTGCAATCCTTCAGCTCGATCGGCTGCTCCGTGCCGCTGGCATCGATCAGCTTCGTCGACAGCACCTTGCCGCCCTGAACCGTCGCCACGTTCACGGCGTCCGCGTTCGAGGTCGGCGTGATGCACACCAGCGGCGCCGCGTTCGGGACCAGCGCATCAGGCGCCGCCGCCGTCCAGCAGCCCAACCATCCCTGCCAGCGCGAGCCGCTCGCCTGTGCCGCGCTCGTGGTCGCCGTGAGGGACATCAACGCCGCCGCTACTGCCGCAGCGCGAGTCGCCCGGACGAACCCGTTCGTCGTGACTCTCATTTGTCGCTCCTCCCTAGAGCCTGAACGTAAGGCCAAGCGCAACTGACACGCCCGACAGATCGATCTTCAATCCTTCGAAAGCAGTGTTGTCTTCCATCGACGCGCGGGACCACAGATAGCGCGCGTCGCCCGTGAGCGCGATGCGCGGCGTCACCGTGACGTTCACGCCACCCATCCCCTGCAACGCCGGGCCCCACCCGGAGCTCTCGTACGTCTGGCCGACCACCTCGTTCGTGCTCTTGACGACGAAGTCGCCCGTCTGCCGGAGCTTGTACCACGTGGCCCCACCGCCGATCCCGACCCACGGTACCACCGCGGCCGGGATGTACGCCAGGCTGCCCACCGACCGGCCGCGCGGCGTCAGGTACGCCTTCAGGTTCACCGTGAGCGGCACACGCCGCAGCGAAGTGCTCTGCTCGATCTCCTGGTTGTTGTTGTCGACCAGGTCCTTGTAGTGCGACTTCGGATTCGCGCTGGACCACCCGCCGTCGAACGTGAGGTCGAGTTGCGGCGTCACCCGGAAGGCGGCTTCGGCACCGATCGTGGGTCCGGCGAAATCGCCCTTCCCCAGCGTCAGGTCCCGCCCGGCTTCCTCATAGAAGTCGCTGCTCGCGCTGGCGATGAACCAGCCCGCCCGAATCGTCAGCCCGCCACTCGGCGCCCCGAACAGGTAGCCGTTTCCTGCCCCCTGGGCTCCGAGCGGAGCGGCCGCGGCGATGGTGACCATCGCTCCCACCAGCCAGCTCCGTCGCGCCCTTCCCGCGATGCACGTTCGCATCAGACCTCCTCCACAGTTAGGGAGATACCCCGCGGAATCGATGCCGTTCCGGCGTCGCGACCACCGGCGTCAGGAATGGTATACAATTCTGTACATCATTGCTACGCAGGGCAAGGGCCAGCCGTTGCGGGAGGAGCCATCCACCCGGCTCACCCCGCTCAACGGCAGTGGGCGGGACCCCACTCGCTCGTCACACCTCGTGCTCCAGCTCGCGCTCGTAGAGCGCCAGGATATCCGCCCGCCCCACCAGCCCGGCATACTCCCCGTCCTCCGCGACCGGCAGCGCGTCCAGCGCACTCGCGTTCAACGCCCGCAGTGCGTCGGCCAGCGACGCATCCGGCGAGAGCGGCACCACCGGCTCCGCCAAGTCCTCCGCCACGAGCACCATCCCCGCCTCGTACTGCTGGAGCGCCGTCCGCAATGCACGCCGGCTCACCAGCCCGACCAGCGTCCCATCGTCCTCCACCACGGCCACGGCGTCCTGTGGCGTCTGGCTCGCCGCCAGGGCCAGCGCCGCCACCGTCGCGCCGGGCCGCACCTGCGCGCCATTCCGGTCCAGGGCGTCCATCACGTGCAGTCGATGCATCAGCGCTTCATCGATCCCGTGCGACACCTGCTCCCCCCGCTCGATCAGCCAGCCGTCGTACAATCCGTACGGCGAGCACCGCTTCGCGACCAGGAGCGAGATCACCGCCACGATCATCAGCGGCACCACATAGCTCGAATCGTTCGTCAGCTCGTACACCATGAAGATTGCCGTGAGCGGCGCGCGCGTCGCGCCGGCCACCACGCCGCCCATCCCCACCAGCGCCCACGCTTCCGCATGGATGAAGTGACCGGGAATGATCCCCGCGAGCAACCGGCCCAGCCCGCCTCCCAGTGCCGCGCCGATGAACAGCGACGGCGTGAACACGCCCCCCGACCCTCCCGTGCCGAGGGTCAGCGCCGTGGCCAGCACCTTGGCCAGCGAGAGCGCGACGAGCGCGTACCACACCATCCCACCGAACACCTGCGTCGGGATCGACAGGTGCCCGGTCCCCGACAGCAGGCCGCCCGACGCCGCCGTGATCGCCCCCACCAGCACGCCACCCGCCACCGGCCGGAGCCACGCCGGCCCGCGCTGCTCCGATGTCCAGTACGGCATCTTCACCGTCAGCCACGCATACAGCGCCGACACCAGCCCGCACGCCACGCCGAGCAGTGGATAGAGCAGCGCGTTCGCGATGGGATGGACATCCACCATCTCCGGCATGTGGAACGCAGGGTGGCTGCCGAGCACGCTGTGCGCCGTCAGTGCCCCCACCACGCTCGCGATCACCACGGGGCTGAACGCCGCCACGGAGAACGAGCCGAGCACTTCCTCCAGCGCGAAGAAGGCGCCGGCGAACGGTGCGTTGAAGGCGCCGGCAATTCCCGCCGCCGCACCACACCCGACGAGGATCTTCACGTGTCTCGGCTGCAGCGTCAGCATGCGGCCGAACGCCGAACCGACCGCGGCGCCAAGCACCGCGACCGGCCCCTCGCTGCCCGCGGAGGCGCCGCAGCCGAGTGTGATCGCCGACGCCAGCGTGCGCACCGCGACAGGCCGCGTGCGCACCACGCCGTGCCGCTTGGCGACATCGAGCTGCACGTCGGCCACGTTCTGGCCCTCCGGCGTGTGCGTGCGACGAACGACGTACCACGCCGCCCAGAGGCCGAGCCCCATCAGTGCCGGGAAGTAGAGCGCCGCGCCGAACGGGCCGACGATGCGCAGCGGCCACTCGACGAACGCCACGTAGGCGAGGTCGATCAATCCGTAGAACCCCACCACGCCCAGGCCGCCGACGATGCCGATCAATGCACCGGCCACCAGCAGCAGCACGCCTTCGTCCCACTCGAGC
>Ga0157372_10006766_pt1 | contig 12188 bp, 7 predicted proteins | sample C55metaG_FD_115307 | JGI IMG/M metagenome (GOLD analysis project Ga0157372, IMG submission 115307) | Corn rhizosphere microbial communities from Kellogg Biological Station, Michigan, USA - C5-5 metaG | ecosystem: Host-associated > Plants > Roots > Rhizosphere > Soil | place: USA: Michigan... | reverse complement strand
GGTGCCGATGAGGTCGATCAAGCCCTGCTCACCCAACAGTTCGAGCGTTGCATCGTACGTGGCTTGCGCGACGCCCTTGTTGTTGGTCAGCTCCGTGACGAAATCGAGGACGACCGCCTGGGCTGCGGGCAGCGACGCTGGCCGGCGTCCCTCACGTACTGCCTCGATGATTTCCTCGCCGATGCCGGCCTGGCGCGCCAGCGGCACGTGCACGGCCCACTCGAATTGCTGCGACCACGATCGCGACACCAGCAGCGTCGCGAACTCGGTGATTCGGGGCGCGAGCGCACTGTCGAAGCGAAGGTAATCGCCGACCTTCTGCAGGCGTGACATCAGCTCGGGACTGCGCAGGAGCGGAATGAAAGGCCCGACCACGGCCTTGCGTGGACCTGCGATCAGCTCATTCGCGGCCGCTCGCTGGGCTTCGGTCATGTCCTCGAGCGAGGGCAGCGGCAGGCGGTCTGGCATCGTCGACACGGGAACGTTCCTCCTCTGTCAGCAACAGGGCAACGGCACTGCCGAGCAAAAGCGCTACAGCAACTGCGCTCGGCAACGTAAAAGGGTCTCTTTCGGAAAGGCGCAGCCTGACGACGACGGGCCCGGCCAACTGTCCGACGGCAAATGCCGCCGTCAACGCAGCGATGAGCTTCGTCGGCTCGCCTCCGGCGATCCTCCTGGCCTCCTGCACCCCCGCCATCGTCATGACCATGAAAGTGCCGCCAACGCAGACTGCCGAGATGGCAAGGCTGCGAAGGCTCGCATGCACCAACGGTGCGGCGACTCCGGCCGCCATGACAAGAAGACTTACCGCTGCGGTTCTGCGCGGCGGCGAGGAGCGAAAGATCGTGGTCACCAAAACCGTGGAGACCGCTGCTGCAACGCCGAACAACGGCCAAGCCCAGCCGAATACGAGCGGATCGTTGAACAGACTGCGCGCCGCGGCGGGGATGAAGGTCGCGGGGAGGATGTATCCGAACCCGAACGCTCCATAGCAGACGACGAGCAGCCACGCAGAGCGATCGAGCGGCTGTGCGGCACGAGAATCCCGGACGTCGTAAGTCGGAGCCGCTGCAGACAGGCGGCGCCAGGCGGCGACGACGACGGCCAACGCGCCCGCCCCCAGCGCAGCCCACGCGTGCTCGGGCTTGCCGCCAGACGTCGAGGCGAACAGTGCAACGCACCCGGCGACACAGATGCCGACACCCACGCCCGCGAACACCCATCCAGCCAGCTCGGCTCGGCGAGAAGCGGCGAGATGCGCGAGTGCCCACGCCGACGCCCCGACGAGGACGAACGCGCTCGCGATGCCGGCGACCAAGCGAAGAAACAGCCACACGGGCAGCGAACTGGTAAACGCCATCGCGAGCGTGGAGAGGGCGACGGCAAGCAAACCCCATTTCGCGGAGACGCCAGCGCGGGGTGGCAGGACGAAGCTCGCCAATGCGCCGAGCAGGTATCCGACGTAGTTCGCCGTCGCCAGCCAGGCTCCTTGGCCGAGCGTGACGCCGAGCGCTTCCTGCATCAGCGGGAGGATGGGCGTGAACGCGAAGCGGCCGATCCCCATGGCCGCAGCGAGGCTTGCCAGGCCGAGGCCGGCGGCGGCTCTTACGCTGACGCTCGATTGATCGGCCATGTAGCCATGGTAGAAATGGGCGCCCTTCTTGAATAGCGAATTCTTGAGAACGCGCTATTCTCCGATTCTGAATGGATCTCGGTGACCTCGCGATCTTCAAAGCCGTCGCGGAGGAAGGCGGCGTTGTGCGCGCGGCGCGCAAGCTCCATCGCGTGCCCTCGAGCGTGACCAGCCGGATCCAGCAGCTGGAGAGCTCCGTTGGCGCGCAGCTCTTCCATCGCAGCAAGCAGCGCCTGCACCTATCGCCGAGCGGCGAAGTGCTCCTCGCCTACGCAGGCAAGCTGCTCGGCCTCGCCGATGAGGCCAGGAACGCAGTCGCCGACGGGCCCCCTCGCGGAACCCTGAAGCTCGGGGCGCTCGAGAGCACCACGGCCAGCCGCCTGCCCGCGATCTTCTGTGCGTTTCACCAGAGCTTTCCGGATGTGCGGATCGAGCTGACCACGGGGACCAACGATGCGCTTGTGGCCGGGGTAGCCGAGCGGCGACTCGACGCTGCTTTCGTTGCCGTGGCTCCGAACCGGCCCGGGCTTTCACACGCGTCTGTGTTCAGGGAAAGGCTGGTGCTGATCACGTCCCTCGCGCACCCGATCGTCAAGTCGCCGATGCACATCGCCAACGATTCGGTCATTTCCTTCCCTCGCGGATGCGCGTACCGACGCGTTCTGGAGCGCTGGCTCGGCGACAAGGACTTGGCTTCCATGAGAGTGCTCGAGCTCAGCTCATACCACGCGATCGTCGCCTGCGTCGCTTCCGGCACCGGAATCGCTGTCGTGCCGGAGTCGGTGCTGGCCACAGTGCAGTCAGCCTTGGTCGCCGTTCACTCGCTTCCGAAGGTACTGAGCGACGTGTCGACACCCATCATCTGGCGTGCCGGCGAACAGTCGCCGTCGGTCGTCGCACTTCGCGAGTTGACGCGAAAGATGTCATCGCTCTCGGAGCGAGCGCCTCGATTGCGTGCCGGGCGCGCGTAGAGTTTTCGCGTCGATCCAGAGACCGACAGCGTTCCCAGGGCGCCGCGGAATTCGCCGCCGGCGGTATCTGCAGACAACTGCAGGAGCCCGCGAGCGCCCAGGCAGACTACCCTTGCCGCGTCGGGTCAGCAGATCTCGTGCGATGCCTTGAATTTCCTGCCGCGCCGTGCAAAACACGTCGTGGCGCGCCGGAAAGCGGCCGTTTGAGAACGAGCGCTCGTGGCCGAAAGCGGCCTCCGCTGACGTCTGCTCTGACGGACTGACGGCGCGCTGGTGTCACGCGTGGCGCACAAGCGTACCGAGATCAGTCGACGGCGAGGTGGATGCGGCGCGCCAGCGCGCCCCATCTCTGCGAGTCGGCCGACAACGTCGCCGCAGCCTCTTGCGGCGAGCTGCCGACGACGATCTGGTCGCCGGCTCTGAGCTTCTCGGTCACGTCCGGCGCTCGCAACGCGTCGACGAACGCCTGGCGGAAACGGCTGGTGATCGCCTCGGACACGCCGCGCGGCGCGAACAGCACCAGCGTGAAATCGGCTTGGTAGCCCTTGACTCCGGCTTCGGCGAGCGTCGGCACCTCCGGCAGAGTCGGTGACCGGCTGCTGCCGGAGACGCCCAGCGCGACGAGCTTGCCGGACCGCACGTGCGGCAACACCGTCGGACCCGCGAGCAGCCCGCACGACACCTGGTTGCCGAGGACGTCCTGCATCGCTGGCGCCGGACCTTTGTAGGGAACGTGGTTCATCTGGAAGCCTGCCATCGACTGCAGCAACTCCATCGACAGATGCCCAGGCACGCCGACGCCGCCCGAGGCATAGCTCAGCGGCGACGCCTTCGCCTTGGCGACCAACTCGGCAACCGACTTCACGCCGAGCGCCGGATTGCAGACGAGCGTCTGGTTGAAGCGCGTCGCGACCGTCACCGGCGTCAGGTCATCGACCTTGAACGGCATTTGCTTGTAGACGTGCGGATTGACCGTGACGAGCGAATCCGGGCCGAACAGCCACGTGTAGCCGTCGGGTGCGGCGCGTGCCACTTCCGCGCTGCCGACATTGCCGCCTGCGCCGGGCTTGTTCTCGACGACGATCGGCTGCTTCAGCGCCGGCTGCATCTTGTCGGCAGCGAGACGAGCGGCGATGTCGCTCGGCCCCCCGGGCGGAAACGGCAGGACGATCCGGATCGGGCGCTCGGGCCACGCGGCGGCGCTCTGCGCCGCGGCGGGCTGGATCGCGGTGCCCAGCCAAAGCACGCCGAGCACCGACGCGAGGACTCGGGCGGGACGTCGTTGCATGCACATTCGCTACCCGAGTGTCGGGCTCGCAGCGAATCTAGCGTTGACGGCAGCGTCGAGCGAGGGGAATAACCCGCTTTGGCAACAGCGGCGCACTCGGCCGCCTGCCGTCGACCTAGGTCTGCTGACGGTGTCTCAAGCTACCAGGGTGGCTGAAACAGGAACAGCTTCGTCACGTTGTCTGCCAGGGTCCGATTGGCCGGCGCTTGAGCGGCCACCCAAGCCTGACGCTGGGCCTCCGCAATGGCAAACGTCAATTCGTCGGTCATCTGCATGTCGATCTTCGCGTGATCGAGATCTGCATCGAAGACGATGGCCTTGGGTCCTCCGGAGGCGTTCGTCCATTGCTCCCATTTCGTGCGTGGCGCCGGCAACGCATGCTGCGAATCGCCTGAGTTCGGATTGCCGGTGCGGGCGAAGTTGGACAAGTACGCCATCATCGCGCCCTTCAGTTCGTCTCTTCCCTGCTGGTTCGCAGGGACGAACGGAAGATTGAAGAGCCCCTGATCGGCCCCGATTCCGAAGAACGCGATCTCGGAGGCGTGGCCGGCCGCGTAGATGCGGTCGAACGGATACGGCCCCGATCCGACACCGCCCCACTTGAAGAAGTACGCATAGACCTTGTCCTGGACCAGCGAAAACTCGTGCGCCAGCGAGTCCACGTTCTTCGCCTTCCATTGCAGCGTGCCGAAGTATCCCGCCTTGTCGTACAGATCCTGGTCGAACGGTGTCTTCAGGATGTCTTCGTACTTCGGCGTGTTGTTGTTCCGGACCGACGTGAACAGATCGAACCAATTGTGCGCCGGCAGCGTGGAGGGTGCCCCGTAGAGCGCCACGATGGATCCGAACAGGACCTCGAACGGCTTCAGCTCGTATTCGTTGCTGCCGAGGATGATCGGCATCTTGTTGTAGTTGCGGGATTGGATGGCCGGAATCCAGCCTCCCGAGGGCATCACGTAGCCATCCTCGATGATCGGAAACGTCGGTACGGATCCGTACTTGAGAATGGCGAGGAACAGATCGCCCGCCTTGGCGTGCCGGAGGTACGAAGCGAGCGTCCCGGCACTTTCCATCGCGACGCGCTTCTGCGCATAGACCGCCCTCGTGGCCGACGAGACCGGCGTGCCGATGCCGTCCGCGAACATCAGGAGCTTCTCGATGTAGTCGTTGGCCGAAGCTCTCCCAGAGTCAGCGGTCACCGGGGCCATCCCGCCGCTCTCGTACATGGCCCCGCTGAAGAGCCCTTTCGCTACCGGCGAGATCACCAGATTCATCGTGTTGTGCGCGCCTGCGGATTCGCCGGTCACGGTCACCTTGTTCGTGTCTCCGCCGAAGGCCGCGATGTTTTTCTGAATCCACTTCAGCGCCTGGGCGGTGTCCAAGGTGCCGAAGTTGCCCGAATCGGAGAGCGGGTCTGTTCCCGACTGCAGCGCCGGATGGAAGAACCACCCGATCGGTCCGAGGCGGTATTGCACGACGACGACCACCACGTCGGATCGGACGGCGAGCTCGGCGGCACCGTATTCCCGCGCCGATCCGAAGTTGTTCGATCCGCCATGAATCCAGACGTAGACCGGCAGCTTCTTCGAGTTGTTGGGTCGGTAGACGGTGACGTACAGGCAATCCTCGCCGCTGTCGGGGTCGATGATCCCGGTTCGGAGCCAATCGTCGGTCGTCTGAAGCTGAGTGCACTTCAAGGCCGGCTTCGTCGCGTCGCGGACTCCTTGCCACGGTGCCGGGTCCTGAGGCGCCTTCCAGCGAAGGTAGACCTGGTTGACGAAATCATCGACGGGCGGTTTGGCGTAGGGAACGCCCTGCCAGATCATGGTCGTCCCGTCGCTGCTGAGCGATCCTTCGAGGACCCCGTTGACGGTGCCGACCCTCACATCGTTGTTCCAGGCTCGAGCGAGCGATGGAATGAGCAGCAAAGACGCAATCGATAGAAACGCAGCCACGCGGGCGCGGACTGGACGGTGGTGCCCCGAGTTCATGGTGGTCTGTCTCCTTCGCTTCGAATCGGAGAAGTCGGCGTCGTCTCACGACGACGTCTGAGAGGCCGGCTCCCAGGGCAGAGCTTCAGCGACCCGTCGGTGGGCGGCAATGTGCGGCCGACACATAAGTCGGCACGTTCTTGTATGTCACCCGAACCGGGCCGGCGTGCTGAGACTCCAGAGACGCAGCGCGATGTGGAGCTCGAGCGCGCGCGACGCGTGCCCCCAATGGCCGAGCAGGTCCTCGATCGTCGCCAGGCGCTGCCGCACCGTGTTGACGTGGATGCCCATCCGCTGCGCGGTCGTGCGCGCATTCTGGTTGCAGTCGAACCACGCCAGCAGCGTCGCGGCGAGGTCGGAGCCGCGCTTCTGGTCGTGCGTCAGAAGCGGGCCGATCGTCGCGTCGAGAAAGCTCGCGAGGCTCGCGCGATCGTGCGTCTCGAACAGCGTCGAGTAGATCGCGAGCTCGTGCTGGCCGACGATCCTGCCCTCGACACCGATCCGGCCGAGGACCGCGAGCGCGCGCCGCAGCGCGGCGTAGAGCGCCGGCAACTCGGCAGGTTGCGCGACCGGACGCGAGATCACGCCGCGGTGCACCGCCTTCAGTTCCTTGCCGACCCATGCCGAGACCGCCTGGCGGACCTCGTGCGCCGCGCTCGCGCCACAGAGGACGACGAGCGTGCCGTCGATGTCGTCGGCGACCGCGCTCGCCGGTAGCGCGACGCTCGAGAAGCGGCGGGCGGCGTAGTCGGCACGCGGCCGATCCATCTCGACGAGGACGAGGGCCAGCGGCCGCGAGAGGTCGATGCCGTGCTGCCCGGCGCGGTCGGCGAGGACCGCGAGATCGTCCTGGCGCGTCGACACGAGCGAGCGCAGCAACTCCGACGCACTGCGGTTGCGCGACGCCTCGGCGCGGTGCTGCGAAAGCAGGACGACGCCGATCACGCTGCAGCTGCGCTCGAACGTCCGCAGCGCGACCTCGTCGAGCTCGCCCCGGTGGAAGAGGAGCGCGGTGCCCAGCGCATCGTCGCCGCCGATCACCGCGAGCGCGCGGCACGTCTCGCCGCCGGCCTCGTACGCGACGACCGAGCGGCCGTTCGCGCGGCTCGCGCGCGCGGCGCGCGCGAGGTCCGCGGCACGCTCGCCGTTGGCCGCGAACGACGCCTGCGTGGTGCCCTGGTAATCCGCGGCGGCGCCGCCGGCGACGACGGCGCCGGTTTCGTCGAGGACGGCGACGCTGCCGCCGACCAGCTGCGCGACCGCCCCGCACAGCATCGCGAGCGACCCGCCGCGCGCGAGCAGCGACGTGATCTGCTCGTGCGCGTCGGTCGCCGCCTGCACGCTCGCGAGATGGCCTTCGAGCTCGGCGCGCGCATGATCGGCCTTGGCGAGCGCGGCGCTGAGATGCTCGAAGTCGCGCGCGTTCTTCAGCGCGACCGCGGCGTGCGTCGCCAACGTGCAGAGGATCGACGTGCTCTGCGCGGTGTGCATGCGGTGGTAGCGGTCGGCGACGAAGAGCAGCCCGACGACCTCGTCTTCCCAGATCAGCGGCACGCCGACGAGGGCAGCGATGCCCTCCTCGCGGAACGTGTCGTCGAGGTTGGCCTCGTGCGCGAAGCGCTTGTCATGCAGATAGTCGGGCGTCGTGAACGGCAGCCGGGTCGACATCACGAGCCCGGCGGCGCCGCGGTCGCGGCGAGCGACCATCGCTGCCGGGCCTTGCGAGAGCGCGCCGTCGACGACGACGACATGAAACTCGCCGAGCCCCGCATCGTAGGTCGAGAGCCACGCGACGTCGGACCCGAGGAGGTTGCGCGCGCGCGAGACGATCGCGGCGAGCAGCTCGCGCTGGTCGAGCCGGCTCGACAGGTCCTGAGCCGAAGCGATGACCGCGAGCAGGCCGCGCTCGCGTTGCTCCTGCAGCTCGAGGCGGTTGCGCACGGCCATCGCCATGCGCACGGTCTCGACGAGCGCCGATTTGCCCGGATAGCTCGCCGGCAGCATGTCGAGCTCGGCGAGCCGCGCGGCGAACTCGTCCGCGCCGGCACCCTGGTGCAGCATCGCGACCAGGTCGCTCATCGCCTGCTCGCCGCCGTCGACGTGGATCGCGCGCCTCATGTCGCCGTCGTTCTCCTCACATCCGATCGTCGACCCGAGTGTGCGCCATGACATTGGGTTTCGCACGCCAAGCGGCGAGACTCGCTGCGCCCGTGTCCATCCTCGATGCCCTTCGCCCGGCGCGCGACCTGCGCGTGCTCGTCACCGCCGGGGCCGGCGGCGTCGGCGCCGCGATCGCACGCGCCTTCCATGCCGCGGGCTCGCGCGTGCATGTCTGCGACATCGACCGCACTGCCCTCGACCAGCTGCATGCCGAGCTGCCCGGCATCACGGGCAGCATGGCAGACGTCTCGCTGAACGCCGATGTCGAGGAAGTCTTCGACGACGTAGAGGCGTCGCTCGGCGGCCTGGATGTCCTCGTCGGCAACTCGGGAATCGCGGGTCCGACCGGACCGATCGAGACGATCGACGGCGCCGGCTGGGAGCGCGCGATCGCGGTGAACGTGCACAGCCAGTTCTATTTCGCGCGGCGCGCGGTTCCGCTGCTGAAGCGCTCGCGCGCGGCGCCGTCGTTGATCATTGCCGGTGCGGGGGTCGAGCGGCCCGCCGACCTGCGCGCCGCTGACGCGTCGAGCACCTGGGCGATCGTCGGTCTGATGCGCGCGCTCGCGGTCGAGCTCGGGCCGCACGGCATCCGCGTCAACGCGATCCTGCTCGGCTCCTGCACCGAGGCCGACCGCCTCGGCCCCGGGTCGGCGCGCGCCGCGATGCTCGACAACGCCGCCGCGGTCGCGCTGTTCCTCTGCTCGCCGGCCGCGCGCGCCGTCACCGGCCAAACCGTGCGGCTCGACGGCAGCGTCGCGTCGCTGTGACGCGGCCGCCGCGCGCGCCAGCTTCGACTATCGATTCACGCAGGTGAAGGAAGCGGCGGCGTTGATGTCACCGCTGCCGTTGTACCGCGCCCACTTGGGAAAGTCGCACAACGGCCTGCTGCGGCCCGGCACGCCGACCGTGTCGACGGTCACCTGGTTCGCCGGTGCGACGCCACCCTCGGCCCACTGCTCCAGCGCCGTGAGCGAATCCCACGTCGCGTTGAATTGGCTGCTGATGGCGTGTCCGAACCCGGGAACCTCGTAGAAACGCACGAAGTTCTTGACGCCCTCGCGCCCGAACAGGCGCACCAGACGCTCGTAGTAGTCCTCGGTCGCGCGGGCGCTGACGAGCACGTCCTGCAGTCCGTGCGCGAGGAGCAGCTTGCCGCCGTGCGCGACGAACCCGGAGATGTTGGGCGAATCGTCGATCATCCGGCTCAGCTCGCGCCAGCGACGGCCCCACTCGCTTTTCTGCTCGGGATCGAACGACAGCGGGTCGAACGTCGGGTCGCGCGTGATGATGTACTTCAGGGCGCCGTCGACCTGCTGGCTGACATAGGGCGCCGTCGCCGGCATCGGGTTGGCGGGCTGCGACGTCCCGAGGTTGAGAAACACGACGGTCGGCTCGACGGGCGAAGACGACGTGATGCCGAGGTCCGCGCCCCAGACGTTGTAGCCCGGGTATCCCTTGTGGCCGTGGGCGAGCACGAAGCCGAAATGGGCCGGCTCGTTCATCTTGCGCAACGCGGCGATCTGCGCATCCGAGAGGCAGCTGTCGCCGGTGTCGGCGCCGCCGGGGCAGCGCAGCGGTGACGCATTGAGCATCGCGGTCGCCGGATCGAACGTGGCGTTGCACGCCGCCTGGTTGCTGATGAGACCGTCGATGAGCCCGTCGAGATGGTCGCAGGCCTGCATCGCCGACTGGAACAGCGCCAGGCGCTTGTTCGTGTTCGGGTACGCACCGGGCTTCGACATCGCGATCGTCATCACCTGCCCGCCGAGCATGGCCGACGCCTGGTTCCACGCCGGGTACCACGCGATCGCGCCGTCCCAGTCCTGCGGCCAGCGCTGGATGCTCTCGAGCGACTCGCGGCCGCCGGTCGAGCCGCCCGCGAAGTACGACTTCACCGGCGCCATGCCGTAGCGCGCCGCGATGATGTACACCGCGGCGTCCCGCGTCTTCTTCAACGCGTCGCCGCCCCAGTTGGCCAGCGCCTCGTCGTTGGCACCGAACGTGCCGTCGAGGGAGCCGCTCGCGCCGGCCTGATGACCCGAGTCGCTCGCGAACACCGCATAGCCGCGCGTCACGGGCAGCGCCTTGTCGGTCGCGCCGGCGGGAACGTTGCCGGCGACGTTCGGAATGCTGCCGTCGAAGCCGCCGCCGCCGTACATCAGCGCCTTCTGATTCCAGCTGGTCGGCAGTGCAACGCGAAAGAGGATGTTGGGCGCGGTCGGGTCGACCGGCGAGATCCGCCCGCTGACGCGACAGTATTCGGCGACGAAGGCTGCCCCGGTTCCGGCAGCGGGCACGACCGTGGCGCTGGTCACCGCAGCGCCCGTGGTCGGCAGCCCGATCGCACCGGCGGGGATCGCCATCCCGGTGAGATCGGCGCACGACGTCTCGGCGGCCGCCATCGGCGCAGTGCAGGCCAGCACAACGAGTGCGGCAAAACCGCGGGCCGACACGCGGTCGGCTCGTAGGTCACGCGGGGAGTTCATATCATCTCCTTTGGGTACGACTGACGACGCGCAAGTCGCGCGCAGGATCGTTGCAGAGCCAGCCACCGGAAGCCGAGTTCGGTCGGAAGGTCAGCCCAATCTCGCTCGGTAGTGTCTCGTCCGCGAATCGGCCGCTCAATGTCGAGCGCATACACACCCGGGTCGAGCGAAGTGTTCTCTGCGCCCACCGTACAAACCCTGGCGCGTATCGAGGCGCGGCGAGCGGCGCGCGCTGGGCATCCACTTGAAGTCGGAGGCGCTGAACGGAACCTGACCGTGGGTACGCCGTGTTGCTCGTGTTCGTCAGCGCCCCACGCACCGTCGAAATTGCTCGCGAATGAAAAAAGACGGCGCAGCCTCGCGGCCGCGCCGTCCCGTGAAGTCGATCGAGATCAGTCCGCCGTGCACACGAAGTTGGCCTGGTCCTCGATGCTGCCCGCGCCGGCGTACTTGGCGTAAGCCGGGAACGGACAGAGCGGCCGCGTCCGTCCAGGCCACGGGGTCGCATTCGGAGCCGTGCCGATGATCCTTTCAGGCGGGGTGCCGTTCTCGACCCAGTTCACCACTGCACTGAACGCGTCGATCGTGCTCGTCGAAGGCCCGCCGCCGCAGTGTTGTGCACCCGGCATGAGGAACAGTCGCGCGAACTGCTGCGTCGGCGCGTAGTTCGTGTCGTTGCCTCCGCTGTTGAGGTTGAGCGTGCGGTACCAGTCGACCATCGCCATCGGCGAGAACGGACCCCCGCTCTGCGGTTGCCAGATCACGACCTTGCCACCGTGGCTCGCGAACGGCGCCAGCGACGTCTGCCCCGTCTCCAGCAGGTCGAAGCCGGAGACCGTGAACTTCGGTGTGGTGCCGTGCTCGAGCGCGATGTACTGATCGAGATTGATGTTCATGAGGATCGAGACGGTGCCCTCGTTGTTGACGTTCGCAGGCAGGATCGGCGGCGTCGGCACGATCACGGTTCCCGCGGCGCCGCCGGTGCCGTCGCTGAAGTCGAGCGCGCTGTTCTCCGCAGTGCTCGGGTTGCTCGCGAATGCGCCGAGCTTCCAGATGCGCCAGCCGGTCGAGATGTTGGTCGCCGTCGGCGTGTTGCAGTCGACCGCGCTCGTGCACCCCGCGATGCCCGGATCCCACATCCAAGGGAAGTACGGATGCACGCCGCTCGGCGTGACGGGCCCGGCGTAGATCGTCTTGAACGTCTGCACCTGATCCGCCGTGAGGCAGGTCGGCGTCTTGGCGCCGCTGCATGCGATCGCGTCGAGCTTGGGCGCGACGAGGTCGGTCGTGCATTGCAGCGGCTTGTTCACCATGCCGTCGACCAGCCCGTCGAGCGCGTCGCACGCGTCGAGCACCGCCTTCGAGATGAGCTGCAGGTCCTGGTTGGTGTAGGTGTTGTTGACGAGCGGCAGTCCGTTCTTCGACAGGATCCCCATGCGCGATGCGAGCCCGCCCAGCACCTGCGAGTTGTAGACGGCGTGCGTGAGCATCGAGCCGAAGCGAAAACCCGGGTCGCCGACGACGACCCCGTCGAACGCTTTCGGCAAGCGCTGCGTCACCATCATTGCCTCGCGGCCGCCCATCGAGCAGCCTTCGAAGTACGAGTGCTGCTGCACCTGGTTGTAGTACAGCTGGATCAGACCCTTGGCGACCTGC
>Ga0157372_10006765_pt1 | contig 12189 bp, 8 predicted proteins | sample C55metaG_FD_115307 | JGI IMG/M metagenome (GOLD analysis project Ga0157372, IMG submission 115307) | Corn rhizosphere microbial communities from Kellogg Biological Station, Michigan, USA - C5-5 metaG | ecosystem: Host-associated > Plants > Roots > Rhizosphere > Soil | place: USA: Michigan... | reverse complement strand
CAAAATAATAACAAACGGAAATGAGTCAATGTGAATTTATACCTGATCGTATTACTATCTCACACAGTTCTCATATCTAAAGTCTCAAACGGCGAAGCCCTCTTGAGTGCATAAAAAAATAAACAATTACGAAAAATCTCAAATCTCTTTTCAATGAAGATAGCCCTTTTAGGTTATGGCAAAATGGGTCGCATTATAGAAAAATTTGCTTTAGAGCGCGGCCATGAAATTGTACTTAAAATTGATGAAAGCAACCTTGATCAATTAACCACAGAAAACCTTCAAAAAGCAGACGCTGCTATTGATTTCAGTACGCCTCATTCGGTAATGAACAATATAAACGCGTGTTTTCAGGCTGGTACTCCGGTTGTTGTTGGTACTACAGGCTGGTACGATCAGATGGAAGACGTAAAGAAAAAGTGTGATGAGAGTAACAATTCACTTTTGTGGGGCTCTAATTTCAGTATTGGTGTTAACGTATTCTTTTTTGTGAATAAGGTTTTAGCTAAAATAATGAATCGTTATCCTCAATATGAAGTTCAGGTAGAGGAAATTCATCATATTCATAAGCTTGATTCTCCAAGCGGTACTGCTATCACTATTGCTGAAGGTATTTTAGAAGGAGTGCAGAACAAGAAGGAATGGGTAAATGAACTGGTTGGGAGCACTGAAGACATAGTCCCAAAACCTGATCAGTTGTTAATAGAATCACACAGAATTGAGGAAGTTCCTGGTACACATACCGTAATCTATAGTTCGGAAGTGGATGAACTTGAGTTTAAGCATACGGCACATAACCGCGCTGGTTTTGCTTTAGGAGCAGTGATTGCAGCAGAGTGGCTGAAAGACAAAAAAGGATTTTATTCCGTTAAAGATATTTTTGATTTTACTATTTAATAAAACTAAATGGCATCTGATTCAATCAGTTGGTTAATTTACCTTCTGCCCATTTTAATCTTATTTTATGTGGGTTTGTGGAAGCTTTTCGAAAAGGCAGGCCGAAAGGGTTGGGAATCTCTGATTCCTTTTTATAACGTTTATATTATGATAGAACTTACCGGTCGCCCTAAGTGGTGGCTTGTGCTGTTCTTTATTCCCGTAATAAACGTAATTGCTGCAATTGCTTTGTTGCTCGACTTTGCAAAAAGCTTCGGTAAATTTGGATTTTTAGAGCATGTAGGAACTATAGTTGTTCCTTTCATTATGTTTCCCATCTGGGGATTTGATAAGGATACAAGATATCTTGGAAAATCCTTAACCGAAGAGTTTAAGAAAGCTCATCCGTTTAAAAAGACAGCAGGAAGAGAATGGGCTGATGCTATTATTTTTGCGGTTGTAGCAGCTACCTTGATCCGTAGTTTCCTGTTAGAGGCTTATACTATTCCAACCGGGTCGATGGAGAAGTCACTTTTAATTGGTGATTTTCTTTTTGTAAGTAAAGTGAATTATGGCGGACGTGTACCAATGACGCCGGTTGCTTTCCCTTTTGCACATCATACAATGCCTGGAACAACTAATGTAAAAGCTTACTGGGATGGCATTCAGTTAAAATACCGTCGTTTACCAGGGGTTGAAAAAATTAAAAGGGGAGATGTTGTTGTATTTAACTATCCTGAAGGTGATACGGTTGTAGTAGAAACTCAGGCTGAAGCAAGCTATTACCAGTTGGTAAGACAATTAGGTAGGGATGCGGTACGTTCAAATCCTAACTTTACTATAGTTGTACGCCCTGTTGATAAGCAGGAAAATTACATTAAACGTTGTTTGGCTATTGCCGGGGACACTTTGAAGATCGTTAATGCTCAGGTATACGTAAATGGTAAGCCTGCAGAAAATCCCGATCAAAGTCAGAAAGCTTATTATGTAAAATCGAACGGTACAGACTTTAATCCGCAAACTTTGACAGATATGAACATTTCTGTTAGTCAGGCTACCGCGGATGAATACTATTTCAACATGACACGAAAAGAAGCTGATGAAATCAAGCATTGGTCAAACGTAAAAGAAGTTCATCCGATAATTAAACTTGAAGGAGATTATGATCCGATGGTTTTTCCTCATAATCCTAACTTTAAATGGAATCAGGATAATTTTGGGCCCTTAATTATTCCTAAAAAAGGTTGGACTGTTAAACTTGACAGCACAACAATTCCTCTGTATAAAAGAGCAATTCAGGTTTATGAAGGAAACCAGGTTGAAGAGCGTAACGGGCAACTTGTAATTAATGGTAAACCTTCATCTTCTTATACTTTTAAGATGGATTATTACTGGATGATGGGTGATAACCGTGATAACTCTTTGGATTCTCGTTTCTGGGGCTTTGTTCCTGAAGACCACATTGTAGGTAAAGCTTTATTTATCTGGATGAGTTTAAATGAGAATGGAAGTTTTCTTGGAAAAGTAAGATGGAACAGATTGTTTAAGGGAATTCACTAGATCGACCCAAAAATCAAAAATAAATACTAGCCTGGTTTTTTTTAAAATCGGGCTTTTGTATTTTTAGGCATTATTTATTCAACAAACCTTATCCGAATTGTATGAAGAGAGTTTTATATTTCATTCTTTTTTTTCTTGTCAGCCAGAATTTAGTTGCTCAGAAATACCCGATTTCCTTAAGCTCAAAAAATGGAACCAAGGGTAAGATTTCTTCTAGTATATCTTTGAATTATTCTCCTGGTATAAATAAATCAGGGGAAAAAACGATTGCTTATGGGGCAGAACTCGCTTTAGATTATAATGTCTCGGAACATGTAGGTGTAGGTCTGGGCGTTCTTTTTATGCAATATAAAGCCGGCAGCGAGAATTTTAGTCCTGTAACTTTTTTTGCCGATAGTAAATTTTATATTATTCCGAGACTTTATTCCTATGTTCAGGCTGGATATGCTCCTCCTCTATTTCAAAGAAACAGAGCACCTCTAAATCAAACTTACACAATAAAGTCAACAGTTGATCAAGGAGTAATGACTGGAGGTGGTGTAGGAGGAATAATTACTAAAATTGGAAAAAGACGAATTATTGGTACTCTAGGATACCAGTATCAGCGTATTGAAACCCGTTTCGATTATGATCAGGTGTATGGAGGACCTGAAAATCTAAAAGGAGTTAAATTTGGTTTGGGATTATTATTATAACACGGAAATCGCGACTTCCTCTGTAATAATTATAAAGAGCCGGATCTATTTATATTGAAAATGGCTACTTTCCTCTATCTTCCAACCACTTTCTCGCGTTCACAAAAGCTTCCATCCATGGAGAAACCTCATCATGGCGTCCCTTTGGATAGTTTGCCCACCGCCATTGCAATAATGAGCGTTTAAAAGTGGCATAGCAACTAAATGGGAACCAGTTGGGTTACATAACATTTCAGTTCTGCGAAGAATATTAAAGTAAACTTCTATATTTGAAATTAAATTAATCAAGCCTTTATGTTCTTCGCTCCTATACTTTTCCAATTGTTTTATTTGATTGCAATCACCTCATGGATCTATCTGATGTATTTATTATTCAAATTATTGAATTGGTTAATCAGGTATTTTAGAGCCAAAACAATTTTGCTTGAGATTGAGCTGGATAAGTTTGATGAATGATCTTGTCTTAGGAATTTCTTGTTCTACGGCATTTAAAAATTTCGGAGTTTCTATCGTTAGTTCTGTAAATCACCCGATGTTTATTCGGATTACAAATCCTACAATAAGCCTTTCAAATTTTAGATTGGAAATAGCACAATGCTTAAAGCCCAACAAAACCTTCATGAGCAGGAACTCACAAGCGGGGATGAAAGTAGATATGAATCTTTGTGGCCTTAAAAAAACAATCAGGCTTTGACAAAAAAAAGCCGGAAGAAAATATACTCCGGCTCCAAATCTTATGATATTATAATAATCCTATTTCCCTCTATCTTCTAACCACTTTCTCGCGTTAACAAAAGCTTCCATCCATGGAGAAACCTCATCATGGCGTCCCTTTGGATAGTTTGCCCACTGCCATTGCAATAAAGAACGCTCAATATGTGGCATGGTAACTAAATGGCGACCAGTTGGGTCACACAACATTGCAGTGTTATAATCAGAACCGTTCGGACAAGCTGGATAAGCATCATAGTGATATTTACCTACAATCTGATACTTATCTTCTGTATGAGGTAAACTAAAACGACCTTCGCCATGAGAAACCCAAACTCCTAAAGTAGCACCTGCTAAACTTGAAAGCATAACAGATTTGTTTTCCTGAATAGTTAATGCTGTAAAGATACTTTCGTGTTTATGGCTCAGGTTATGAAGCATTTTAGGCTTCTTATCGTGGTCCATATTAATAAGACCAAGTTCTACAAACAGCTGGCAACCATTACAGATACCAACCGAAAGAGTATCTTCACGTTTAAAGAAGTTCTCCAATGCTACTCTGGCTTTTTCATTATACATAAATGCACCAGCCCATCCTTTTGCAGAACCAAGTACATCCGAATTTGAAAATCCACCCACAGCGCCTATAAACTGAATATCCTCTAAAGTTTCTCTTCCTGAGATAAGGTCAGTCATATGTACATCCTTCACATCAAAACCTGCCATGTACATTGCGTTAGCCATTTCACGTTCGGAGTTACTTCCTTTCTCACGAATGATTGCTGCTTTGATTTTGGGTTTTGTAGAATCTATCACAGGTTTTTTACCATCAAAATGAGATGGGAAAGTATATTCTAATGCCTGATGTTTGTAGTTATCGTAACGTTCTTTCGCGTTAGCAGCTCCACTTTGCTTAATGTCAAGCAGGTAAGAAGTTTTAAACCAAACATCTCTCAGTTCAGCGATATTAAAGCTGTACGAATCTGAACCATTCTTTAATTCAAGCGTAGCTGCCGGAGCACTCTTACCAATAAGATGGAACGGAACATTATTTGCTTTCAACACCGCTTCAATCTCTGCACCAGCCTGGAAAACAACTCCTATATTTTCAGCAAAAAGCACTTTTACAGTATCTGCTTCGCCTAAAGAAGTTAAATCGATAGATGCTCCAAGGTTGTTGTCAGCGAAGCACATTTCAAGTAAGGTAGTAATTAAACCGCCGCTTCCAATATCGTGCCCAGCTTCAATTTTTCCTTCTGAAATTAGTTGCTGTAAAGTGTTAAATGCCTTCTTGAATAAAGCCGCATCTTTTATATCAGGAGTTTCGTTGCCAATTTTGTTTACAACCTGGGCAAACGAAGAACCTCCAAGTTTAAAATTGTCATTTGAAAGATTGATGTAATAGATGTTTCCTCCTGTTTTTTGCAGAACAGGTTCAACTACTTTGCGTACATCATTACAATTTCCGGCTGCAGAAATAATTACTGTTCCCGGTGCAATAACATCCTCATCTTTGTATTTCTGCTTCATGGAAAGAGAATCCTTCCCGGTAGGAATATTAATGCCTAGATCTATAGCAAAGTTTGAACAAGCCTCAACAGCTTCGTATAAACGAGCATCTTCCCCTTCATTTTTACAAGCCCACATCCAGTTTGCAGAAAGTGAAACACTAGTTAAACCGTCTTTTAAAGGAGCCCAAACAATGTTCGATAAAGCTTCTCCGATAGCATTGCGGCTACCAGCTGCCGGATCAATTAATGCAGAAATAGGAGCATGACCAACCGAAGTTGCGATTCCTTCTTTTCCCTGAAAATCTAATGCCATTACCCCACAATTGTTTAATGGTAATTGTAATGGTCCTGCACATTGTTGTTTAGCTACGCGGCCGCCTACGCAACGATCCACTTTATTTGTAAGCCAGTCTTTACATGCAACTGCTTCAAGTTGTAAAACCTGCACCAGATAGGACTGTAGCAGAGTTTTATCATAAGTTACCGGTTTATAAGTACGATTAACTGATTTGTCTTCCATCACCACTTTTGGCGAACTTCCGAACATATCTTTCAGTTCTAAATCCATTGGCTTAACGCCTGTGGAAGAAGATTCGAAAGTAAAACGATGATCGCCGGTAACATCACCAACAGTATACATTGGAGAACGCTCACGATCTGCAATTTTTTGAAGCGTTGCGATATCTTGTTCGCCGATCACCAATCCCATACGTTCCTGAGATTCGTTACCTATAATTTCTTTAGCTGAAAGAGTAGGATCTCCTACAGGAAGTTTATCTAAATCTATTTTACCGCCAGTTTCTTCTACCAATTCAGAAAGACAGTTTAAGTGTCCACCAGCACCATGGTCGTGGATAGACACGATTGCGTTGTGTTCGCTTTCTACCATACCACGAATCGCGTTAGCAGCTCTTTTCTGCATTTCCGGATTTGAACGTTGAATAGCATTTAATTCAATGCCTTTTCCATGTTCTCCGGTATCAGCTGAAGAAACCGCAGCTCCACCCATTCCAATGCGGTAGTTTTCACCACCAAGGATTACAATTTTATCTCCGGTTTTTGGATGTTGTTTTTGCGCCTGACTAGCTTTTCCGTAACCAACTCCTCCGGCAAGCATAATTACTTTATCGTAACCAAGTTTGCGTGCTCCTTCAACATTGTCAAATTTCTCGTCGTGTTCGAAGGTTAGCACAGAGCCAGTAATTAAAGGCTGGCCAAATTTGTTACCGAAATCAGTAGCTCCGTTTGAAGCTTTGATCAGGATATCCATTGGTCTCTGGTAAAGCCACTTTCTTTCCTGCATAGCTTGCTCCCATGGACGGTCTTTCTCTAAACGGGATAAAGCAGTCATGTAAACCGCTGTACCTGCAAGCGGAAGTGCACCTTGTCCACCGGCTAACCTGTCGCGGATTTCACCTCCCGAACCTGTAGCTGCACCGTTAAATGGCTCTACTGTAGTTGGGAAGTTGTGCGTTTCTGCTTTAATAGAAATAACAGACTCGAAGTCAGATACCTGGTAGTAGTCAGGTTCATCTGCACGTTTTGGTGCAAACTGTTCAACAACCGGTCCTTTAATAAAAGCCACGTTGTCTTTATATGCAGAAACAATATCGTTAGGATGCGCTTCTGATGTTTTGCGAATTAATTTGAAAAGCGAAGTAGGTTTTTCTTCACCATCAATCACAAATTTGCCATTAAAGATTTTATGGCGGCAGTGCTCTGAATTTACTTGTGAAAAACCAAAAACTTCTGAATCGGTAAGCGGACGGCCTAATCTTTCAGAAAGTTTATTCAGGTAATCAACTTCTTCATCACTTAAAGAAAGTCCTTCTTGTTTATTATAAGCAGCAATGTCTGTTATAGGCAGAACCGGCTCTGGTTTAATATTGATGGTGAAAATTTCCTGATTTAACCCGTTATACTTCTGTGAAAGCATTGGATCGAAATCTGTAAAATCTTCTTTTACTATTTTAAATTACTCAATCCTGATAATACCCTGAATGTCCATATTCTGGGTAATCTCTACAGCATTTGTACTCCATGGGGTTATCATTGCAGCCCGTGGGCCAACAAAAAAACCACTAAGAGAAGACTCCTGCTGTAATTTGGCATCGCCAAAAAGCCATTCAAGTTTTGTAATGTCCGTAGAGCTAAGTTCCCGCTCAATTTGTAATGCGAAAACTGTATCTGGCTGACTAAGAAAGAAATGAAGCATGCTTGTTTTTTTATGAGTACAAAGAACCTGCAAGTACGTTCATATATCCTTTAAGAGCATTTGCTCATGCAGGTTTTTGAAGCCGCAAAGTTAAGGTTTTCGTTTGAAAATATGTCAGATGGACATATTTATGATACTGATTTTTAATGGGGAAGTTTTAGATAAAGAGCGATTTATGCACCAAGTAGCAAAAATTAGCTTTTTCCGGGGTAAGAATGTCTACTGCTGCTTGTTTGAATATATGTCAAATCGGAATAATGGTTTTGATACTAAGGGATCTTACTTTAAATAAGGAAATTCATTAAGGTTTATTGGAAAATTGGGCGTTCCCCTACGGGTCGGGCTATCGCTGACACCTGTCCCGATCTTCTCGGGGCTGCTCGTCAACGCTCCACTTCGTTTCGCTTGCCTGTGGGGGAGCCGCTTCTATCCCTAACGCAGGTACTTAGTCAGGTGAGGTGCTTGATGAAGTTAGCTCGGTTGGACTTAATAGATTCGAGAAAAAAGGAAATTAGTAGATGTTGTGTTATTGGGCGTGATTTTTTATCTTGCTAAACCTAAAACATCACGGAACCTTTATCACACTTCCCGATGATTTTTTGGAAAAATAGACTATCGTTTATAGGGGAAATAAGCGAAGGAGTTCATTAATACAGATGTTATAAGCACAACCCGCCACAAGCAATGAAACGACTGACCGTAATATTGGCACTTATCATTTTGACTACTTTGTTTGCCTGTGAAGCACCTGTGACTTTTAATGAACCGCAGCCGACTGACATTGACAATCTATCAAAACTTCCAAAACGTTTGCAAGGACGATATTTAAACTTCGAGGACAATTCAACATTATTGGTTAGTGATAAATTAATCCAAAGAGTCTACGACTATGATTATAAATTCCATTCAAACCAACTCGACAGCACAGAGCAAATTCATGGTGACACAATTATAGACATAAAGACAAAAGAGAAAACTTTGATTAAGCATGATGGTGATAGCTTGATAACTCATATTCACTATATAGATACCTTGTTTAAGATGGACAATGATAATGTTGTAAGAAAATTCAAGGGCTATTATTTTATAAACCAGCGTTCCGACAAAACAAGCTGGGAAGTAAAGAAAATTCAATTAACAAAAGGACAGTTGATACTAAGCAGAATCTCGACAAAATCCGAAATTGAAAATTTAGAAGAATTAACTGAAACACCACGGGACACAGTTTCAACTTACGAGTTTACAGTGAAAAAAAAACAGTTTAAAGAATTTATAAAAAATGAGGGATTTAGCGACAGCGAGGTATTTGTTAAACAAAGGAAAAACAACTTATAATAGTTAGTAGCAATAATTATCGCGACAGAAAATATAATGAGACAAGAGAAGAAAATAGAAATACTACAAGCCTTAGATGAAGCCGATTTGAGAGGGAAGGTGCTAATCCCTCTTTTTACAAAAATGGGATTTGTAGACCCAATATTACACCATCACTCAAATGAAAAAGGGAAAGATATTGTTCTTAAAGAAATAGATACAAAGTTTAAAAAGTCCTATTATTTATCTGTTGTTGTAAAAGCTGGAGATGTCACTGGTTCTTCCTCTGGCAGCTCGGGCTATTTTGCCCTCTTAAACCAAGTAAAACAATCGCTCAATGAACCATACAAACATATTTACGAGTTAAAAGAAGTTTTTATAGACCAAGTTATAATAGTTATAAGCGGTAAATTTTTACCAACTTCCTTGGAAAGTATTTATGGAACACTCAAATCAGAAAAACTTGACAAGTCTATTAGGGAGCCTATAGATATCAACAAGCTGATAAGACTTATTGACGAACACTTTTCTGAATATTGGAATGAATATGAAGATGAAACCAAATCACTATTAGAACAAAGAAATTATTTACTCAACAACTTAGGAAAACTGAGCAAAGTTTTGCTTCCCGACATTAAAAGCCAAGAACTTTTTTTACAAAAGGTGGCTAAGTCAGATTATGAGATAGAATTATTTCCCTACAAACTTGCCAGAAAGTATATTGCCAATATTGGCTACAAAAAAATAAACATTGACGAGGTTGATGAATTTTTTACTGACCCTTCGATATCAAATGGCTACGCTGATATTAAAAAACATTTTTTTGAAATTAAAGAAAAAGCTCGAGGTATCTTATATGAAATTGACGAAGTTGTAGAAATATTAAAAGAAATTCTTGACGAGAAAAACCCAGAAAAAGCTGTTGATTTAACTATGAAATTAGAAAGCTATGTAGGTGGGGGATATGGTAGAAGTTTTCAGTTTTCAACTAGGGATATTGAAGGTCAGGAAGATTTTTATTATGGATTGAAAGAGTATAGGAGAAAAAAAGAACATTTAATTGGACAAAATGTATTGGATTTTTACAATAGACTATTTGAAATTATTTCAGAAAAAACAGAAAAAGAACTAACTAGCTTTTATAAGGAACATCCAAAAGAAGACAAAGAAACTTGGTTAGGTTTCATTCTTACGATGGACTTTGAAAAACAAGAATTGACTGAGTTAAAGTTCTACAAGTTTCAAGAATCGCCAAGAATAATTAAAGATGAATCGAGATTTGGTTCTGCAAGCAAAGAAATAGAACGAATGTTTATTGAAGGTACTACTTCAATAAAAGTAGAAATTGCTGTTAATAATTACGGATTCTGGAAAGAGGAGGAACATACAAATGAAACAAAAGCTAAAAGTTTTTTATGGCATTATCAAAAAGCATTCGAAAAGATGTTTTTAGAAATAACAGGACTAATTGAAGATGAATAAGCGTATTCCCTAACATCCGTTTTGCATCAACCGCGCTTCTGTCTTAGCAGGGGCTCTCGCAGAGGACCCTGCGTACCACTAACTTGCCTATTCCCACATGTCAATTAAAACCACTCACAATTCCTTCGACAAAACCTGGTTTATCACTTTTACTTGTTACAAGTCAATGCCTCTTTTTGAAATGCTTAATTCTTACAATCTTGTTTATAATTGGCTAAAGATATTGAACATAAAAGCCTCGCAGATACAACAAGCCTTAACCATTACTCAAAATGATAAAAAAACTCGTGTACATTCTATTAACTTTTGGATTTTCGATTTCCGCGTTCGCTCAAAACAAACAACTTAAGTTTGAAAAGGAGCTTATTGAATATTTTCAGAAAAAAACCTGGGGCAAGGTTTTGATAACGAGAGACAGCCTATATTTAAGCCCCTACAAGAAAAAATTTAAGGTTTCAGTAGGCAACTATATCGGATTCGATACCGCTCATATAGTAATTAAAAACCCATATTTCGCTGACAAATATGAAAATGCGGAGGAAGAAAAAAATTACGTCAAAAATTTTCCCACGTCTTTTTCTGTTATATATGAAAACTCACTCGTTTCGCTTTTTGAAAATGGGAAATTTGCTTGTTTTAAACTTGATAATTTCAGACGAGATACAAAACTCGAAGAGAAATTAAACACAAAGCAATTTAAATATCATTGGATAATTAATAATCAATTAGGCGGATTATCAGATAATTCTCTTTTTTTATGGAATGGCAAAAAATGGTCGAAATTCAAAGACAGATTTCCACTCAAAAATCGACCAAAACTTTTTGAAGACGATAACTTTATTGTTTATGGAGATTGTTTTGGAGAATGGGGAGGATCAGTTTACTTTTTTGAAAAATCAACTTCAAAAACTTTTTTTACTGAATCAACTTGCGCCAATTCAGTTATTAAAGATGCGAATGGGTATAATGTATTAGCTCACTTGGGGCATGGTAGTGGTTCAACAGAAGTAAAAACTATATCAGATCCCACGAAATTGACCTTGGCAAAACCACTTGAACTTGGAAAAAAAGTTAACGGACAAGCTATAGGGTATACTGACAAATCAAATGCCTTTAGCAAAAAGTTTGACTTTTATGGAGTTCAAATATTTTCATCGTTTAAATACCAGGACGAAACATTATATGTGGTTCATCTCTCCGACTTAACCTTCCTGGCTGAAATTAAGAATAGCGAAATAGAAATAGTTAATCCTCTATTTTTTAGTGATTTATATACTCACAATCCAATTACTAGCAAATATGGTAATTACACTATAGTTAACTTGGATCATTACGGAACAGGTTTGAATCGAGAAATAGCTGTATTATTAATAAGCGGAAATAAAATCACAAGATTAGATTGGAATGAAAATCACAGTCGCTAACATTGCTTTGCAAAAGCGGAGTTTCGTGCCTATAGTGGCCCACACCAATTTTCTTTCCCCTCTTCCCCTTATAAATCCCTAAGTTTGTACTATGAAAAACGAAAGACCCACTATTTTGGTGGTTAATGATGATGGAATTGATGCTCCCGGAATTCGGACCTTGCTTTTGGCAATGAAAGAGCTGGGAAATGTGGTTGTAGTAGCTCCTGATGGGCCGCAATCAGGAATGGGACATGCAATTACAATTAGTCGCCCGCTGCGTTTAGATAAGGTTCATATTTATCCAGATGTGGAGATGTACAAAAGCTCAGGAACCCCGGCTGATTGCGTGAAATTAGCGGTTAATAAAGTTCTGCAAGGCAAAAAACCTGATTTATGCGTTTCCGGTATCAATCACGGAT
>Ga0157372_10006761_pt1 | contig 12191 bp, 12 predicted proteins | sample C55metaG_FD_115307 | JGI IMG/M metagenome (GOLD analysis project Ga0157372, IMG submission 115307) | Corn rhizosphere microbial communities from Kellogg Biological Station, Michigan, USA - C5-5 metaG | ecosystem: Host-associated > Plants > Roots > Rhizosphere > Soil | place: USA: Michigan... | reverse complement strand
TGAGTGCCGGTTCTCGTATGCGTACACGGAGCTCCTGCTCTCCCTGCGCCGCTCGTACGCGCGCATTCCCGCCGGGTGCACGCGCTTCGCGGCGATCAGCTCGCGCATCTTGCCGATGTTGACAGTGCTCCAGATGCTCGACGGCTTTCGCGGCGTGAACCGGATCGTGTAGCGCTCGTCGTCGACGCGCCGGCGTACGCCATCGATCCAGCCGAAGCACAGCGCCTCGGACACCGATTCGGGCCACGTCATGCTCCCCTGCCCCGAATGGCGCTTGTGAAAGCCGACGAGCAGCTCGCGCTGCGTCTCGTGGTTGCGCTCGAGCCACGCCCGGAAGAGCTCTGGCCGAGCGAAGAACACGGGCGCCGGCGCTCCGGGCGACGCGCGCGTCACGCCCGCTTGAAGAACTGGACTGCCCGCTCGTGCTTCTGCGCCGCCGCACGCGTCTTGAACGTGCCGAGATTGCGCCGTTTCCCGGTTTTGGGATTCTTCTTGCGCGAGTACAGGCGGTACTCGCCGCTCTTGAGCTTGCGGATCATGTCTCCCCCCTGTTTCGACGTGTGAAATATGCGAGCGGATCACGCGTTGTGAGAAACCGGTAACTCTGGTGACGCGAGCCTGTACGCAGAGGTCCTTCGGGGAACACCATGTCGCCTCCCGAAAGGATTGCATGTGCCGTCTGCACAGGATCGAGTCATTCGTCGCGCCCTCCGCACCGAGACCATTCGCAACTCCCGCGCTAGGACCATTGCGCGTGCTCGCCTCTCCGTCGTTCTGACGCTCGCGGCCACGCTCCTCATCTGGGCGTGCAGCGATGGCACGGCGCCCGCGGAACCGGCACCGGCGCTGCTCCAGGTCTCCGCAGGCGACGGGCAGCACGCGCCCGCGGGAACGGAGCTGCCGCAACCCGTGATCGTTCAGGTGCTCGATGCGAGCCAGCGGCCGCTCGTCGGCGTGCACATCACGTGGACATCGCGGATGGGTGCGGGCGATGTGATCACGCCCGAGTCGGAGACCACGGATGGCGACGGCAACGTGCGTGCGCGCTGGCGACTCGATGCATCGGCGGGGGCCCACATCCTCGTCGCCACCGCCGATGGCGGAGTCACCGCGCACGCGAGCGCATTCGCGGACGCGCAGCCGCCGACGAACGTGCACGCGCTTCCCGTCGTGACGTACGAAGGGATCGGGACAGGCCGTGCATCCGGACTTCGTGCGGCTGCCATCATCGTGGAGCGGGGACCCGTTCCGGCTCGTCGCCACGCCATATCCGGGCGGAGATGCCGCGTACGAGAATCCGTCGCTGTTCACGGGAAGCACGGGCACCGACTGGGCAGTTCCCCAGGGCGTGTCGAATCCGATCGAGCATCCGGACATCGGCGGCTACCTGTCCGATCCGGATATGCTGTACGATCCCGATGCGAACGAGCTCCGCATCTACTACCGCCGCGTCACCAGCCAGAACGAGATCTGGATGACGCGCTCGTCGAATGGCATCGCCTGGCGCGCGCCGGTCCTCACCGTGAGCGCGCCGAATCATCTGATCGTCTCGCCCACGATCGTGCGCCGCAGTGCCACGGAGTGGCTCATGTGGAGCGTCAACGCGGGCTCCATCGGCTGCGGCTCGGCCACGACGACGGTGGAGCTCCGGCGATCGACGGACGGCATTCAGTGGTCGGATCCCCATGCAGCGTCGCTGAGCGATCCCGATGGCTTTCCGTGGCACATCGATGTCGAATGGATTCCTTCCCGCGGTGAGTACTGGGCCGTGTATCCGGTGAAGGCGGCCGGCGGCTGCACGACCGACAGGCTCCGCTTCGCAACCAGCGCCGATGGGCTGCACTGGACCTCGTATCCCGCGCCCGTGCTTCTCCGAGGCGCGAGCGACGAGCTCCGTGACATCGTCTATCGTTCCACGATCGACTTCGATGCGGATGCCGGAGTCGTCACGCTGTGGTACTCAGGCGCGAAATACGATCACGGCATCTACAGCTGGCATCTCGCGTGGGAGCGAATGTCGCCTGCGCAGCTGCTGGCGCGGGTGAGCACGACGCCATCGACTGCCCTGCGCTCCGCTCCCTCGACACCGAGGCTTCCACCGCTCACGAACGAGACTGCGCCCTAGCGACCCTACTCGCGCTAGTCGGGAGCCTCTGCGTCGGGAACGAGATGCGTGATCGCGAGCGGCATCATCTCGCCGAGCATCGAGGCGACGATGTTGCGGTGGCAGTGGGCGGGATCGGCCTCGAAGCACAGCAGGCAGACGCGGCGTCCCGAGCGCACGATCTCGGCGAGATCCTCGAGCGCATCCTGCGCCTCGGTCGTGGACATGTGCGCGAGGAAAATTCTGCGCATCTCCGCGTGCTGCCCCGAGCGAGCGGCGGCGCGTCCATCCGCGGGCGTGCCCAGCGCGCGGATGTGCAGGTAGTCGATGCCGGCGTCGGCGACGTTCGCAGCGAGCTTCGTCTTCGAGAAGCCGGGGCGGCGCGAGCTCGCGACCGCTCGAATGTCCACGAGAAGCTCGACCTGAGCGTCCGCGAGCGCGCGGAGGAAGCTCTCGGGAGTCGCACCCTGATAACCGATCGTGGCGAGCGACCGCATGCTCGCACTCCGCGGCGTCACAGGCTCGCTACGGAGCCTGTGACGCCGCGGCCGCCGACAGCGTGATCGTCGAATCGATGTGGAAGTCGCGCAGCAGCCCGTCGATCACCAGCGTGGCGCGCACGGGGACGGCCTCGTCGCCGCGCAGCTTTCCTTCCTCGATCGCCTTGCGCACGTGGTTCTCGATCTCGCGCTGCGCCGTGACACCGAAGTGCTTCAGGAATTTGCGAATCGAGAGGTTGAACGCGTCCTCATCCATGGAGCTCTCCCCGGAAGGAAGTTCGAGTTTGCGCGGGAGCGATGTCGCGCTCAGATCGCATCCGCGAAGGAATAGTCGAAGATGTACGAGTGCCGCTTGTTGTCGATGATGATCTCCATGCTGCCGGTGAGCCCGGCGAGCTCCCCCGTGCCGGAATCCGGGATCACGGTGATCGAGAGCCAGGGCACACCGCGATTCATGGTCGCGCTGTGCTGCAGCACGAAGGTGCCCGCGCGACCGTGCAGCGTTCCCGTCACTTTCTCGATCGCCACGTAGCCCGCGGAGCCCTTCACCGAGCCGCTCGCCGACAGCATCTCGCCCTGACTCGTGGCCGAGAGGTCACCGGTGAACTGCTTCTCGATGGACATCCTGGCGAGCGGCGCCGGATCCGCGACCCACGCCGAGGCGAGAGGGGTGAGCGTCACCTCGAATGGACCGCTGGCGCGCAGCATCGATCGTAGCTCCGTCATGTCATCTCGCAGATCACTCGAGTTTCGCCCGCACGTGCGGTGATGTTCGCAAAGCTAACAGGATCGTCTGGTCGCACTCAGGAGACCGCGGCCTCGCAGAGCGCGCGCAGTCCCGCGATGTTGGCGGTGAGAGTGGCGGGCAGGCTGAACCGCGAGATGAGCGATTCGGGCGATTCGTAGCTCAGCCAGCTGTGGCCATCCGCGTCCTCCCACGCGAGCGCGCGCAGCGGGAGCGCCAGCCCGGAAACGGGGTTGGCGACCATCAGCGGCGTGCCTCCTTTCGGATTCCCGAAGACGAGCTGGATCATCAGGCGAAGCGCGAGGCCGGCCGCTTCGGCGTCGCGGGAGAACTCGATGCGTGCGAACAGCGTGAGCCCGTGTGCGCGCACGAGCTCCGCGAGCCGATCCGCCGTCGCGCTCGCGCGCGCCGCGCTGCGCAGGTGCACGACGCCCGTGACCTCCGGCGGCTCGATCAACGCTCCCTCACCGGGCGCACGCAGGTCGCTCCGTTCCGTGGACATGGCGCTCTCCGTTGTCGAGTGGCATTCAGCTCCCGGGATGATACGTTCGCTCCGTGTGTCCCACGAGCTGTGAGGGATAGAAATAGACCTCGCGGAGATCGCCCTTGCTGTAGCGCAGCGCCTGGTCGTCGAAGTGCTTCGATTTCGTGTCCCCGCTCTCGCCGCCGGCCGTGATCGCGCGCGCGCGCACGCTGTCGCCGAACTCGACCACCGCGACGAAGCTGTTGCCGCCGGTGCCGTAGATCTTCTTCGTGCTCTCGCTCTCCCAGGGGGCGAACGAGGCGAGCGAGCCCCAGCGCGCCGACGTGAAGCCCACGGGAATGCTGGGCGCCGCATCGTCGAACGGCTGCACGAGGTCGTCGGTGCGGCGCTGAAAGCGGTTGATCTCGCCCCACGGCATCTTCCAGGTGCCGAAATTCTTGGTCAGGGAATCCGACACGAACGCGAGCGCATCGAGCTTCTCGTGCGCGGACGTGCGCGAGCCCATGTACTGGTAGATCGGCATGTCTTCGGCGTCGGCATCCGCGTGAACGCGCCGGCCGAGCTCCTCGCCCCAGTAGCAGGCAAGCGTGTTCGGGACGGAGGAGACGCTCCATCGATAATCCCACGTGCGCAGCATCGCGATCTGCTCCGCGACCTTTTTCTTCAGCGGATCCGAGGCGGGAGTCTGGTCGTACGCCTTGACCAACGTGGGAATGAGATCCGCGAATGCGGGTTGATAGCTGTCGTACGCGGCATCGATCAGCGACTGCACCGTGAAATTCTTCTTGTTCGACAGCACGCGGACCGCGTGCACGCCGCGGGGACTCTCCAACCCCACGTCCATGTAGGCCGGGTAGTCGGACCGCTTCGGGCTGTAGCGCGGCCCGGCCGCCGAGTAGGGCCAGTTGTTCGAGTTGTAGAGCCAGCCGTTGGGAGGATTCAGCAGATGCGGACTGCTGTCGATCGACGTCACGCCCTTCCAGTCCGTGGCGGGATTGCTCCCGTCCACCGGCTTGCGCCAATCGAAGTGGGGATCGCGAATGGGAACGAAGTTCGCGTGAAAGTAGGCGATGTCCCCGTCCGCGTCGGCGAAGATCGTGTTGTTCGACGAGTTCGTGTGCAGCTCCATCGTCTGGCGATAGGTCTTGTAGCTCGTCGACTTCGTGCGCTCGTACGACTGCGTGAGCGCCTTCACGGGCTGGTTCATCAGTCGTACGCTGATCCACTTGCCGTTCTCCGAGCGAACGATCGGCCCGTGGAACGTCCGGTACACGGTGAACGTCCTCGTCTGAGTGCCATTGGCCGCGTGGTACGGAATTGCGATCCGCTCCACCGTCAACGGCCGCAGCTCCGAGCCGTACCTGTAGAAGAGGCTGTCCCCCTTCTTCACGATGCTCTCGGCGTACTCATCGACCACATCCGCCCCGCTGGTCGTGTGCATCCACCCGGTGCGCGTATTGAAGCCCTGGTAGACGAAGAACTGCCCCCATGTGGTCGCGCCGTACGCGTTGAGACCTTCATCGCTCGTCATCTGCAGCTCGGCGCGAAAGTAGAACGACGTGTGCGGGTTGATGAGCAGGAGCGCGTGATGGTCCACGGTGTTCGACGGAGCGATCGCGATGCCGTTGGAGCCCGACGGTTCCTGGAAGCGGAACGGCATCGACGCGAACATCCGGCTCGCGCTCGAGTCTCCGTAGAAGGCCTGGATCGCCGGGATCGACACGTGGCTGATGTCGCCGCCAATGCTTCCCTCCGAGAACGAGAGCGCCATCCACGGCTCGAAGTGCGTGATCACACGCGGCTTCACCGAGGGATGCTTGTACAGGTAGAAGTTCAACCCATCGGCCCACGCCACCATCAGCTTCTTCAGCGAGTCGGGGCTCGTCGCGTACGCCGCCTTGAGCGTGTCGGGATTGATGAAGAGCTTCATGCGCAGGTCGCGGTAGATCGCGCTCTCGCCTTCGGCTTCGGCGAGCCGGCCCATCGCGTTGATGTAGTTCGTCTCCACGCGATTGAAGTCGTCCTCCGCCTGCGCGTAGATCATCCCGAACACCGCATCGGCATCCGTCTTTCCGTGCACGTGGGGAATTCCCCAGTCGTCGCGGACGATGGTGATCGCTGCCGCCTGCTGTTCCCATCGCGCGGCATCGGGGTTCTTCGCGGCGTCGTGTGCGCAGGACAGCGTGACTGCCGAAAGCAGGAAGAGAAGCTTCTTCATCAGATACCAGCTGGGAACGGGGCAGTGGCAGGAAACCGCCAACGCGAGGCGCTGCGGACCACGAATGCGGAACAGCTGGAAAAAGAGCGGGCGTACCTCATCCTCACAAGCGCGCAGGCTCCGTCGCGTGCGCGTTGAGGCGGCGCGGGCGGAACACCGTCACGGCTGATCCCTCCGCGATGAACGCCGAGACGGGCGACACTGCGAGGGCGCGCGCGAACGAGGAGCCGTAGAGGCGCGGCACGTCCGCATCCAGCGACGACTCGGTCGCGGCCCACACGCGCCAGCGCGGGTGCTCCACTTCGTATTCGACCGTGGCGCCGTCGCGCTGCCGCGTGTAGCCCCAGAAGTGCTCGGTGATGAACGACTCCTCCGATGCCGATGCCGGCAGCGCCGGCCTGCCGCTCGCCATGGCCGACAGATGCTGCCAGCGCGATCCCGTGCGCCACTGGTACGACACGCAACCCGGATCGTCCACGGGCGTGCGCGGCACCGTGCTCCGCATGGGCAGCGCCCAATACGGCTCGTTGTAGGCGAGGCGTGCCACCATCGCGATCGCAGCCTTGGGCACGAGCTCGCGCACGAACACCACGCCGCGGCGCACGTCCCCGCTCGAAGTGGTGTGCCGCACGTAGAAGCGGAGGTTCACCTCTTCGAAGTTGCGGTGCAGCGGAATCGGAGCTCCGAGCACGCGCGTGCGCAGGAAGCGAAAGCCGACCACGCTCGCGATCGCCCTTCCGTTCCAGAGGTCGAGCACGGTGTGGCGCGGCACGAGCGCATGCAGCACCGCCGGATCCACCTGGTAGTTGAGCATTACGAGATAGCGCCACTCCGCCGTCAGAAAAGGCCGGCGCCTCCGGTCCGCCCTTGTGCCGCTCGCCTCTACTTCGCCGGCCATGCGCCGAGCGCTCGCCGGACGAGCACGAGCTGGCCCGTGTGGTAGGACAGATGATCCTGGGCCAGAAGCAGCTCGCGCAGATAGGTCTGGCCATCGCCGTGCGGTATCTTCGCGAACAGATCGATCTGCGCGTTGGTCGCCAGCGCCCGGAGCGCATCCCGATCCTTCTGGAAGCTCGCCACGCTCTTCTTCCACGAGTCCGGGCCCGGCGGGGCAGGGCTCTTCGGCCAGTAATCATCCGGCCACTTCATCTCCTCGTACTTCGGATTCACGCAGAAGTCGAGAATGTCGTGCTGCGTGATGCGGATGTGCTCGAGCAGCTCCCACGGCGAATGCGGAAGCCCCTGCACCTGCTTGCCCTGCAGCGAAAGATCGAGCGGCGCGAGTGCCGCATCCGCCGTGACGTGCGCCTCGCCGAAATCGATGAAGCGCGCGAGCTGCTGGCGGAGCGAATTCTCAGTCGTCATGGCGCCCGTGAGTGAATGGAGTGCACACCGTGTAGTCACTCATTGCAGACCTCGACGTGCGCGCGCGGAACGAAGATCGCCACCGGCGTGCCATCGTCTTCCAGCAGGTCGAGCAGATCGGTCTTGTGCCCGAACTTGTCCTCGGATGGCTCCGCGCGGTAGCACTTGCCGTCTTCCGCGCGCTGCATGTCGTGCTCGGACAGTCCCGCGCGCATGCGATACTTGCGGCTCGTCATGATCATCTCCTTTGCGCCGGTCGCTCGTGCTGGCAATATCGCTCGTCAGCGGAGCGCAGTCACCTGGACGGGTCGGGCAAAGTTTATCGACGCGATGGCGCCGATCGAAGGTCAATGCATGACCTCGGCGCGCGAGCGCCTACGCGTCTCGCAGCGCGACCAGCGGTCCGACGCGCGCGGCCCGTCGCGCCGGCACGTAGCCAGCGAGCGCGGCACTCGCGCTGAGCACGAACAGCGCGACCAGGATGGAGGGCGAATCGAGCAGTCCGATCTCGTACAGCTGGTGCTTCACGAGCTGCATCGCGCCCAGGGCCGCCGGCATCCCCACCATCACGCCGCCCGCGACGAGGAGCATCGCCTCGCCGAGCACGAGCCGCAGCACGTTCCCCGGCTCGGCGCCGAGCGCCATGCGAAGACCGAACTCGCTCGTGCGGCGCGTGGTCGCGTAGGTCATCACGCCGTAGAGGCCGAGCGCGGCCAGCGCGAGCGCGAGCAGTCCGAAGATGCTCACCACGCGAGCGACCAGCTCGTCCTGGGCGATGGATTCGTGAATGAGATCCGTGAGGGACTCCACGTGCATCGAGAGCGACGGATCCACAGCGGCGAGCGAGCGCCGCAGTGACTCGCCCATCGCGTTCGGATCGCCGGCGGTTCGCACCTCGAGCGAGAACTTTCCCGGTTTCTGCGGCAGCTGCGCGGCGGGGACGTAGAAGCGCCGCGCGGGCTTCGCCCGAAGATCCTGTTCCTCGATGTCCGACACCACGCCGATGATCTCGCTGGTCGAGCTGTCTGCGGAGATGTGCGCGCCGACCGCGTTGCCGCGCGGGAAGAAGTGTCGAGCGGCCGTCTCGTTCAGCACGGCGACCCTCGCTCCCGACTCGTTGTCGCGCTCCTCGAAGTCACGCCCTTGCACGATGCGGGCGCCAATCGTCCGAAAGTAGGCCGGGCCCACATCGTCGTACGCGATGCTGCTGTCATCTTCCGTCTGCGGCGTGAATCCCTCCACTCGCACGGTCGTCCCCGACTCGGTGCCGGAGAAGATCCCGTTCTCCGAGAGTGATGCCGACACGACGCCCGGGGTCTGCATCGCACGCGCGGTCAGCGCGCGCATGAGCGAGAGGAGTCGCGCGTCCTTGTAGCCCGCGCGCTCGGCGTCCACCTCCACGAGCAGCAGCCGATCGCGCGCGACGCCGATGTCGGTGGTCTGCATCCGCTGCATGCTGCGCACGAGCATCCCGGTTCCCACCAGGAGCAGCACGGAGAGCGCGACCTGCGCGACGACCAGCATCTTGCCCAATCCGAACTTGCCGGTGCCCCGCTCGGCGTTGGACACTCCGCGGCCCTGCGCACGGAGCGCCGCAGCGAGCTCCACGCGCGTGCCGCGCAGGGCGGGCACCAGGCCGAAGAGCACCGCCGTCGCGAGCGAGAGCAGCGCCGAGAACGCGAGCACGCGTCCGTCGAGCTTCGCGTCGACCTGTGCGCCGCCGGTCAGCGCGACCATGGCCGAGCTTCCCCAGATCGCGAGGAGCACGCCGAGCGCTCCGCCGACGAGCGCGAGAATGACACTCTCGGTGAGGAGCTGCTGGACGAGCCGGGCGCGATTGGCGCCGAGCGCCATGCGCACGCTCATCTCCCGGCCACGCGATGACGCGCGCGCCAGCATGAGGTTCGCGAGGTTCGCGCACACGATGAGCAGCACGATGACGACTGCCGCCATGAGAATGAACAGCGGGCCTGCGAGCAGGTGCCGGTAGTACGAGAAGCCGCGCGCGCCGGACTCCACCTGGAGCGGCGTCTCGCGCAGGTTGTTCGTGACGCTCGCTTTCTCCTTCGCCTTCGCGTTCTCGAGCAGCGACCGGTTCTCGACGGCGGTCAGCTCGCTCCGCGCCTGGGCGAGCGTCACGCCGGGGCGGAGGCGTCCCATCATGAGCAGCCAGCTGATGCCGCTGTCGGTGAGCGCCGGCGAGTTCGGCATGAGCGCCGGCTGCTCCATGATCGGGATCCAGATGTCCGTGCGCTGGCCGACGATGTCACCGGTAAACCACTGCGGCGCGACCCCGATGATCGTGAGCGGCACGCCGTTCACGCGAACGGACCGGCCGACCACGGATCGTGCACCGCCGAAGCGCGTCTGCCAGTACGCATGGCTGATGACCATCACGGGAGCGCCGCCGGGCGCGCCATCCTCCTCCGGGGAGAACGACCTGCCGAGCGCCGTCGGCACCTGCAGCACGGAGAAGTAGTTCGCCGAGACGAAGCGGCCGCGCGGATGCTCGGGCTCCTTCTGCCCCTCATCCGCGAGCATGTCGAGGCGACTCGCCCGTCCCGAGGCGTAGATGCCGCTCAGCAGCCGCGTTTGCGCGCGCACATCCGCGAACACCGGATAGGAGACGATGTCGTTGCGCGGCGTTCCCTCGGACAGGCCGCCCGTGCGCGCCGGATTGCCGATCGTGACGAGCTGCTCCGGATGCGGCACCGGCAGCGGCCGCAGCACCAGCGCGTCGATCAGCGTGAACGTGGAGGTGTTCGCGCCGATGCCGAGGGCCAGCGTCAACAGCACCACGGCCGTGAAGCCGAGGTTCTGCTGCATCGAGCGCAGCGCATATGCGACGTCCTGCCGCAGGTTGCTCAGATGGTTCGTGCGGCGCATGGCGCGCTCCCGTTGATGATCGATGTCGATGCAGCTGTCGCGAACGGCACGCACATCGCCGAAGCACTCGAGCGCCTTCGTGCGTGCCGCATCGGGCGCGAGCCCCGCGGCGACGAGCTTCTGCGTGCGCATGGCGATGTGGAAGTCGAGCTCCTGGTCGATGTCGCGCTCGATGTGTCGGGCGCCGACGCCGATGCGGAAGACCCGCGTCCAGTCGCCACGCTCGCTCATGCCGTCCGCGGCGAGGCGCTGGTGTGCAGCGCGCGCGAGGCGGCCTCCACGAACTGCTGCCAGGCCGAGAGCCCGGTCCGCAGCTGCGCGCGGCCGGTGGCCGTGAGCCTGTAGAACTTCGCGTGGCGATTGTTCTCGGAGAGGCCCCACTCGGCCTCGATCCATCCCTGCGCCTCGAGCCGGTGCAGGGCAGGGTAGAGCGTGCCCTCACCAACGAGGAGCGCCGACTCCGTTGCCTGTTCGATCCAGTCGACGACGCCGTAGCCGTGCCGCGGTCCCCACGTGAGTGCCTTGAGGATCAGCAGGTCGAGCGTGCCGCGCATGAGTCCAACATCGATGTCCGCCATCGTCTCCGCCGTGCAGTGATGAGAAGGAGCTTAGACTCCTTCCCATCGCCACGCAAGGGGAGAGGCGCCCTCGGCGAGCCCTGCGGTACGGCTCGCGGGGGGGCCGTCGCTACCAGATCTTCACGCGCTCATCGGGCGGCAGATACATCTTGTCTCCCGGCTGCACGTTGAACGTCTTCTCGAACACGTCGTTGTTCACGAGCGGCACCCTGGCGCGATAGTCGCCGGGCGAGTGCGGATTCGTGAGCAGCTGCTGGCGAAGCGCGTCGTCGCGAATCTTGCCGCGCCAGATCTGCGCGAAGCCCATGAAGAAGCGCTGATCGCCCGTGAGCCCATCGATCACCGGCGCCTCCTTGCCGCCCAGCGAGATGCGATAGGCTCGGTACGCCTGTGCGAGTCCGCTCAGATCGCCGATGTTCTCGCCCATCGTCAGCTTCCCGTTGATGTGCAGATCGTCGATCGGATTGATCGCATCGTACTCGGCGCCGAGCTTCGACGTGCGCGCCTCGTACGCCTTCGCATCCGCCGCCGTCCACCAGTCGCGCAGATTGCCTTCGCCGTCGGACTTGCGACCCTGGTCATCGAAGCCGTGGCCGATCTCGTGTCCGATCACCGCGCCGATCGCGCCGTAGTTCACGGCATCCTCCGCGTTCACGTCGAAGAACGGGGGCTGCAGGATGCCCGCAGGGAAGGTGATGTCGTTCGCAATCGGGTTGTACTGGGCGTTCACCGTCGGCGCAGTCATCCCCCAGCGCGCCTTGTCCACCGGCTTGCCGAGGCGCGACGCCATGTCCTCGTACTCGAACGCGCGCGAGCGGCGCTCGTTGCCGAACAGGTCATCGCGCTTGATCGTGAGCGCGGAATAATCGCGCGGCTTGTCCGGGGCGCCGATCTTCACCTTGAAGTGCGCGAGCTTCTCCTTCGCCTGCGCCTTGGTCTCGGGGCTCATCCACTCGAGGCTGTCGATGCCCACCCGGTAGGCATTGATGATGTTCTTCACCAGCGCATCCATCCTCGCCTTCGCCTCGGGCTTGAAGTACTTCGCGATGTAGAGGGTGCCGGCCGCCTCGCCGAGGTCGGCGTTCGTGCCGTCCACGGCGCGCTTCCATCGCGCGGCGAGCTCCTGCTGCCCGTTCAGTGTCTTCCCGTGGAAGGCGAAGTTCGCCTGCACGAAGGCCGCGGGCAGCACGTCCGCGAACGCATCGATCAGATGAAAGGTGAGATACTCGCGCCAGGTCGACACTGGCGTCTTCGCGATGATCGAATCCATGGACGAGATGTAGTCCGGCTGGCGCACGATGACTTCACTCG
>Ga0157372_10006757_pt1 | contig 12194 bp, 11 predicted proteins | sample C55metaG_FD_115307 | JGI IMG/M metagenome (GOLD analysis project Ga0157372, IMG submission 115307) | Corn rhizosphere microbial communities from Kellogg Biological Station, Michigan, USA - C5-5 metaG | ecosystem: Host-associated > Plants > Roots > Rhizosphere > Soil | place: USA: Michigan... | reverse complement strand
TACGTTGACCCGACGCTACCGCGTTACGGTACTGACCGCATCCAACGCAAGGGCGTGGTAGGATTAAGGCCTAATTTCGTGGAATCTGAACTCAAAACTTTACTGAACGACGGCGCCGCGCGGCTGCTTGCCCGTGCGAGTGATAACCGTTCGCTCAGCCGTGAATCTCTGGTGCCGCGGCTCACCGCCGCGGTCGAAAAGTATCTCCTCCGCAACGATCCAGAAACGCCCCGTGACGACATCTCGAAATTCATCGACGAAATGCAGGCTGACGATCTCTGTTTGATCATCGCCTGTGAGCGCGGTGACGAAACTGCCTGGACAGATCTCGTCGAACGATTCACACCGACGGTACGTTCCGCCGCCAGATCTGCAAATGCAAACGAAGACGCAGCCGAAGATCTTTCGCAATCGATCTGGGCGGAACTTTACGGCCTCCGCACGCGCAAAGATGGAATGCCCGCCAGCAAGCTCGCTTATTACTCCGGTCGCGGTTCACTCGCCGGCTGGCTTCGCGCAGTGGTAGCCCAACTCGCCGTCGATGTGTTCCGCAAGCAATCTCGTCTGGTCCAAACAGAAGAAGACGCCGATCTCGACCGGCTCGCGCGCGACACACAGGTCGTCGAAGGCCAGGCTGTGCTGGCGGGAGTGCCAAACCCCGAGCAGTCGCTGTCAAACCGACTTGCACAAACCGACCTGCAACAGGCGTTGAACAAATCCGTGCAGGGGCTCGCCGCCGAAGATCGTTTGCTGGTGAAACTCTATTACTTCGACAATCTGCGCCTGCGTGAAGCGGGTGCTGTTTTGGGTGTTCATGAGGCAACTGCGAGCCGCCGTCTCACCAGGATTCAAACCGACTTGCGCAAACGAGTCACAAAGATCCTGATCGATGAACGTGGTTGGACACACGCTGAGACGGAACGGTCTTTTGCGGAGGTCGCGCAGCATTTGGACACCGATTTGGAGGCGCTTTTGAGCAAAGAAGGAGTTTCGTGAGCGTTTGCCTGCAAGGTATGGCGCGGTATACGTTCTTAATTAGGCAGAGTTTTGATTTGAAATGAGACAGGAAACAAACAACGAGATTGATCTGCTGCTGCGCCGGTTGAGCCGGGGCCGGCATGCCACTGCGCCCGACGGTGATTTGCACGATCACCGCAATCATCTGGACGCAGATGAGCTCAACTCGTATGCGGAGAATGCGTTGCCTGCGGCGGCGCGCGCGCGTTACACCGAGCACCTGGCCGAGTGCTCGAGATGTCGAGAACTCGTCGTGCAACTGAGTTCAGCGGCTGGCGTCGTACTTGCTGAGGAGCCTTCACGGGTTTCAGCACCATCCGGGCTGAGAAAGTTTTTGGCGAGTCTGTTTTCGCCGATGGTTTTGCGTTATGCGGTTCCGGCACTGGGGCTGATCGTAGTTGCCGTGATTGGCCTGACAGTTTTCCGTCGCGATCGACTTGCGGGTAGTCCTGAGATGGTTGCGACGTCTCGACAGACTGATACGCCCGCAGTTGCAGGAGATGCGAAACCGCAGACAGGCATCGCTGATGATCTGGAAAAATCCGGGTCGGCGTCACCTGCACCGGAGCCTCACCGCGCGCGAATTGAAGCGGCGCCGCCTGCTCCGATAGCTACGCCGGCAGCGACTGCGAACACACCTGCAGACGCAAATAAAGAAGCACCGGTTGCAAAGGCGGAGTCGACAGCAGTCGCGACCGCAGCTCCCCCGCCCGCGGCTCCGAAGCCAGCGGAGACGTCTAACGAAGCTCGACGACAAGAGGCCGAAGAACAGAAAAAAGTCGCGCAAGAGCGGCCCGCAGCGACGCCACAAACCGAGCGAGAAAGAGACTTTCAAGCTGGTGCAAGTGTGGGAAGCGTCGCGTCAACTCGCCGGGCAGCAAAGAGAGCGGACACGGCCCAGGACAAGGTCGCTGCGGAGCCTTTGCCTCTGCAACTCCGCGATAAAGATAGTGATGATGCGGAAACTCGCACTGTCGCAGGGCGTCATTTTCGGAAGCAGCGCGGCATTTGGGTCGATACTGGCTACGCAGGTGGCGCAACTGTGGACCTCACTCGCGGTTCCGAGCAATACCGATCTTTGGTTGCGGATGAGCCACAAATCAAGAACATTGCCGAACAACTCGATGGTCAGATCATCGTCGTTTGGAAAGGTCGTGCTTACAAGATCCGGTAAGCCACAAAGAGGCACAAAAAATACAAATGAGTTAAAGTTAGACCATGCACAAAAGTCTAACGCTCCTTCTGCTTGCTGCAAGTCTGAACGTTGTTGCCGCTCAAACTCCAGGAAGATCTCCAGCCGCTCGCAATCGCACAATCACGAACATCGTGCGTGAAATTGACGCGCGAAATGTAGAGGCGACCATCCGCAAGCTCGTTTCGTTTGGCACACGCAACACGTTGTCAGAACAGAACGATCCGAAACGCGGAATCGGCGCAGCACGCGACTGGCTGTACGCTGAATTTCTGAAAGCTGCTGAGGCCTCGAAAGGTCGTATGACCGTCGAGAAACAAGCGTACGAGCAACAAAAAGCACAACGCGTACTGCAGCCGACGATCATTACGAACGTTGTCGCCACGCTGAGAGGTTCGCAACCTGAATCGACCGATCGAATCTATGTTGTGAGTGGTCACTACGATTCGATGTGCAACACTCCGACAGATGCAAAGTGCGACGCGCCCGGAGCTAACGACGATGCATCAGGAACTGCAGCGGTGCTCGAGATGGCTCGCGTGATGGCGAAGTATGAGTTTGACGCTACCATTGTTTTCATGGCCGTCGCCGGTGAGGAGCAGAGCCTGCTCGGTTCGACGCATTTTGCCGAACAGGCAAAACAGAAGAATTGGAATGTCGATGCGATGTTCACGAACGACATCATCGGCAACACGTTGGGCGGCAACGGCGTGAGAGATCGAGGCACGGTGCGGGTGTTCTCCGAAGGCGTGCCGACGAACGAAACTCCGGCAGAAGCGAACACGCGGCGTAGTGTTGGTGGTGAGAACGATTCGGCTTCGCGACAGTTGGCGCGGTTCATCAAAGAGACGAGCGACGCGTTTGTGTCGCAGATAAAAGTAATGCTCGTCTATCGCCGCGATCGATACGGGCGTGGCGGCGATCACATTCCTTTTTTGGAGCGGGGTTATCCGGCTGTGCGATTTACCGAAGTAAACGAAGAGTTTCGGCATCAGCATCAGAACGTACGCGTCGAGAACGGGGTTCAGTTTGGCGACCTGCCGGAGTTTGTCGATTTCCCGTACGTTGCCAATGTCGCGCGCGTGAACGCGGCTTCGTTGGCGATGTTGGCATTAGCGCCCTCGAGACCAAAAGGCGTCACGCTTGTCTCGGTGCGTTTATCAACCGACACGGAGTTGCGATGGGAGGCAAACAAGGAGCCTGATCTCGCGGGGTATGAAATAGTTTGGCGCGACACGACGGAGCCCGTGTGGACGAATTCGAAAGCGGTTGGAAACGTGACGTCGTTCGTTATGAAAGGGATGTCGAAGGATAATTTTTTCTTCGGCGTGCGGGCGGTTGACCGCGACGGGAATCGCAGCCCGGTGGTTTACCCCAGGCCGCAGGCGCGCACGCAGCCAGCGACGCCCAGTTCGAGCGCGCAATAAATAGACAGGATTGCAGGATTGAACAGGATGAAGAAGATTTCAATCCTGTATATCTTGAACATCCTGTAAATCCTGTTCAGCCAAGCGGCGAAGTGCCGCGTCTAAACCGATATGAAAAGAGTTCTCGTAATCGCCTTAATGTTATCGACGGTGGTGGCACCGATCGCGGCACAGAAAGCCACGAAACCACGCCCCCTCAAGGACGAACAGCGCATTGTCCACATCCTGAACCGGCTTGGCTTCGGAGCACGTCCGGGCGACGTCGAGCGCGTCAAAGCCATCGGTCTGGAGAACTACATCAATCAGCAACTCAACCCCGAGAAGATCGCCGACACGGCTGCTGAGAACAAAATCAAAGACCTGACCGTGCTGAACATGCCGGCTGCGGAGCTCTACGCAAAGTATCCACAGCCGGGACAACTTCTGCGGCAGCTCCAGGCGCGTGGCATGCTGCCCGAAGGCGCCGAGATGCCCGGCAACAGCCAGACTCCCGCCGCCGGCAATCCGCTCGACAACGAAAAAAATCGCGAGGTAATCGAGAAATATTATCGCGAGAACGGGCTGCAACGCCCCCAACGCATTATCGCCGAGTTGCAGGCTTCGAGAATTCTGCGTGCGGTTTACAGCGAGCGACAGTTGCAGGAGGTGATGGTCGATTTTTGGACCAACCACTTCAACGTCTTCGCGGGCAAGGGCGCCGATCGCTGGTTACTTCCCGCTTACGATCGTGACACGATCCGTCCGCACGCGTTAGGGAAATTCTCGACGTTGTTGCAGGCGACCGCACAAAGCCCCGCGATGCTCTTTTACCTCGACAACTTTCAGAGCGTTAGCCCCAACACGATGCAAAGACTGCGCGCGCCGCAAGGGCAGCGACGTGGCATCAACGAAAACTACGCGCGCGAGTTGATGGAGTTGCATACGCTCGGAGTAGACGGTGGCTACACGCAAAAAGACGTGCAGGAAGTAGCACGTTGCTTCACGGGTTGGACCATCTTTCAACCACGCGGTGGCGGCGCTGCCGTGAACGCGATGATGGGTGAAGCCGGACGGCGAAATGCCGGGACGTTCTTCTTCAACACCCGCACACATGACGACGGCGAAAAGATCGTGTTGGGTCAAAAGATTCCTGCCGGCGGCGGTATGAAGGACGGCCTGACGGTGCTCGATATTCTCGCTCGTCATCCGTCGACCGCGAAGTTTATCGCGACAAAACTGGTACGCCATTTCGTTGCTGACAATCCTCCGCCGGCCCTCGTCGATCGCGTGGCAAAGACTTTCACGAAAACTAACGGCGATATCCGCGAGACGCTCAAGACGATCTTTTTCTCGGATGAATTCAACTCGACAGAAGCGTACCGGGCGAAGATCAAGCGGCCGTTTGAACTCGTGATCAGTGCGATTAGAACGCTTGGCGCCGACACAAACGGCGGCCCGGGAACACACCAGTGGCTCGCGCGCATGGGCGAGCCGCTTTACGGATTTCAAACACCAAACGGCTACTCCGACACAGCCGACAGTTGGGTCAACACTGGTGGCTTGCTCGAGCGGATGAACTTCGGACTCGCACTGGCGGGTAATCGCGTTCCCGGGACGCAAGTCGACCTATCGAAGTTGACGGCGAACGAGACGAGCCGGGTCAAGGTGCTGGATCAATCATTAAAGACAATCCTGGCGGGGGAGATGTCAGCGGCGACGCGAGAGACGTTGCTGAAGCAGTTGGATCAGTCGGACACAGTCACCAAGGTAGTCGGATTAATTCTCGGAACGCCGGAGTTTCAGAGGCAGTAATTCTCTGCGTATCTCTGCGCCCTCTGCGCCTCTGCGGTTAAAGGAAAGTTAACCGCAGAGGCGCAGAGACGCAGAGGTTGCGCAGAGACCGAAGGGATTGAAGTATGAATCGTCGATATTTTCTCAAATCAGGTGGCATCGCTTTGGCGAGTGTTGGTGTTTCGCTTTCGGCGCCGGGGTTTCTCGAGCGCGTGGTGCTGGGCAACCCTGCCGGTGCCAAGCGAAAGACGTTGATCGCGATCTTTCAGCGCGGCGCAGTCGACGGGCTCAACATGGCCGTGCCCTTTGGTGAATCGAGCTACTACGATTTGCGCCCATCGATAGCGATTCCGAAACCAGCGTCAGGCAATGCTGAGGCGGCGATCGACCTCGACGGCTTCTTCGGATTGCACCCGTCGATGAGTTCCTTCAAATCGCTCTGGGATTCGAAGCGCCTCGCGATCGTTCATGCCTGCGGGTCACCTGACAACAGTCGTTCTCACTTCGATGCACAGGACTACATGGAGTCAGCCACGCCGGGAGTGAAGTCGACAAAAGACGGCTGGTTGAATCGTTACCTTCAAACTAAAGACGACGTGGATAACTCGTCGTTTCGCGCAGTGTCGATGACGACGAACATGCCGCGTGTGCTGCAAGGACCTGCGCCCGCCGTGGCGATGGCGAGACTATCAGACTTCACGATTCGCGCGGGCAAGTCGTCCGCAAATGTGCAAGGTGGTTTTGAAGCGATCTACGGGCAGAAGAGTAATGACGTGTTGACCGGCACGGGCCGGGAGACTTTCGAAGCGGTGAACTATTTGAAGAAGGCGAATCCGGCGCAGTATCAACCGGAAAATGGTGCGCAGTATCCGCGCAATCCGTTTGGCAATTCCTTGCTACAGATCGCGCAGCTCATCAAAGCGGGCGTGGGTCTGGAGGTTGCTTTTACAGATATCGGAGGTTGGGACACGCACGCGAATCAGGGCAACTCGCGCGGTCAGCTTGCAAATCTTTTGCAGCAGTTCAGCTTGGGAATCGCTGCGCTTTACCAGGACCTGGGCCAACGAATGGACGACGTCGTGATCTTGACGATGTCAGAGTTTGGACGAACTGTTCGCGAGAATGGAAATCGCGGGACCGATCACGGTCATGCGAACGCGATGTTTGTGATGGGTAACAGTGTGCGCGGTGGAAAAGTTTACGGACGCTGGCCGGGACTGAAGAACGATCAGCTCTATGAAGAACGCGACCTTGCTTTGACGACTGACTTTCGCGACGTGTTCGGCGAGATTGCCACGCGTCATCTCGGGAATAAGAAGTCTAACTCCCTATTCCCGGGCTACTCGTTGGACCAGTCGAAGTTCAAGGGTTTTCTTGGGTAAGAAACAAATCATTGGTCATATATCATTTGACATTTATCATTTGAAGACCTCCGGCTTCCGGAAATAAATGACAAATGAAAAATGTCAAATGATAGATGAGCAATGATTTTGTGTTTACCAGCGGACGCGACCGAAACGGTTGATCAGATAGAGCATTAACCCCGCGATAATGGACACAGTCACGGCCAACGTGAAAGCCTCATTATCACGTCCCGCCTGCACTGCATCGTAAATCGCAACCGACGCTGTTTGAGTCTTACCGGGAATGTTTCCGGCGATCATTATCGTCACGCCAAAATCGCCGAGCGCGCGTGCAAACGCGAGCGCCGTCGCCGCCAACACGCCTTTCGCCGCCAGCGGCAACGTCACGCGAAAAAATATCCGTCGATTGTTCAGTCCCAACGTGCGCGCCGCAGCTTCGAGATCCATATTCACTGATTCGAACGCCGCGCGCAGACTCTTCGTCACCAGCGGCAGTGCGTGAATAGTCGCCGCGATAATCGCAGCCGTCACTGTGAAAGTCAGACGAATCCCAAAACTCTGGTAAAGAAAATTTCCGAGCGGTGAACGAGTGCCGAGCAGAACGAGCAGGTAATAACCAAGGACCGTAGGAGGAAGCACCAGCGGCAGCGTCACGAGCGCATCGACGAGATTTCTTCCGGGAAAGCGCTTTCGCGCGAGCAGCCACGCGAGACCACAACCTGCTATCAGCGCGATCATCGTTGCTGCGGTAGCGACAGCAAACGAGAGTCTAATGGGGAACCAGTTGATCACGGGTGTCTCGCAGCATGATACAAGAAAACAGTGTTCCGACTAGTATCCCGCAAAGGTCCCATTGAAGGTCTGTCGCGGTGTCGTAAGGCCCCCAGATCCGCCGCCCGCCAAAATAGATCTCATCCCACAATTCGATGATCTCGTAAGCCGCAGACAAGCTGAACACGATCGTACCCGCAAAGAAGGCCGTAAGCTTTAAAGGCAATTGATAGCCAAAGTGATTAAGCAACCGGGTAACGAGCCAAACAATGATTGGACTGACGAGCACCTGCACTGCCATGTGTGCAAACTCGTCGTAGTGCATTGGCCCAAACTGCTGGCCGTACATTCGAAAATAGTTTCCGAGCGCGTCAACTTGCAAAGCTAAAAAGACAAGCCCCAACAGCACAAGAGGGATCTGAATCTTCAGCCGCGCGCGAACATAAAAGTAGAACAGCGCGAGGAACACGATTACAAAGAGCGTGTTGAATGCGAGCGAGAGATAACACATCTTCGTGAGGAAAGCGGCGCCGGCAACCAGCACCACCAGAGCCAGTGGTAGTTCGAGTTGCGTGGCGTTATTTTCCTCGCAAAGGCGCAAAGGCGCAAAGAAAGGCGAAACGTGGGGTTCAGATTTCTCCTTTGCGTCTTTGCGCCTTTGCGAGGAAACTGCTTTACAATCAACGTCGTCCATATGACCGTTCTCAAGCCTAAGATCGTGCGGTTCGAGTCGTTGCCTTCCACAAACACCGAGTTGGCGCGAATGGCTTCCGAAGGCGCGGCGGAAGGCCTCTCGATTGTTGCGGATGAGCAAACGGCGGGCCGAGGTCGTTTGCAACGCGCCTGGTCGTCGCCCAAAGGCGCGGGCCTGTATTTCAGCATTCTTTTGCGGCCGAGAATTGCGCCATCTCACTGGCCGCTCATCACTTTCATGGCGGCACTCGCGGTTGGCGATGCTTTGAACGAAGTTGCCGGGATTAACACAGATATCAAGTGGCCCAACGATCTTCTTTCAGGTGAACGAAAAATCTGCGGCATACTCGCCGAAGCAATCGAGACTCCGATGGGTCGCGCAGTCGTGCTGGGCATCGGCATCAACCTCACGCCACAGGCGTTTCCCGAAGACCTGAAAACGGTGGCTACCTCGGTGTCGGAAGCAACTGGCCAGCAGCCCGAGCGCGAGACAATACTTGCGGCTCTGTTACGCGCGCTGTCACGCTGGTATTCGTTACTGCAAGAGCCCGGTGGTCCTGAAAAGATTGTCGCTGCATGGTCCAGCAGATCGACATACGCAACGGGCAGGTTGGTCCAAGTCAGCAACGGCGACGAAGTTTGGCAGGGCACAACCTGCGGCGTTGAAGATGACGGCGCGTTACGTCTCAACACACGGAACGGTGAAATGAAGTTAGTCAGAGCGGGTGACGTTTACAGTCTTAGATAGTTATGCGAGTTGTTCTAAACACTTTCGGATCGTTTGGTGACATTCACCCGTACATGGCGATCGCGATGGAGCTGCAACGGCGCGGCCACACACCCGTGATCGCGACGATGGAGATCTATCGTGAAAAGATCGAAGGCGCAGGGTTGGCGTTTGCGCCCGTCCGGCCAAACATTCCGCAGCCTAAAGAACAAGATGAGGAACTGATCGGAAAAATCATGGAGCCGAGGACCGGACCACGGTTCCTCATGGAAGAAGTCGTCTATCCGGCCGTACGCGACAGTTACGCAGACCTGCTCAAGGTAGTCGAGGGAGCCGATCTGCTCCTGACACATTCAGCGGCGCCTGCTGGTCCATTGGTTGGTCAGAAGACGGGCATACGCTGGATCTCGACCGTGCTGGCGCCTTTCTCTTTCATCTCGGCGTATGACCCTCCGGTTCCGCCGTTTTGGCAATGGACCAGAAGGCTTAGCGTTCTTGGCCCTGAAGTGATGGGCTTCTTACTCAACCTCTCGAAGAGTATGTACAAGGCGAAGGCGGTCACAGATTTTCGCGACGAACTCGAGCTGCCCAACGTTGGGAATCCGATGTTTGAAGGCCAGCACTCGCCAACTCGCGTGTTGGCGTTGTTCTCGGAAGTCTTTGCACAAAGGCAACTTGATTGGCCACAGCAAGCGGAGATTACGGGATTCTGTTTTTACGACGGTCATCATGAAGCGGTTGTTCCAACTGAACTAATTCGCTTTTTGGATAGCGGCGCACCGCCGGTCGTTTTTACGTTGGGCTCGTCGGCGGTTTGGGTCGCGCGTGATTTCTTTCGCGAGAGCATTGAGGCTGCAAGGAGTATTGGTCGGCGAGCGGTGTTGTTGATTGGTGACGAACGCAATTTGCCGCGCTCTCTTCCGCAAGGCGTGATCGCAGTGGATTACGTGCCGTATCAATCGTTGTTGCCGAGGGCGTGTGCGGTGGTCCATCACGGTGGCGTTGGAACGACGTCACAAGCGTTGCTCGCGGGCGTACCGACGCTGATCGTTCCATTCGCGTTCGATCAGTCTGACAATGCCGAACATGCTTTCCGCATAGGCACAAGCCGGACTCTCTATCGCAAAAACTACCAGGCGGCCAGGGTTGCAAACGAGCTCGAGGAACTGCTGAGACACCCGTATTATTCTCATCGCGCGCTCGAGGTCAGCCAGAAACTGAAACGCGAAAATGGTTCGGCTCGCGCAGCAGATCTCATAGAACAGGTTTTATCCGAAAGGCCGAATGGCTCCGAGAAAGTCGCTCATGCTTCTGGTAATTGATGCCGGCAACTCGAATTTTAAGTTCGGAGTGTTCCGAGGAGTTGACCTCGTTGCTCACTGGCGACTACTTACCGATCACACGAGAACTGCCCAGGACTATGGAGCGGAGCTGCGGAATCTGTTTGAGGTCACCGCGATCGATCCGAAAGAAATCGAGGGCGTTGCGATTGCCTCCGTTGTGCCACCTCTAAACGAAACGCTCACATTGATGGTCCAGGAGGGTTTCGGGCTGACGCCGTTGTTTGTCGATCACACCAGCGACACCGGGTTGAAGATTCTGTACGAATCACCCTCGCAACTCGGTGCAGACAGAATTGTCGATGCAGTCGCAGCGGTTGCGAAGTATGGAGCTCCATGTATCGTCGTCGACTTTGGAACGGCGACGACTTTCAATGCCGTCAATTCTGCGCACGAGTATCTCGGTGGCGTCATCGCTCCTGGTGTCATGATTTCAGCGGAGGCTTTGTTCTCGCGCACGGCGAAACTGCCGCGTGTCGAGATCAAAGAGCCGGAGAAAGTGATCGCAACGTCAACAATCGGGGCAATACAGTCAGGGCTTTACTACGGATACGTTGGTTTAGTAGACCGTGTGTTGGAAAAGATGATCGCGGAGATGAATTCGCAGCCGCGCGTAGTCGCCACAGGCGGTATGGCTCGGCCTATCGCAGGCGCGTCCAGGTTTATCGAAAGCATCGACGCAACACTCACGCTCAATGGTCTGCGTCTCGTTTATGATAGAAAGGTTTAGCCGCAGATTTTCGCAGATGAACGCTGATCTGATCAGCGTTCATCTGCGAAAATCTGCGGCTTAGAACTACCACAATTGAACTACTTCAACTATTTCACCGAAATCGAAGACGCATTCGTCCGGCGGCGTGGCAAGCATCTCTTTCTCAGTCCATTAGATTGGGCTCTGATGGAAGCATGGAAGGAGCAGGGAATTCCGTTACACATCGTCCTTCGTGGTGTTGAGAAATCGTTTGATTCCTACGAAGCCCGCCCGCGCAAACGAACCATGAAGACCCTCTTTTATTGTCAGGAAGAGGTTGAAGCTCAGTATGCGGAATGGGTCGAAGCGCGTGTCGGTTCTTCGCCTGCTAGGGATGGTCGTGAACTCGACTCAGACAAAACGCCGTTCTCTTTTGAAGCCATCACCGAACATTTGAAGCGCAACAGGAATGCGCTGTCGGAACTCGCCAATTCGAGAAAGCAAGACGATCTATCCGAAGCTCTCTCGCGCGCCGCTGCTTTGCTCGGTGAAATTGAAGCGGATTTTGTGAGCGACGCAACGCTCGACACACGCAAGCTCGAAGATTCTTTGACCGGCCTCGAAAGAATGTTGAACGACTCGATGCTCTCGGTCGTTAATGCAACTGCACTCGCCGACTTGAAAAACGAGATCAAAGATCAGCTCAAACCATATCGCAGTCACATGGAAACTGCTGTTTACAATCAGACTTTCAACAATCTTTTGCTGAAGCGTTTGCGCGAGCAGTTTGCCGTGCCGCGACTCAGCTTGTTCTACGTTTGACGTGCAAAGGAGAACGCGATGGCTGAAATGACAATCAAACGCTTTGGTGTGTGGTCGGTGGCGAAGATAAATGCAGTTCTGTGGTTCATCTTCGGCTTGATCATCGGCGTGATCTACGGATTGTTCTTCATACTCTTCGGCGCGGCCATGTCGTCGCTTGCGCCGGAGAGGGACGCAGCAGCCATGGGAGGCATCAGTTCGGTGGTCACGGGATTGATAATCATGGTTGCAATGCCGATATTTTACGGGGTCACCGGATTGATCGCAGGTGCAATTGGCGCGCTTGTATACAACCTGCTCGCAGGAGTCATCGGCGGTATTAAGTTCGAGCTTGAAGGCGTGCAGGAGTATGCGCCACCGCCACCGCCGAGTGACTGGGC
>Ga0157372_10006756_pt1 | contig 12196 bp, 12 predicted proteins | sample C55metaG_FD_115307 | JGI IMG/M metagenome (GOLD analysis project Ga0157372, IMG submission 115307) | Corn rhizosphere microbial communities from Kellogg Biological Station, Michigan, USA - C5-5 metaG | ecosystem: Host-associated > Plants > Roots > Rhizosphere > Soil | place: USA: Michigan... | reverse complement strand
CTTTTTTCATTTTGTATGATTTTATTAATTTAAAACCACGCTTTCCTGTAAAGATTCCACCAGGTTCTGGAAGCGTTTTTTTGGGTATTCCTGCCTGGCCTTATTAAACAGCGTTTGATAAACAATGGCAGGTGCAGTGCGTTGTACTGCCATGAGCCAGGCAGCAGCCTCCTTATTATTTATACCACGAAGCATCCATTTTGAGAAAAAATCCTGGTGCCAGGGTTCTGTTGACTCAACGATCCTGTTTTGTATCTGTAGTATTTCACCATCTGTGTAATACCTCCAAAGTATGTTATTGATAACAACTTCTTCCTTAGCCATATGTTTCAGGTTGAAGGCAACAAACTCCACGAATATTACATTGAGTTTTCTGCCTGCGGCTTCCCTGTCAGCGGCTTTCAATAAACTGTCAAGATGTTTTACTGCATCTGATAATTGGCTTGCCAATGCATGATCGGCCACATGCTCCTGTTCAAAACTATCTACTACTGAGGGCTCATATTGTAAAATAGCGGGGAGAACAAACTTATCTTCTTTGTGGGCATGCTCGTCAAATAACATCACCACTTCTCTTACTTTTTCCAGGGCTGATTCTGATTCAGAGACTGAGGTGAAATCTGCCTGCTGCAATTGTAGTGCAGTATCATATAATGCTGCCCGAAGACCTTTGTGAATCTGGTTGAAAATATTGAATCTTTCCATGATTAATTTATTTATGGTCAAGTGATAATATATAGTACTTATCAGGAAGCCTGGCGGTACACAAAGCCTTCGAGTGAAATATTAGTAGTACCAGCTTCTTTATTAATTGTCATCCGGGTAGGATAATATCCTGATACTTTAAATTTTGAAGGTTGAGGAATGGTGCGTTGGAAAGAAGTAGTTTGTTTTAAGAAATCAAGGGTAATCATGGGTTCATAGAATACAACCTGGCCATCATACGAGCCATATAAGAATGTTTGAGTAAAGGGAACGCCATGAAGTTCCGGAGAAGTTACGTCTATCCAATGTTTTCCCATCATAGGTACAGGAGGTCCTGCTATGTGGTTGGCGGGAACGTAATCCGTAGAAGGCAGATTTTCCATCTTTGCCATATCTACATAATTCATTACTTCATTGGGTGCGGTTAAATAAAAGTGCATATCAAAATGAGCTGTATCATAGACCCCGGCAGGTTCATGTCCCATTGGATTCCAATTAAGCATAATGAACTTGAAAGGAGTTACTTCAAGTGCTTTTCCAGGTAATGAGATCAGTATATTGTTTTCGTGTGTATGACCTTCTCCTGATCCAGATTCTCCTACAGGCACGGATGCCAATGTAGCAGCATCAAGAGATAAGGTTAGCTTTTCAGGATTTCCCTCGCTATTAAGTTTTAATGAGCTCCATGCTTTACCATGGTAAACTTCGGATTCAGGTCCTTTGAAGAAATTGGTATTATCCTTATCTTTTTTGCAGGACACCAGGGCAACAACAATGGTAAATAGTACAATAACTTTTTTCATAAATCAGTTCTTGGTTTGTTTTTATTGTGGTTAATGATTTGTTGGATGTAAAATTCAGTCATGTATTGAGCAAGGAAAAGCGGTTTATGCATGAATTGGACATATGCGGGAATGAGTTGAAACGGGTTTGAATGCACTCAATTCTTTTAATAAGAAGACGAATTGAGTGATTACTGTAATCAATTGACATTATGTGGGGATGAAATATTCCTATATAATAGTTCTGCGCATTAAATTTGAAATTATAATACTGGCTGCTTTGGTACGATTTGTCAATTCCGTCATTCTGTTGTTGTTCTTAACTGTTACTGCTCATTCTCAGCATGCCAGGCAGTATTCCTTTAAGCATTTTTCAGTTTCCAATGGTTTGGCCTCAAATACAGTAAGCGCTACCATCCAGGATGACCAGGGATATATGTGGTTTGCCACCGTGAATGGCCTTCAACGCTATGATGGCAATGGCTTCATCACTTTTAAATCAAACGAGAAGGATCCCAAAGCTATTCCAAGCACTCATATCATAACCCTGTTCCTTGATAATAAAAAACGCCTGTGGCTTTATGGGGATAATCAAAAGGTAGGCATATTCGATACACGCAAATTTATTTTCAAAGAAGTGCCTGTACAGGATAAAAAGCCTTTTTATGATCCTGTATCTTTTAAGCAATTGCCTTCAGGGGAATTAATATTAAAAGCCTATGGCTTATTATATGAGTTTAAGGAAAAGGAGAATGTTTTTGCACCTTCCAGGTTAATTGCAGGGTTACCACACAACTGGGTGCCCAATGATATTTATTGGGATACTGCAAGGAAAAGATACTGGATCAGTTGCGATTCAGGCCTGGTTCAATATGATCCCAAATCGAAACATGTAAATTATCGAGGTCATAATGTTGATAAGGATCCGGTAATAGAGGCTTTCAAAGACCAGTACAGGCCTTTTGGTGCATTTACGGACGCGCATTCCAACCTGGTATTTGTTTATTGGCCACCGACCCAGGGAGCACCCGAAATAAAACGCTATAATCAAGAAACAAAAAAAACGGAGAGCTTTAAATTATGGTCCCAATTAGGTTACCACGAGATCAATGGTTTCCTGTTGCAACGAAATGGAAGGTTATGGGTATACGGTATGCCATTTTTTATGGAGTGGACAGAAGAAAAGCAACCTTTTATTCTTTTATCCGGTGAGAACCTTGATGAGCCAAAGATCAAGTATGACTATGCTTACCAGGCATTTGAGGACAGGGAAAGCAATATCTGGATATCTACAGATAATGGAGTTTTCTTTTTTAATCCGGATGCGCAGATATTTAACACCTATGGATTAGTGCGTCCGGGAGACAAGGCAACTAAAGAGAGGCCTGTCCAGGCAGTGATCCAGTTAAAGGATGACCGGATCTTTGTGGGTACATGGGGCTCAAGTGGAATATATTGTTTTGATAAAAATTTCAACCCTATTCCCTTGCCTTCTTGCATGAAGGAAAAAGGAAAATATTATACGGTCTGGGATATGGCCGTAAATAGTAAAACAGGTGAATTATGGATTACCTTACAGGCGGGCGGGCTGGTGATTTACAATCCTAAAACCAATAAGCTCTTCGAGTCTTACCCGGAGATATTTAGCAAATCAACTATCAGGCAGATAGATGAAGACACATCAGGTAATATGTGGTTCGGCACTCAAAACGGGAAAGTCATTAAATGGGATATAGACAAAGCCGGTGGCGATCCATCCAAAGGATATGAGTTGGTATGCCAGACTACTATGGTCTATAAAGTGCATTTCGATTACCAGGGTTTTATCTGGGTAGGCACCTTCGGAGATGGTCTTTTAAAGATTGATACCAGGACAAAAAGAATCGTCAAACGGTTTACCAAAGAAAATGTTGAGGGAGAAAGAATATTTAACAATTTTCCTTCCGACATGACTTACTATAATGACACAACATTGATAGTTACAGGGGGGGCTATTAATATCGTCAATACCCGCACCAATAAAGTTAGTTTTATTAGTGATGCTGACGGACTTCCTTCCAATACGGCAGAATCAATCGAAAAAGACGACAATGGAATTCTTTGGGTGGGAATGACCAATGGAATTTGTAGGGTAAATCTTTCCAAAAAGCTGATCAGCTATTATGACAGGAGGGATGGTATAGCCTATGATAAATTTACAAAAACGGGGGTGCAGGAGTTAAATGACGGTCGTTTGGTATTTTTTACCGATCATAATTTCCTGGTGTTTAACCCTTCCATTTTTACGCAGCGTAACAAACCTTATAAGCCCTATCTCACGTCTTTTATGTTGGGAGGAAAAGCGCTGTCAATGGATTCGCTTTCGAAAGCCGGCAAAGTGATCCTGAATTATGATAATACCTCCATAGGCATCAATTTCAGTGCTTTAAGCTATTTACAACAAACAAAGCTGCACTATTACTACAGGCTTGAGGGTGCTGATAAGGATTGGATACATGCTGATAAGCCTTCGGAAGCATTGTATAATTACCTGGCGCCGGGAAGTTATACATTCCAGGTAAAAACAGAAAATACGGATGGTATTACAAGCAGCGAGATCGCTTCATTTTTAATCATCGTAAGGCCGCCATTCTGGAGTACCTGGTGGTTTTATGGTTTGGTAATCTTATTGATCATTACCATCCTCTATGTTGTTGATAAGGAAAGGATCAATAAGAGAGCGTCATTAAGGCAAATGCGGAGACAAATTGCAGGAAACCTTCACCAGGAGATCAGCCGTACACTGAATAATATCAATGTATTGAGTGAGATTGCCAAGATCAAAGCCGATAAGAATATAGAACAATCCAAAGAATTCATCACACAGATAAGTTCTAAAAGCAGGTACATGATGGAGGCTATGGATGATATGCTGTGGAGCATAGATCCGCAGAATGACAGTATGAAAAAAACAATCCTGAGAATAAAGGAGCTGACAGAAGGGTTACGGTCATCTTATGATGTTGATATTGACCTTATCGTAGATCATAAAGTGCAGTTATTGGAATTGGATATGAAATTGAGGCATGATATATTCTTTTTCTATAAAGAAGCCCTGACCTATATGCTGGAGAATATTTGTTGCAACCAGATTTTTGTAAATATCAACCAGGTAAAGTCTAAAATGAAGGTAGAAATTCTCTCAGAATGTGATGAGTCAACAGCTGATTTTAAAAGCCGGTTTCAAAAAGCCATGCATAAACGATCAGAGAATCTTTCAGCAAATATGGAAGTCACAACAGACAATAAAAGTATTTCAGTGGTTTTGTTGGTTAACTTAAAAAGCTGAGTTTTTTTATTGTCCCAGCTTTCTAAATATTTTCGGAAGATTCTATTTACCCAGCCAGTTTTTAAATTCTGTTACTTTCTCACGGCTAACGATTGCTTCTTTATCTGTTTCAGGTTTTAATTGCAACATCAGCCGATTTCCAAAATAGTCATGGATCTGTGCTACGCTATTTACCGAAATAAAAAATGAACGGCTGATGCGGAAATATTTATCCGGATCCAGCATTTCATTTAATTCATCCATGGTATAATCCACCACAAACTTTTTATTATCTAATGTTTTAAAAAAATTCAACCTGCCATCACTGAAAAAATAGGCTATATCGTCTACTTCCACCGAAACGAGTTTTTGGCCATGTTTCACTAAAAATCTTTTGCGAAATTCTTTTGTCTGTAATTTTTGCTGCAATTCCTTTACAAGATCTTCAATTAATACCTTGGGCGTAGACACGTCTGAGGTGTACATCTTTTTCATTTCCCGGTATTTTTCCAGGGCAGCCTGCAGATCTTCCTTTTGAACAGGTTTCAACAGGTAGTCAACACTATTTACCTTAAATGCTTTTAAAGCATATTCATCATAAGAAGTAATGAATATGACCGGGCTTTTTACCTGGACATGGTTGAATATTTCAAAACTTTGACCGTCAGCCAGCTCAATGTCCATAAGTATAAGGTCGGGGGAAGGATTGTTTTGCAGCCAGTTTACCGTGCTTTTGATACTGTCGGCTTCTCCAACAACGTTGGCAGATTCATCAACTGTCAATAAGGTCTTTTTAAGCTTTTTTACAGCCAGTTCTTCGTCTTCTACTATAAGAATATTCATTTCCAAGGTTTTATTATGAATTCATTAGATACTAATTTCTGTTGGGTGATCTTATTCCATATAAGCGGCAGCACCACGCTAAAACTTGTTTTGTCTTCCAACACCTGGAATCCTGACTGGCTTAGCAATTCATACTTGTTGCGGATATTTTCCAATCCTATTTTGTTGGAAGGGCCCTTTATGGACCGGGTCTGAAGCGTATTACTTACCACAAGTTTATTTCCTGTTGTCGTAAATATATCTATAACAAGGGGCTTGTTTTTTGAGAGCACATTGTGTTTGACTGCATTTTCCAGCAATAATTGTAAAGAAAGAGATGGCAAAAGGTACTGGTCATATTTTTTATCAATTTCTATCTCCAGTTGCACCGCATCTCCATGCCTTGTTTTCAATAATTGGTAATACGATTCAATAAAGCGTATCTCTGTCTGCAAAGTGCTTAAGCCATCCTCATTGTTTCTAAGCAAGTATCTATACACCTTACTTAATTCATTTAAAAATACTTCTGCCTGTTTCCTGTCCTCAGAAATAAGTGATGATAATGTGTTGAAACAATTGAACAGGAAATGGGGATTGACCTGGCTTTTAAGTGTTTCGAATTCCTGCAGGATGGTAAGTTGTTCCAGCTTTTCCTTTTCTACTACCAATAATTTCCATTGGTTGAAGGTGTAATTAGCCTCCCACATAGAGGTAGACATAAGCGTAAGCCCCAGGCTACAATAAACTGCAAAACCCAGTTTCTGAAGGTTTAATACATAACCAAGGAAATGCAGTGAATCAAAAAAAGTGAAAATGAAAATAAAGGCCACCGTTCTGATTAAAAAATGAGATAGTCCTAATATGGCCAGGCGCCGTGGCGTTTGCCTGATATCAGGAAATTCCTCTCTCAGGCGGTTCATTAATGCTATTTGAAGATACCAGGAAACGCAACCAATAAAATAGATCAATGGAAACGAAAAGAGCCAGACTTTCACATCTGTAAATGCCCTGGAACCAAACAACAGGTTATTTAAAAGAAGACATATAAAGGGCATCATTATAAAAAATGATGTCCATTCAATCCTGGTTGGCTTTATCCATTTGATCATGCTTCAGTTAATTCTTTAGTTTTCAATAAAGGCAATTGAATGGTTCTATAGGTTTGAGTTTCTATAATTTCCACTTCCTTTTGGCAAAGCAGTTTGAACTTGTTTGAAATGTTTTCAATGCTTTCGTCAAAACAATCACTACAATTTAATTTTAATTGCACCGTGTTTTTGATCACCAGTTCATTAGGCCCCTTGCTACTGATCTCAATTAACAGCGGATTTGCTTTGCTTGCCTCGTTGAATGTTAGAATATTTTCAAAAAGCATTTGCAATGTAAGAGGCGGTAAAAATTGTTCGTATTGTTCTGTATCTATGGAAATTGCCAGCTGCAACCCCTCGGCATACCTGGCCTTTAATAAAAAATAATAGGACCGGATAAAGTTGATTTCTGTTTGAAGGCTCACCAATTGCTCTTCATTATTACGAAGTAAATAGCGGTAAACCTTGCTCATATGATCAAGAAAATCTTCTGCTTTGTCTGCATCTTCATGGATAAGGCTGGACAAAGTGTTTAGGCCATTAAAAAGGAAATGCGGATTCATCTGGCTTTTTAATCCCAACAACTGGCTTTGCATGTATTCTTTTTTGAGCTGCTCAGTTTCGTATAAGGTTACCCTGTAACTTTCATATCGCGAAACACCTTCGTTCAAAAAAGTGAGGAATACATTCATTACGGCAAACGTCAAAAAACATTTACCGAAGTTTGATTCATCATAGGAATAACCCATAAAATGAAACAGGTCGTAGGCGCGGCATAGTATAGACAGGTAAACCCCTGTTAGCAATACAAAAACAGTTATGGTCAAAAATAATCTTCTGTAAACTTCGTGTTCATGAGGGAAGCGGTGACGAAGGGATACAGCTATTTGTCCATATATAAAAAAAGCTAAACACAAGACAATAAATGTGACAAGTGTGGCCCAGGCAAAAACCCGTAAATCGCTGAAATAATCTGACCCAAACAAAAAATAATTCATAAGTACGGCCATAGGAAACATGGTTAGCACCATGATATGAAGTTCCTTGCTATTATATTTTTCAAACTTTATATAACCAGCCATCATTTTAAAGTTAAGGCCTTTAATTGCTCAGTTCGGGGAGCAGGAGGTTATTTGAAATTTACCGGGTATGAATTGAGTAAAACCCTGTATGAATTGCATAAATATAAATCATAATAATAAACTTTTTAATAGGCATCCTGAATTGAAAGTTTATTGCAATTAAACCTTCCCGTTACAAACACAATCAATCATTTAACCGTGAAGTAGTTTTAGTGTCCTGCATTGTCAGGTATACAACCAATGAAACCAGGATGCAAAACGATACATACCAATAGAAATAAGATTCATTTCCACGGTTTTTAAACCAAAGCGCTATGTATTCTGCAGTGCCGCCAAATATAGCCGTAGTAACCGCATAGGGCAGACCTACACCAAGGGTCCTGATGGCAGAAGGATATAATTCAGCTTTCACTATGGCGTTAATGGAAGTATATCCGCTTAGGATCAACAGCCCTGCTATAATGAGTATAAATGCAACAGGTGCAGTAGTAGCCTTGCTCAAGCCAGATAGCAGGGGAACTGTTAGCATAGAACCCAGGATACCAAATCCAATCAGTAAAGGTTTCCTACCAATATGATCTGATAACAGGCCAAACAAAGGTTGAATTAATGCAAATACAAATAAGCTCATGAAAGACACCAGTGTAGATTGTGATTTGGTTAAATGAACTGTATTGACAAGGAATTTTTGCATATAAATGGAATAGGTATAAAATGCCACTGTTCCACCTAATGTCAATCCAATAACAGTCAGTATGGCTTTTGGATGCAGCAGCAGCATTTTGATTGTACCCCTGTCTTTTTCTTGGATATTGATCTTTTTAAAATGATCAGTTTCCTGCAGGTTATTCCTGATATAAAAAGCAACCACAGAAAGTATGGCGCCAATAAAGAAAGGGATGCGCCATCCCCATTGCAACAGTTGCGATTCCGTAAGTATAAATTGTTGCAATATCAATTGAATCCCCAAGGCTATCAATTGACCACCGATTAGTGTTACGTATTGAAAGCTGGAATAAAATCCCCTCCTGTGAGATTGGGCCATTTCACTGAGGTAAGTAGCAGAACTTCCATATTCACCTCCCAGGCTTAAGCCTTGTACCATTCTGGCCAAAACCAATAAAACCGGGGCAGCCACACCGATGGTATCATAACCAGGAATACAGGCAATAATCAATGAACCCAATGACATTAATAATACAGAAAGTGTCATTGAGGTCTTACGACCTTTTTGATCACCTATTGATCCAAACAACCAACCTCCAACAGGTCTCATAAAAAAACCAACCGCAAAAATGCCGGCCGAATTCAATAATTGCGCGGTAGGGCTGGAATGAGGAAAAAAATAGGGAGCGAAATAAATGGAAAATGCTGCATAGGTATACCAGTCATACCATTCTACAAGATTTCCAACAGAGCCTCCAATAATTGCCTTTAGCCTATTTGATGATACAACTTCCATTCAGTATATAAACTTTGGCCAAAATAATGTTTATCCAGGTGAAATAAAGAAAGGCTATCCGTAAAATTGAAAAGTTCAATTGCCTGTTTATCTGTCACCAGATGAATATAATAAGAGAATATTTATATAATATTAAAGAAGCAGTTGCAGGTAGCTTAGGGTAAACTTTTACTTTTGCACCACTATTCATCTACCTATGCGCAAAAAATTATTGACCGTACTTCTTTTTATCAGCTTGTTTTGTTATCTGCCTATTCAATCCATGGCCTGGGGCATGTTAGGTCACAGGATCGTTGGAGGCATTGCTGAAAGTTATCTGACAGCCAAAACAAGGTTGGCAATTCGTAATATTTTGGGACATGAATCCATTGCAATGGCCAGTAACTGGGCTGACTTTATAAAATCTGATACCAGTTACCGATATATTAGTCCCTGGCATTATGTAAATTTTGAAAAAGATCTTAGTTATGCTCAGATGCAGAACTACCTGAAAAAGGATACTGCCACTGATGCCTATACAAAATTGAATTTCCTGGTGAAGGAGTTACAAAAAAAGAACCTTCAGAAAGACAAGAAGGTCATGTACCTCAAGTTGCTTATACATATTGCAGAAGACATGAGTCAGCCCTTGCATGTGAGCCCTGTTGGTACAACAGGCGGAAATGATATTAAATTGAATTGGTTCAATACACCATCTAACCTGCATAGGGTCTGGGACGAACACCTTATCGAATACCAGCAGTTAAGTTATACCGAGTATATTAAGGCTATAAATTTTCCAACGGCCACTCAATTGAATACATGGAAAAAGCAACCGCTTGTTGAATGGTTATATGATTCTTACAGCCAGGCCCAAAAAATTCAAGCGGAAATTTCAGGCACTAATCCAAGGTTGTCTTATGAATACAATTACAATCATGTGCAGCAACTAAACGAACAATTACTGAAGGGTGGTATTCGCCTTGCTGGTTTACTGAACCGCATTTTTGATAAATAAAATTCCGTCATGAAAGTGTTGAGTTTTTTGCAACCCTGGGCCAGTTTAACGGTCATGGGCTTAAAAAAACTGGAAACACGGTCCTGGTCTACAAAGCACCGGGGCGAGCTGTTGATTCATGCAAGCATGGGCCAATCAGGTGCATTGCTGGCCCAGGAACCTCCTTTTTTAAAATATATTACTGATTTTTCGAAATTGCCATTCGGGGCAATTATCGGAAAAGTACAACTCACTGACATTATAAAAGTGCAATCGTTGCATATGTCCGATGCCGTTATTAACCAATTAACAATGGAAGAAAGAGCTTTTGGAGATTACAGCAATGGAAGATATGTATGGGTATTGGAAGAACCAGAGCTTTTTACTAAACCGGTTAAGATGAAAGGAACTTTGGGATTGTGGAATTTTGAACTTGAAAAGTAGGTAAAGCCTTTTCATTTAGTACCTGAATTTAAAATATTGTCAATGGTATTAAAATTGCTGAATTAATAAAAAGGATCAATTAAGTATGAATAAAGCCATTTTGTTTTTAATAGCTAGTTTAATTTCAATAGCAGGTATTGCACAGCGGGGAAGTGTTGAGTTGGGAATAAAAGGTGGGGTGAATCTTTCCGGATATAATGGCAATATCAATAGCAACAGCTCAAGAACCGGCTTTCATATAGGGGGACTTGTGCATATTCACACCTTAAACCCCAGGCTGGCCATTCAACCAGAAATAGTATTTTCCACACAGGGAGCAAGTTTTAATAATGGAACAGACAAAATTGATTATATAAATATTCCATTTCTACTACAGTATTTAGGCCGGGGTGGACTCAGACTGGAAACAGGACCGCAGGTAGGAGCTCTTGTTTCGGCAAAATTTGAAGATAACGATGGGATAGAATATGATATTAAGAACCAGATCAAACAAAGCGATTTGAGTTGGGCTTTTGGATTAGGTTTTTTATCGCATACAGGTTTGGGTATCGACGCGAGGTATAACCTGGGGTTAAGCGATATAACCAAGGGCAGGGGAGATGTAAAGAATTCAGTCTGGCAATTTGGACTGTTTTACCAGTTTCGCTAATCAAAAATTATGTTTTATGATCAAAAATGATAAAAAATCTAATGACAACAGTGAAAATAAATCCACTGCAGATCATATCAATCATGATAAGCACAATCCATTTAAGGATATTGAAGGCAATGAAAATGAAGGGGAACCTACGCCGGATGAAGAAGCTATAGCAGAGCAACAGCGGAAAGAAACATTAACTGAAAGAGACTAAAGTAGGGTACAGCAAAAAGGAAATTACAAACCCTGGTAACCTCCGCCGTTATCGTCAAAAGAAAATCTTCTGCCTATTCTCTGGCTGAGCTCGTTAAATTTCATCGTAGTATACTCCATGATCCTGAAGTTATTCATGCTATTTTCCATTTCAGGATAACTGGCTTGCAAAAACTCAGAAATTGATATGGCCCTGGCGGGAAACACTATTGGTTGCTGGCTGTTTATATTTTTCATAATAATTAAATTCAGGTTGGAGAAACACAGGTGAAGTATCAGTGATCTATTAAAATATCCGAGCTGCCGGTGTGATTATTATTTCCGGTGTAAAATTAATAAGGAGGCCAATGTCCTTAAAACCGGATCTTACATCTCTTTACAATACCGAAGCATGCAATTAATGCCTGGAACCCTTATTGGCAAAGGATTTTAAGCTATTTTCCTACGATGCCCAATCTCTTTTAGTAAAGGTTTTCAAATAAGGGTTTTAACATAATTTAAATATCCTTGCTAATTGTACAGTTTATTAAAGGACTTGTACAAGCGAAAAAAACCCACTGTAGAAACAGCGGGCGCTAACGATTGCTTGCTATATGAATAGAGAAACTTTAGATCAAATTTGAGAAGGCTAATTCCGAATTTATTAAAACATCAACCTTCTTATTATTGCTTGCGGTG